>Ga0315906_10008237_pt1 | contig 12518 bp, 10 predicted proteins | sample LakEriMetagenome_4_FD_203526 | JGI IMG/M metagenome (GOLD analysis project Ga0315906, IMG submission 203526) | Freshwater fungal communities from buoy surface, Lake Erie, Ohio, United States - Buoy 2 MA122 | ecosystem: Environmental > Aquatic > Freshwater > Lake > Lake biofilm | place: USA...
CTATTGATGAGTTGAACGGAAGTGATCGTGAGCTGCTGCTGCGGGCTATTGAAGCCACGAACTCCGCGTATGCTCCCTATTCCGATTTTCATGTAGGCGCTGCCGTGATACTCGAGAACGGTGAGGTGGTCACCGGAAGCAATCAGGAAAACGCAGCCTACCCTTCAGGATTGTGTGCCGAACGGGTGGCCGTCTTTTCAGCCGCGGCTCATTATCCCGATGTAAAAATTAAATCGATTGCCATCACCGCCAGATTCAACGACGACAAAAAACTTTTATCAGTCAGCCCATGCGGCGATTGTCGTCAGGTCATGGCCGAATATGAACACCGTTTTCACTCTTCCATCCGGATGATCATGACCGGCGAGAACGGAAAGGTGGTGGTGATACCGAATGTGAAGACCTTGCTTCCGCTGATGTTTAATTCGGATAGTTTGAAGAAAGGGTAAGTCAGGAGAGTCAGGGGAGTCAGGGGAGTCAGGAGAGCGCCGCCCTGAGCTTGTCGAAGGGTCAGGGAAGAGTCCAACTTTGTTTTTTCAAAGCGTCAGACTTCTGGTTTCTATAAAATCATTTCGAATCAATTAAAAATCATTAATTATTTTTTTAATGATTAGGATTTCGAATTCCGGAATTTTCTTGATTTTCCTGGCCGGAAGCATTGATGCTTTGTTTGCCAATGGAATCGATATATTTGTTTAAGGTTATCTTTAGACGCCTTAATTTTTCCGCTATAATCAGGTAGTTTGTTTCTGAAATCAGGTTTCTCTCTTTTGCTTTAATCAGACACTCCGCAGTTTCTATCAGAGAGCCTCTGGAGTAATAGCAAAACATTTTGTTTTCCTTATAATAGAACCTTCCGTACCCTTCGCAAATATTAAGGGATATGGAGTCAGCAGCACGAACAAATTGTCGTCCTAATGTGTGTTTGTTAAAGTTATCCCATTGAATGACGATTTCTGAAATCCTTTTACCCACGTCATGTGCCAGCTGGTAAACTCTCAGGTCTTTTAAAGCGGTAGATTTTTTTGATTTGCTCATAGAAAAGTTTTGAAAAATGATTTATAAAAAAAGATCATTGAAAATGATTAACTGAAAAATATCTTGGGCATAAATTTATAATAATTTTAGTTTTTTAAGAGATAGAAATTCAACACCACTGGCCCTTCGACAAGCTTAGTGCGTCGCAGGGCAACACCCTCCCTGACCCTCCCTGACTCTCCTGACCCTCCTGACTCTCCTAACCCTCCTGACTCTCCTGACCCTCCTGACCCTCCTAACCCTCCTGACTCTCCTGACTCTCCTGACCCTCCTGACCCTCCTGACCCTCCTGACCCTCCTGACCCTCCTGACCCTCCTGACTCTCCTGACCCTCCTGACTCTCCTGACCCTCCTGACCCTCCCAGACTCCTGACCCTCCCTGACTTTTTTTCCCTATTTTTGCCCCAAAACCACCCATTTTATGGCGAAAACGAAATTCGGGAAAGAGACTTATGTTTTTTGGTACGAGCAGATGTACCTGATGCGCAGGTTTGAGGAACGGGCCGGGCAACTTTACGGAATGCAGAAAATAAAAGGGTTCTGTCATCTTTACATCGGACAGGAAGCGTTGATGGCCGGTGCCATGACCACCTTACGGAAAGAGGACCCTATGATTACAGCTTACCGCGATCATGCTCATGCGTTGGCCAAAGGTGTTTCAGCCAATGAAGTCATGGCAGAACTTTTTGGAAAGATCACCGGCTGCTCGAAGGGTAAAGGCGGATCCATGCATATGTTTTCAAAAGAACATTTCTTTTTCGGAGGTCATGGTATTGTAGGCGGACAAATTCCGCTGGGTGCCGGTATCGCTTTCGCGGAAAAATACCGCGGCACCGACAATGTCTGTGTCTGTTATATGGGAGACGGTGCCGTGCGACAGGGAGCCTTTCATGAAGCGCTGAACATGGCAATGACCTGGCAACTCCCCGTAATTTTTATCATCGAAAATAACAACTACGCCATGGGTACCTCAGTTGAGCGTACCAGTAATGTGACCGATCTTTATAAACTCGGACTCGCTTTCAACATGCCCTCGTTCCCTGTAGATGGAATGAGTCCTGAAGCGGTGCATGAAGCTATGGCAAGCGCTTTGGAACGTGCTCGCAAAGGGAATGGTCCTACATTGCTTGAAATGAACACCTATCGTTACAAAGGTCATTCGATGAGTGATCCTGCCAAGTACCGCTCAAAGGATGAGGTGGAAGAATACAAATCAAAAGATCCGATCGAGCATTGCCGCAGTATGATTGTGAAGAATAAATGGCTGAGTGAAGAAGAACTTGAATCCATCAATAAGAAAGTAAACGATATTGTTGAGGAGAGCGTGAAGTTTGCGGAGGAGTCCCCGTATCCTGATCCTTCAGAGTTGTATAAAGATGTTTACGTACAGGAAGATTATCCATACATCATAGAATAAAGTTATGGCAGAAATAGTAAGAATGCCCAAAATGTCCGACACCATGACAGAAGGTGTGGTTGCCAAATGGCACAAAAAGGTCGGTGACAAAATCAAATCCGGTGAACTGGTTGCTGAGATCGAAACCGATAAAGCCACCATGGAATTTGAATCTTTTCAGGAAGGGGTGCTGCTTTACATCGGTGTGCAGGAAGGTAAGTCTGCTCCAGTGGATGGTATACTTGCGATTCTCGGTAAAGAAGGCGAAGATTATAAAGCGCTTTTAGAAAAAGAATCTGCTCCCGCTCCCGCCGCTCCCGCTCCCGCCGCCGCCGCTCCGGCCTCCGCTCCAGTCGTCAAAGCCCCCGCCGCCGCCCCTGTCACCGCATCTGCCCCTGCAACTGATTCACGCGTAAAAGCCTCGCCGCTTGCCAAAAAGCTTGCCGGCGACAAAGGCATCGATTTGACCCGCATCATTGGAAGCGGTGATGGCGGCCGTGTAGTGAAAAGAGATGTGGAGTGGTTCAAGCCCGGTGCATTTGTGGCTGCTCCATCCATGATGCCCGGAGCTGTTACGAAAGAGAGCTTCGAAGAGATTCCTGTTTCACAAATGCGCAAGACCATCGCGCGCCGTTTGTCGGAAAGTAAATTCACCGCGCCGCATTTTTACCTCACCATGGAGATCGACATGGACCGTTGTGCCGATGCGCGTGAAAGTATCAACGCTGTCGCGGGAACCAAAATTTCGTTTAATGATTTCGTGATCAAAGCCGCTGCTGCCGCTCTTCGTCAGCATCCCAAAGTAAATTCATCCTGGCTTGATGACCGCATCCGGATCAATCATCACATCAACATTGGTGTGGCTGTTGCCGTCGAAGAAGGTCTGTTGGTTCCTGTTGTCAGATTCGCGGACTCCAAAACACTTTCGCAGATCAACGCTGAAGTGAAGGAATATGCTCAAAAAGCAAAGGATAAAAAACTGCAGCCCTCCGACTGGGAAGGAAATACTTTTACGATTTCCAATCTGGGAATGTTTGGCATTGATGAATTCACTGCCATCATCAATCCGCCCGATGCCTGTATTCTGGCAGTGGGAGGTATCAAAGAAACCCCGGCGATCAAAAACGGAAAAATCACCCGTTCATCTGTAATGAAAGTAACTCTGAGCTGTGATCACAGAGTGGTGGATGGTGTAACCGGAGCAAAATTCCTGCAAACACTGAAAGGATTCCTCGAAAATCCCGTGTTGCTGTTGGGACAAAGCAGTATCTGATCAATCGCTGCTTTTGAACAGCTCCGTAAAGGTAAAACTGCTCCCGTCGAACAACCCCAGGTCGCTCAGCTTAATTCTGGGTATCACCAGCAGTGCCATGAATGACAAAGTCATGTAAGGAGCACGGAGCGTACATCCCATTTGCTTCACTTTTTTATCCATTACGGAATAGAGTTCTCCGACTTCATCACACGAAAGTGTGCTCATCAGTCCGGCTACCGGAAGCGGCAACAACATCTCTTCATCGCCATCCACCAGACTCAGTCCGCCTTTGCTTTTTATCAGCAGGTTCACGGATCGTGCAATTGAAGTGTCATCGCAACCCACTGCAATGATGTTATGCGAATCGTGTGCAACGGTTGAAGCAATAGCGCCGCTTTTGAGATGGAAGTTACGAATGAACCCCATCGCGGGTGGTTTGTTTTCATAACGGTTCACCACAGTCAGCTTGAGCAGGTCGCGGCCGACATCAGCAACAGCCAGTCCATCCGCGGAAGCGACCTCCAGCTCGGCGAGTTCTGTTACCAGCTGACCGTCGATGGCATCAATGACTCTGACCAAATTTCCTTTTGCAGGAATGGAGAAATCGGATTCGTGCTTCTCTTCAGTCTGAAAACTATTGATGGTTGTGTGAGTTTTTTGCTCCAGTTTACAAACGCCCTCATCGACCAGTTGCTCGCCGTCGATAAAAACCGATTGCACATTGAATTGCTCAAAATTCTGTACAACAATAAAATCTGCGGGGTCACCGGGTTTCAGCAAACCGCAGCGCATGTTGTAATGATGCACCGGATTGATGCAGGCGCATCGAAGCACATCAAACAGATCGTGTCCTTTTCCGATGGCCCGCACCACCAGTTCGTTGATGTGACCCTTGATCAGTTCATCAGGATGTTTATCATCGCTGCACAGCATCACCTTATCGGGATGTTCGGAAATCAGTTCATGCAGCGCCTCGAAGTTTCGTGCAGCAGAGCCTTCCCTGATCAGGATTTTCATGCCATACTTCAGCTTGTGCAGTGCCTCATCTTTGGTAAAGCACTCATGATCGGTGGTAATACCGGCTGCAATGTAGTTAATAGCATCGTCGCCTTTTAATCCCGGGGCGTGGCCATCGACGGGTTTGCCGTATTTTTTCGCTGACGCGATCTTTTTCAGCACCTCCGGATCCTTGAAAAGCACTCCCGGATAGTTCATCATCTCCGAAAGGTAAAAAATGTCATCGCGCCCAAGCAATGTGTCAACCGCCCTGCTGTCCAGCACCGCGCCTGCTGTTTCAAAAGCGGTGGCCGGAACACACGACGGTGCCCCGAAATGGAATTTAAGACCTGCGCCACGGGCATTGTTCAGCATGTAATTCACCCCATCAATACCACACACATTGGCGATTTCATGGGGGTCGCTGATGGTGGCCACGGTGCCGTGGATAAGAGCCTTTCGTGCAAACTCATAGGGGGTCAGCATGGAGCTTTCAATATGGATGTGTGAATCCACAAAACCCGGCATGATGCAGCGAGTATGGTCAGCCTCCTGAACCTGGTGCTCCTCTATACCGGTAATTATTCCGTTCTCCCAGACCACCATTCCGGGGTAAATTCTTTTCCCGGAAATGTCTAAAATCATGCCCTTCAGCCTGCCTGAATTCATCCGCCGATTTTTTTTTGAAATATTGTTTTTGAATGAATAAATATTACATTTGGCTCATTATTCACAAAATTAACCATTACCACAATGAAAACAGGAAAAGTAAAGTTTTTCAACGAGTCCAAGGGTTTTGGATTCATCGTTGAAGATGACACGAAGCAGGAAATCTTTGTACACCACTCAGGTCTTGTAGACAAGATCAGGGAGAATGATGTTGTAACTTATGAAGTTACAGAAGGACGAAAAGGCCTGAATGCCGTTAATGTTAAGAAATCACAGTAAGAAGGAAAGCATAGATAGTAAGGTTTACTTATTTCAACATTAAAAAAAATCCCGCCGTACAGCGGGATTTTTTATTGGATATAATGGAGCTTTTACCTGGTGGTGATGACCCGCAGGCTGATGTCGCTCTGTGGTCCTTTCACAGAGATAAAATACAATCCGCCTGGTGAACCGGCAAGTGCGGGAAGTGCAATTCTGTTTTCTCCCGATGCCAGTTTCAGGTCGGTTGCAGGCTGGATGGATCTGCCCAGGGCATCGTACACGTTCAGTACTGCGTGTTGCTGTTGCGAGGAACGGATGACAACCGTGTGGCTGAAATGCTGATACCAGGCGGAGAACAGATTTTCATCCGCGGAAGCGATACCTGTTGACACGGCCAGCTTCACCATCCAGAAATCAACCCCGCCATGATTACCGGTGACCGTTCCGTTAACTGAATTCGACTCACCAACAATGGTGAATGAACTGTCGGCAGGATCATAAATCAATTCGGTGCCAAGATCGCCTCCCGAACCGCCGGTGGCATAACTCCATTGATGCTGCAGTAAAGTATCGAGACTGACCAGCCAGAATTCATTGGTGGGTCCGTTGTTGGCTCCGGTAAGATCCAGATCGCTTGAGGATGAAAATCCGGCTGCGATCAAATGACCCGGTTCTTTTTCAAGCGTATTGTAGAGCCGGTCGCCACGAGTGCCTCCCAGACAAGCCTGCCTGATGAACTGTCCGGATGAATCTACCATCACCACCCACCCGTCGGTAGTGCCACCCTTGTATCCCGTCACATCGCCGTCTGAAGATTCTGTATTGCCTGTCAGAACATATCTGTTGTCTGAAATGGCAGCAATCTGATATCCTGCATCGCCCAGTGAACCACCGTACTGATAATTCCACAGGAGATTTCCGGAAGCATCCGTTTTTCCCACCCAGAAGTCAAAATCGCCCTGATTGCCCGAGCACTGGAAGTCGCTCGACTGCGAGGCGCCTGCAAAATAAATACTGCCGTCAGGTGCTTCAACAAAATAGCGCAACCGTTCACCCTGAGAGCCTCCGTAAGTATTCGACCAGATAACAGTACCGCTGGTATCAATTTTCAGCAGCCAGCCGTCATGCGCACCCCTGTTTATTGGCACATCGAAATTGCTGGAGGTGGTGTAGCCTCCCACGAGGTAGTTTCCGTCACTTAGCTGTTCGGCATATCGTCCGCTTTCATTGCCGGTGCCACCGTATTGCTTCATCCAGATGATGTTTCCGGACGGATCCAGTTTGAGTACGAAAAGATCGGAGTTGCCATTGTTGAAAGTGATATCACCATCGGTGGAGAACGTGGTGCCGATTACAATGATATTCGAGGCGTTGTCTTCAAACGCAAATCGTGCTTTGTCATAATCGTTTCCGCCATAAGCGTAAGCCCAGAGTTTGTTTCCGGAAGCATCGGTTCTGACAACAAATGTATTGGCAGTATCATAAACCACAGTCTGATTGATGTCGCCATCATATGAGTTGGTCAGGCCGGAAAGAATGTATCCTCCGTCGGCCGTTTTTGCAGCACCGAAAAACTCCTCACTCGACGAACCACCGAATGAAGCGGAGATAACAGGAGAAAAATTGGGCGCCTGTGCATTGATATTGCCCGTAATCATCAGCATGATTAACGTTGCGGTGATGAAAAAAATATTGTTACGGCTCATCTTAAATCTAAATGGATGAATTGGTTTCCTGAATAATATAATCAACCACCTTGTGAAGGTCGTTGGTTTCATTGAACACGGCCAGCTGACGATCAGCGCCGGTGCCTTCACGGAGAATGGTATGGATGTAATTGAGTTCATTCCTGCTCCCCAGTTCATCCACCACATCATCCACAAAGGCAAGCAATTCAGAAGTAAGATCTTTTACCGGAATTTCTGTTTCCTTTCCGAAATCGATCAGTTTACCTTCTGTTCCGTAGCGGGCCGCCCGCCACTTGTTTTCGTTGATGAGCGCTCTACCGTACTGACGGAAGTCGAGATTCTGCTCCATCAGCTTCACCAGTTTAGCAATGATGGCCTGCATGAGCGCTGCCAACGCGATGGTTTCATCCACACGCATGGGAACATCGCAAATGCGGAATTCGATCGTATTGTAAAAAGGATGTACCCTCAGATCATACCATACTTTTCTTCCGTTATCAATGCAGTTGGTTTTGATCAGCAGGTTGATGTACCGGTCGTATTCTTCGGCGCTGGAGAAATAATCGGGTATACCGGTGCGGGGAAACTTATCAAAGATCTTCACCCGGTACGATTTGAAACCGGTATTCCTGCCCTGCCAGAAAGGGGAGTTGGTAGAGAGTGCAAAGATGTGCGGAAGAAAATACCGGGCTGAATTCATCAGCTTGATTCCCTGTTCGCGGTTTTCAATGCCGATATGAACATGCAACCCGAAAATCAGATTCGAGCGTGCGGCATCCTGCATCTCGTTCACGATTTCATGGTATCTCGGATTGTCGGTGATGAGCTGATCCTGCCAGAGTGAGAACGGATGCGTCCCGGAGGCAGCGATTTTGAGCCCCTGTTTCGCGGCAAGCTCGGCCACCATTTTTCTAAGGTAAACGACTTCTTTTTTAGCCTCGGCAACGTTACTGCAAATGTTGGTGCCGACTTCCACCACCGACTGGTGCATCTCCGATTTCACCTGCTCTTTCAGAATGGTTTTTCCGCCTTCCACAATCTGATGCATGTGCGAACGCAGCTGACGTGTTTCGGGATCGATGATCTGAAATTCTTCTTCAATGCCGATGGTGAACAGAGGAAGTTTTTCTGATTTTACTTTGTCGTCAGTTGTGATGGGTGCGGGTGATTGGGCTGATGTGAGAATGGGGAAAGGCAAAGAGAATGGGTTTTATGGTGGATTCGGTTCAGGGCGCAGCCGGTGTTCGTTTGTGGTCAGGTAGGCATGCCCTTATTCCTCAAATCTAATAAATTTCATTTGTCCTGTTCCGTTACAATAAAAATACACACTTTTGGAGGTGTGATAAGTCTTCGGTAGGCTCTTAATCAATTACAAATCAATTATATGGATGCATTTTGATGATTAGCTGAATCATGATGTACGCTTTTTTAAAATACTGGTCAAGACTGGCTTTGCCCTTTTGGTTCTGCCGTTGGCGGGTTACCGGTGCAGATAAGATACCGGACGGCGCGGTCATTTTTGTGGCCAATCACCGAAACGCTTTTCTGGATGCCGTTCTCATCGCGTGCAGCTCAGCGAAAAATCCCTGGTTTGTGACCCGTGCCGATGTTTTCAAGAAACCATTAGTAGCGAAGTTACTCAAAGCCATGCGCATGTTGCCGGTTTACCGTTTCCGGGATGGATTTGGTTCCATGAAACAGAACGGAGATGTTATCAGTGCCTGCGTAAGTTTACTGAACTGCGGACAGAGCATGCTGATTTTTCCGGAAGGCAATCACGGAACCCGTCATCACATCAGGCCATTGCAGAAGGGCGTGGCACGGATCGCATATTCCGGGCAGCTGTCTGCAAAGCCATTGATTGTTCCGGTCGGACTCTATTTCGAATCCTTGTCGGGATTCAGGTCGCGCGTGCTGGTCAGTTTTGGTGATCCGGTAGATGCCTCATTATACAAAACCGATAGTCAGTTGCTTTCTGAACTGAGTCAACGATTGCAAGGTCTGACACTACATATAGACCATGACCGTTATGATGAAAAGCTGGCATCACTTCAGAAAAACCGGATCATCTCTGATGATTTGCCAGAACAGCTGCGCATGGATCAACGTATGCTGCAAAATCTGATGGATGCGAATCATCTCGTTCAAAGTAAAAGTACAGTTGAATCAAATCCTCAAAAAGATCACCTTTTTCAAAGATTGATGAAAAGTTATGTAAAGTTGAATTTGTATCCGGCCTCCCTGGTGATTCACCATTTCATTTTGTCGAAAATAGAAGACCCTCAGTTCAAAGGCTCGGTGAAGTTTTCGGCGGGAATGTTTCTGGTGCCGGTTTTTCTGATAATGCAGACAGCGGTTTTATTTTTGCTTACAAATGATGTTTTAATTTCGTTGCTGTACCTGATTTCGGTCCCTGCTGCTGTGAGGCTGATTTGCCAAACTGATTTGAAGTAGTGGTGAAACAGGATGAAGCCTGGAAGCTCGCCCGGGATTCACCGGAGGACGCAAGCATTGGGTCCGTACGGCTGAAAAGTTCATAGTTCGCCTGTCGAGCTTCGACAAGCTCAGTGCATCGCCTGCCACTTGCCACCTGCCACCTGTCACCTGTCACCTATCACCCTCCTTCATCAATTCTTCATTAAACTCACACTCATTCCCTTAGTCTGAAATCTTCCTATCTTTGCGACTTCAAATTTTTACCATGAGTTTTAAGAGAATTCTTTGCCTGTCAATTCTGTTTTCAGTTATTACATTTTCCGGCCGGGCCCAATCTCCGGTTTTCACAGTGAAGGGTGTCATTGTAGATGAGGCCGACGGCAGGCCTCTTGAGTTCGCTACCGTGGCCATGAAGCGTGTGCGTGATTCATCGCTGGTGGCGGGAACCATCACCAATGCAACAGGAGAGTTTCGCCTGAATGATGTGCCTCCCGGAGGATACAATGTGGAGATCGCTTTTATCGGATATGAAAAGATCACTCAGCGGCTGATGCTGCGTCCCGGAACCGCTTCTCCGGTAACGGACATGGGAAAAATCAAAATGAAAGTATCAGCCAAGATGCTGGAGGCAGCCGAAATCACTGCCGAAAAAAGTTTTGTGATGAACAACATCGATAAAAAAACTTACAATACCGAACAGCTGGCGGTGACTGCCGGAGGAAATGTGAAGGATGTGCTCGATAATATTCCATCTGTTGAAGTGGATCAGGATGGCAATGTAAGCTTGCGCGGAAATGAAAATGTAACGATACTCATCGACGGCCGGCCTTCAGGCATGACCGGGGCAGGAGGGAAGTCGCTGCTCGAATCCATCCCCGCATCCGCGATCGAGAATGTGGAGGTGATCACCAATCCTTCAGCGAAATATGATCCTGAGGGAATTTCCGGCATCATCAACATCATCACCAAAAAGAATAAACTGCAGGGCTTCACCGGCAATATCGGAGCGAATGTTTCATCCAACGAAAGTTACGGCGGAAACTTTTCATTGGCCTACCGGAAGGGGAAATGGAATACTTATGTCAATTACGGATTCAACAGGAGGGTGAGCAACAACTCCGGTGAATCATATCGCGAGACCTACTTCAATGATGTCACCTCCATTCTCGATCAGAATGAAGAAGAAGTGGATAAAGGATACAATCACAATGTCAAGACCGGAGCTGATTTTAATCTGAACGACCGCAATACGATTTCCGCTTCCGCATTGTTCAACACCGGAACGGGAACTGAGGTGGAGAACACCATATATCGCGAAAGACTTTTATCGGATCCGCTTGACAGTATTTATAAAAGAAATACTTCGGCCGATGAATTGAACAGGAATGTTGATTTTGATCTGAACTGGGTTCACAATTTCAAACAGAAAGGTCGTAAACTCAATTTTCTGGGAACTGCTTCATTCGATAACTCAACAACGGATCAGGTATATGATCAGCTGGGTTATTTTTCTGAGTCAGTCGCTGACTGGTCAACACTTGAGCTGGAAAGGGATTTTTCAGACAATGTGAATACTATTTACACGGCGGGACTTGATTATGAGCATCCCATTGGAGATGACAAGAAAATTGAAAGCGGATATAAAACCACGATCAGAAGTTTCGATACCGATTTTCGATTTGAAGATTTCGATCAGTTACAGGGCGGATATATCAACGATACCAACCGCACCAATCAGTTTATTTACCGCGATCAGCTGCATGCCTTGTATGCTCAGTACCGGCAAACGATCGGTAAGTTCGGCTATCAGATCGGAGTGAGGGGAGAGTATTCGGTTACGCAATCGGAACTGGTGAATACCAATGAAACTTTCGACAAGGATTATCCTTCACTTTTCCCGAGCGCCTTTCTTACCTACAAGCCCGGTGAGAAATCGCAGGTGAAAGCTACTTATAGTCGACGCATCAACCGTCCGCGACGTGGTGCATTGAATCCGTTTGCCAACTATGATGATCCTCAGAACATCCGGAAAGGAAATCCATTCCTCGATCCTGAGTACACCGACAGCTACGAACTCGAGTACAGCAGGTTTATTGGCAAGGTGTCTGTTACTGCCACCGGTTACGCGCGTTTCACAACCGATTATATTCAGCGTTACAGAACGGTAGACACCACCGGAATCACCACGGTTACCTATGAAAATCTCAATTCACAAAGAAATTACGGAGTGGAGATCATCCTCAACGGCAATCCGTATAAGTGGATGACTTTTACGCTGAGCGGAAATTTTTACCGCAACGAGCTGGATGCATCCAATCTGGAGGATGATCTGAATTCAAGCGCCTGGGCCGGTTCAGCAAGAGCGTTTACCACTTTCAAATTGCCTTATAAAACCGATCTGCAGCTTACTTATTTTTACCGCCCTCCGATGAAGCTCACGCAGGGAACCATGAAAGACATGCAGATGCTCACCATTGCTGCCAGCATACGTGTGCTGAAAGACAAGGGAACAGTTTCATTGCGCATCGCTGATCCGTTCAACACCCAACGCTGGGGATTTGAATTCGAAGATGAATTGTACATCCAGGATTTCACCCGCAAGCGCGAAAGCCGCATCGTTACACTTTCCTTCACCTACCGCTTCGGCGAACTCCGCGACAGCAGCCGGCAAAGAAGAGATGGTATGCCGAGGGATGAGATGAATGATGATTTTTAGGGAGTCGACAGGCGTTAGTCGACAGTCGACAGTCGTCAGTCGACAGTCGACAGTCGTTAGTGG
>Ga0315906_10008238_pt1 | contig 12517 bp, 8 predicted proteins | sample LakEriMetagenome_4_FD_203526 | JGI IMG/M metagenome (GOLD analysis project Ga0315906, IMG submission 203526) | Freshwater fungal communities from buoy surface, Lake Erie, Ohio, United States - Buoy 2 MA122 | ecosystem: Environmental > Aquatic > Freshwater > Lake > Lake biofilm | place: USA: Lake...
GTTCGCCGCCGGAGAGGTCTGTGCCCGAGACTTTGACGAGACCCCCGTGCATCACCTGGTAACCGTCGCTCGTTGCTGCCACATAGACTCGCATCACCATCGGCGCCGGCCGCAGCGTCCCGTTCGCGGTCAGGCAGGGCACCGTGGAAAGCTGCAGAGGTTCGACACCGACATAATTCTGCGGATGCAGTGCGAGCGCGCGCCGCAGGGCCTCGGGGTCGGCAATGTCCGCGTCGGAGGCCATGAACTCTGCCGCCCCCGCGGTCATCAGATGGCGCGGACGAAACGCGTGCAGCATGGTCATCCGGTCGGAATGCGCGAGCACGTGTGCGCGCGCGTCAGCATCGCCGCACCACCACGTGGTCAATCCAGGCAAGCTCAGGTGCTCACCGAGCAGTGCCTGCGCCAGGTGCGGCAATCTGGTTTCGAGCGCGGCGCTTTCGACCACCCCGCTGCCGATGGCATTGGCCATCACGACGTTCCCGCTGCGCGCCGCGTGCAGCAGCCCGGCAATGCCCATGCCCTGCGGGGCACGCAGTTCAAGCGGGTCTGCGTGCTCGGAAGGAATGCGCCGGATCACCAGGTCCACGCGCTCAAGCCCTTCGAGCGTCTTCATGAATACCCGGCTCTCGCGCACCGTGAGGTCGGCGCTTTCGACCACGGGGTAACCAAGATAACGCCCCATCAGGGCGTGTTCGAAATAGTCTGGCTGGTCGGCGCCACCCGTGAGAACGACCGAGCGATGCTGGTCCCCGATCTCGGCGAAGTGATCGGCAAAGCGGCGGAAAAAACTGGCCAGTCGATGCAGGTTGTGGGCGGTAAAGGGCTCGGGAATGCTGCGTGACGTGACCAGGCGATTCTCGAGGGCGTAGCCAACCCCAGCGGGTGATTCCGTTCGCTGACTGAGCACGAACCACTTTCCATCCGGCCCACGACCAAGGTCGAAGGCGAGAAATTGCAGGAATTCGCCGTCGCGCGCACGGTAACCCGCGCAGTTCGGCATGAACTCCGGACTCGCGAATACCATGGGAGCGGGAATCAGCCCGCGTGCGAGCGTCTGTTGCGGACCATAAAGGTCGCCGACGATTGCGTTCAGAAGGCGCGCACGCTGGACCAGACCGCGCGCAAGCTGCGTCCAGTCCTCGGGCGTGATGAGGAATGGAAAGACATCCAGTCGCCAGGGACGCGGATGGTGGGTATCAGAGCTGATGTAGGCGATGTCATTCGCCCGAAGCTGACCCGCTGCGGCTGTCGCAGCCCGATGACGCAGCTCGGGGCTCATCTCGGAAAAAGCGGACACGAGCGCTCGCCATTGCGGACGCAGTTTCCCGTCGGCACCCATGAGCTCATCATGGCGGCCGGCGAGCGGACGATAACCAGCAAGCAGCGTGGCCGCGTGGTCCTCACGGTGCAGCGGTTCGCTCATGTCCAGCGGAGATCCAGGGTGTGAGGGTGTTCCGGCGTGCTCGGCGCTGCAATTGCAGCCAAAGCCCCGACGCTGTGCCCAAAGGGTTGAAAGCGTGCCAGACGCCGGCTTTCGGCGGCGTTGGCGTTTACCGGGAACGCATCGAAATTGCGGCCTCCCGGATGTGCAACATGATAGGTGCAGCCGCTCACCGCGCGTCCCTGCCAGCGGTCGTGGATATCGAAGACCAGAGGAGCGTCTACCGGAATTCGGGGATGCAGGCTTGCGGCCGGCTGCCAGGCGCGAAAGCGCACGCCGGCCACGTATTCCCCGCTGCGACCGGTGCTGGCAAGCGGTACCACATGTCCATTGCAGAGCACCTGGTAGCGCTCCGCGTTGAAGCGCTGCACGTTGACCTGAAGGCGTTCGAGCGATGAGTCCACGTAGCGCACCGTGGTGCCAACGGCGCCTTCTTCACCGAGCACATGCCACGGTTCCAGCGCCTGACGCAGCTCCAGCTCCATGCCATCGAAGAGAACTGTCCCGTAGCTGGGAAAGCGGAACTCGAAGTGCGGGGCGAACCAGTTCGCATCAAACGCGAAGCCCGCACGATTCAGGTCCGCTATGACGTCCAGAAGGTCTGCCCAGACATAATGAGGCAGCATGAAGCGATCGTGCAGCGCCGTGCCCCAACGCACCAGCGGTCGCGTGTTCGGCGTGCGCCAGAAGTGTGCAACAAGCGCCGTCACGAGCAGCTGCTGTACCAGGCTCATGCGCGCATGAGGCGGCATTTCGAACGCGCGGAACTCAACCAGGCCGAGCCTGCCGGACGCGCTGTCGGGCGAGTACAGCTTGTCGATGCAGATCTCTGCCCGATGCGTGTTGCCGGTAACGTCGATCAACAGGTTGCGAAAGATGCGATCCACGAGCCAGGGCGCAATCGATTCGCTCGCAGCGGGATCAGGCACCTGGCGAAACGCGAGCTCGAGCTCATACAGGCTGTCCATGCGTGCCTCATCAACCCGCGGAGCCTGGCTGGTAGGACCGATGAATAAACCTGAAAAGAGATAGGAGAGCGCAGGATGCTGCTGCCAGTAACCGAGCAGACTGCGCAGCAGATCAGGCCGTCTGAGGAAGGGGCTGTCAGCGGGGGTTGCCGCACCAATCACGACGTGATTGCCACCCCCGGTGCCGGTGTGGCGACCATCAAGCATGAACTTCTGGGTGTCGAGCCGGGTCAGTCTTGCGTCTTCGTACAATCCGGTGGTGATCGCCACCATCTCTTCCCATGAGCCAGCGGGCTGAATGTTGACCTCAATCACGCCGGGATCGGGCGTGACCTTGATCATGCGCAAGCGCGGATCTTGGGGCGGTAGATAGCCCTCGAGACGTATGGCGAGGCCTTCATCCCGTGCCGCCTGCTCAACCTCCGCAAGCAGGAGCAGCCAGTCCTCCGCGGCCTGCACCGGCGGCATGAAGACGTAGAGCACGCCGTCCCGAACTTCAAATGCCATGGCTGTGCGCACGGGGCCGAGCACGGCAGCATTTCGGTCGCCGGGCGGAGGTTGTTCCGCGTAACCGGTGTCGATGCGCTGAGTGTCGGCCGGGCCCGGGCCGGTTCGAATGGGTGGCTGACGGGTGGGTAGTGGTTGCTCCACAGCGATTGCGAAGGGGTCGTTCGCAACCACGTGCGGATAGGCTTGGGGATCGAGATGCGGTAGCGCGCCGAGCCGCAGCCGAAAGCCGACGGGTGAGTCACCAGGAAGCAGCAGCAGGTGCCCCACGCGCGTGTTCCACACCTCTGTCATCCAGCGGGGCGGCGATGCGGCAGCCTGCCAGCGTTGTACTGGTAGCACCCAGCCGCGGGGTGAGCCAAGCCCGCGCTCGAACACGCGTGCAAGGCGAGCTCGAGCGAGCGGATCATCAAGCTCGTTAGTGGCGGGCGTGAGGTTTTCCGGCAGGCGCTGCTCTTCCGCAAGAAAGTGCCACGGATCTTCAAACGCGGGCATGAGCGCCGCCTCGGCAAAGCCGAGGCGCGTAGCGACGGCGCGGCCGAGCCGTTCGGCGTCGGTTTCCTGGACGGTCCGGTGCGAAAGCGACGGATCGTTGGCCGGCATGAGGAAAGACCGATCGTCAACCACGGGTTTGCTGTCGGCACGCCACAGAAGTGTCAACGCCCAGCGCGGTAGTTGCTCGCCGGGGTACCACTTGCCTTGGCCAACGTGCAATACGCCCCCTGGTGCGAAGCGTGCTGCCAGACGTTCGATAAGTTCGTGGGCCAGTCGCAGCTTGTGCGGTCCCAGGGCTGCCGTGTTCCACTCGGGGCCGTCGGGGTAGTCGATGGCGACAAAAGTGGGTTCTCCACCCACGGTCAACCGGACATCCTGCTCTTTAAGCGTCTGATCGACCTGATGGCCGAGCGCGTTGATCGCCTGCCATGCGGCTTCGCTGTACGGGAGGGTCACCCGCGGCGACTCCTCGATGCGAGTGACCGACATGTCGAAATCGAATGTGCAGTCCGCGGGTTCCACCAGTCCGGAGATGGGAGCCGCGGTGCTGGGATGTGGCGTTGCAGCCAGGGGGATGTGCCCCTCTCCTGCGAACAGCCCGGAGGTAGGATCAAGTCCCACCCAGCCGGCGCCCGGCAGATAGACCTCGGTCCACGCATGCAGGTCGGTGAAGTCCTGCTCTGTCCCGGAGGGACCATCCAGAGCTTTCTGGTCAGCCCGCAGTTGAATCAGGTAGCCCGACACGAATCGGGCGGCAAGTCCGAAGTGCCGCAGCAGCTGTACCAGCAGCCAGGCGGAATCCCGACAGGAACCGGAACGCTCGGCAAGGGTTTCCTCGGGTGTCTGAACGCCGGGTTCCATCCGGATGATGTAACGAATGTCCGCGGCGAGCTGTTGGTTAAGGGCAACGAGAAAGTCCACCACGTTCTGGCGCGGTGGTTCACCGTAGTTCGCGAGCCACGCCAGCAGCTGCGGACCCTGGGGCTCCAAGGTCAGGTAAGGCTCGAGATCGGTTCGGGTCGCGCTGTCGTAGGTGAGCGGGTAGTGCTCGGAGCCTTCTTCCAGGAAGAAATCGAACGGGTTGTACACCGCCATATCGGCGACCAGGTCCACGCGCACGGTGAACTCGTCAACCTTGTCCGGAAAGACGGCTCGTGCCTGGAAATTGCCGAATGGGTCTTGCTGCCAGTTGAGGAAGAGCCCGCGCGGTTGAATGTCGAGTGCGTAACTCACTACCGGCGTCCGGCCGTGAGGCGCTGGCCGCAGGCGTATGACCTGGGGTCCCAGTGTCACGCGGCGGTCGTATCGGTAGCGCGTTTCGTGGGTTAGGGCGACGCGGATCGTCATGGCTGCTCTCGCTCGATCGAAGACTGTAGGTGCCTCTCCGCTGCATTGCAACATGAGGGAACAGGAGCGGCGGAAAGTTCCACGAGTCGGTCGCGCCGGCTCAGTCGGCCGTGAAAAAACGCACCAAGCTGTCTGTAGAAATAGATATTTTTTCTAATCGATATAGGTAAAGATACATATCTTTGGGTGCAAACCGACCCCTCTCGGGGGTCGATAAGCGAAGTCGCGGGTCGGGAATCAGCCCATCGTGTAGACAGCGAACTTGTTGCCGTCGAGATCACGGAAGTAGGCGAAGAACCCCGCGCCGCCGCGCGGCCCCGGCGCGCCCTCGTCGGTGGCTCCCAGCGCGAGCGCACGCGCGTGAACACGGCTGACCAGATCGCTAGATCCGGCGCTGAGGGCAATCATGGTGCCGTTGCCGGTGCTGGCTGGTTGTCCGTCGTAGGGGGTGCAAATGCCGAGCATCGGGGCACCCGGCTGACCGCCCCAGATGATCATGCGCTCGTTGGCCATGATCTGTCTGGCACCCAACTCCGCGAGCAGAGCATCGAAGAAAGCTCGCGCCCGTTCGAGATCGTTGGTGCCAAGTGTGATGTATCCAATCATGAGGCGGCTCTCCTTTAAGTGTTCAGGCTGTGATTACGCGCGGGGATCCACGAGGATCTTGATGTCATTGGGTGATTGAGAGAGGCGCGCGAACGCCCCGTCCATGCCGGCAAGGGGTACCGTGTCCGAGTGCAGGGGTTCCAGCTGGAGTCTGCCGTCCGCAACGAGATGCTGCGCAATGTCGAATTCTTCCCGCAGATAGGCGAGTGAACTCGAAAGGCGTACTTCCTTGATCATCCACTCGGCGGCCTGGATCTCGGCCGGTCGATTGGGCATACCAACGAGTGACACCACACCTCCGCGGCGGACCAGGCTTACCGACTGGTTGATTGTGGGCGGAATGCCTGCGCACTCGAAGACGACGTCGATGACGGGTCGTCCGCTCGCCTCTGCGATAGCTGCGGCAAGATCAGGGCGTGCAATCGGATCGATAACCGCGTCCGCGCCGACTTGGGAGGCTAAAGCCCGGCGACCGGGTTCGGGCTCGACGACCACGATGGCGCCAGCGCCGGCAGCGCGCGCGGCCTGGGCTACGAGCAGCCCGATAGGACCGGCTCCGAGCACGACGGCGACATCGCCTAATCGCATATCGGTGCGTCGAACCGCGTGCACGGCGACGGTGGCCGGCTCCAGCATCGCGGCCTCGATGTCGCTGAGGGCGGCCATCACGGGATAGATGCGCGCGGCGTCGATAGCGATCGCTGATGCGAAGCCGCCGTGGGGCGCGACCATCGGACCCACACCGATCGCGCCCATGAACGCGGTCTCGCAGTGAGCGGCGTCTCCGCGCCGACAGGTGGCGCATTGTCCGCAGGCGGTTGCGATGCCGATGGCGACGCGATCACCTTCTCGCACCCCGGTCACGCCGCTGCCCACGGCTGACACCTCGCCCGACCACTCGTGGCCGCAGATGGCGGGATTGTACGGCTCGCCGGATTGGTAGGCGTGCAGGTCGGTTCCGCAGATGCCGCAGTAGCGGATCTGGACGACCGCGCGCCCTGGCGTGGGCTTGGGATCTGGAAATTCTCTGAGCTCGATTCGACCCCTGCCGGTAACAAGTCCGACCTGCATGATCCCCTCCGCGAGCGATTGAAAACCGCCAGTTTACTCCCTGCGCGCGTGGCAGCGTATCTTTCCAGTTGCCGCGAAAGCTTCACCATTCGCTAAACTGGTGGGCCCGCGCGCGTCCGGCAGGTGCGCAAAGCGCTTGAGTCGGCGGCGCCTGCGAACGGATCTGTGCTGGATCAGGGCCCCGTGAGTGCGCTCGTCAATCTGCGTGCCGGTTCAGACAGGCTCGATCGTAAGCAGAACGGGCTCACCGCCCGGATTTGCGGGAAGCCCGGGAAGGGTCACGGAGCGGGTTGAATCAGAAGGATGGGGAAACATGCAGGACTTCAGCGGCAAACTGGCAGTGGTCACCGGCGCGGGCAGTGGCATGGGGCGCGAGTTGGCGCGTCAGCTGGCGGCAGCCGGTTGTCATCTCGGTCTTTGCGATATATCAGCATCGGCGCTCGAGGAAACTCAGGCCCAGTGCCTTGCGACGGGTCCTCAGGGCCTCGTTGTCAGCACGCATGCCTGCGATGTATCTGACGAAAGTCAGGTCATCGCCTTCCGCGACGGGGTCGCAGCCGCGCATCAGACCAATTGTGTGCATCTGCTGTTCAACAATGCGGGTATTGGTGGCGGTGGCAGCTTCTTCATTGATGATCGGTATGAATGGGAGCGCACCTTTGGCGTTTGCTGGTATGGGGTCTACTACTGCTCCCGAGCCTTTCTACCGCTGATTCAGGCGGCGCCGGAGGCGCATATCATCAACACCTCCAGCGTGAACGGTTTCTGGGCAAGCCTGGGTCCAGGGACAGCGCATACGGCCTACAGCGCCGCGAAGTTCGCGGTAAAAGGTTTTACCGAGGCGCTGATCAACGATTGCCGTCTGCACGCGCCGCACGTCAAGGTTTCGCTGGTGATGCCGGGACATATTGGAACGTCCATCGCGCTCAACACGAACAAGGTTCTGCGCGGCCGAGGCGCTCTGGAAATGTCTGTCGATGAGGTCGCGGCTACCCGCGCGCGCATGGCTGCGCGCGGGCTTCCCGTGGATAACCTCCCGGATGAGCACATTCGTGCAGCCATGCATCAGATGGGTGTTGATTTTCGCGACAAGGCGCCGCTGACGGCAGCGCAGGCAGCGACAATCATCCTGGATGGGGTGCGCGCGGGCCGCTGGCGCATTCTGGTTGGCGACGATGCGAACCGCCTCGACCAGATGGTGCGCGCAGAACCGGAGCAGGCCTACGAGCCGGATTTCACCGAACGGATGCGAGCACAGGGCGTGCTCGCGAATCTTACGCAGAGCGCTGCCGGGGATCAGTGATCACCGGCGATCGGAGATCCATGATTATGACAAGCTATCGTGACGATAACGTGTTCGCCCGTATCCTGCGCGGGGAGCTGCCCGCGCACAAGGTGTTTGAGGACGAATACACGCTCGCGTTCATGGACATCATGCCGCAGGTGGATGGGCACACGCTGGTGATCCCCAAGTATCCCGCGCAGGATCTGTTTGATCTGCCCGCGGAATTGCTGGGGCACACCCTGCGCACGACGCAGCGTGTCGGCAGCGCCGTCAGGCAGGCGTTCGCTGCGCCCGGCATCATGGTCGCGCAGCTCTCCGGGGCTGCGGCAGGCCAGACGGTCTTTCACGTGCATTTTCACATTCTGCCGCGCCATGCCGGCGCCGAATTTCGCATGCATGCGCGGGATTTTGCGCCGGGCGCTCTGCTCGCGGAGCACGCGAGTCGGGTACGCGCGATGCTCGAACAACTCGACGCTGATCAAGGCTGAAGCGCGGAGATCTTCACTTCCACTCGCCGTCTGAGAGAAGCCGCGCGCGCTCCTCGCGGTGGAAACCGTCGAATACCTGTTGGTTGCGTGGCGGCGCGGGGTCGAAGAGAAAGCTGCGCGCACCGATATGTGCGCCGCCGTCGACGCGAAGCTCGATTCCTGTCACGTACGCCGCCATGTCGGAAAGCAGAAAGACGGTGGCTGCAGATACTTCAGCCGCGGTCCCATGGCGCTGCAGCGGCACATCGTTGCTCACGCTGCGCAGCGCGTCCCGCGCCGATTCGGGATACCGGTCGAGACCGGTGGTCGCGATGAAACCTGGAATGATGCAGTTCACCCGTACCCCCGCCGGCGCCCACTCGGCTGCGCTGGTCATGGTCAGGTTCGCCAGGCCCGCGCGGGCGGCGCCGTTGTGCCCCATGCCGGCCATGCCTCGGTGGTAGTCCGCGCCGATGTGCACAATGTTGCCGCCGAGCTCCGCCATGCATTGGCGATAGATTTCCCGCGCGGTCAGGAAGTAGCTTGTGAGGTTGTTGTTCAGAACCGCGTTCCATGCCCGCAGGCTCAGGTCTTCAAGCTGCGCGGGGAACTGACCACCGGCGGCGTTGACGAGCGCGTCCACGGGACCGTGACGATCGATCACGAGGGTTACGAGCTCGGTGACCTCATTTTCGTCGCGGAGCTCGAGGCTGTAGCAGCCAAGCACCTCGCCACCGTCCTCCTCGATCTCGTCTGCTGTGCGGTCGAGCTTTTCCATGGTACGTCCAACCAGAATCATCCGTGCACCGAGTGCGGCAAGCTCGTGCGCGATGCAGCGGCCGAGCCCGCCACCACCTCCGGTGATCAGAATGGTCTGTCCGTCGAATAGTCCAGGTCGAAAGCCGGAGCGATAGGACATGAGCAATCTCAGCACACCTGCGGTGTATCCATGCTGGCGAAACCTGGTCCGGGGTGCCAGCCCCGCGGCTGCTATCGCCTGCTGCACGGATGCGCAGCACCGGTAGGAATGCGACAATCGGGCGTCCGATAGGGGCAGGTCGCGGGCGGGAGAGGAACATCGTGAGCAGAATCCGGTTTGGCGCGTTTCTCGCGCCGCATCATCCCATCGGGGAGCACCCCACGCTTCAGTTCCGGCGTGACCTGGACCTGGCAGCCCATCTCGATCAGCTGGGGTTCGATGAGTTCTGGTGCGGTGAGCATCATTCCTCTGGGTGGGAGACGATCGCGTCTCCAGAGCTCTTCCTCGCGGCAGCAGGGGAGCGCACGCACACCATACGGCTTGGCACCGGTGTCGTGTCGCTTCCGTACCATCACCCGTTCAACGTGGCGCAGCGCATCGTGCAGCTCGATCACATGACCCGCGGACGTGCCATCCTCGGGACGGGTCCAGGGGCTCTGCCCTCCGACGCTCACATGCTCGGCATCGACCCGATGGTGCAGCGTGACCGCCAGGATGAAGCCCTTGGCGTGATTCTCCGACTCCTGCGAGGTGAGCCACGTTTTACCTACGAGAGCGACTGGTTCACCCTGCGTGATGCGGCGCTGCAGCTGTTGCCCTTGCAGGAGGATTTCCCGGTTGTCGTGGCCTCGTCCGTCAGCCCGTCGGGCATGACCCTGGCAGGCAAGTACGGCGTTGGGGTGATCTCGATAGGATCGAATTCCACGGCGGGGCTGCAGGCGCTGCCGACCCAGTGGGCCTTTGCCGAAGAGGCGGCGACCCGGTCGGGGATGACGGTGAGTCGGGCGAACTGGCGCGTTCTGCTCAGCTTTCATATCGCCGAGACCCGCGACGAAGCGCGTCGGCAGGCTCGTCACGGACTGCAGCGCTGGCATAACGAATACACGGTCGAGACGCTGCAGCGCCCGGGCGCCGTCAAGTACGCAACCGCGGACGAAGCGGTGGATCAGCTTGCCTCGGGCGGCGGCGGTAGCGTTATCGGCACGCCGGATGACCTGGTCAAGACAATCCGTGATTTGCAGGGGGTTACCGGCGGCTTCGGAACGGTGATCGGCTTTGTGCATGACTGGGCTGATCGTCAGCACACGTTCGACAGTTGGGAGCTCGTGGCGCGCTACGTGATTCCGGAGATCAATCGGATGACAGTGGGTTTTCGTGCCTCGCAGCGTCACTTGATCGAGAATCGCGATTCCTTCGAACGCGCCGGCCAGGCGGTCATGGCGAAGATCATGTCTCACGAGGGAGCCACGCGCGCTCTCAAAGAGGGAGCTGCCGCGCAGGCGATGCCCGGGCACAACGCCCCCGACCTGCGCTCGGAGCGACAGAAGGCGGCGACCGGATCCGCAGCGGAGGACGTTGCGGGCGGTTGATGACACGGGTCCCCGCGGACCGAAGGCAAGCAGGGCTGTAGCCCTGCATTCATGCAGTTTTACAGGAGTACGTTACATGTCCGGCATCCAGGCCACGTTCAGCACCAGCAAGGGCGACATTGTCATTGACCTTCATTCCGAAGCGGCGCCGCTTACCGTGGCTAACTTTGTTAACCTTGCGCAGCGCGGGTTCTATGATGGTCTCAAGTTCCACCGGGTCATCGCCGATTTCATGATTCAGGGCGGCTGCCCGCTCGGCACCGGGACCGGTGGTCCGGGCTACCGCTTCAAGGACGAGTTTGTTTCGTCGCTCCGTCATGATCGGCCCGGACGTCTCTCTATGGCGAATGCCGGGCCGGGAACGAACGGATCCCAGTTCTTCATCACCCATGTCCCCACCCCCTGGCTCGATGACGCCCACACCATCTTTGGCACGGTGGTCGGCGCTGCGGATCAGGCGGTCGTGGACGCCATCGCGCGGGGAGATACCATCAACTCCATCGCGCTCAGCGGCGATGTGGATACGCTGCTCGCCGGGCAGTCCGCAACCCTTGCGCAGTGGAACGCGGTACTCGATCAGAAGCGCTGAGCTATCCGCGCCACCTGCCAACGTGGTACGGTGGCGCCAGCTGAAGATTTAAGCGCCGGTCAAGCCGGCGCTCTTCCGGGCAACGCCTCGCAGAATACCTGCTTTACCTTTGCCAACAACGAGCGCGCCGTTTGCGCGCAACGCCTCGCGCGTTATCGCGCTGCAAACCACGCGCCATCCGCGCTTTGAATGAAGGAAATCTACTGATGTCATTTTCCGAACTCGGGCTGGAGCCCGAGCTGCTTCGTGCCATTGCCGCCAAGGGCTACACGGAGCCAACCCCGATTCAGGAAGCCGCGATTCCGGCCTGCCTCGCGGGGCACGACGTGCTCGCTGGTGCCCAGACCGGCACGGGCAAAACGGCCGCATTCGTGCTGCCGCTGCTGCAGCTGCTGGGCAAGCCGGAGGGTACCGCGCCGCGGGTTCTGGTGCTGACGCCAACACGTGAGCTGGCAGCGCAGATCGCGGATAACGTGCAGGCGTACGGCGCGGAAAAGCGTCTGCGTACCCAGGTCATCTTCGGCGGCGTGGGCGAGCGACCACAGATCGATGGGCTGCGGCGCGGGTGTGATCTGCTCATTGCCACGCCTGGCCGTCTGCTGGATTTGTGTGGCCAGGGGTTCTGCCAACTCGGCTCGGTGCGACACTTCGTGCTCGACGAGGCAGACCGCATGCTCGACATGGGCTTTATCCATGCCATCAGGCGCGTACTCGAGCGTCTGCCGCGCAGCCGGCAGAATCTGCTCTTTTCCGCGACCTACACGCCGGAGATTCGGACGTTAGCCTCGGGATTTCTGCGTGATCCGGTGGCGATCGATGTTGCCCCCCGCAACCGCACCGCGGAGCGGGTGGAGCAGATCGCCTTTCGCGCGGAGAAGGATGACAAGCGGCATCTGCTCGTACACCTCTTTCGACACGGCGCAGCAAGCGAGGGTCCCTGGACGCAGGCGCTGGTGTTCACGCGCACCAAGCATGGGGCGAACCGCCTCGCCGAGCAGCTGAACGGCGCCGGCATTGCGGCTGCCGCCATCCACGGCAACAAGAGTCAGTCAGCTCGGGTGAAGGCTCTCGCGGACTTCAAATCAGGTGCGATAACGGCCTTGGTTGCGACGGAAGTGGCGTCTCGCGGTCTTGATATTCGCGAGTTGCCCCAGGTCGTGAACTATGAGCTGCCGAACGTGCCCGAGGACTACGTGCATCGGATTGGTCGCACCGCGCGCGCGGGTGCAAGCGGTGCAGCCGTGTCGCTGGTTGCTGCGGATGAGGCGCCGCTGCTGCGCGACATCGAGCGAACGATGGGGCAGCGGATACCTTTTCGACCTGCGCCGGAATTCGAGCGCCTGGCGCCCCGCGTCGAGCCGCCGCGCAATCAGGCGTCTTCCGGTGCCA
>Ga0315906_10008241_pt1 | contig 12517 bp, 8 predicted proteins | sample LakEriMetagenome_4_FD_203526 | JGI IMG/M metagenome (GOLD analysis project Ga0315906, IMG submission 203526) | Freshwater fungal communities from buoy surface, Lake Erie, Ohio, United States - Buoy 2 MA122 | ecosystem: Environmental > Aquatic > Freshwater > Lake > Lake biofilm | place: USA: Lake...
AGCGAGTGCCTTGAACAGATTTGCTGTGTTATTTTGCTCTTCAGAGAAGTAGAGATTCTTAGATGCGCCCATTTAAATTTTCATTACTGCAACTTTTAGGTTTTGCAAGTTTCGTAGATTGCAAATTACAATATCGCAATATTACGATATTATTTTTAATACTCCATCACGTTGTTCAAATTATTCAAAAAAAAAGCTCATCGATCTGAATAAGCTTTTTAAAATTATTGTCTTTTTATCGGATGATCAATTTCTGCGTAACATTCTTCTCAGACAGTTTCAAACGTATGAAGTACACCCCAGGATCGATCTGTCCCGCATCTAACTGAAACGTATTGATTCCTTTATTGATAACCCCGCTATAGATGATCTGAATACAACGTCCCGTTGCATCAATCAGATCAACAGCTCCATTAGATGTTGCCGAAGATGTTAAAGAAATACTTGTGTTTCCGTTGGTAGGATTGGGATAGACCTTTCCGAATGAAACTGTAAACGGATCCTCAATTCCAGCTTGCTGATATACAAGGAAAGAAAAGTATCCATCAGGTGCCGGCATTGGTCTTACTTGCTGTTTGCCACTGTTCGCCTGAGCCTGGATGTAATAGTAAATTCGCGTTCCTGCTGCTTGACCGGGAATAGAAGCGGTAAATACATTTCCGCTAACAAATGTCATTGGAACGGATGTGTAGGTACCGGTTAAACTCGTCTTGTAATAAAGTGTTGCTGAAGCAATCCCGCTTTTATGTCGGATCTGTGCATTCACAACATAAGGTATGATTGTTTCCCAAGTATCTGAAAGATTTTGGTGAGAAATAAGCAGCGGATCAGAGGATGCAACTTCTTTCGTAATGCAATGCAGAGCGCCTCCTTGTGCGATCAGATTTGATCCCGAATTATCAACATCGATGCCGATAACATTATAGCCGGGCATTGCTTCTTGAATAATACGAAGTGCTGTAGTATCGTATTCTGTTCTGTAAGTCGGTACAATTACTGATTTATTGACAATGACGTTATTGGTATATGTTCTGTAGCTTCCTGTTGGTGCATAAGCACCACTTGCTGAAGGAGGCATGGGCACACGAACGATCTTGTAAGGTGTTCCAAATGCAGAAACATAATTGTCCTGGATAAATTGGATGTTTTGTTCGATCTGAGGACCGTCTGAAACACCAGAAGGAAATTCTCCGATAAGCAATATTTCTTCGTTCAGAAGTTTCATATGCATGTCGATATGGTGGATACCGTCATAAGGAAGGTTGGTCATTTTAATGTAATTGTTGATGCCTTGATAATCATTCATCAATTGGTTCACTTCAAAAGGAGTATGTCCCGAGATGGTATAGGTTGCACCCGTAGCATTTTCATCATTCACCAAATTACTGGAGAAACCAGTTCCAAAACCATCAGCCATGAAATTGCCACCGGTGTGCACGAGATCATTCGGAGCTGTCGCCATGGTGTATGTCGGGATATTCATTTGAGCACCTATTCCAATAGGTGAGTCATTGTCAAAAGGGCGAGGACGGTTATAAATCCAGTCAACAAACGCAAGTGAATCGACACCGCCAAGATAGACTGAGTTAGGACCGTAATCTCTCATCCATATACTATTGAATGGTAATTGAAAATAACGGGTGTTATTCAGTGATCCTCCATTATTCGTAATGTCTGTTTTTACAGCGTTCGAATCGGAGCAAACGATCCATACTTCGCATTCTTGCTGGATCGCATTTACAAGCTGACGATGGATGGAAGGGTAGGAGGTCCACGTAATGCAAACTGCCTGAACTTCTTCCCATTGTCCCGGTGTTCTGATCTCTGAACCTACCGGCGGAACAGTGATTTCTTTGTGTGACAGACTTTCCTTGTAAGCCGGAATCAATTTTTCTTCCTCCTTGGTCATCCAGATAGGCAGAATTTCTTCCTGTGCAAAGGAATTAAGTGTTAAAAAGGTTAAAAAGAGTAGTGCAATCGATCTCATTTCGAATAAATTTTAAACTAAAATACTGATTTCTATAATTGTAATGGTGTTATTTATCCTGTTGTAATCTAAACTGGACCATTCGGCGAATAAGTTCTTCGGGAACCTCGCGATCCAGCATAAATTGTACCGTTCCTTTAGAAACATTGTATCCTTCAAGTTCGTTTATGAAAGCAGTAATACCAGTTGAAGTAGGAAAAAAACTAACGTGCTTCTTGAAACCTCCGAAATAAAACAGAATCTTTTTACCCTTATAGGAGGGCATTCCATAACTGATTCCTTCTGTAGATTCAGGCGCGTATTTATGGATGATGCCGCGTATTTCATTTAAACGCAGTTGAATATCTAATGGAAAGCTTGAAATGTATTCGTCGACTGAATTAAAGGTTTTCATCTTTCAAGGTTGCTTTGATGGAATATGTCATCGGTATTTTATTTCCAAGATGAGCGATTCTGAATTTGTCCGGTTCATCTTCAGTAGTGTGTTTAAAACAATTATATGGAGAATAATCGAATTCATCCAGTTGATCGATTTGCAATCCGTTTGAAATTAGCGCATTGATCAATTCACTCATGTCATGATTCCACATGACATAGTCTCCGTGAATGTCAGCATTCCGGTCTGCATAAGTTCCAACTTCGGTCTCAAGAATCATTTCTTTGTTAAAGTAATTATACGTAACATCCTTAAAATCATCGTCAAACATCCACACAACAGGGTGGAATTCAACGAAAATGAACTGACCTCCAGGCTTCAGGTAACGACGTATGATGCATGCCCATTTTTCAAGGTCCGGTAACCAACCGATCGTTCCGTAAGAGGTGAAAACAATGTCGAATTTCTCGTCCAGGTGATTTGGAAGGTCATATATATCACAACAGATAAAACGAGACTCTGATCCGATCGTTTTTGCCAATTCGTTGGCCCTTTCAATGGCCCGATCCGATAAGTCAACGCCGGTAAGGTGAGCACCCATTCTTGCCAATGAAAGAGTGTCTTGCCCGAAATGACACTGTAAATGCAGGATCTTTTTTCCTGAGATATCCCCGAGAAGTTCCAGTTCAATATTTTTAAGTGACGTATTCCCGGCTAAAAATCCTTTAACATCATAAAAATCAGATGAATAATGGATATCAGTCCGTTTGTTCCAGGATGACCTGTTAAGGTCTAGGTAATTCGGTTCCATAGTAACTTTAAAACTCAGGGTCAATTTGCAAATTAATCTTTTCTTTAGTTATTGGATGTGTAAATTCGATCTGATCAGCATGCAAATGCAAACGGTCTGACTTTTTACCGTACAGATCATCCCCAACTATCGGATATTTCAATCCGAGTGAATGCGCGGAATGGATACGCAACTGATGCGTTCTTCCTGTGGTCGGATAGAAATAAACCTTGGTCTGACCGTTCTTACGCTCGATCACTTCATATTCCGTTATTGCATATTTGCCATGCTCATAGCAAACAAGCTGCCTTGGGCGGTCGTCAAGATCTACGCGCAACGGAAGATCGATCCTTCCATTATCTTCTTGTATCAGTCCATCCAATAAAGCAACATATCTTTTTTTGACATGTCTTCGAATGAATTGTCGCTGTAGGTGTTCATGCGCTTCTTTGGATTTTGAAATGATCATCAATCCGGAGGTGGACATATCAAGGCGATGAACGATCATGGGACCCGTTGCATCCGGATACTTATAATGCATCCTTAAGTAAACGGAGTCTTCGATATTCTTTCCGGGAACAGAAAGGAATTCTGCAGGTTTATTAACTACAACTAAATGGTCATCTTCGAAAATTATCTCTATCTCCTTTCCATTTGCTGGATTTTGAAGCATGGGATTTTCATCCGTTTCAATCCCTTTAAGCATGTGACCAAGTATCGGTTCGCATTTACCTCGACACGCAGGGTAGTAATTCCCATGAACACGCACTTCAGATCGAGGTGAAGCTCCCCACCAAAATTCCGTTAAAGCAATTGGCTTGTATCCGTGTGTAAATGCGTAATGTAATAATTTCGGAGCAGCGCATTCTCCTGCTCCTGCAGGAGGCCTACCTTCTGCTGTGTTCTCAAAGATCTTCCAAAGGCTTTTCCATTCACCTGACTGATTTAAGAAGGTGTATTGATCGAATAATTCTTTTTGCACTGAAGCAGAGCGTGTTCGTCGTTCTTCTTTTAATTTATCAATCACTATCGTATATTCCCGGATCTGTTCATTGAGGTATTCCAGTGCTTGCCGGTGCTTATTGACGGTATCTTTAAGGGTATATTGCTCTTTGATACTCTGACGTCTTAGGTCTTCCAGAAAATTCTCAATGTCAATACCTTCGAGTGCGTATTCAGCTTTTTCCCTCAGGGATTTTCTCTCAGATTTAGCGATCTTGATCTTTTGTTTTATCTCTGCTATTTCATTGTCATACAATATTTTATGATTTTTTATTTGAAGCAGAAGATCATTGTATTTTGGATCGTTTTCCATTTCGTCGATCCTTGAATTGATATCGGTTATGATTTTTTCTGCGGTTCTGAAAATACCGTCATCCTCCAGTATGTCGAAAACTGGTGGGACAAAACCATCGTGATGATTAGAATTTGCTAATTTACCCGAAAAGGCCGACAAGTATCCGAGTTCTCCATGCTTGTTCTCGACCACAAGTACCCCGAACATCTTACCAATCACTATGCCTTCTTGGCCTTCGATTAATCCAAAGTTGTGATTCCAGTCATTTGTTTTGTTCAGGTATTCCATCAATTCCTCGGCAGCTTTAAGCCCCAATGGGTGAGGATCGTAGTAAAAAGGGAATGTGAACTTCTCCGGTTTGGAAAGGCCCGAAACTGATGATCTGAAGTGAGTAAAATGTTCCAACATAATGTTCGGTATTCCAAAGATAGACAGATAATGTAGTCAATCAACCTTCAGAATGTGAGATTTGCTATTGCTCCTGACCATACGAAAGGATTATAAATGCAAAACCAATGAAAGTAATCTCTATCTCATCATCTCTACAAGCTGAAATAAGAATTCAGAGGAGATATCTTATTTTTTCAAATACATTTCGAACCAACGATCTTGCTCCCACAGCAAATGCAGGATATTCTCTTTGGCAACGTAACCGTGGCTTTCTTTCGGAAGAATAACCAGACGAGCTGGTTTACCAAGTCCTTTCAATGCATTGAAATAACGCTCTGACTGTAAGGTAAAAGTTCCCGGGTTATTGTCGGCTTCACCATGTACCAATAACAAAGGGTGATTCATTTTATCCGCTGTCATGAAAGGAGACATATCATTGTAAACATTCTGTGCTTCCCAGTAATTACGTTCCTCGCTTTGAAATCCAAAAGGAGTAAGTGTTCTGTTATAGGCTCCACTTCTAGCAACTCCGCATGTGAAAAGATCTGAATGAGTAAGAAGATTCGCTGTCATGAATGCTCCGTAGGAGTGCCCGCCAACTGCAACTTTCGAACGGTCGATGTAACCAAGGGTATCAACAGCATCAATGGCTGCTTTGGCATTGTCAACGAGTTGTGTAATGAAGCTATCATTAGGCTCGGTATCTCCTTCGCCAACGATCGGGAATGAAGCGTTGTCAAGAACTGCATATCCGCGTGTCACCCAATAGATCGGTGATCCATAACTAGGGAAGGTAAACTGATTGGGATTCGTTGTGATTTGACCTGCACTTGACTTGTCCTTGAACTCCTTTGGGTAAGCCCACATGATCATCGGAAGTTTTTCTTTCTTTGCTCGATCGTAACCGGCAGGAAGATAAAGTGTTCCGGTTAATTCAAGGCCATCGCTTCTTTTGTATTTGATCACTTCTTTGTGAACCTTCTCCAAAAGAGTGAACGGGTTTTTGAAGTTCGTGATCTGCGTAGGTTTTGACTTTGGTTTGCTGATCGTTCTGACATAATAATTCGGGAATTCCTTAGGTGACTCGATCCTCACGAGAACTGTCCCTTTTGTCGGATCGATGAATGATGAAAGAGATTCGACCTTGTCTGTATAAGTTGATCGATAGAGTTCCTTCTTTACTCCTGTCAATAGATTTATGGACTGAATAAAAGGGAACTGACCTTCCGGTTTGAAACCGTCACCGAACAAATATACCTCATGACCTTTCAAGAGTAAGACATTTTCTCCATATTCGTTTGGTTTTGTCTGCATTCTGCCCGGATCGGAGTATTTGTCATCAGAATTTCTATCAAAGAGTATCTTCATGGAAGCGTTACCGAGCGTTGGGTCGAAGAAATAAGTCTTTGTGTTACGGGTATTCCACCAATTATCGTATGCAATGGCATGTGTTTCATCGCCCCAGATTATTCCGGAAAACCGTTGCTTTGTCTTGAGTAAGCTTTTTTCTTGCCCTGTGAAAGGAGCATTCAATAGGAACACTTCATCTCTGAAATCAACCTTTACTTCTGGGTCTCCACGGTCTAAAGCCCTAACGAACATTAGCATGGCGGGGTGATCACTTCGCCACGAGAAATCTCTATTCCCGGCATAAGTCGCCATGAAGCCTTGAGGCAATACTTCAAGGAGTGGGGTGAAGTTTACCTCAGCCACCTTCTTGGCTTCAATATCATAAACGATTTCGCGGGATGGAAAACGGTCATATGTTACGAGGTAGGAAAATGGTCGTTCAATAGTGGTTATAAGGAAGTATTTCCCATCCGGAGAAATGCTCTCGCCCATATACATATCTGCCTCCATCCATTTTTCAACCTGACCGGTCAAGCTAACTTTATACAATTCAGACGTAGCCAGATTTTCGAAGTTCTTTTCGTCTGTCGGGTTCTTTAAAAGGTCCTGATACGTTCTGTTCTGAGCCTTTGAACCGTCGCTAAGCGTTACCACCGGTCCTGAGGGTAGTGTTGTTTTCGTATTGATCAGTGGTTGTCTGTTCTTTGGCAATGAATGGACCAATAAGGAATTCCCATCCTTGAACCAGGTAATGGGGGAGCCCAGATTGGCATTCAACGCTAGCTCAGAGAGTTTTTTGCAACTGTGAGTTGTTAGGTCAAGTACCCATAGTTCTAACGCCTTAGTACCGGAGTGAGTAAAGGCGATCTTCTTTTCGTCCGGTGACCATGTGACATTTGAAATACGTGGATTGGTGGGCAATCCGGTTACCTGGACCTCTGAAGTTTCGTTCAGCTTTCGTGTCTTCAGATTGGTAATATAGGTGACTGTACTGGAAATATTGATGATCGGATTGATGCGCAGTCCTGCCAGACGGATCTCTTCCTGATTGAGATCCTCCAATGTTTTATAAGTGTCTCGGTACATGAACAGCATCACCTCTTTTTTGGAATCCATGTTCACTGATGGAGGACGTTCATAATCAACCAGATCAAGGATCTCTTTCGGAGGTTTTTGGTAGTCCAAGTTTTCCTGTGCATGTATTTGGATGCCAGATAAAATAAGAAAAATGCATAATGAGAAGGCTTTCATAGTCCTGAATTAAATGATCATAAGTGGTGAGCAACGGTCACCATGGAAAAATGTAAATGTACAGAATACGCGATAATTTGTAATTCTTTCTTCCGCAGAAAAGAATGATGAAAATCACCCAGAAAACACTCCAGAAAATACTAATGGATGGAAAGATGGCTACGCAGAGAAAATAAGTTATGATCCCCTGTAATGCAGCAAATCCGTAAGAAAGGTACATCGCCCCGAGGAAATATCCAGGTTCTCTATCAAATCGGTAGTTGCATTTTTCGCAGTGGTCATTCATTACCGGCAATTGAAGAAGGCTTATATTCTGCTTGAAGACGTATCCTTCACGACATTTAGGACAGCGCTCTTGAAGGAGGTCAACGATAAATGTTCTTCTGATTGCTCCCCCGGACATTTTAAAGGCCTTGATAGTGATCAACCGCATTTCGGACTGAACCGAATTCCTGCAACAGTTGCTCCGCTTTTGAATAATCAGTGATACCGGTTTCGTCCATGATCATTTTCACGCCACGGTCGACCAATTTGTTGTTGCTCAATTGCATATCGACCATTTTGTTCCCTTTTATTTTTCCGAGTTTAATCATAAGGGAGGTAGAGATCATGTTCAATATCAGTTTTTGTGCAGTTCCGGATTTCATTCGCGTACTTCCTGTAACGAATTCAGGACCAACTTCCGGGGTGATAGGGTATTCAACGGATATTGAAAGAGGAGAGCCCGGATTGCATGAGATACCACCCGTCAGAATGCCCTTCTCCTTTGCTTTTTCGATAGCTCCCAGCACATAGGGTGTGGTTCCTGATGCTGCGATACCAATGAGAGTATCGTTAGGATTTATCTTGTATTCTTCCAGATCTTTCCAGCCTTGTTTCATATCATCCTCAGCAAATTCAACAGCTTTACGGATGGCTATGTCGCCACCGGCAATGATGCCCACAACAACTCCGTGAGGCACGCCAAACGTTGGAGGACATTCGCTGGCATCAACGATGCCGAGACGACCACTTGTGCCTGCTCCAATATAAAATAAGCGACCTCCCTTCTTCATTCGTTCAAAACATGCGTTCACAAATGCCTCGATAGCAGGAAGCTCACTGTGCACGGCATTAGGCACAGACTGATCTTCACGGTTGATATTCGTCAGAAGATCGATTGTTGACATTTTTTCAAGATGATCGTATCGAGAAGCCGATTCCGTGGTCTTTTTCATTGTCAGGTTATTAAACTAGGTAAGCTTTGGAATCCGTATCGTTCAAGATGACTTCAACCCGTTCTTTCAGTGTTGTTGATAAACTAATCCCAACAAAATCAGCTTTTATGGGGTATCGACGATGCGTTCGGTCGACCAAGGCTAACGTTTTGATTGCTTTGGTTGGTCGCTCTAGAAACTTTATCAGCGCATATTGCATCGTTTTTCCTGAATTTAGGACATCATCAACAAGAATGATGAAAGCATTTTTAAGTTCCTCCTGATCAACAGATAGGTTGATTGGCTCTTTCCAGGGTTCGTCTTTATTTACTTTGATTTCAAAAACAACCACCTCCATGTCTGAATTTGTTCTGATGATCTTTGCAAGCTCTTGCGCAAGAATGAAACCGTTTCCACAGATGCCACCGATGTGAATTAAAGATTCCTCGAAACAATTTTCGAGTAATTGATGGCCAAGGCGGGTTATTTTTTGTTTGATCTCCTGATGACTAAGGATCGAATTCATGGGACTGTTTGTTTCTAACAAAATTAACCATTAATGAGAATAGGAGCAACGGTGGTTGGATGTATTATCAACATCAAAATGAACATGTCAACTAATGAGTCAGAATGGTAGTAACTCCTTGATTCTTAGAATTGACGAAGGTTTGAAGAAATGGTGCCCATTTTGAATTTCGATAACACAATCCTTGTAGCCGATTTTAAGTGCAAACTTATAGGCTTGTTTTGGTCTGATCACCTGGTCATAACTTCCCATGATGATCAGAAAAGGGAATAGCTTCTTGTTAAGCGTTTTTTTGATCATGTCGGTGTTTGGTTGGATATTTCTGAATGCCCGCCAGGTCAAAGATGCTCTCCGCATGGTTTCGGGATCAGATGCAAACTCATCAACAAATGTTCTGACCTTTGGACGCATAAGTTTAAGTTTAACAGCGATCTTAGTCTGTTTTAAAAGACGTGATGGATTCTTTTCGTACTTCTGAAACAATGCACGAGCCCATTTTTGGCGGGATGACCAATTGTAAAAACTGTTGTTGTCCATTCCGTCAGGAGCAAGGAGTGTAACCGAGTTAATCTTCTCAGCAAAAAAGGGCATTATTGAAAGTGTAAACCTGCCTCCCTGACTAAATGCAAACAAGTGAAATTCATTGATCGATTCATTCTGGAGAATGAGTTGGAATAATTCCACGAACTCTTCTGTGCTCAAAGGACTTTTTTCTATTCTGTCTTCCGGAAAATTGGAGCCTCCATGATAAAATAAGCGAAGGGAAATAACTTTTCGCTTGTTATTTTCAAGAAACAAAAAATCCTCTGCAGGTCGCCCATGACCATGAAGGCAGATAATAACTTCATGACCATCTCCGATCACAAGATATTCCAATTGTATTCCATGGTACTTCAGTAGTTTAACGCGTAATGGCATCCAGCAAAATTAGCGAGGTTGTCGTTTATATTGATCATTAAAAAAACTTATTATTTTATAAAACGGCATGAAGTTGAGGCTACTTGACTTTTCCACGATGATTGTTAAAAACAACTTTCAAAACCATTTGAGACGTCTGCTGATTTCATTAAATTTGCGCTCAATTTGTTGAATAGAATTCAAAATTGAACATTTAAAGCGCAGAAAATGCCAAAAGACACCTCCATTAAGTCCATTCTGATCATAGGTAGTGGCCCAATCGTTATCGGACAAGCATGTGAATTTGACTATTCCGGATCCCAGGCTGCAAGATCTTTAAGAGAAGAAGGGATTGAAGTTACCCTGATCAATTCTAATCCTGCAACCATTATGACCGACAAGGTTGTTGCAGACAATATATATCTCGAGCCTCTGGAACCTGAAAGTATCGTTAAGATACTACAGAATCACAAAATTGATGCTGTATTGCCGACAATGGGAGGTCAGACTGCATTGAATCTGTGCATCAAATGTGATGAAATGGGTATCTGGAATGATTTCGGTGTTCGAATCATCGGTGTTGACATCAATGCTATCGAGATCACTGAGAATCGGGAAGCTTTCCGGGACTTGATGGGAAGGATAGGTGTCCCTATGGCGCCTCAAAAAACAGCTAAGTCATTTTTAGAGGGAAAAGAGATCGCACAAGAATTTGGTTTCCCACTTTGTATTCGTCCGTCCTACACTTTAGGTGGTTCAGGAGCATCTATTTTGCACGAGCCAAAAGAATTTGATAATCTTTTGGAACGAGGGCTTCAATTGTCACCTATCCACGAAGTTATGATCGATAAGGCATTGCTTGGCTGGAAGGAATATGAGCTTGAACTGTTGCGTGATGCGAACGATAACGTTGTCATAATCTGTTCGATCGAGAACTTTGACCCGATGGGAATCCACACGGGGGATTCAATTACTGTTGCTCCGGCTATGACGCTTTCGGATACGACCTTCCAAAAGATGCGAGACATGGCGATCATGATGATGCGTTCTATTGGTAATTTTGCTGGTGGATGCAATGTTCAGTTTGCCGTCTCTCCTGATGAAAAAGAAGATATCATTGCCATTGAGATCAACCCGCGAGTATCGAGATCATCTGCATTGGCATCGAAAGCAACGGGATATCCTATTGCAAAAATCGCGTCAAAATTAGCAATAGGTTACCACCTTGATGAATTGAAGAACCAGATAACCAAGACTACTTCTGCTTTGTTTGAACCAACGCTTGATTATGTCATTGTAAAAATTCCCCGATGGAATTTTAATAAGTTCCCGGGCACAAATCGCCAACTTGGACTACAGATGAAATCAGTAGGAGAAGTGATGGGTATCGGTCGTTCTTTCCAGGAGGCTCTTCAGAAAGCATGTCAGTCATTGGAGATCAATCGAAACGGATTAGGTGCTGATGGTCGTGAGTTAACCAACCAAAATGAGATACTTCACAGCTTAGAATTTGCCAGTTGGAACCGCTTGTTCCATATCTACGATGCTATAAAACTGGGAATTCCGTTCAAAACGATCATGGAGAAGACGAAGATCGATATCTGGTTCCTGAAGCAAATTGAAGAAATGATCAAGATGGAGCGGAGGATTGAAAAGTTTCACCTTGACAATTTCCCGAAGGATCTGATGTTTGAGGCTAAGCAGAAAGGCTATGCTGACCGTCAGATCGCTCATTTGCTTCGTTGTCTTGAGTCGGAGGTTTATAAGAAGCGTCAGGAATTCGGTATAAATCGAGTTTACAAACTTGTAGACACCTGTGCAGCTGAATTCGAAGCACAGACACCTTACTACTATTCAACCTTTGAATATGAGAATGAAAGTTCGGTGTCAGAAAGGAAAAAAGTGGTCGTGCTTGGTTCGGGTCCGAACAGGATCGGGCAAGGGATCGAGTTTGATTACTCGTGTGTTCATGGTGTATTGGCAGCAAAGGAATGTGGTTATGAGACAATCATGATCAACTGTAATCCTGAAACGGTCTCTACCGACTTTGATACAGCGGACAAGCTTTATTTTGAACCTGTTTTCTGGGAACATATTTACGATATTATTCAGCACGAAAAGCCTGAAGGGGTAATCGTTCAGTTGGGTGGACAGACAGCATTGAAGCTTGCAGAAAAACTTGATCGTTACGGCATTAAAATATTGGGAACCAGCTTTGAAGCCCTTGATCTTGCTGAAGACCGAGGTCGTTTTTCAAGAGTCCTGAAAGAGAATAATATTCCTTTCCCTGAATACGGAGTTGTTGAAAGTGCTGAGCAAGCTCTTGAACTAGCGGATGAATTGGGATTCCCCTTATTGGTAAGGCCATCGTATGTTCTTGGTGGGCAAAAGATGAAGATCGTCATCAATAAAGAAGAACTGGAGCACCACGTCGTAGATATTATTAATGAAATGGGT
>Ga0315906_10008242_pt1 | contig 12516 bp, 8 predicted proteins | sample LakEriMetagenome_4_FD_203526 | JGI IMG/M metagenome (GOLD analysis project Ga0315906, IMG submission 203526) | Freshwater fungal communities from buoy surface, Lake Erie, Ohio, United States - Buoy 2 MA122 | ecosystem: Environmental > Aquatic > Freshwater > Lake > Lake biofilm | place: USA: Lake...
GCGTAGGTTGTGCCACATTGATGTTGGTAACGGCAGTACATCCGTTTGCATCGGTGACGGTGTAGGAGTAGGCTCCCGCACCGACGGTGAACGACCCCGTTCCCGAGTAAGGCGCCGTTCCACCACCACCCGATACGCTCACGGAAGTGGTTCCGCCGAAACAGGCTATCGCGCCTGATGAAGAAGCCGCGGTAAGCAAAGCGGGTTCGGTTACCGTGGCGTTGACCACGGAAGTACAACCGTTGGCATCGGTAACGGTGTAGGAGTAAGAGCCAGCGGCAAGGCCGGTGAATGTTCCTATGCCCGAGTAGGGCGCAGTGCCACCGGCACCGGTCACCACCACGCTGCCTGTTGCAGCACCGTTACAGAGTGCAGGTGAAGGGGTGGCAGCCGAAGTCAACAGCGTAGGCTCCGATATGTTGATGTTGGTAACGGCAGTACATCCGTTGGCATCGGTGACGGTGTATGAATAAGATCCCGCACCGACGGTGAACGATCCCGTTCCCGAGTAAGGCGCCGTTCCACCACCGCCCGATACGCTCACGGAAGTGGTTCCGCCGAAACAGGAGATCGCACCCGATGAAGAAGCTGCGGTAAGCAAAGCGGGTTCGGTTACCGTGGCGTTGACCAGGGAAGTGCAACCGTTTGCATCGGTGACGGTGTAAGAGTAGGATCCAGCGGCAAGGCCGGTGAATGTACCTATGCCCGAGTAGGGCGCAGTGCCACCGGAGCCGGTCACCACCACGCTGCCTGTTGCAGCACCGTTACAGAGAGCAGGTGAAGGCGAGGCAGCCGAAGTCAACAGCGTAGGCTCCGATATGTTGATGTTGGTAACGGCAGTACATCCGTTTGCATCGGTGACGGTGTATGAATAGGCTCCCGCACCGACGGTGAACGACCCCGTTCCCGAGTAAGGCGCCGTTCCACCACCGCCCGATACGCTCACGGAAGTGGTTCCGCCGAAACAGGCGATGGCACCCGATGAAGAAGCCGCGGTAACTGGAGTAGGTTGTGTAATTGTGATATTGGTAACTGCAGTGCATCCATTGGCATCCGTTGCAGAAACCGTGTAGGTTCCTGCTGCAAGATTCGAATAGGAGCCTGAGCTTTGGGGTGTACCACCATTTAAAGTGTAGGAGATGCTCCCGGTTCCTCCTGATGCGGATACACTAAGTGAACCATTGTTTCCTCCATTGCAGAGGACTGGATTTGATATGGTAGATGTGATGGTTGGTGCAAGTTGGTTTCCGACGGCAACAGGCAGCAGAAAAGTACATCCGTTCGCATCAGTTACGATTACATTGTATGAGGCAGCAGATAAGTTGGTGAAAGTTGTATTCGAACTGGATGCGCCGCCGTTGAGGGAATAGGTGAAACTACCGGTGCCACCACTTGCTGAAACCGTGAATGAACCATTCGATGTGGAGCAGCTGGCATTGTTCACCGATGCACTTGCCGTTATGGCTATGGGATTGGCGACATTTACAGTTGATGTACTGGTACAGCCATTCGCATCTGAGGCTAATATCGTGTAACTTCCCGGTGTTAAACCGGCAAATGAGTTGCTTGCTTGGAGTGGTGATCCATTAATTGAAAATCGGACCGGCGCCGTCCCTCCAGATGCAATCACGGTGGCCGTACCATTATTGCCTCCATTACATGACGGAGGTGTGCTGGAAGTTGAAGTAATTGTCGGTCCAGGCTGGTTTCCTACCACCAATGGAACTGTGGCTGTACAACCTCGTGAATCGGTTATCGTGACAGAATAATTTCCTGTAGCTAAACCATTGAATGAGTTGGAAGATTGCGAAACTCCTCCATTTAGCGAATAAGTATATCCGGGAGTTCCTCCAGATGCACTAATAGATCCTGAACCATTTGCCAAAGAACATGTGGCGGTTGCGGCAGATGCCGTTGCCGAAACTGCCGCTGGCTGAGTTACGACCGCACTAGCATTTCTGGTGCAACCATTTGCATCTGTTACTGTGACTGTATAGGTGCCAATTGGTAAGTTCGACAAAGTAGATGATGTTGAGCTCGAACCTGACCAGGCATATTGGTAGGGAGCCGTACCCCCTGATGCACTAACGCTAACGGATCCGGTAGCGGTTCCAAAACAAGCTGCTCCTGTTGGTGTAGCGGTTGCATTAAGAATTGCAGGCGCAGTGATGGTAAATGATGTGTTCGAGACGCACCCGGATGCATTGGTGACTGATACATTGTATGTACCTGGTGCTAAATTGTTGACAGTAGCAGGTCCGTTGAGGTTGTTGAATGTTTGAATGGTGGTTCCAGTACTATTTGTGAAAACATAGTCCCATGGAGGGTCGTTTGTAATGGTAACTGTAGCGCTTCCCGTGTTTTGGCCGGCGCAAAGTGGCTGCACCAAGGTGTATGTTGGGATGGTACAGCAACTCAGTGTAGCGAAAAATTGTGCGTCTGCATCCTGTGTACATGCTAGTGATGTCCAAGAGCCCGATTCCCCATCACCAAGGGTGTTGATAGCAAGATTCAAGGAAGCACCTTGCACACAAGCACTGGCAGGCGGAGTGGATATGGTCCAGCAAAAAGTCCAATCGCACAAGTTGCCAGGATTGTTGTCACCATAATTATTTCCGGGATTCCCATCTGCGAAACCGGAAGGGCTACCAAAACCCGATTCGAAATAGTATCCAGGTCCGGTAGTTACTCCAGTGGCTGAGCTGGTAACATTGTTGTTGTAATAGTTCCAAGTTCCTTGATTGGAGCAAGAGGTTACTGGTCCAGTTACTAGTGAAGCCATATTCCATCCCGAACCAAATGTAGGCACCACGCCATGCAGCCAGTTGTTCGAGGTCTGGTTGTAGTTGGTAATGGTGTAGCAGAAGGTAACGGTTTGTCCGGCCTGATAGGTTCCGTTAATTGGCGGTGGGGAGGCTGTCAGGTTTGCTTGAATAACACAGCCCTGACAATCATTGTTGTTTTGCAAGCCTAGTGTAAAATCGCATTGGTCTGTTATACTTCCTCCACTGACCTGGAGGAAATAGGTTCCCGGTGCCAGAGATCCAAAGGTTGTGTTCAACGATCCTCCGGACCCATTGGCGCAACCGCGTGGGATCATGTTGGTACAGTTGGTACCAGCATACAAACCAACCGATGGAGATTGAAGTCCAGTTATATTGATATTGAGAGTTGGACCGGTGATGTTAACTTGGTACCATACATCGGCTGAAGGTGAAGGCATGTTTCCTGCAGGTTGACAGCCAATCAAAGATGTGTAAGGCTGCTCAGCGGTAGCGCAAAGGTTCGTGGTGTTGAAGTAGGTCCATGGTCCGACTCCATTATTGGTTGGACAAATGGGAGGTGCTGGAAGGGTACCTAAGTTTTGAGCACCCGAACAGGCATCATTGGTTGGAGGTGATCCGCCATTGCAGGTTGTTGTACATGGGGCGGTATTCGGACATGTCACACAACTTATGCTTGCTGCGAATCCCGGAGATGTGATGATAACATCTGAGGTGAATACCAAAGTCAAGCAGCCGCTGGTTGCGGTTACGGTTCCCGGAGATGTGGTACCTGTGAATGTTCCGATTAAAGGTGAAGATGTGTTAGGTCCGTTGTAGATGGTTAAGAAATCGAAGCCGGACTCGAGGTCAAATGATGAAAAGTTTAAGCTCACGCATTGTCCGGGTGTGGAAGAGCAAATCGTTTGCGTTAGCGTTTGATTGTTTCCATAGGCACCGCCAGCTCCTCCACTATCGTAAAAAGTGCCTCCACATGCCGTAACAGATCCATTTCCCATAATAATGTTTGTTGATCCTGGTACGCAAGGGCTACACGATATTGTGGCTGCAAATCCTGTGGAAACAACAGAGAGATCAGATGTGAAAACCAAAGTCAGGCATCCTGAAGTAGCGGTTACCGTGCCAGGCAGAGTGGTTCCTGTGTAGGTTCCAATTAGTGGGGCCGCCGTATTGGAGCCGTTGTAGACATAGAGATAGTCAAAGTTTGCTTCCAAATTGAAAGCGGTGAAATTCAAGCTTACGCATTGTCCGGCTGTTCCAGAGCAAATCGTTTGTGTGAATGTTTGTCCGTTTCCATAATTCCCTGCAGAACCACCGCTGTCGTAAATAGTACCACTGCAAGTGGTGATAGTTCCATTGGCGATATTGTAGGTTTGTGAAAAAACATGCGTATTACAAAACACCAATGACCAGGTCAGGAAAAACAAAAAGATCTTTCCCGATCGTTTAACAGATTTGCGAATCAAATTAGTGGTAGTTTTTAGTCCCATTCAAATTGTATTAATGCAGGGAGTTATGGTTTTTTCAGTCGGGTTCGACTTGTAATGTTAGGAGAATTGTTCAATAAAACCATGGTATTTTTTCCATAATATTTGTTCACATATGTAGATAACCCAAGTTTGTTTTTTCACTCTGTGTAGGTACATGTTTTTAAAGATCTTCGCCGCCCTCCTTTCTAAAAACCAACGCACAGGTTATTTTTTTGAATGAGTACTGGTTTTTGGGGCTTTAGGAGTAAATTTTTATTTTTGCATCATGCTGAAACTTAAGTTGGTAACGGATTCATCATGGGTTAGGAATGTGGTTGAGAAAAACATTCCGGAGATTTTAACCGATCATGCATGGTGCGAGCAAAAGGCAGCCAGTAATGCCATCTCAATTGTGGTTCGATATCCCGAACATTCTGAATTAGTAGAGGAAATGATTCGGTTAAGTCAGGAGGAATTATCTCATTTTCAGATGGTTCACGAAATGATCAAAAAAAGAGGATATGTTTTAGGTCGCGAGCGAAAAGACCATTATGTGAATTTGCTCTACGCATTTATGATCAAGGGCGGAACCCCTGAAGAGAATCTAGTAGATCGATTGTTGTTTGCTGCTATGGTCGAGGCTCGCAGCTGCGAGAGGTTTAAGGTTCTCAGCGAACATATCGATGATCAAGAATTGGCATCGTTTTATCATGAGTTGATGGTCAGCGAAGCCAACCACTACACGCTTTTTATTGGTTTCGCTAGGAGGTTTGCCCAATCTGTAGATGTGGACAAAAGATGGCAAGAGTGGCTCAATTATGAAGGCGAAATCATCCAGGGATTTGGTAACAAGGAGACCATTCACGGATAAGTCATCTTTTCCCTAATTATTCAACAGTTTGATATTCAAGGTTCAAGGTTTAGACTGAATCGTGTCCTGTAAATCGTTTTTTATACTTTTGCCGACCATAAACCTGATTCAATGGCTGTTTCTCTAGTCACCGGCGGTGCCGGATTTATCGGCGCTCATGTTACCAACGAACTTATTGCTGCTGGTCACAAGGTGGTTGTACTTGATGATCTAAGCGGAGGTTTTCGCGAAAATGTTAATCCAGCTGCTGTATTTGTCCACGGATCCATCACTGATGCCGAATTGGTGCAAAAACTTTTTGCAGAACACCACTTCGATTATGTGTACCACCTCGCTGCCTACGCGGCAGAAGGACTGAGTCATTTCATCAAACGGTTCAACTACAACAATAATCTTATCGGAAGTGTCATTCTCATCAATGAATCGGTAAAGCACAAGGTCAAATGTTTTGTTTTTACATCATCCATTGCCGTATATGGAGCTGCAAAGCCACCCATGACTGAAGAAACCATTCCTATGCCTGAAGATCCTTATGGGATTGCCAAATTGGCCGTGGAGCAGGATTTGCGTTGTACACATGAGATGTTTGGATTGAATTACATCATTTTCCGGCCTCATAATGTCTATGGAGAGTACCAGAATCTCGGCGACAGGTATCGAAATGTGGTAGGTATTTTCATGAATCAACTTATGCAAGGAAAACCATTAACTGTTTTCGGAGATGGCTCCCAAACCCGTGCATTCAGCTACATAGGAGATGTGGCGCCATATATCGCAAACTCCGTCAATGTACCACAGGCCTACAACCAGGTTTTCAATGTGGGTGCCGATAGAGAATTTACTGTCAACGAACTTGCCGAAACAACCATGAAGGCAATGGGTATACAAGGCGAACTTCGGCATCTTCCCGCAAGGAATGAAGTCCTTCACGCACACTCAGACCACTCCAAAATCCGCAGGGTTTTCAATACATCGGAACCGCTTTCGTTACTCGATGGACTCACCAAAATGGCTTCATGGGCTAAAGACTCAGGGATTAGGAAAAGTTCAAAATTCAGTAACATAGAAATTACAGAAAAGCTACCCTCTGTATGGCTTGAGGACTGAAAATGCCCAGGATTCTTTTCATTGCACAACATCGTCCAGATCGGTCGCCCTCTCAGCGGTTCAGGTTCGAACAATATCTTGAATTTCTACAATCAAGAGGTTATGACTATGATTTTTCGTATTTGATTAGTCAGGCAGATGACAAGGTTTTTTATGCGCCCGGAAACCTGTTTCGGAAAGCTTTTATCTTCATCAAAAGTGCTTTCAAGAGGATTGTCGATCTGACTCATATCAGCCGATACGACATTGTTTTCGTGCAAAGAGAGGCTTTTATGACAGGGTCTTCCTGGTTCGAAAAACGATTTTCCAAAAGTAAAGCCAGGTTGGTATTTGACTTTGATGATGCGATTTGGAATCATGATGTTTCCGAGGGCAATAAATCATTTGCATGGTTGAAGGATGCCAGCAAAACGGAAAGGATAATCGCTTACAGCGATTTGGTCATCGCTGGAAATCGATACCTTTTTGATTACGCATCGCGCTTCAACAGCAATGTGTTAATCATACCAACCACTATTGACACAGATGAGTATAAGCCAACAGATGTAAACAAATCCGGCAACTCAGTGGTCATTGGCTGGAGTGGGAGCATTACTACCATTAAACATTTTGAGTTGGCGGTTCCATTCCTCAGAACACTTAAATCGAAATTTGGCAGTCGCATCGAAATACGGGTCATCGGAGATGGAAGCTATCGCAATGAAGAGTTGGGAATTGTAGGTAAGCCTTGGACTAAACAAACTGAGTTGCATGATTTGTCTTCCTTTGATATTGGCATAATGCCTATTCCAGATGATGATTGGTCCAAGGGGAAATGTGGGTTGAAAGGTCTTCAATACATGGCTCTAGCCATACCTGCAGTGATGTCACCTGTTGGAGTCAATTCTGAAATCATACAACACGGTTCCAATGGTTATCTGGCATCCACAGATGAGGAATGGGTTAAATGTATATCAAGTCTGATTGATGATGCTGATTCGCGAAAGTCTATGGGACTAGCTGCCCGCCAAACCGTCATCGATAAATATTCTGTCCATTCACAAAAAGAAAATTATTTGAAGGCATTCGAAGGAATGCTCGCCCAGCCTAAAAATCCAAAATCCAAATGAAAAATACTGCCCTTACCCACATTCATGAAAAAATAGGTGCCAAAATGGTACCATTTGCCGGATATAATATGCCCGTGTCCTACACAGGTATTAACGACGAGCACGAAACTGTTAGAACCAAACTTGGAGTGTTTGATGTTTCCCACATGGGGGAATTCATTTTGAAAGGGCCTGGTGCTTTGGATTTGATTCAACGCGTAACAAGCAATGATGCGTCTAAACTCTTTGATGGAAAGGTTCAATATTCATGCCTCCCCAATGAAAATGGTGGAATCGTAGACGATTTACTTGTATATCGTATGACTTCCGACTCTTATATGCTTGTAGTAAATGCCTCGAACATTGAGAAGGATTGGAATTGGATTTCCCAGAGGAACACCGATGGTGTGGAGATGCATAACATTTCTGATAAAACATCCTTGTTGGCGGTTCAAGGCCCACTGGCTGCCAAAGCGCTTCAGCCATTGACAAATATGGATCTTGCCTCCATGGAATATTACACTTTTGCCAAAGGGGAATTTGCTGGTTGTCCAAATATCCTTGTATCTGCTACTGGGTATACCGGAGCTGGTGGGTTCGAAATCTATTTCGAAAACCAACATGCAGAAGTCATTTGGAACGCCGTCATGGAGGCTGGTGCACCTTACGGAATTAAGCCTGCTGGTTTGGGTTGCAGAGACACTCTCCGCTTGGAGATGGGTTTTTGCTTGTATGGAAACGATATTGACGATTCGACTTCACCTTTGGAAGCTGGACTAGGCTGGATTACCAAATTCACCAAGGAATTCACCAATTCTGCTGCCTTGAAAAAGCAAAAGGAGGATGGACTGGCTCGGAAACTGGTAGGCTTTGAGATGATCGACCGCGGTATTCCAAGGCATGATTATCCTGTGGTAGATGGATCTGGCAATGTGATTGGGAAAGTTACCTCAGGTACGCAATCTCCAAGTCTGGGTAAGGCTATTGGACTCGCTTACATTCCCTCTGCATTATCTGCCGAAAACTCAGAAATTCTCATCTCCATCCGCGATAAGCATTTGAAGGCCAAAGTAGTCAAGCTTCCCTTTTACAAGTCTTGATATTCCTTGAGATTCGGTGTTGATGAATTGGTAAATTTGCATCATTAATTCAACTATGAAACGAACTATTGATGTTTGCTTTTCGCCTGCTTTATTGCCACTTTATGACTACAAAGGGTCTATTGTTGTAGTTATTGATGTGTTGAGGGCAACTTCTTCCATTTGTGTGGCTTTTGCCAATGGAGTAAGGAGTATCGTTCCTGTAGCAACGCTAGAGGAAAGCATGGCATATAGGGAAAAAGGTTACCTAGTCGGAGCAGAGCGTAAAGGCGAGCGTGTTGATGGTTTCGACTTGGGAAACTCGCCATTCAGCTTCATGGATGCATCCATCAAAAACCGTGACATAGCATTAACCACTACGAACGGTACCCAGGCAATCAAGGCGGCCGATGGTGCACATTCCATTGTTGTAGGATCTTTTTTGAATTTGGATGCCTTGTGTCAATGGCTTCTTTCTGAAAATCAAAATGTGGTTTTATTATGTTCAGGCTGGAAGAATTCGTTCAATTTGGAAGACACTCTTTTTGCAGGTGCAGTGGTCGATAAGCTCAAAGGACTATTTGATTATACCGATCATCGTGATTCGGCCATTGCCGCTCAATGCCTTTATGATTTGGCTAAAACCGATTTGCTTGGCTTTTTGGAGCAATCTTCACACAGGCATCGGTTGGCCGCACTTCAGATAGAGAAGGATGTGGAATTTTGTTTGATTCCCAACCAAACCGATGTTGTGCCTGTTTTGAAAGGCTCAGCATTGGTTAATGTGAAGTAAGCTTTACTATTTTTCATTTATTTCAGATGCGTTTTTTTATCATTTTAATTTCGTTGGTTTTTCTTTCCCCATTTCAATCGTTTCCTTGGGGTTTTTTGGCTCATCAGCAAATCAATAGGTTAGCTGTATTCAGTCTGCCAGCGCCGATGCTTGGTTTCTTCAAGTATCATTCCGATTACATCTCATCGCATGCAGTAGATCCCGACAAACGACGATATGCGGTTGAGGGAGAGGCGGCGTGTCACTATATTGACCTGGATCGGTATGGTCTTGCGCCGTTTGATAGTATTCCCGAACATTGGCGTGATGCTGTTGCCTTGTTCAGCGAGGATACATTGATGGCTCATGGAATTGTTCCTTGGCATGTGGTGAAGACCTATCACCGGCTGTTGGATGCTTTCCAAAGCAAGGATGTCATGAAAATTCTCAGATATGCATCCGACTTGGGGCATTATGTTGGAGATGCACATGTCCCTTTGCATTGCACCTCCAACTACAATGGTCAATTCACCAACCAGCATGGTATCCATGGCTTGTGGGAATCTCGTATTCCCGAACTTTCCATGCATGGTTATAGTCTCGTGCCTGGTAGGTGTTCTTTCGTTTCTGATCCGTTGGACGCCATATGGAATGTGATTAAGCAGAGCCATCAAGCTTTGGATTCCGTATTTTTGTTTGAAAGGTTGGTTACGAAAGCTACCCAGGACGATATGAAATTCAATTACGAACTCAGAGGATCAAATGCTGTTAAGGTGTATGCTGCTAATTTCGCACTTCAGTATGAGCAAGTATTGGATGGCATGGTGGAACGCAGAATGGAGTCTTCCATTCGCCTTACTGCATCCTTGTGGTATAGTGCATGGGTAATGGCTGGACAACCAGATTTGGATGCATTGACAAACTGGACCCCCAGTCCATCCCAAATAGAAAAGCAAAGGCAAGAACTCGATTTGATTCAAAGAAGAACGCTTCAGGTTCCTGAGCATGATCACTGAACGAATGGATAGAAACATTGACTTTTTAACACATAATCGACAAGCTTGGAACTCGCTATCCCAAAAAGGTAATCGATGGACGGTCCCTTTTGGAGATGACGCCGTGTCTAAAGCTCGTAGCGGCAATTTGGAATTGGTGTTAACACCTTGCAGGCATGTGCCAATCCATTGGTATCCCTCCAAAGGTTCTCGAATTTTGGCATTGGCAAGTGGTGGTGGACAGCAGGTGCCTTTGCTGGCTGCTGCCGGATACCATGTTGTTTCTTTTGATAATTCTGAGATGCAATTGGAAGCGGACAAAAATACATGCACAAAATTTGGCTTGGATGTGGAATGTGTACACGGGGATATGAATGATTTATCCGCACTTGGCGATTCTTCATTTGATGCTGTTTTCAATCCTTGCTCAACAGGCTTTGTTCCCAATGTTGCTCAAGTGTACGGACAAGTTGGAAGGGTTTTAAAACCAGGTGGAATTTTTATGACTGGATTTGTAAAACCGATTTATTACTTGTTTGATATTTTTAAGGCTGAAAAGGGTGATTTTAGATTGAAGTACTCGCAGCCATACAGCGACTTGGAATCTCTGGACGATGTCGAATTGAAACATTTTTTAGATGCCAACGAGCCCTTGGTCTATGGTCATAGTTTAACCGCCCATATCAAAGGTCAATTGGATGCGGGTATGTTTTTGGTGGATATGTTTGAGGATATTTGGGGCGAGGGCAATCCGGTAGATCGCTATTTTCCTGCTTTCATGGCCACTTGTTCCAGGAAATCTACTTCCAATTCAATAGGTTCTTTTCATCGTTAAACTCCATGTAAATCAAATGGCGCAAGAGCGGAATTTTGATACCATTTGTGATTCAGATGTTACGGTCGCTGCCGAATTTCTGAAATCCGGTCAGGTGGTTGCAATTCCTACGGAAACCGTATATGGTTTGGCATGTAACGCCTTTGATGAATATGCCGTTTCCGAGGTATTTAGACTCAAAAGTCGTCCCTTTTTCGATCCTTTGATTGTACATGTATCTCAATCCTACAATTTAAGGGGTTTGATATCCGAAATACCACCCAAGGCCAACCTATTAATAGAAGCATTTTGGCCCGGTCCTCTTACGGTTCTGTTGCCTAAAACGAATAAAGTTCCTGATTTAGTAACCTCCGGTTTGCCACATGTGGCGGTACGCATGCCTTCTCATCCAACAACGCAAGCCTTACTTTCTATTATCGATTTTCCCCTTGCAGCACCAAGTGCAAACCCTTTCGGTTATGTTAGCCCAACCGATGCATCTCATGTAATCCATCATTTCAAGGGACGGATTCCATTCGTTCTGGATGGTGGACCATGTGAAGTAGGATTGGAGTCAACAATTGTTGGGTTTGATGGGGATAGTGTTATCATTTATCGGCTTGGAGGTTTGGAAGTTGAATCTATACGGAAAGTAGTAGGGGAGGTCACGGTTAATGCTATATCATCATCTAATCCCTCTGCTCCCGGAATGTTGAAGAGTCATTACGCACCAAGGGTTCCTTTGGTTATTGGTTCACCTGTTGATTATATCGAAAAACTGCTCGGAAAGCGGGGTGCATACATCACGGCTAAAGACACTTCGCCGGTTTCAGGATTTGATGTTGTACCATTGTCAATATCTGGTGACGACACGGAAGCGGCTAGAAACCTATTCAGGGTTTTGCGTATTTTGGATGATGAAAAATATGCGATTATTGTTGCTGAAGAGATGCCAGACTTTGGCTTGTTCAGAGCCGTCAATGATCGTTTGAAGCGCGCTGCTTCAAGAGACTAGGGTATATTGTAGGCAAAGCCTATTCCGAAGGAATGAATAGAGTAGGGTTGATCAACTTCATAAACTTCCTTTACCCCGTTAAACTCAACATCAACCTTGAATTGAGGCTTGTTTCTCATGGTTTCAGCCTGAACCATGGCGGTGAATGAATTCGAAATGGTGTACCGTATGTTAATTCCGGCGCAAAATCCGATTGATTTTACGCTTGCTCCGGATTGCTTTAAACTTATTTGATCGGATTGTGCAACAATTTCAGGATAGTTGAAAGCTGTGATGCCAGGGGTCAATTTTACATCGATATGGAGACGATTGATTGGTATACTAACAAATGCTCCTGCATATGTATCTGTACGAGTCCACCGTGTAGAACTTACATTGAATTTTCCACCGGCAACGGTAGCATATCCATTTGCCAAAGCTTTCACATCCAACGGGTGCTCTCCCATTCGAATGGATCCACAAACTCCATAATTCTTTTCAAGCTTGTAAAGCACATGCAAACCATAAACAACCCCATCTTCGG
>Ga0315906_10008245_pt1 | contig 12514 bp, 11 predicted proteins | sample LakEriMetagenome_4_FD_203526 | JGI IMG/M metagenome (GOLD analysis project Ga0315906, IMG submission 203526) | Freshwater fungal communities from buoy surface, Lake Erie, Ohio, United States - Buoy 2 MA122 | ecosystem: Environmental > Aquatic > Freshwater > Lake > Lake biofilm | place: USA...
GAATTACTGGACTTAATGTTCGGTCAATATCCAAATTAACCTTAAATCTCTTATATTTAGGATAATAATTCGTTGTAGATATATATAAATTATAAATTACCTCCGTCATCGTCGAAAAAATTAATTTAATATCTTCATTAGGGTTTGTTGGAAATTGATAAGTTGGATAAAATTCCTGTAGATACTCATTTATCGAATAATTAGGTTTTTGAAGCATATACACATATAACAAATTATAATATATATTATAATTATTCGAATGAACCTCCTCCAAATGAATTGAATGAGCGTTCGACACCTTTAATAACTGATTATTTCTCTTTATTATAATCGACTTATCCGTTGTTGATAAGAAATTAATCGCATCCTCCACCTTCCCAAACTTATATGAATATTTAATTCCTAAATATTCAAGTGGTCTCGACGATATATCCTCATCTACCAATGTCAATCTATTCTTTGTATTTATATGAAACAAAAATTTAAAATCATTCCCAAATTCATTCGAATAATCTATGATATGCTTATTTTCATAATGAATAAGAACAAATTCATATGAATATAATGGACTTAAATTAGCCGTAAATAAATTCCTCAAAACCGTCGAAATATTAGGGTCGCTTATATCCACCTTATTCTTATAAATCTCAAATAATACCTCATCTAACATATATCCGTGTGTCTTCGTTGGATGCGAAAACTTCGATGAATTAATATCCGGACAACAACTTGAACCAAAAAACCAAGTTCCATTATGAAAATAGGTAGTTATTAATGTTCCATCCATCGCTATATAACAATTATCTTCAGGATTATAATAATGATTTAAATAATTCTCAATCGATAATCTCTGTGGAATTGAATGTGCGTAATTAATAACTACATTATTTCCAATCGACTTCGAAAAATCTAAAACAATACTTCTACATTCATCATATAATTCCTTGAAATCAATTATATCATCCCTCTTATACGAATTATGAAGAAGACACAAATTTTTATCATTCTTAAACTTCTTAATCTTAATTAACGGCCAAATATGCTTCTCCTTCAAAATAGCCAATAATATCGACGGATAATCCATATTAGTAGGATTAGGTCTATTATATGTCTCTTGAATTAGCGAGGAGATATTCATTTTTCCAGAAGAAAGAAGTTTTTTGATTATTATAATTGATAAATGTTTATATCCTTTTTTAGACTTAAAGAATAAAGATTACAAAATAGATAAAGTATATGCCTGAAATTAATATTAATTTTTTAAATTCTTTGAAAGAAAATTTTAAAGATTATTCTTGTTTTATTGAAACAGGAACTTCTTATGGAATTACCATTTTTAGTGTTGAACCTTTTTTTGATAAACTTTACACCGTAGAAATCAGTGAAAAATATTATCAATTAACAAGAAGTAGATATAAAGGAAATAAGATTAATTTTATTTTAGGTGATAGTAGTGAAGTTTTTAAAAATCTTCTTCCAACTATCAACGATAAATCAATATTTTTCTTAGATGGTCATTATAGTTCTGGAGACACTGGAAGAGGTATTAAAGATGTTCCACTAATCGAAGAAATTATTCATATAAATAATTTGTATAAAAATGAAGGATTATTAATAATAGATGACGTTCGTCTATTTGGAAAAATAGACACAGAAGATTGGAGTTGTATTAATGAAGAAACTATTTTAGAAATCCTAAAAGATAGAATTTTAGATGTTTATCATTTAGATAGTCCTTTGGCAAAAAATGACCGACTAATAATTAAAATATCTAATATTATTAAGAAATAATGGCGGAGGGGATATCAATAGATACAAACAAAATATTAAATATTTATAATAAAGATTATAAAAATAAAAGTTCAAATAACCCATATAAACTTGATGAATTGAGAAATAAACATACTAATTTAAATAATTTTGAGGCTTTTATTTTGATGTATTTTGTAAATCGTAAAAAATGTAAATTCGCGGGTATTCAAAGTGATAATATATCTGCTTTATTAAGAAGATATACTTTAAATTCATATTCTCAAAATGACTTATTGAATATAACACAAAAAATGAATGAGTTAAATAATGTAATATGCGATGGTTCTGTTTCTGTTTCAATGGGAGGGTTTTATAAACAAAAAGTCGTGAAAGTTATTAGAAAATATTAAATAAATTTTAATTCTTCTTTATATGGTTGTTTTTCTTCTTCCTTAATATTTATATCATATTTAGGAATGAAATTTTCTAATATTTGAAGTCTTTGAAGATTTTTTAATTCATTATTATCATCAACATCCTTTATTTCTTTCACAGGTTCTTCAGGTAATAATTTCTTCGCCTTGAGTTCCTTCTTAACTTGTTTAATTAAATCCATTGATATCTCCTTCGTCTTATTAATGACATTTAATTCATTTTGGTTCCAAGATGTAGAAATAAATCTTTTATAACTATAAATAATTGATATAGCACATCCATAAATAATTCCAATTCTGTCTTTTTTCAACTTCTTCGAATAATTATTCGAAAATAACCAATAATAACTATGAATAAAATCCTCGTGATTATAAAGAATTTCCACAAATCCCCATAGGAAATAAATAGGGTCGTGTTCGTTTGGATTTAACTTTGTTTGAATAATATATTTCTTTCTTATGATATAATCAAAACAATTCTTAAATTTTAATGATATTAATTCAATAGCATCAGCATTTTCACTCGAAAGACCATCTAGAATTTTAATAATTCTTATAAAAGAACTTAAGATTTTGATTGATAATAAATAGGCCTCGCTATCCGTCGGTGGAATAATCATCTCAAATTTCATAATTCCATTTGAACTCAATTTAAAATCCTCACTAAATACATCAATAATCTTCTCTCTTAATTTTCCAATAGGAATTACTCCAGTCCTACTCACTGGATTTGAATTATAAATATTACATAAAATACACATCTTCGTTATTAATATCAAATAATCAGCTATCGTCAATTTCTCATTCTCTATCAAATATCTCGTCGATATAATTATATCATTCAATTTAACTATTTCTCTTATATTTATAAAAGTTCCTATATAAGAACAAACAGCTATCAATGTCTCTTCTAATACCTCTATCTTAGAATTCTCAATTAAAAAAATTGATGTCGCATACAAACTTTTCTCAATATTGCCTCTACAAATAAAATCAAATAATTCTTTATTATACATTTACTAATATTTATTAACCATCTTTTTAAATCTTCAATTCCAATAATCACGATTATTTTTATACCATTCAATTGTCTCCTTCAAACCATCTTCCAATGATTTCATTTTATTCCATCCTAAATTCCTCAATTTTTCATCACTTATATAATATCGTCTATCATTATAACTTCTATCCTCTACATATATCAAATAATTATCAATATTATCATTCGTCTCATCAAAATTCTTCATCAATTTCATCAACATCTTCGCGAGGTCTATAATAGATATCTCATCAGGAGAACTGATATTATAAATATTACCCGTTTGACCTTTATTTAAAATCGTCTCCAATCCATTAATAAAATCATCTATATATAAAAAACTTCTCTTATTTTCACCAGTTCCTTGAATTGTAATTTTCTCTCCATTTAATATTTGATTAATAAACTTAGGAATAACCTTCTCTATATATTGATGTCGTCCATAAACATTATTACTCCTAATAATTATAATCGGTATCTTAAATGAATAAAAATATGAATTTACTATCATTTCTGCTGCCGCCTTCGTAGCAGAATAAGGATTTGTTGGACATAATAATGTCTTCTCAGTCTTTATATCATCATTTTCATTTTCTCCATAAACTTCGTCAGTGCTTATATGAATAAACTTCTCAAGTTTATTATAAAGACGAACACATTCTAATAATATATGAGTTCCAAACACATTATCATCCGTATATTGAAGAGAATTGAAGAAACTCGTATCAACGTGCGATTGTGCTGCGAAATGAATAATCGTATCAATCTTATAATTAATTAATAGTTCCAATATTTTCGACTTATCCTGAATTTTTCCATCAAAAGATAAATAATTGAGTTTATCATTTAATTTCATCGTATTCTTCTTCGAAGACGAATAATAATTACAATCATAATTATAAAAATTCACATTTAAATACTTATTAACCACGTAATTAATGAAATTAGAACCAATAAATCCATTGCCTCCTGTTATTAAGACATTTCTCATTTTTTCAATAATAATAAGGAATTATAAGTATTCCTTAAGTATCCATAAGATTTGTCATAAAGATAGTTGTGAATACTTTCGGTTTTATCCAAATCTAAATAAATCTTTATTGGATTTTTCTTATTTATCAATAATATGATTATATATAAATAAGTAATTATAAATCCAAATTGAAGGTCTATCTCATTTATCAATGGTTTTTTAAATATTAAATATATTGGTATAAATTTCATATACGTGTTTGATATAATCTTTTTAATAATTGTGTAATTACTTAACTTATTTCTAATTATGAAATATAAAAGAACTAAATGAACTATTATTATTGCTATTATTAAGAAAATTAATGGTGATGGCTTTATTATTCCTGAATAATGTAAAATAGACCATATAAATAACCAATATGAATATAATTCATATGTAAGCATTTTAAGATATATCTATTAATTAGATAAATGGTTATGAATAATAGCGAATTATTTAATCATCTATTTAATAAAAATAAAATTAAAGATATCTATTGTCTAGTTCCTAAAAGATTTTAACATTCTTATTTATAAATTTGTCATAAATCTCTAAAAACTTATAACCCTTCTCCACTGTTACTTCACTTACCTGACAAACATCTGAAAATTGTTTCTTTGTAATTCCCAAATTCTTCTTCTTCGAATAATAATAAAGAATTGAAGCACAACTAGACGTAGGTGAATTATCACTCATTATCTCACTCTCCTCCAAAAACTTCGCCAACTTCTTACAATTCTCAATATCCTCCATCTTCATATCCAAATTAGAACAATATCTACTAATGAAATCCAATGGAGACGAACTAGAAACATTTATCTGTAATAATGTTTGAAATCTCGAATTTCCCTTATTTAATACCACAGGGTCTATATCAAACATCTTCGCTATCTCCTTTGAACTCCTTGGAAGATTATTCATCCTACACGCATAATAAATACACGACGCTATTAACCCCTGTTTATTATTTCCCCTACTAATCTTCTTCTCTGATGCCCGTTTATATAACACCTTCGCATCATCTACTATCTTCTGTGGTATCCCATTACTCAATGAAACACCCGTCAATTTGTCAAACACATTCCACAAAGTTCTCTCATTATAAGGCATCGCATTCCACATCTGGTATTTACGAATTAAACGAATATCATAATTCCCAAACTTATTCCCTCCTATCATAGAACCTAATGACGATTTTGGTAATAAAACATTCGTAGGTAATCCACATCTCGACGGGTCATCACTCTTCGTATCACTCCCATAATATCGCCATTCTGCTGTATTATCAATAATTTTTCCCAATATAGAACTACAATCAGCACATATTTGCATACAATCCTCATTCAAAATTTTCTTCGAACCACACGCACATACTATCTCACAATCCTTCTTCCCCTCCTCCTCTTCCAATAACATCTCCTTCATCCCTGTCATCAAATCCCAAATATCCTCGTCGGTATTTAAAGATAACGACATTGAATTCTTTAAATCAATTTAATTGTCTTAAATTGTCTTTAAATCAATTTCATTTTTTATTTAAAATAAAGATTGATATTAATTTATTAATAATGGAAGAAATAATGATGGCGAAGAATGAGTTGGATGCGAAGAATGAGTTGGATGCGAAGAATGAGTTGGATGCGAAAAATGAGTTGGATGCGAAGAATGAGTTGGATGCGAAGAATGAGTTGGATGCGAAGAATGAGTTGGATGCGAAGAATGAGTTGGATGCGAAGAATGAGTTGTGTATGAATATTAAAAATAAGTTTGGCACTTTATCTCAAACTGAAATTGAAGAAGTTTTTAAAATTATTTATAAATCTAATGAATTAAAAAATTTTAATAAATGTGTTAATAGTATCAACGGAATTAATGTTAATCTCTCTAATCTTGATAAAAAACTTTTAGAAGATATTTATAATTATATAATTTTCTGTATCAAATCTCATAATGAAATCACTAAATACGAAAATATTTGTAATTCTTATATTGATGTTATCAATAAAGAACAAAAAGAAATTAAAGAAGAACTTCCAAATGAAAATACTGAAACAATTACCAAAAATAAACAAAAGATTTCCTCTCATATGAAATTCTATCTTCTCAAAAAAAAATTTATGAAACAAACTAATACACAAACAAACAAAATTGATAAATCACTTACTCACGAAGAATTTTTAATATATAATTAAAATATAATGACACGTTAAAATAATCAATCAAGTCCTTCTCATCGTTTAAGAAGAATTTATGAAAATAATAGAAGTGTTTTATTAAATTATGTCGATTTATTTAACAGCAATTAATATATCCTCCTTATTTTTATCCTTGTTATATAAATAAGCTTTATCCTTATAAATAACATTAGCATCCAATAAAAATGATATGAATAATGCTGTAGATTGGTTCCAACTATCCCTCATAATAGCACTAACTATCTCACCAGACTTCTTCGAACCAAATGCCTTTGAAAACTCAGGTTCAGTAACGAAATCTATTAATTTCTGTCTAACCTCATTTTTCATCACATCCGCAGTAAAAGTCTTATTAATAATCAAATTTAAGGGTGTCTGTTTCTCAATAACCTTCCTAGATTTATTTATAACCTCCTTGGGAACTTCCTTAGGAACTTCTTTTGGAATTTCCTGAATTATTATTGCCGGTTTCATTGTCTTTATTTGAGATGTTTGATTATATTTTTCAAATAAAGGGATATTATCCTGATAAATCCATAATGTCTTATTATTTTCATATTCATCAGGTATTTTATTTAATATAATATCCATTATTCTCCGCTAATGTTAATTATATTTATATATATCATTTTTTTATATATAGAAATATACATTTTATCTACCATTGCTATTACTCCTATTAGTTTTAATTAGTTCTTGAACTTTATCATTAAAATCTATTAATATAGATGGAAAAAATTTGCTATATTATTATATAATACTCCATAATAAGTCTTAATAATTTCATTTCTATTTTTTTCGATTTTTAAAGAAATATTATTTGTTTTATAATTAATTAATATCATCAATTTTTTATTCGAAAACCATGATTATTTAATATGTATTATTTTTCTAGAAAATTTTTTAAAAATGATTAAATTATTATTCTAATTCTTTTCGAGAAGATGACTGAGAACACACTCCAGATTGCTACCAACTATATGGATATCGTTCAAGCCAGCATAGCTTTGAATAACTCCATCAACATCGATGCTATGCTTCCTGAACATACGCCTTGGAACAACTTTGGAACCAAACTCACAACTCTTCTCCGCGACGCCACCATCGTCAGTCACGACGATAACACACTTCACTACACCTATCGGGAATTTTCCGTGTGTCTTACCCTTGGTATCAAAGACACTGACGACCTCGAAAGAGAATTTGGAGTTATTCGTTTCGCTGACGACCCCGCAAACGACATTCGAATTGACGATTGCACCGACGACCACACTGGCAACTACAAAGTTACCACCAGTATCATCAAAATTTCGTAATTTCAAGTAATTTTAAAAGAACAGCGGTTTTTGTTCTTTTGTTTTAAATTTCTAGAAAATTTTTAAAAAATGATTTGGGAATTCCTCTCTACATTTCGAGGAAATGACCGAGACTATCATTCAATCTGCCACCACCTACATTGAGAACCTCATCTCTCATTATCAGCGCGAAGCCACTTTCTACAGTGGTGGAATTGTTGTCGATGAATTTGACTTCGAAAATGAAAACCCGTGGTTAATATTTGGACACGACCTCGCGAACGCCCTCCAATCCTCTCGTCTCTCGAATATCACTAACGACGAAATCACCATTTCCTACAAAGGAGCCATCTTGAAAATCTCACATCTTAAATGTGTTCCCGAGTGTTCCTATTACGACTTCATCATTTCCGCTTCCGCAGATAACAACGTGTAAGCAAAAATTCAAAAAAAGAACAGCGGTTTTTGTTCTTTTGTTTTATTTTCTTCAATTTTATAAAAAAATTGATTAAATGCGAACTTTTGAATATTCGCGGGTTTATTGAGAGTTGATAGACCCCATTTCCAAAATGCAGTCCCTCCTCGTTAGAGATGCCGAAGTCGCGCTTTCGATTATGTTCGAACATTATGAAGCCACTGGGGAATTCATTTCCACTAGTTTCGTAGTGCCACCCGAACATTATGACAATACCGACGAAGAATTCTCTAAATTCGCCAACGACCTCGTCAATTATTTCGACGGATTTGAACTTCGCAAACTCGTATTGGACGGTGCCCCCTATTTCACCTTCTTCTTCGTGGATAGCATCTTCAGCTGTAGCTACTTCATCAACAGCAATTCCTCCCACCTCTTCTTCTTCTCGAAAGTCGACTAATTCCTAAATCTCAAAGGAACAAGCGGTTTTTGTTCCTTATAGCTCCAATGGTTTATACTCAGGTAATATTAACATTCTTTCCCTCTTATATAAATCAACTGCTATCTTAAAACAATAACTTTCCTTATTATTTTTCTCATCTTTCATTCCCAAATCCTTAAATAGTTGTGAATGTTGTTCCTTCTTAAAAGACTGACAAACCATTCCGGTTTTTTCACCAGCTAACACACCAGCAGTCAAAATCTTGAAAACATTCATCTTATTTGTTTTTTCCTTATCCAGAAATTTGGGTAATATCATTCCAAACGGTAATTTCTCTTTCTTTAAATCCAATGGTTTTTGAATAAGTTTCCTATTTTTCTTTAATTGTTCTAATTGTTTGATAGTTAAATTTCTATGATTTCCATCAGGATTATAAAGAAGAGGCTCAAAATCTTCATTAAAAATATTAATAAAACCAGCATATTTCTTTCCTACAACCCCTTGAATTTCTTTCAATGAAATCAAAACCCCTTCCTTCAAAAAACAAGTTTCAATAAAACTATCAATTTTATCTAATTTATCATCCTTAAATATCTTATCAATTAATATCTTAAAAGTTTTTTCATCTAATCCTAAATATAAACCAATTACGGCATTATCATAATTTTCATTTCTAATTTTATCCATTTTTTCATAAAACCCCTTATCAATTTCAAAAACTCCCTCCTTCAATTCCTCAACATCCTTTTCAAGACTTATTTTTAATGGTTTATCCTCAATAACATCAATTATATGAATTCCATTTTTATGAGGAATTAATGAAATATTATCAATAATTACATTTGGATAAATACTAATTTTAATAGCATACATCAAAATCTTTTCATCCACATCCTTAAATATCTCCTTGATTTTCTCAAATTCTACAAATCTATTTCTTCTATGAATTTCTCCTAAAATTATATCCCTAATCTTATTCCGGATATTTAATGCGAGATGTTTATAAGTTTCCTCCCTAAATCCTAATGAATTCTCCTTAATTTTATCAATATCTACTAAACATTTTGGTTCAAACTTCTCCTCATCTCCTAATTTATATGTAATCATCTTCCCTTGAGAAGTTCTAATAGACAAATCACCTAATTTAAACAAACTCCTATCAAAATAATTAATATTCTTAAATAAACTACAATCTATCGAACTATTCCTAATTATCTCATCTATCATATTTGTTTGATATAATTTTCTCGTTGCTATTCGATAAGCATTAATGTCTGCCGTTTCTCTCTCATAACCATCAATAGAAGCGTGAAGAAATACTGACACATTTCTCTCTTCTATTGGCAATCTTCTATGACTACAATTACGAATACCTCTACCTATTATTTGGTCTATACGATTGAAATGATACCAAGCATCTATTAAATGCATTTCACGAACATTCGCAAAATTTAAACCTTCACTAGCAACTTGTGTTATTAATATCACCTTAACAACAGACCCATCAATATTATCTGGACTATTAATTTTATTCATCAAACCATTAATAGTCGTATTTCCCATTATCTCCGGATCTGATGACGACAATATACAATATTTTGGATATTTGATATTTGGATAATTAGTATCGTGAGTAATTTCAGGATTTTGTAAGATATTATTAGTTCCTTCTCTTGAAAATCCCATATGTTCTAAAATTATGGCAAATGGAATTACACCAGACCACACAAATCTAGAATAAATGACGATAATTCCATTCGTATTCTTGATAATATTTGCTATTTGTAAAAATTTACTTGAATATAATCCTAATTTATCTGGCGATGGACTTAAAGCATTTTTATATTTAGCATTATATCTAACTTCTAATTGGTCTTTTTCACCTATTTTCACGAAGAAATTATTAAAACCTTCACTACCAATCGCATTTTCATATACGATATTTGTCGCCTGTAAATCACCGAAATTATTCTGTTGAGCTTCAATTGTCTTTTTCGATTTCAAATATGATATTTGTTTTTCAGAAAGTTGTGATGTTATAATTCCATCTTCCATATTATTCACCCACATTTCATCACTCTTATCAATTGGATTTCCATTTTCATTTAGAGGAATTACACGGTCGAGAACCTTGAAACCACTTAACTTCGGTGATAATTTAAAGGCGAAATTGAATGGATTTTTTCCTCTTAAATATGAGATATAATTAGATGACATTTTAATTATGAAATCACGTGCTACTGGATTTAAATTATTATCAGCATCAAATATCTTATCACCTACGAATAATTCCTCTCTTTTATCATTTAATAATAATAAATAGAAGAGTGTATAAATATCATAAGGTTCATTATACATCGGTGTAGCAGTTAAGAAAATTAGACGATTATTAACACCTGATTTACAAACATCCACGAGAGCATTATAAACCCTCTTATTTTCATCCTTATCAGTTCCACTATTACGAATATTATGTGCTTCATCTACAATTATGACTTTATCACTAACTATTTTTCCTTTAGATGTATAATTAGTTTCAATAAAAGTAGCAAATCCTTCATATGTGAAAAAAGAATAACGTGATTTAATTAATTTTTTAATTCTCTTTTCAGCTATCTTCGTATCAAGTTCTTTTGAAATATTAGCAAGTTTTACATAAGTATCACCTGTGCATTGTTTTGAAATCGTGGAAAAATCGGTAAATCGTAATAAATCAAATATTTGATTTTTAAAACCACCTTCTATTGCTGAAGGAAGTATTACCCAAATCATTGGTTCATCCAAATTATTATGATTAATTAGAAGACTTTCCGCAATTGTTATAGCAGTGCAAGTTTTGCCTACACCTACCGAATAATAAAGAAGAAGACTTTTATAAGGAGTTCTATAAGAAAGATAATGAGCCATTAAATATTGAAATGAACTCTTTTCGAATACACATAATTCCTTCGATTTTTTTTCAAAATCTTCCAAATTATTTATATCATCATATCTATTAATTTTATGAACTCTCACTTCTTTTAATGACAAAAGTTTTTTATTAAAATCCTTATCATCTAAAGATGGATAATAATCGTCCTCTAATTCAAATTTAATATTCTCAGGTTTTTTAATAATCTTTGGTGGAATTTTTAAAATTTGTTTAGGTGGTGATGGAATTTTAGATGGAATTATTTTAGGTTTAGGTGATATTGATTTAGATTTATCAGGTGTTCCATTACATATTTCCTGAAGTTCTTTATAAAGTTCTCCATCTTTAACTATCTTTGTCTTAGTTAATGGATTTTTCAATTTATTTCTTCGCCATTGTTCGCATTCTTCATCAGTAGGTATTCTCTTAAGATGTCTTTTCACATTTTTAGTATTTTTCATAACTCTCTTTAAATCCTTTGGAACATCATTCTTTTTCTTATCAATTCTCCTCATCTTTTTATCAATTATTCCTAAGTCCATACAAGCCTTTTTAAGAATGTTATAAGTTCCTTTTCCTTCTTGAATACCTGTATTAGTTAAAGGATTAATTAATGGATTTTTCAACCATAATTCACAGACATCCTTAGTAATCTTCTTATCTTTTATGATGACTTCTTTAGGAATTGAAATAGGAGAATGTGGAGGCGTTGGAACATTTTCACAAGCTTTTTTCAACTTCTTATAAATTTCTCCATTAGTATTTTTAAGTGGATATGTAGAAATAGGATTAACCAACTTATTTAATTTCCATTTTTCACATTCCTCTTTTGTTGGCTCTCTCCATTCATTCTTTTTAAGAACAGGCATTAATTCTATTAGTTAAATTGAAAAGAAAAAAATAAATTATAATTTCTCATATTCAAGAATTTTCTTATGGGCGAATTTGAATAATTCAATTCTCTCCGCATTATATATCTTAATATGTGAAATTACATCACTATAACTATACCATCT
>Ga0315906_10008247_pt1 | contig 12514 bp, 10 predicted proteins | sample LakEriMetagenome_4_FD_203526 | JGI IMG/M metagenome (GOLD analysis project Ga0315906, IMG submission 203526) | Freshwater fungal communities from buoy surface, Lake Erie, Ohio, United States - Buoy 2 MA122 | ecosystem: Environmental > Aquatic > Freshwater > Lake > Lake biofilm | place: USA...
ACGTTGGCTGAAAGTTCAACGATGATAGCTATCGCACTGCGGCAAAAACCGAGCGCACTCAGCACAACCGCTCAGGCCGGTGCGCTGTCCTTACGATGAGAGAAGAGTCGGAAGGTGCCTTGCGCCATGGCCACCGGATGCCCCTGCGCATCGCGGATCTCGCCGCGCACAAATGCGGTCCGGTTGGTCTTGAGCGTGGTCGCCACCGTGCAGACGAACGGACCGCTGCGCGCTGCCGACAGATACTGAACACTGCAGTCGACCGTGGCGCAGCCGGCCTCGGTATCACCATTGGACTGGGCTGCAAACGCCATGGTGGTATCCAGGAGCGTGAACAGCACGCCGCCATGAGGCTGCGGCGTGGGCCAGCAGGCGCTCACTGTAGGCGTGAGCACCGAGCGGGCCTGGCCATCGCCTACAGCCTCCACCCGGATGCCCAGCGCGTGATAGAGCGGGTTGTGATTAAGACGGGTCAGATCAGCGTCCGAATAGCGCATGCAGCCGCCCTCAGACAACCCGATCGGGGTTGGTGTGCTCGAAGTCCAGGACCACCCGCCCGATCACCTTGCCATCACGCAGCTCTTCCATGCTGCGGTTCACCTCGGCAGCCGGTCGCAGTTCCACTGGCGAGGGCTGCAGCTTGCCCGAGCGCGCCAGCGCCACGACAGCCTTCAGTTCATCCAGACTGCCCACATACGAGCCACGTACCGAGATGCCACGCTGGGCAATGGGCGGCAGGGGCATCGTGATTTCGCCACCAAAGAGTCCGCACAAGACGTAATGACCACCTTTGGCCAGCGCTGCGACACCCAGATTCGCAGTCGCGGGCATGCCCACGAAATCCAGCGCCCCGGCGATCGCACCCCCTGTGACCGCCTGCAGCCGAGCGAGCGCATCGGGCTCGCGGGTATCCACAGCAGCCGATGCACCCTGAGCACGCGCATGCTCAAGCTTCGCAGCATCGACATCGCAGGCCACGATGTTCGTGATGCCTTGCGCACGCATGATGGCAATGGCCGCCATGCCCAGACCGCCGCAGCCCAGTACGATCACCCAGTCTCGCGCAGCAAGCTTGGGCAGCTTGCTGATCGCGCTGAACGCGGTCAGACCCGAGCAGGCCAGTGTGGCCGCCCAGGCTTCGTCGATGCCGGATGCGTCAATGAGGTAGCGTGAATCGGGTACCACAACGTGTGTGGCATAGGCACCGGGCTTGACCACGCCCAGAAAGCGCTGGCTCAGACAGTAATTGTCGTGGCCTCCCAGGCACACCGGGCAGGTCCCGCAGCCAATCCACGGATACACCAGTCGGCGATCGCCAAGCTTCACGCCCTGCGCCTGCGGCCCGATGGCCTCGACCACACCGTAGGGTTCATGGCCGCATGTGAAGGGCGGCACGCAGCCGCGGTCCTTCACATAGAAGCGCTTGCCACCGCCCAGATCGAAATAGCCTTCCCAGATATGCAGGTCCGAGTGACACACGCCTGAGCGGGTAATGCGAATGAGGACCTCACTGCCCTGCGGCACGGGTGTCTCACGAATGCGCGCCTGCAGCGGCTTGCCGTGTTCAACCACTTCGTAACTGAGCATTCCGGTCTCCCTGATGTATGGATTCGAACCTGTCTATTGTGCCCGAGCGCAGCCGGAAAGCGCCCTCGGCCTGCGCCCATCAACGCTCAACGCAGTGTCAATGCCACCCGACCGATCACTTCACGTGAGGCAATCGCATGCAGTGCTTCGCGGAATCCGTCCAGCGGCCAGGTGCGCCAGGTCTCGGGGTTCAGGCGGCCCTGTACACACCAGTCGAACATTGCTTCAAAGGCCGCCCGCACCTTCAGATCGGTGCCTGGCACCGGCGGCACGCGCCCCCAGCCCACGTAATGGCCCCAGTACAGACCAATGACCGTGATGTTCTTCACCAGCGCAATGTTGGCCGGCACACTGGGAATGTCACCGCTGGCAAAGCCCATCGGAATGATGCGACCGTCGGGCGCAATGCAACGCATGGCTTCGCGAAAAGCCTCGCCGCCCACCGGATCGAAGATCACATCAGCCCCGCGCCCGTCGGTCGCTGCGAGCACCGAGTGCGACACCGAACCGGTGCGTCGGTCAATCAGCACCTGCGCACCATGGCGCCTGAGGGCATCGAGTTTTTCATCCGTACCCGCCACGGCCAGCACGCGCGCGCCCAGACAGCGCGCCACTTCAATCGCTGCCAGGCCACTGCCTCCCGCAGCACCGAGCACCAGCACGGTTTCGCCGGGCTGCAGATGCGCACGCCACGCAAAGGCGGCATACGCCGTGGCGTAGATGGTGGGGAAATGCACCGCCTGCAGAAAGCTCACCTGTGCAGGCAAGCGGTACACCGTGCGTTCGGGCACGATCACCTCGTCGGCATAGCCGCCCGAGCGCACGCCCGCAGCCACGCGATCGCCGACCTGCACGTGGGTGACGTCGGCTGCACATTCAAGCACCACGCCGGCCACCTCAGTGCCTGGCGTAAAGGGCGGCTCAGCACGATTCTGATGCGTCCCCTTGAGCACCAGCAGATTGGCGAAACTGACGCCCGCCACATGCACCTGCACACGCACGCACCCGGCCCGCAATGGCGGTGACGCGATCTCCTCGACCGATGTGGCTGAAGGATCGTCAAAGGACCGGCACACCACTGCACGCATCAGCATGCACCTGCGCCCGCATCACCCGCATCACCCACCGCACCGTGGCGCCCGGCCCCTTGCGCAAACCGTCGCGCGCCCTCGGTCGCTTCAAGCCGCCGCGCCTCGAGCGACAAGGCGTTTTCTCGTGTAATCGCATCCGCTTCGGGCAAGTCCCATTGCGCGTAGGTGGAGCGCCGATCCGAACGCATGGCCACCTGCGGAAAGGCTGCCATGCCATGGGCCAGTGCCTGAGCTGCGGCAACCGCCTGGCCAGCCGGCACCACGCGCGTGACCAGGCCCATCTGCAAGGCTTCCTGAGCATCGACCGCGCGCGCTGTCAGCATCATGTCGAGCGCCCGGCCCATGCCCACGATGCGCGGCAGGCGTACGGTGGTGCCGTCGCTCATCGGCACGCCCCAGCGGCGTGAGAGCACTGCAAATTTCGCTGTCTCGTCCGCAATGCGAAGGTCACACCACAGGGCCACACCCAAGCCACCGGCACAGGCCATGCCACTGACGGCCGCAATGACCGGCTTATCCAGCACCCGATGCAGTGGACCCGACTCGCTGCCGGCCCAGGGTTCATAGGGCACCCCCCCCGCCAGCTCCTTCAGGTCCGCGCCAGCGCAAAAGGCCTGGCCCGCACCGGTCAATACTGCGACCCGCGCGTTCCCGTCGGCTTCAAACGCCATGAGAGCCTGTGCCAGGGCGCGTGTGGTCTCACGATCGAGCGCATTGCGCACCTCGGGGCGGTTGATGACGAGCGTGGTCACTGGTCCGTTGTGCGACACCATCAGCGTGTGAGTCATGCGTCGTCCTGCCCATCTGAAATGAATGGGGCGATCGTACAAGATGGCCGTGCACGGTTCGTTTTTGCAGCCGCCCATCCACCACCAGATCCCCCGGCATGCCAGCATCGCCTGCGGTGCCGCACGGCACCCATCCGACAGACTCCCGTCGACTCACAGACCACAGGACCAGGAGACCAACATGCTGCTTCGCTGGCTAAGCACAGTGACCGCCCTGACCACCATCGCGGCCGGCAGCGGCTGCGCCACCCTTGGATCATCATCACCCGCGCCGCGAGCCGCGCAGGTGGGCCAGGCACCGCTTGTCATGGAAGAGTTCATGGTCCCCGGTGGCGACCCCGGCATCCAGCTCTATGTACGCAACAAGCGGCTGCCTGCGCTCAACGCGTTCAGCGCCGATAACGTACTGCTCTTCGTGCACGGTGCCACCTACCCCGCCGAAACCGGTTTCGATCTGGCACTCGACGGCGTCTCCTGGATGGATGTGCTGGCGCGCCAGGGCTTCGACGTCTACCTGGTCGATATCCGCGGCTATGGCAAATCAAGCCGCCCGCCCGAGATGGATCAGCCTGCTGCGGCGAATCCACCGATCGTTGATTCGGAACTAGCCTCGCGGGACTACGCCGCGGCCGCAGACTGGATCCGCGCACGACGCCAGGTGCCGCGCATCAATGTCATGGGCCACTCCTGGGGCACCGTGATCACCGCCCGCTATGCCACGCAACATTCCGACAAGATCAGCCGACTGGTGCTCTTTGCGCCGGTATGGTTGCGACAGGGCGGCGCCTCGCTCACCGACACCGGTGGTGCGCTGGGCGCCTATCGCACGGTCACAATCGAAGCTGCGCGCAAGCGCAAGGACACCGGACTGCGACCCGGTATCAAACCGCAACCCGACGCCTGGTTCGATACCTGGGCGCAAGCCACCTTTGCCAGCGACCCGGTCGGGTCCAAAGCCAACCCGCCTTACGTCCGCGCGCCCAATGGCGTGGTGCAGGAAGGGCGAAACTTCTGGAATGCAGGCAAGCCGGTCTATGACCCGGCGCGGATTCGGGTGCCCACGATGCTGATCCTGGGCGAGTGGGACGCCGACACACCGCCCTACATGGCGCAAACGCTCTATCCGCTGCTGGTCAATGCCCACCCGAAAAAGCTCGTTCTGCTGAGCCAGGGCACCCATGGCATCATGAACGAAGTGGAGCGGTTCTCGCTGTTCGATGAGGTCCATCGATTCCTCTCGGACGGCTGGAAACCCTGAGCGCTGCACGCCATTCGATCGCCATCCAATCCCATCAAACCATGCACAACACTCGCACTTCCTCACCACGCGGCCTGCGCACGATGCGCCTCGGTCTGACCTGGGCGCTGTCAGCCACATGGGCGCTGAGTCTGGCCCCGGCACTGAGCCATGCGCAGACCAGCGCAGCACCTGCCCCGCAGGCCTATCCGAGCAAGCCGATCAAGGCGATCGTGCCCTTTGCCGCTGGCAGTGCCACCGACCAGATCGGGCGCGCCTTCGCGCAAAAAATGTCCGAATCGCTTGGGCAGCCGATCGTCATCGAAAACAAGCCCGGGGTGAACGGCATGCTCGGTGCCGATGCCGCAGCCAAATCCGCTCCTGATGGCTACACGCTGCTGATCGGCACCAACAGCACCAATGCCGCGCTCAAGAGCCTGATGAAGAAGCTGCCCTATGACCAGGACACAGCGTTCGCACCGATCGCCTTCCTGGGTCAGGTGCCGCTGATCGTCGGCATCAACAACGACGTGCCCGCCAAGACCCTGCCTGAGCTGATCGCCATGGCCAAGGCCAAACCCGGTCAGATGAGCTTTGCCAGCGCCAGCACTTCGCAGCGTGTTTCAAGCGAAATGCTCTTCAGCATGACCGGCGTACAGCTGAACTATGTGCCGTACAAGAGCGGCCCGGCCGCCATGACCGATCTGATCGGCGGGCAGGTGAATCTGTTCACCGCAGACTTCGCGGTCATGCTGCCGCAGGTGAAGGCGGGCAAGGTGCGCGGCTTGGCAGTCACGTCCACGCAGCGCTCCAAAGCCATTCCAGAACTGCCCACCGTCAATGAAGCCCTGGGCTTGAAGGACTATGAGCTGATCGCCTACTTCGCGATCTTCGCCCCGGCAGGCACACCGGCCGACATCATCCAGAAGCTCAATCGGGCCGCCAACGCAGCCGCTACCGACAAGGAGCTGGTGGACAAGTTCTCCTCGATCGGCTTCGAGACCGCCCCTGCATCGCCCGAGGCCCTGGCCCAGCGCTCGCGCACCGAGACCGCCAAGTGGGCCAAAGCCATCCGGGACGCGAAGATCGAACCCGAGTGAGGCGCGCTTGGGCTGGGCCTTACCGGCCCAGTCCCATCTGCTTGCCGACCTCGGTATAGACGCGAATCTTGTCCTTCATGAATGCGTCCATCCGGTCGGGCCCGACGTTGACCAGCTCGAACCCGCTCTTTGCCGCCAGTTGTTGCATTTCGGGCTCAGCGTTCAACGCTGCCCACAACTCGGCCATGCGTCGGCGGGCGTCAGGCGGCGTCGATTTCGGCATGCCAATGCCCCGATAGGCACCGTCGACCCAATCAACACCCAGCTCGCGAAAGGTCGGCACGTCAGGCAACAGCGGATGGCGTTTATCCATGGCCACCGCAAGCGCCCGCACCTTGCCCTTCTGATTGATGGCGAAGGCCGTGTAACTCATCGCGCCGCTCACATGCCCGCCCAGCACTGCAATGGTCATGTCGCCGGTCCCCTTGAACGGCACATACGTGGTCGTGATTCCGAAGGTGCTGTTGAGTCGCTCATGCGCAGCATGGTTGGCCGAGTTCAGTCCTGAGCCACCCAGATTCAGCTTGCCGGGTTCGGCTTTGGCCGCTTTCACGAACTCTGCAAACGACCTGATCGGACTGGACTCCGGCACCAGCAGCGCATCCGGGGTGTAGTGAAACCAGAAGACCGGCGTGATGTCCTCGGTCTTGTACTGCACATTGCCTTCCATGGGTTGAAGGACCGTGTGCGGCAGATTGATGCCGACCACCGTCGATCCGTCTGCGGGCAAGGTGTTCATGGTGCTCCACATCAGCGCACCACCCGCGCCCGCCTTGTACTGCACGATGGTTTCGATCGCGGGGCATCTGCGCTTGAGCACGGTCTGCTGATGACGGGCAGACAGATCAGACTCCCCGCCGGGCGGAAACGCTTGCCAGTAATTCACGTTGCGCTCGGGGCAGGCTTGCGCAAATGCGACAGGAACGTACGCCAGCAGACACCCCGCGGCAGCCATCACAGCGTGCATCAGTTTCATGATCCGGTTCTCCTTCAGAAGGTTGGGGTCCAGCACTCGTCAGATGAGGCGGGTCGGGTCGGCCATGTCACGGCCTGCGCACCCGCTGACAGACCGCTTCGGTCACCTGCTGCGTGCTCGCCTGCCCGCCCAGATCGCGGGTGTGGAGCACAGGGTCAGCGGTGACCGATTCAATGGCCTGCATGAGCCGGGCAGCGCCCGCATGTTCGCCCAGATGCTCAAGCAGCATGACGCAGGACCAGAAGGTGCCGACCGGGTTGGCCAAGCCTTGTCCCATGATGTCGAAGGCCGAGCCATGAATCGGTTCGAACATGCTCGGATACCGGCGCTCGGGGTCGATATTGCCGGTGGGCGCGATGCCCAGACTGCCGGCCAGTGCGGCTGCCAGGTCGGACAGGATGTCTGCATGCAGATTGGTGGCCACGACCGTATCGATGCTGGCCGGGCGATTCACCATGCGAGCCGTCATGGCGTCGACCAGTTCCTTGTCCCACCGCACATCGGGAAAGTCCGCCGCCACCTGCGCCGCCACTTCATCCCACATCACCATGGCGTGGCGCTGCGCATTGCTCTTGGTCACCACGGTGAGCAGTTTGCGCGGCCGCGATTGGGCCAGACGAAAAGCGTATCGAATGATCCGCTCGACCCCGGTACGGGTCATGATCGACACATCGGTGGCCACCTCGATCGGATGCCCCTGATGCGCGCGCCCACCCACGCCCGAATATTCCCCTTCCGAGTTCTCACGCACGATGACCCAGTCGAGGTCCTGCGGGCGACAGCGCTTCAGTGGTGCATCAATGCCTGGAAGAATGCGGGTCGGCCGCACGTTGGCGTACTGATCAAAGCCCTGGCAGATCTTGAGGCGCAGCCCCCACAACGTGACATGGTCGGGTATATGAGGGTCACCGGCCGAGCCGAACAGGATCGCGTCCTTGTCGCGCAGCGCGCGCAGCCCATCGGCCGGCATCATCTCGCCATGAGCGCGGTACCAGTCACCGCCCCAGCCGAAGGTCTCGAATGCGAACGACACGTCCTGCAGCGTCTGCGCCAGCGTTTCGAGCACCTGCTGGCCCGCAGGAATCACCTCCTTGCCAATACCGTCCCCGGGAATGGTGGCGATCCGATACGTCTTCATGTCTGTCCCCTTTCGAAGCGGCAGTATGGCGCACCCCAGGCCCCCTTCGCATCCTGCGTACGCGTTTCGGATTGAGAGGCAGAACCGGGGCCGGACTTGCCTGCCCAAGGCCCGGTGAACGACACTGCGAAGGGTTCCCCGCAGCCTCGGGGGCCCGCATTCAGGAGAGATGACGATGGATTTGAGCTATTCGGACCAGGAACTGGCCTTCCGAAACGAGGTACGCGACTGGCTCGCGGCCAACCTGCCCAAGGATATTCGCGACAAGGTCGTGAACTACCAGCACCTGTCGAAAGAGGATTTTCTGCGCTGGCACAAGATTCTGGCCAAGAAAGGCTGGGCGGTGCCGCATTGGCCGGTGGAATGGGGTGGCACAGGCTGGGACATCACCCAGCGCTACATTTTCAACGAGGAATTCGGGCTGGCCGGCGCGCCCAATCTGCCGAATTTCGGCCCCAACATGTGCGCCTCGGTGCTGATGCGCTTCGGGACCGATGCCCAGAAAAACCATCACCTGCCGCGCATTCGCGAGGGTGACGATTTCTGGGTACAGGGCTACTCCGAACCGGGTTCTGGCTCGGACCTGGCTTCACTGAAAACGCGCGCCGAACGCAAAGGCGACCATTACGTGGTCAACGGCCAGAAAATCTGGACCACGCTGGGTCACTACGGTGACTGGATCTTCTGTCTGGTGCGCACCGACCCGGCTGCAAAGATTCGCCAGGAAGGCATCAGCTTTCTGCTCATCGACATGAAAACGCCTGGCATCACCGTGCGCCCGCTCATCCTCATGGACGGCGGCCACGAAGTAAACGAGGTCTTCTTTGACGAAGTGAAAGTGCCGGTCGAGAACCTGATCTTCGAAGAGAACAAGGGCTGGACCGTGGCGAAGTACCTGCTCGGCCACGAGCGCGTGGGATCGGGCAACGTGGGGGCTTCCAAGCGCGAACTGCAGGCACTGCGCACCCTCGCTGCAGGCGAAATGAAAAACGGCAAGCCGATCATCGAGGATCCGCGCTTTCGCGACCGTCTCTCGCGCACCGAGATCGAACTGCAGGCACTGGAACTCACCGCCATGCGCTTCCTGGACCGGATGCGTCGCACGGGTCAGCCTCCGGGCGCCGATGCGTCCATGCTCAAGCTCAAGGGCAGCGAGATTCAGCAGTCGATCACCGAGCTCATGATGCAGGCAGTCGGCCCGCAGGCGCAGCCCTTCGTCGCTGTGGAAGGCGGCAGCGTCGACGCCTACAAGTCACGGTTGTCACCGCGCTATTTCAACTATCGCAAAACCACCATCTACGCGGGCTCCAACGAGATCCAGCGCAACATCATCGCCAAGGCGACTCTGGGTCTGTGACCGCAAGGACATCCGCATGAATTTCGAATACAGCGAAGAGCAGCAGCAACTCGCCGATGCGCTGCGCAAATACCTGAGCAACGAATACGACTTCGAAAAACGCAAGGCCATCATTCGCTCCGACAGTGGTGCGAGTGACAGCGTGTGGTCCACGTTTGCCGAGATGGGGCTGACCGCGATCGCACTGCCCGAGGCCGACGGCGGTTTTGGTGGTGGCGCAGTCGACCTCATGGCCGCTATGGAAGCCTGTGGCGAGGCACTGGTGGTGGAGCCCCTGCTCGATAACGTGGGCCTGGCCGCAAGGCTGGTTTCGCAGGCAGGCAGCACAGAACAGCGTGCCGCCCTGCTGCCGGGCGTGGCGGCCGGCACACGGCGCATGGCCTTCGCCTACCTGGAACCAGGGCGTCGCTACGACACCGCACCGCAGGGCACGACCGCTCGGGCTGAGGGCGGCGGCTGGGTTCTGGATGGCGAGAAATCCGTGGTCATCGGCGCGCCGTCGGCTGACCAGCTGATCGTGAGTGCGCGCACCGGCCAGGGCACGAGCCTGTTCGTCGTGGACCGCACGACACCGGGCGTCACGCTCAATGCGTGTCGCACGGTGGACGGACAACGCGCAGCGGACATCCGCTTCTCAGGCGTGAAACTGCCCGCGCAGTCGCTGCTTGGAAAAGCCGATGCGGCCCAGACGGTGATCGAGGACACGCTGGATTTCGCCACCGCGCTGCTGTGTGCCGATGCCATCGGCGCCATGAAGTTCGCCAATGACACCACGCTGGAATACCTGAAGACCCGCAAGCAGTTCGGTGTGGCGATCGGCACCTTCCAGGCACTGCAGCACCGCATGGTCGACATGTACGTGGTGTGCGAGCAGGCCCGCTCAATGGTGATTTACGCCGCCGCAAAAGTGGATCAGGCGACCGATCCGGTCGAGCGCAGGCGCGCCGTGTCAGCCGCCAAGATCAAGGTGGCCGACGCAGCCCGCCAGGTGAGTCAGGAGTCGGTGCAGTTACACGGTGGCATGGGCATGACCGAGGAAATGAAGGTCTCGCACTGTTTTCGCCGTCTGACCACCACGACCCATCGGTTCGGCGACGCAGACCATCATCTCGAGCGCTATGCCTCGTTGAGCTAGGACCCGCGCGCGCTAGACCTCCCAGGGGACAGGGCCCGCTCGCAACGGGGCCCGCGCGCGCGCCAGGCTGTTCGCATCCACCGCGCCTGCCGTATGCAGCGCATGCACGGCAGCATGCGTGATCGATGCCGCATCCACTTCAAAGAACGCACGCAGCTGGGCCCGGGTATCACTTCGTCCAAATCCGTCGGTGCCCAGCACCGTGTAACGGCGGCCCTGCGGCATGCAGGCCCTCACGGATTCAGGCACCGCACGCACGTAATCGCTCACCGCAATCACCGGGCTATCGTGTCCGCTCAGCAGCGTGTGCAGATGCGGGGGCGTCGACGTACCGTCCAGTCGGGCCGCACGTTCGCAGCGCTGCGCATCGCGGGCCAGTTCGCTCCAGCTGGTCACGCTGATCACTTCAACCGCCACGCCGTAGTCGCGCCCCAGACTGTCAGCGCTCGCCAGGGCTTCGCCCATCAGCGCGCCACTGGCCATGAGTGTCACGCGCGGCGCCGCAGCGTGCGCAGCAGACGCGGCGCGCAGCCGATACGCACCGCGCAGGAGGTCGGCCTCGACACCCGATGGCAGTGACGGTTGTGCCTGATTCTCGTTGCCCACCGTGATGTAGTGAAAGACGTCGCGCTGTGTCTCGAGCATCTCACGCAGTCCGTGCTCGACAATCACCGCAAGTTCCCCGGCACTGGCCGGATCCCATGCGCGGCAATTAGGCACCGTGGCCGCCATCAGATGAGAGCTGCCGTCCTGATGCTGCAGGCCTTCGCCACCGAGCGTCGTGCGACCTGCCGTTGCACCAATCAGAAAACCACGCGCGCGCTGATCCGCCGCTGCCCAGATCTGATCACCCACGCGCTGAAAGCCGAACATCGAGTAGTAAATGTAGAACGGCACCATCGCCAGGCCATGCACCGAATAGGACGTGGCTGCTGCGGTCCACGAGGCCAGCGCGCCCGCTTCGGTAATGCCTTCCTCCAGAATCTGACCGTCGGTGGCCTCGCGGTAATACAGCATCGAACCGATATCCTCCGGTTCATAACGCTGCCCGACCGATGACCAGATGCCGACCTGCCGAAAGAGGTTGGCCATACCGAAGGTGCGCGCTTCATCGGCCACGATCGGCACGATGCGCGGACCCAGCTGCGGATCTTTCAACAGGTTGCCCAGCATGCGCACGAAGGCCATGGTGGTCGACATCTCTTTGCCCTGTGCATCGGTGGCAAAGGTGCCCCATTGAGTGAGCGACGGCACCGGCACGGGCAGCGCATCGGCCGTGCGCTGAGGCATGGCACCACCCAGTGCCGCACGACGCTCGGTCAGATAACGCATCGCCGGCGCTTCGGGCTCGGGCCGGATGAATTCCAGCGCAGCGGCCTGATCGTCCGACAAGGGCAGCCTGAACCGGTCGCGAAATTCGATCAGTGCATCGCGATCGAGTTTCTTGTGCTGATGCGTGGTCATGCGCCCCTGTGCCGTGCGCCCCATGCCAAAGCCCTTCTTGGTATGGGCCAGGATCACCGTGGGCGTGCCGGTATGGCGCGCTGCGGCGTGATACGCCGCATAGAGCTTCACCGGGTCATGCCCGCCACGCGTCAGTCGATCGATCTGCTCATCGGTCATGCCCGCAGACAGCGCACGCAAGGCATCGCTTTGCCCGAAAAAGCGTTCACGATTGAAGGTGCCGTCGGTGGCTGCGTAGGTTTGAAACTGACCATCCACCGTGCGCGAGAAGGCATCGATCAGTGCGCCCTGAGTGTCGCGCGCAAACAGTCCGTCCCAGTCACTGCCCCAGACCAGCTTGATGACATGCCATCCGGCGCCGGTAAACAAGGCTTCCAGTTCATCGACGATGCGCCCGTTGCCCCGTACCGGCCCGTCCAAACGCTGCAGATTGCAGTTCACCACGAACACCAGGTTGTCGAGCCGCTCGCGGGCAGCCAATGTCAGCGCGCTCATGGACTCGGGTTCGTCCATTTCACCGTCACCAAAAATGCCCCACACCTTGCGTTGCGAAGCATGTGTACCGGCGCCGCCAAATCCCATCGCAGGCAACAGGCCGCGGTGTTCGAGATAACGGATGAAGCGGGCCTGATAGATCGCGC
>Ga0315906_10008256_pt1 | contig 12509 bp, 8 predicted proteins | sample LakEriMetagenome_4_FD_203526 | JGI IMG/M metagenome (GOLD analysis project Ga0315906, IMG submission 203526) | Freshwater fungal communities from buoy surface, Lake Erie, Ohio, United States - Buoy 2 MA122 | ecosystem: Environmental > Aquatic > Freshwater > Lake > Lake biofilm | place: USA: Lake...
TAAAGGAACCTGCAACAATCAACTGGTTGTTACTGGCAAAGCCCCTGAATGATCCAGAGGGAAGTCCGCCACTTAACAAGACCCAGTTTGCACCAAAATCGGTAGATCGATAAACACCTGTACCAATCGGGCCAGCAGCGAATAGGGTCGTTCCTTTACATTCAATGGCCCTGAAGCCATTCGAAGCCCCTAGTCCATTGTTAGCAGGAATCCAATTGACGCCCCAATCAATGCTTTTATAAATTCCAGAGTTAAGCGTTCCAATATATAACGTATCCTGCATGGCTGTGATGCTTCTTACATCAACACCCGATAACCCGGTTATACTCCAATTCTCAGCGCTGTCCGTTGACATATAAACACCTCCTACACCCACCATGAACAACTTGGTGCCTGCGCTGGTAATGCCACTGCTTAGTAAATTTGTTATACCTGAACTTTTAGAAATCCAATTTGCACCATTGTCTGAACTTCTGTACACACCTTGACTGGTACAAGTGTAAACATAATTGGAGTCTTTCGTAAATCCCCTGGTTGGGCCAACAGCATCATTTCCGGCATTTGAAAAGGAATAGGTTGCTGCACTGTCGATTGATCGGTAGGCTCCTGTGGCACCACCAGCAAAATCATAAGTGCCCTTATGCAGCAGACTTTGCATGTTTAAGCCAGCCGTGCCTGAGGAAATTTGCCATTGTGCAACTGTCAATTGACTTATGCAACATAATAGCGTAGTTATTAATGTGGTTTGGAACTTCATTATTTATCAGTTTAAGCCGTTAAGACGCTATCTTTCTGATAAGGTTTAATGAGATGTTCCTTTATTTTTAAGCTTACGTAGATGGCACCATGGTTTTCAAAATATTTTCCATGGCGAAACACACTTATAAGTTTACTCTCGTTTACCTTCAAGCGAAAGCAAAAACGCGTATTCAAGCGCCACCTGTTTCAGATTGTCAAATCTTCCACTGGCGCCCGAGTGACCGGAATCCATCTCTGTTTTCAATATCAAAACGTTCTTGTCGGCTTTCATGGATCTAAGTTTGGCTACCCACTTGGCTGGTTCAAAATATTGGACTTGGCTATCGTGCAAGCCACCAGTGACTAGCATATTCGGGTAATCTTTCCGTTCGACGTTTTCATACGGACTATAGCTTTTCATGTAGAAGTAAGCGTCCTTGTTGTTCGGATTGCCCCACTCATCATATTCATTGGTGGTGAGGGGCATGTTTTCATCGAGCATCGAGTTTACCACGTCCACAAACGGCACATTGGCAATTACACCATTCCAAAGTTTCGGTTCCATATTGGTAACGGCGCCCATGAGCAGTCCCCCGGAACTACCCCCTTGGGCATATAGGTGTTCAGGACTGGTATAACGGTTTTCAACTAGATATTTGGCACAATCAATGAAGTCGGTGAAGGTATTCTTCTTTTGCATCAACTTTCCTTCTTCGTACCAATGCCGGCCTAAATCGTCGCCACCGCGGATATGCGCTATGGCAAATGCAAATCCACGATCGAGTAGGCTAATCCGTTCGCTGTTGAATACGGGATCCAAGCTGAATCCAATAGCACCGTATCCATTCAGCAACAGAGGGGCCTTGCCATGCTTTTCAAAACCCTTCTTATATACAATGCTGATGGGGACTTTTGACCCATCGCGAGCGGTGGCAAAAAGTCGTTCTTGTACGTATTGCTTTGGGTCGTAACCTGCAACAGATTTTTGTTTCAATAGGATTTTTTTCCTGTTGACATGGTCGTAGTGATAAACGCTATAAGGGGTTACTTGAGAGGAGTAATTGTAACGGTATAGTTTTGATTCATAGTCGGGATTGAGACCAGGGTAGGCGGTGTACACTGGCTCATCAAAAGCAAGGTAGTGGCTTGCATTGCTTTTTCGGTTGATGAAACGGATTTGGGTTTGCCCTCCTTTCCGTTCTTCAATCACCAGAAAATCGCGAAACTCATCCACCCATTTGAGCAAAACATCCTGGCGATGGGGAATCACCTCTTTCCAAAAAGCACTTTCGGTTTGGTCAATGGTACATTCCATCAATTGGAAGTTTTCTGCGTTCCAATTGGTAAGCACCAGGAATTTATCTTCAAGCGGCACAATGCTGTAAAGCACATTGGGCATTCTCTTGGCAAAAACACGATAAGGGGTATGCGGTTTATAGGCATCAATAATCTTCACCTCGCTGCTTAGGGTGGCTTGTGAAGTGATGATGATGTGTTTTTTGTTTTTGCTACGGCTAACGCCGATGTAGTTGGATTTATCAGTTTCGGTAAATACCACTACATCTCGACTGACATCTTGACCCAACACATGTCTTTTGATTTGTTCGCTTAAAAGTGTTTGCGGATTATTTGAAGTGTAAAAAATGGTTTGATTGTCGGCTGCGAAGCACGGATCACCTTTGGTGCCTTTGATGGCATCTTTGTAGGTTTCGCCAGTCTGCATGTTTTTGATGTGGATGGTGTATTGTCGACGGCCAACTTCATCTACAGCATAAGCCAAAAGATTGTTGTCGTCGCTCATATCATAACCTGTCACGCTGAAAAACGACTTTCCCTTGGCCATTTGGTCCACATCCAGTAGCACTTCCTCTGAGGCTTCCAGAGTTCCTTTTTTGCGACAATACTTGAAATACTGGCTCCCCGCCTCGGTGCGGGTGTAATAGTAATAGCCATTGTCAAAAATGGGTGCGGTGGCATCATCTTCAGGCACCCGTCCTTTCATCTCTTGGAACAACTGCTCTTGCAGCTGAACGGTACCCGACATCATCTTTTCCGTATAGGCATTCTCGGCATTCAAATAATCAATCACCTTGCTGCTATCAGGACCTTTGGCATAATAATCCTTGAGCCAGAAATACGGATCCGCAACCGTATCACCATGGATGATGCGCACATACTCCTTTTGCATCGCAATCGGCGGCTTTGCGTCTGGCCAGGAAAATGGTTTAGTTTCTTGTGGGGTTTGTTGACATCCCCAGAGCAATAATGCGGGAAGAATTATTTTTAGTGCGTTCATGAGTTAAAAATAAAAAAAAGCTTGTTTCTTGACAAGCCTTGACATATTCAGGCGATTTTGAAAAAAATCAGGCGAATTTATTATTGGCGCCACTAAATGGCACTAATCATGCATTCCAAAACCTAGAAGAATTTGATTTCTATATTTCTCTATCTGGCTGACCCTTGTTTGTGAATGATTCGCACTTGAAATGTGGATGATGTAGCCTCTTTGAAGGCCGGGTGTTAATTTGTAAAATGCGGCCTTCTGCCCAGGGTCGGTGTCAAAGACATCTAAAAGCTCAATGGGAATTGTTTCGGAATCTCCATTGGTAACAAACAGGTGATTCAATTATCCAAAATGTCCGTTATTCAACGAAACCCACGATCAACATAATAGGAGGGCACAGGCTAATACGTCCGAAAATTGCTTGCTACAATCAGCCGGATATTAACTGTATTAATAGCAGAATGAGAGAAATAATGATTCCATAAATGAAAACCAAAGCACTTAGTTTCAAGAAAGGATATTTCCTCCCATGCAATACCCTGCCGAGTTGATAGATATCTTTTACCATGGCCTCCTTTACTTTCTCAGGAGTCTCCATTATATCACTCATGAGGGCTTGGTATTCTGCATGTGATAAATGCGAGAAATGATCGAAAAAAAGGGGATTTAAGTGATCCTTGTTTAGTTTACTTTTCTTCTTTGGAACAGACAAGGGAGCAACCACTAATAGGGATAATAAAATGGATACGATTGACATCAACAACATCGTATAAGTACACCAAAAATCCTGTAGGGTCTCAATTCGGGATAGTGTAAGGGACAGTATGATTGAATTGCTGGCAATTAGAATGTTGGCTTTTTGATCAGCAAGTAAGCTCAACTGCGCATGATGCTGCTGAGTGGTTCTCAGCATATAAATCCAATGTGAGTTTTTCGAATCGTTTTCCATTGTGCCAAAAATAAACAACGATTCTTCAAGCGTATGCCCCTGTTATGAGGGAATAGGTTAACAATATGTTTCCAGAATGTTAAGCAATAGCATTCCGATTGACAACAAAGTGCAAAAAGCGCTTTATAATTGATTAATAATATTAGTGTCCATTTGCTTTGAGCGTTTCAATGGCGACACTCGTAAAACCGTTTTTCCACACTGCACGGGTTTCAGGGCTAGAATGTATCATACAAAACGCAAATCTTCACGCAACAAGATAGCTATTAGTATCACAAATGCCCATGGTGCGCAAAGCCGATGTTGTAGCGCGTTTTAATTTTGTTACACAATCTATGTGTCTGGACTGTTGTCAGCTCCTGCCTGATCTACGCGCGGGTTTGCCTTTTGTGCTCCGGTTAAAATTGGATGAATGGCCTTTTTTAGATTTTTTTGAGTCGGATGGTTTACGAATCTCGGACTTACTTTTTTTATCGGGCTGTTTGTGCTTTGTTTTTCTTTCGTCTACACCGGATGATTCTTCCAGCATGCTATAAATGACCTTTATTTCCCTTTCGGTTAAATCTCTCCAATCTCCTACTGGCAATCCTTTCAAATCAATATTCATAATGCGAACCCGTTCCAGTTTAATTACATCATATCCGAAATGTTCACACATCCTGCGAATCTGCCGGTTTAGCCCTTGTATCAAAATAATCCTAAAAGTGTTTGCTGATTCCTGCACAACCTTACACTTTTTGGTAGTAACGCCAAGTATGGGAACGCCATTTGCCATGGCAGTGATCACACTTGGGGTTAAAGGCTTGTTCACAGTTACAACATATTCCTTTTCGTGATTATTTCCTGCCCGTAAAATCTTGTTCACGATATCGCCATTGTTGGTAAGAAATATGAGACCCTGCGATTCTTTATCCAAACGACCAATGGGGAAAATACGTTTGCTGTGGTTTACAAATTGTATGATGTTATTCCGTACATTTTCTTCGGTTGTTGATGTTACACCAACAGGTTTATTCAATGCAATAAAAATAATATCCTCGCCTTGCAATGGTTCCAAAGTGTTTCCATTCACTCGAACACTGTCACCCACTTTCACCAGATCGCCTATCTTGGCTTTGCGTTCATTTATATATACAACTCCTCTTTCAATAAAACGATCAGCTTCGCGCCTGGAACAAAGACCGCTTTCACTAATAAATTTATTGATACGCATGGAGCTTTGATGGTTGTAGCTAAAGTGGTTTTTTATGATACCCTATAACGGTTTCGGGCTTGGCGAAGGTGGTGATTTTCACCACAAATGTTGATGCGGAGAACCAAACTTTGATTAACCACAAATGTGTCTGCGGAGCACTGAATCGCCACTTTTGCCAAACCCGTGTTATGCCTTCGTTGTTCTATACTGTCGTTACATTTTGTCATAAATTGGTCTCGGTATTCGCTTTAATATTGTCGCAATTAGTCGCCAGCGTTTTGTAACATAAGCAACCTTTTTTTGCTAATAATTGCTTTGTAAATTTGTCTAACCGTTTTTTCAACAGGCATTACCCAAAATAAACCTTCGCCTTTTGCCATTTCTGTATCAATAAGTCCTGGTCGAATGTCTGTAAAAAAAATCGGTTCTTTAAGTTTTGTTGCTTTCTGTCTCAGCCCTTCTAAATAATTTATTTGATAGGCTTTTGTAGCATTGTATGCAGGTGCTTGTCTGCTACCACGAAGTCCGCCAATAGAACTTATTGCTACTAAATGTCCTGATTGTTGTTTTTCAAAATAGTTTTAAGTCCAATCTGTAACACAAGTAAAACCTAATACATTCGTGTCTATTGTCCGTTTTTCTATTTCAAAATCTAGGCTTTCATTTATGTCGCCAATGCCTGAACTAATAATTAATAAATCAAGTCCGCAAAGTTCTGTCGTAAGTTGATCTAATTTCTGTCCAACAACATTTGTTTCATTGATGTCAAATGATTTTATATAAAAAGTTGGATTCTCGTTTTTTAATTCATTTAGCAATTCAACACGTCTTCCTGTCAAGCCAATTTTATAATTGTTGTCAGCCAAAAGTTTTGCAAGTCCTTTACCTATTCCAGATGTCGCCCCAATTATTATAGCTTTCTTCATTCTTAATTTTTGTCAGTTTTTTGTGTCGCCCTACAATGAGGATTAACGATTTGCGGCTTGCCGAAGGGTGGGACTTTTACCACAAAACACGATTTGAAAAACTAATGTTTGATTAACCATAAAACCGTCTTTGGAACATGAAACCCTGCCTTTTTGGCAGGTGCTGTTACAAGCTGAGCTACTTTAGTTTAAACTAAGATTTAAGTATATTTATACTATCTAAAATAAATTATTTAAATTTCCAATTCTCCCACTGTCGTTCAATTTGAGGACTATACAATATATCAGGGTTTTGATCTTTACTATTTATTATAACAGAATTTAATTGTACTTCTTTTTTAATAAAATCCGCAAGGTCTTTATAATTGATGTAACCTTTTGATTCTTGAATTATTTTCAAAAGAAAATAAGTAAACATGCCATGTGCTTTATCTTTATATGGCAAAGATGTTTGATCTCCTGAACTAGCTGAAAAAACAACTAAATTCCCCTCAATTAATCCTTCTTTTGGCTTTATTTTAACCCCCCTAGCTGCAAGTAATCCAGCATTTCTGGCTCCTCCACTAAAACAAGCATCTAAAAATACGGTTACCCTTTTAGCAGGGTTTTTTGTTAATTGCTGATATAATTCTGTTAGCATTATTCCTTCTTTAACATTTGCTCCTGTAATATCTACAGGTATAATATAGCCTTCTTTTGTTTCTTCATCAGGAAAACCATGGCCGGCGTAGAAAAATATAATTTCGGCTTCTCCATTATTATATTCAGCAATCTTGCATATTTTTTCAATTTCAGATTTCATCTTTGAACCTATTGCATCAAGGAGTAAGATTATATTTTCTTTTGGCACTCCCAATGTCTTTTCTGCATACTTTGCAAAAGTTGTAGCATCATTTATGGCATAATCTACATTACTTTCAGAATTAAGCCCACTTTGATATTTAGAGTAATTCTCATTACCAATTATTAGAGCATATCGTTTGGTGTTTTTCAAAGTGTCTTCCGGAATGTTTTTATCAACATCAGATGTTAATGAAACCTCGGAGATTAATTTGTCTTTACTATATTCTCCTTCAACTTTAATATTTTGTGCTGCAAGAGATACTTTTTTCAAATCAAGTCCTATTGGGAATTTACCTCCATAAGAATTAAATTTTTCAGAAAGGACAACATCTATCGGTAATGAATTTGCGCCATTATATTCGTTGTTTACGGTAAATGCAAATGTTATCGTTTTACTCTCACCTGGATTTATGACGCCTATTTTTTGATTCAATTTACCAGGAGTTGTTGTAATTATGTTAGGATCATTTATTACAAAAAGAACTTGTGTTGAGTCCGATACCCCCTGACCTTTATTTTGAATTAAGGCAGAAACCTCTATTATTTCATTATTCTCTATTATATTATTAGAATTTCCCATTAATTCTTTAATACCAGATTCAATATATACTAAATTGGGATTTTTAAACTCCTGTGTATTTACCGTCAATTTTATCGGGGCTGGGTTAAATCCTTTCCATTCGGTCACATTTATATTGAATTCAATGGACCCATTTTTAATATTTCTGTCAGATTTTATATTCATTTTTACTGTTTGACTTTGTCCTGATGCAACGCCAGTAATTATTTGTGCTTTATCATATTTAACTCCTTCTTCAGTACTTCCTGTCATATTAATTCTAACATCTTTAGCACTGCCATTTCCTGAGTTTTCAATTGCTACTTCAATAAAAGAATTTTCGTTTCCATCTATCAGGTTATTACCTGATGGCTCAACTAACTTAGCACTTATTGTAAGTTTTGGAACACCACTCTCTGCCGAATTTGCTGTTTCCTCGTCAATGTAAAGTGCATTTCTCTGCTCGCCAAAGGCATAAATACTTCCGGTAAGAGGGTGGGCTATTTTTATATTAAAAACAATAAATTCAGTGCCTGTTACATTAAGTTGTTTTGATGCTGTGGCTTTTGCACTGCTAAAGTTTTCTTTAAAACTGCGCGCCTCTGATTTAGGAATTTTTACAGACATAGTAACACCATTTATCGTAATTGGAAACTCCTCTCGTTCTGGAATGTATTGTCCAAGAGACTCTATATTAAATTGCACTTGACTATAAGATTCTTTTATTTTCTTGATTAAAACTTTGCTTTTTTCGGCATTAATATTTTCGTATTTAGAAAATATGGAGTTTTTTTCTTTAGCATATCTATTATTAAACTCTTCTTGCGTTTCAAATTCATCTTTCGGATTAATTTTAGCAAATTCCGCATCTATTTCTGTTTTGTAGGTTCCATACACTTTAATTCGATCCAAATCAAATGTATGATTTTCAAGGCCTTGATAAGTGGCCACCACTCTTGTGTTTGAAACAGATTGGATTATATAAAATTTACCAAAATCATAAAATAACGAACCGTTTGATAAATCGTAAATTTTACTATCAATAAAACCAAATCTCAAATCGTCACTTAAACCGTGAATTGTAGTATTTAATATTGCAGTCCCTGACAAAGCATTATATACATATTTGTCGGTAATAATTAATTTCTCATCCTTGCTAAAAAAGGAAAAATTACCATCTATTTTAAAGGAGACTATGTCCTTATCTATGTCAAAAACATCGTAAGACACACTTCGATTATAATAATCCTTAGTTGACTCACTTCTATTACATAAAGCGAATTTATCGTTATAAAAAAATGGATATTGTATGTCTGTTGCTAATGTTATGTTTTGTTTTAAAGCTCCTGTTTTTAGGTCATAAACATTTCTTTTGTAAGCATAACTACCTAAAATAATGAATTTATCTGTTTGGCTAAAGGCAGCGTTGCTAAGATTTTTCTTAATCTCACCTGTAGGGCTAATTAAGACAATTTCTTTTTTAGTTGCTATTTCTAATAATTTATCAATGTTTTCACCAGTTACTGAGGGACATTTAGAGGTGAAATATTTTCCAAGATTGGAAATTTCTTCTACTCTGCATCTAGGTTCCGTGGTATAAATAAGTTCGCCATTAGGGTTGTATAATATGTCATAATAGTCACCATTAATTTTCTGTTGTCTTTGTGAAGTAAATTTAGAATTTTGATTAGCCCTATGGTTGCCAGTATTTACGCCTTTACCACGTCCTTTTTCAATTTTCATTGGTTCAACCTGAGCATTAATTTTTAATGGGGTAATTAATCCATTAATTATAAAAATCAAGAGAATAATATTTTTCATTGGTGTATATTTTTAGATTTAAATTATATTTATATGCTTTGCCTTTAATGGTTTGCAGCTACAAGGATTTGGCGATTACAAATCATAAAACTTCGTTTACCCACTAAGCCGCCATTTTTTTGTAGGTCCTGTTAGGCGTTGTTTTTAATATTTCAATTAAACTATTTTCGAAAGTAAAATTAGTCCTAAAATAGAACAGCCAACAACAAGCATCCATTTTCCATATTTCCTGGTGGATTCATTATAATAATAAAACTCCACATCGTTCGCGTTTTTGTGCATTGAGTAAGCATAGATATATCCTGCCACAATTCCTCCAATCCCACCAAACAAACATGCGAGGAATGATGCCATTATCCAGTAATGATTACCTTGAACACCTATTGCTAATGTTTCATCAGATATTGCTTCTTTCTTAGCCTTAATAAAATTCAATGAGTCAATTGGAATGTTTCTATTCAATAACTCTAACTCAACCAATTTGATAAATTCAGGTTGATAATCATTTGCATTTAAATAAATCTCCGACAACTGATTGTCAGTTTTTTCTTTGATTTGTGTTTCGAAATCTTGTGTCATATGGTTTGTTCTTAAAATTACACCTAACGTTTTGCAGCTACCCCAAGGGCGGGAATTTTACCACAAAACATGATTTGAAAAACTAATGTTTGATTAACCACAAAACTGTCTTTGGAACACGAACCCACGCCTTTTGGGTAGGTGCTGTTATAAGCAGTTTTTGCTGATGAATATTTCAACATCAATTTACTTCAATTATATATACATAGTTCTTGATTGCTTTTATTTTATCTGGCAACGTTTTTGTTGATAATGTGTTTGTGATTGTCAATTTTGGAGCAGGAGAGAATGATTCTAATAGGTTTAGTAAATAGTTGGCTTTAATTGCATATGAAGCATTTTCAGCCAACCCATGTCTTGCATTGACTATTCCGACAAGATTACCACTGTCGTCAAATAGCGGCCCACCGCTATTGCCCGGCTGGACAGGAACACTAATTTGATAAGTTGTAATATCTCCTTTAAAACCTGACTTTGAACTAACAATACCATTAGTCAATTTTATTTCATCTCCCATTGATGAACGAAGAGGATAACCCAATGCAAAAACATTTGAACCTACATCTATTGTTTTCTCAGATATTAAATATGGTATAGCACCAATTGTCTTGAAAAGTGAATCGTCAATTTGAATTACAGCAAGGTCATTATTTTTATCAACTAAAATAATATTTGCACTATAAACAGTGTTGAAGTCGTTATTTATTCCTCTCACAACTACTTTATCCGCATTTTCAATTACATGATTGCATGTTACAATTACACCGTTCGAGGCAATAGCAAAACCAGTCCCTGAACTCTTTTGTTTTATTTGAAATGTTTCGTGTGTTGGATAAGTTTTAATCCATTTAAATTCTCTAAACTCACGCAACCCATTTTGGTATTTATCTTTCCAAGATTTGCTTAATTCTTTTTGACCGACTTCATAAGAATATTCTAACAAACCAATACTAGTCATTACAGCATTTGCGGTTGTAATTTCATTCTCGTTTAATTTCTTATATAAATAAATATTTGGATTAACTGTTGCTGTAAATTCTGTGATCCAGTCTATTTTATTTTCTCCGTAAATATCGCAAACGCGGAAGGAGGAACCATCTTTAATAATTGCCCAATCTTTGACCTGTGATTTATTATCACTTCTTAGCAATTCCCCATTCAGATATAACTTAGAGCTAAGTGAAACACTCCAAAAACCTTCAATTGGGTCAAGGGTTGAAATGTTTTTTTCGAAATATGTTTCAAATGTAGTCCTGTTGATTAAACATTGGGCGCATATTCCTATTGTATAGAATAAGTTAATTGTCAAAATAATCAATCTTTTCATATTGATGTATGTTTTAAAATGGCTTATAACTTACTTATTCCAGCACCTTTGGTGCTTTATACAAATATATAAATTATCAAAGACTGTCAAAAGGAGATGCAATATTTTGAATGCCGGTAGTGCTTACATGCGTGTAAATTTCAGTAGTTCGACTGCTTTTGTGCCCCAGTATTTCCTGAATATGCCGCAGTTCTGTACCAGCTTCCAGCAAATGGGTAGCATAGCTGTGTCTCAGCCAGTGTAGGGTAACCGGTTTGTCTATTCCGGCCTTTTCCACCGCTTGGTCTAGCACCTTTTGCAGGCATCGTTCCGAATACGGGGTTCCCGCACACGGCCCCTGGAACGTTTTTAATCTTCTTTATGATTTCGGGGTCATATACAAACCCTACCTGAATGACCGGCTTGCCTTTTAGGCGTAAACAGTCGAGAAAAACAGTTTTAACCGACATGTTATGAAAAGTTTAAAACGAAAAGCGACTGCTAAGGTAATGATAATTGACCATTGGATTTATCCGAACTGCCATCTGCTACAGTTCTCGCCACAGTTTGCTGCTATTGGTGCTAATACCACCACTTTTACTACTGCGTTCTATTGGTACTTCTGCTGCTTATGCTACTGTTACTGGTTCTGCATCTAAAACTGCAATCGCCTACCGCAACCGCCCACCACTACCGCTTACCGCAACCGCCTACTGCCTTCGCAAATTAATTTCTATTTTCGCCTCCCAAACCCTTTCCCACCATGAGTCTTCACATTTCTGCCGCTCCCGGTTCCATTGCGCCCGTAGTACTAATGCCAGGTGATCCGCTTCGTGCCAAGTTCATTGCTGACAACTTCCTCGAGAATGCACAGCTAGTAAGCCATACACGCAATGTGTTTTTCTATACCGGCACCTACAAGGGCAAACGCATCAGCGTTGGTGCCAGCGGCATGGGTTGCCCTTCCATCGGCATTTACTCATACGAACTTTACAAGGAGTACGATGTGCAGTGCATCATCCGCATCGGCACTTGTGGATCGTATCATCCCCACATTGGTCTCTACGAAATCATCAATACCGATTTTGCGTGTAGCGAATCCACCTTCGCACATTGTGCTTTCGGTTATGAAGGCGATCAAATGGCCCATCAAGGCAGTGCATTCGATCATATCAACAAAACAGCTTCTGCAATGGGATTGAACATCCGTTCAGGCAACATCCACTCCAGCGATGTGTTTTACCGCGCTGCACCAGGCATCCCCGCAGTGGCGCAAAAACATGATTGCCTTGCAGTGGAAATGGAGGCA
>Ga0315906_10008260_pt1 | contig 12504 bp, 12 predicted proteins | sample LakEriMetagenome_4_FD_203526 | JGI IMG/M metagenome (GOLD analysis project Ga0315906, IMG submission 203526) | Freshwater fungal communities from buoy surface, Lake Erie, Ohio, United States - Buoy 2 MA122 | ecosystem: Environmental > Aquatic > Freshwater > Lake > Lake biofilm | place: USA...
TGTTGTATTTTATTACTTCACCCAACATTTTAAATGAACCTTGCGCTTACTGACTGGATTGTTTTAGCCATTACGCTTTTGGGTGTAATTGCTTTTGGTATTTATAAAAGCCGCACACAAAAAAATCTGGAAGGATATTTTTTGAGCAGCAGACAAATGCCATGGTACTTAGTGCTGCTGGGTATTATGGGTACACAGGCAAGTGCTATAACATTTTTAACAGCACCGGGGCAGGCCTATACGGATGGCATGGGTTTTATTCAAAATTATTTCGGTTTGCCACTGGCCATGATTGTCGTGAGTATTACGTTTGTGCCGCTGTTTAATAAACTCAAAGTTTTTACAGCTTATGAATTTTTAGAAACACGTTTTGATTTAAAAACAAGAACACTCACTTCATTTCTGTTTTTATTTTCAAGAGGATTGAGTACAGGCATCAGTATTCTTGCGCCATCATTGATTTTACACAGTATGATGGGTTGGGATATTTATGTTACGAATATGGTAATGGGCGGATTGCTTATTATTTATACTGTAACAGGAGGTGCCAAAGCAGTGGCTTATACTCAGCAACTTCAGTTTATTATTATTTACATCGCTATGTTTTTGGCGGGATGGTATGCGTTAAAATCATTACCGAATGGTGTGGGCTTTACTGACGCATTACAAATCGCAGGTAAAGCAGGAAAGATGAATGCCATAACTACTGGCTTTACTGAAACCGGATTTAACTGGACTGATAAATACAATTTGTTCAGTGGTATTATTGGTGGCTTCTTTTTATCGCTCAGCTATTTTGGAACTGATCAAAGCCAGGTGGGCAGGTATTTAACGGCCAAGGATACAAGGGAAAGCCGTCTGGGATTGTTGATGAACGGACTGGTAAAAATTCCATTACAGTTTTGCATACTGTTGATTGGATGTTTGGTGTTTGCATATTATGCATTCTTCAGTGCGCCATTATCATTTAACAAATTACAGGAAGAAACGGTGTTGAAAAGCAGTTATGCTGGTGCTTATTCTGCTGCTGAATCAAAATATGTGTTGCTGCAGCAGAGTAAATTGAAAACAGTAGCAGCTTTGTCTGTTGCTGTTAAAGAAAAGAATGATTCAAAGATTGATGAGTACCGAACTCAATTACAAAATCAGGAAGCAGAAAGCAATGCCATTCGTAAACAAGTAAAGCATCTTATTGCAAAAGCCAGTCCCGGTGCTGATACCAAAGATGCCAACTATGTGTTTCTTTATTTTGTGAGTGATGTTTTACCAACAGGATTGGTGGGTTTAATCATTGCTATCATCTTCTTAGCTGCATGGGGCAGTATTGCTGCGGCATTGAACTCGCTGGCTTCTTGTACTATGATTGATTTTCATAAAAAGTTTTCCTCGAAGGACTTAAGCCCGGAACAGGAATACCGGTGGGGGAAGTTTTATACGCTGATTTGGGGTTTATTTTGCATAATAGTAGCCTTCTTTAGTTACAGTCTTGGAAATAGTTTGATAGAAGCCGTAAATATTTTAGGCAGTTGGTTTTACGGAACTATATTGGGTATCTTTCTTGTTGCATTTTATTTAAAACGTGTACAGGGGCATGCTGTGTTCTTTGCAGCTCTTATGGCTGAGGCGATTGTAATTGGAATTTATTATATAAAAATTGTTTCGTTTTTGTGGCTGAATGTAATTGGTGCATTGGCAGTTATTATACTTTCTTTATTATTTCAAATGGTTTTACAAACAAAAGCAACGAAAACAAACGCAACAGGATCTTAAGAATGTTTAACATTTTTGCGATTCCCAGTTTTAAAACAAACCAATTACCTTCGCACTATGAAAAAAGTACTTTTTGCTTCATTGGCTTTAGCTGCTATTATTTTTTCTCAGGGATGTGGAAAAAGTTGTAGAGATGCAGCTTGTCCCAATGCAATACCTCCATTTTTTGCTTTCAGAATTACAAATTCGGCCAAAAAAGATTTGCTTACAGGTGCATTTAAGGTATATGACAGCGCCCAGCTACGCATCAATGCCAAAAGGGTGAATTCATCCACAATTGAAAGTGTACCTCGTTTTTTCAATTACTCAGGTGATACGCTGGCGTTAACGGGTTTTAATGTGGACGAGAAGTATGCCGTTTATTATGTGCAATTGAATGGTACTACTACTGATTCTTTATATTTCCGTTATAATAAAAATGTAAATGAATGTTGTGACCTGAGTAATTACAGCTTTATAAAGCATAACAGTTTAACAGTTTCACCGGTAAATTTACCAGCTTCCTACGTAATCGTTAAATAATAAAGAACCCCGCTTTTAGCGGGGTTCAACATTTATTGGCGAAAATGTTATTTCAATTCTTTCTGCAATTTTTCGTTCAATGCAACATAATCATCATTCTTTGCTTCTTTAGCCAGTTCCATTGATTTTTGAGAAACAGCCATTGCTTCAGCTTTCTTTCCCAATTTTGCAAGTGCTCTTGCTTTTTGGTAATACACCCAGAACGCTTTTGGATTTTGCTCAATAGCTTTATCAAACCATGCAACAGCCTGATTTAAATCTTTTCCATTTTCAAGATAGTAAGCAGCTGCATTAAAATAAGGGCGGCTGTCGTTCTTCATCAGGTTATCAATTTGCTTCATCACCTTGCTGTCAACATCTGTTGTAACAGTAAAATTTACAGCAGTTTTTTCCCACATCATAAATACTTCTATACTGTTATCTTTTACATTGTTAAACATGATGGAAAAGGTTTCAATATTCCAAGGCATTTCCATGGGTTTTGCTTTTACACGTACTACATCCATATCCTGTTTGTAAGCAGCAGGGCTTGTAACATCAGTTTGCCTGCTGATAATTATAGTCCACTCTGTTGCTCCAGGTATGCTAAGCAAGCCATATTTACCTGCTTTAATGGCTACACCACCAATTGTAACATCATCACTAAAAGTGAGCGTGGTAGCATTATTGGCTCCGGTGCGCCATACTTTATCAAAAGGAACCAGGTCGCCAAAAACTTTACGTCCTTTCATATTGGGGCGGCTGTAAGAAAGTTCAATGTTGCCTAATCCGAAATTTTGTTTCACAGTTGTGGTAGTAGATGGCTGCGGTGTTTGTAATTGTTGTGCGTTGGTAAATAATACTGCGGTGAGTAAACCTGCAGCAATTGCAATTTTCTTCATATGACTTTTTATTTAGAGCGCAAAGGTAAGAAAGGGGAACAACCTGCAAAGAAAGATTTACAGGCGGTTAAAACTTCATGGTAAGCCGTGTGGTTTCTTTTTTGCCTGTTTTTGATTTCCAGCGTGGGCCATCTTTTAACAGTCGGATGGCTTCGTCATTGCAAACCTTACAATTTGATTTTTCCACTTTAATATTTGTAATGGTACCATCGGGGTTTACATCAAAAGCCAACTGTACTTCACGGGATTTCTTTTGTTTTGAAACAGTTATTTCATCTTCAGGCTCACGCTGATTGTTATAAACATACAAATTGAATTTGCTCCATCCATCAGCAGGTTGTGCCACTACTTCATCAGCCGTATCTGCATTTTCTTTTTCCATTCGTTTTTTATAACGTTCATAGTACACTTCCTGTGTGGGGGCATTGGCAACAACCGCTTCTTCTTTAAGCGTAATTTTTTGTATCACATCGGAGCTGATATAGCCGGAATTGGGTAGGTATCCAAATGATTTAGTCTGGATGTTTAATACAGAATCGGCACTTAACAAAACAAAGTTTCCATTTACATCAGAGTAAGTGCCAATGCCGCTGTTTTTCTCTGTTACGTTTGCAAAAGGTAATGGCTGATTATTAGCATCAACCACACGGCCTATAAATTTATTGAGCTTGATGGGGGCTGTTCCGTTTTGAACGGCAACATCTTCAGCAGCTTTTGTTTCTTTAATTATCGTATTGTCTTTTACGGTTACGGGAGCAGGGCCTAAAGGTTCTTTTTTAGCATAAGAATTCGATTCAATCTCCGTATTTTTTAATGTAGGTACAGTTATGCTTTTTGATTTTGCAGGCGGAATAATAACAGGCTTAGGTAATAGCTTTTCATCCACTTCTGGTGTAGTTGTATTTGCTGCAATGGTGTTTGAATCAACTTTTGTTTCAGAGGCAATGGCTGTTTGTAAAGAATCTGTTTTTGTTTTAAGTGTGGTGATGTTTGCTTCTTGATCGTTATGATAAAAAATCCGGTACAGCACAACAGCAGTACTTAGTAAAACAATTAATCCTGCAGCTATGCTCATCCATTGCCTGAAACTGCCTCGCACAACTTTTGCCGGTTCTGTATTTAATTGATCAGTTATTTCAGTAATGTTTTTTTGAACATCCGTTTCAGCAAAAGCTTCCCTGTAACCATCCACTGCATCGCTCAGCATGGCATCATCCATCATGGCTTTTTCAAACGCATGCATTTCGGTCTTACTCATTTGACCGCTGAGGTAGTTTTTAATATCGTTTACGTTGTATATTATCGTTTTTGTTTTTACTATTGACTAATTATTATCGGCTACTTAGTTTACCCTCCATACAAAGTTTTAAATTTCTCCTTGCATTCTGAATATAGCTGCGCACTTTATTCCATTCAAACCCGGTTACTTCACAAATTTCGTTATAACATTTTTGCTGTAGGTAAAACATTTCCACACATTGCCTTTGCTCTTGCGGCAGTTGCTGCATGCATTGTTCCATGCTGTTTAACTGTTCTTCTTTTTGCAGTACCTCATCCGGATGCATTAATTCACCCGATTGCATAAATGATTCCTGCATTTCAACTGTTGATTTTCCTTTTTCACGTCTCAGTTGCATTAAACAGTGGTTGCGTGCCAGCGTGTAAAGCCAGCTTTTAAAATGAGTCACCTCGTGTTTTTTAAGTTTTTGCGTGAGCTCTTCATAAATATTGATTACGGCATCTTTTGCCAGTTCTGCGTCTTTAAGGTATTTATAGCAAACACCGTATACCAGTTCCATATAGCGTTGGTAAAGGGTGCCCAATACAACTGCATTGCCATCCTGCCGGTATTGTTGTACCAGCTCGGCATCGGGTAACACCTGCTTATCATGTTCACGGATAAAAGTCAAACAAAAGAATTGTGGTAGGTAAGATAGGCAAAAAATAATTTGTGAACTGTTTATGTAATCTCAAAAAAAGTTGCATCTGATTTGCAGAAAGTAAACTGTAAATAAAAGAGCAGCATGTTCAAAACACCCGGCGGTATTCCTGCCGCTGGTATTTATTCAACTAAAACTAAAGTTTATGAAAGAGCAATTTTATTTATCTATTTCTGAATCTTGTTTAAACATTGGAAAAAAATGACTCTGGTTGAATTGGGAAACATTGTGCTATTTGTAAAATGAATCATTTTCTTTTTCCAAACCCGGGATGATATTGTTCCAATGTCTTTCGCAAATATTCTCTGTCAAGATGCGTATAGATTTCAGTAGTAGTAATGCTTTCATGCCCAAGCATTTGCTGCACGGCTCTGAGGTCTGCACCGCCTTCCACCAAATGTGTAGCAAACGAATGGCGAAATGTATGTGGCGAAATACTTTTCTGAATGCCTGCTTTTACAGCCAGTTCTTTAATGATTAAAAAAATCATCACACGGGTTAATTCGGCTCCACGTCTGTTTAAAAACAGAATGTCCTCTTTGTCTTTCTTTGGTTGAATATGTGTGCGTATGGTGTCTTTATAAATGTTGATGTATTTGATTGCGCTGCTGCCAATGGGCACTAATCGTTCTTTATCACCTTTGCCAATCACCCGTATAAAGCCAACATCCAGATACAATTGAGAAATTTTTAAGTTCACCACTTCGCTCACACGCAGGCCGCAACTGTACATGGTTTCAAGTATGGCTTTGTTACGTCCTCCTTCGGGTTTGCTTAAATCAATCTGGTTCATGATGTTTTCAATTTCATCATAACTCAATGTATCGGGCAATTTGCGTTTGCGCTTGGGAGCTTCCAGTAATACGGTGGGATCTTTTTTAGTGATTTGTTCCAATACACAAAATTTATAGAACTGCCTCAAACCGCTTATGATGCGTGCCTGGCTACCAGTACTCATGCCAAGCTCAGCAACATATTTTACGAACTGCTGCAGGTGTTTCAACTCCAGAGCATCGGGTGTTTTCAGTTCATTGATACTTTGCATGTATTGGGTAAGCAGTTCCACATCATGCAAGTAGGCTTCTACTGAATTTTCACTCAGCGATTTTTCCAATTGCAAATAAGCTTTGAATCCTTTTTTATATGCTTCCCACATTTATGTAATGGTGTTGAAGTTTGAAAGATAAGAACAATTATATTCGCTTCTTAAATTACAACCACATGCAATTAGAGAAACCCCGTTTCTTACCTCTTTACAAACGATTGATGAATACCTATCGCCGTAAGTATCGTTATTTTTTAACCCGTTTGGAAACTGTAAAACCCAGAGGCCTTGATAAAATTGCACTGGAAGCGGATAAAGAAGTGTGGCAGGAAACTGATTGTCTGGCATGTGCCAACTGCTGCAAAACAATGACGCCCACTTTTACAAAAGCAGATATCAAACGCATCAGCACCCACTTTAATCAAACACCCCAAGAGTTTACAGATAAATGGTTATACAAGCAACGTGGCACAGGTGATATGATGAATAAAAAACAACCCTGCCAGTTTTTGGATTTAAAAACCAATATGTGCAATATTTATGAAATTCGTCCGGAAGATTGTGCCGGATTTCCACATCACACCAAAAAACATTTTACGGAGTGGGTACATGTATATAAACAAAATGTTGAGTATTGTCCAGCAACTTTTAAATTAGTAGAGAAGATGATGGAGAAAGTAGGGAAGGTGTAACTTATAAAGTATAGTTATGGATTTTCCAAAGTGGTTCAAAATTTCATTGCTGGCATTAAACGGCATTGGCTGGATGGTGGCCTATTTTTTGATCATTTTTCGCTCTTATAAAGATAAAACCTATGGAATGCCATTTGTAGCCTTGGCATTTAATATTTCGTGGGAGTTTCTATATTCTTTTGTTTTTATTGCTCCCAAACTGAATTTACAAACGGCTATCAACCGCTTTTGGTTTGCAGCAGATGTTATTATTTTAGTTTTCTATTTCGTTTATGGAAAAAAAGACTGGAAATATTCTCAATCTAAGTCTTTGTTTTATCCTTACAGTTTGTTTGTGCTTGTTTCTGCTGCAGGATTACTTTACTTTTTTGAAATGGACTTTTTAAAATCTGCTGTTACTTATTCTGCTTTTATCATGAATGTCATCATCTCTGCATCTTTTCTGCAAATGATACTTCATCGTAATTCATTATCCGGTCAGTCATTTGGTATCGCACTTTTTAAACTGATAGGCACACTGTGTGCTACAATATTTCTTTTTGATGGGTTTACGAATTTTTTAATTCTGTTAGGGCTCATTTGTTTTATACTGGATGCTGTTTATCTCATTTTTGTAATGCGAATGTACAAACAGCAACAACTGCACCTAATTACACGAAAGCCGTATAACTGAAGCTTCAGTAGCTGGATTTTTTTAAAACAAGTACAATCAACCTTCGGTTAATGATTGGTAACATTTTTTTTACTCATTTCAAACACCATCACTTCATCTCTATTATGCATCATTATATGCGAAAAATGAAACCCGCATTTCAATAGCACTTTTTGTGAAGTAATGTTTTCTGCAACGGTAAGCGCCCGTACGCTGTCTTTTTGAATTGTGGTGAATACATAAGGAAGTGATGCTCTCACCAACTCTGTTGCCAAACCTTTTCCATGAAATTGTTTGAGTAAAGCATAACCTAAATGAATGTTTTCGCTGTTGTCAATTGAAAGAAGGGAAAAGGATCCTGCAAATTCATTGGTACCGTTGGTGAAAACTGCAAAGCGACCAAGTCCGGGCAACTTTTGATACAGTTCTAAATTTTTATTCAAAAATACATCACTTTCTGCTCTTGTTTTTGGTTCACGTATGTATTGCATTAATTCCCTGTCGCCATTCAACGCATAAAAATTATCAGCATCCGCCCAAGTGAAGGGCTGCACATGTAAATGTTTTGATGAGAAGAGAATCATGATGTGTGCATTCGTCGTTAATACCCTGGGCCGCCAGATAGGAATATTATTATTCTGTAATCAAAGACTTTTTCATAATATACATTCCACGAAGTTCGGGTTTCATCAATTCAAAGCTGAGTTGTGTAGTGCCACAAATTTCAAAACCTTTTTTCTGGTAAAATGAAATAGGGCCGGTGCTGCTATCCATTACTTTCAGCCATATGATTTTTTTATTAAGCTGTTTTGCCGTTTCAAAAACATGGTGCATTAAAAAAGAACCGATTCCTTTACCCGAAGCATTGGCTGTTAAATAAATTCGCTCCAGTTCCATACTATCATTGGCAGTATATGGTTCTAATGCTTCATTTATATTGAGTTTAAGAAACCCGGCTTCCTCGTTATGATCATAAACAATATAAAACAAAGGTCATCATAAGCCCTTAATGCAATTCTTGAAAGTGATGTTGCATCTGAAACTGATAATTTTTTGAGTTGAAAGTTTGAATTCATTTGATAGAGATATGGCCTGACTATTTGCAAACGTACCGACCAAGATTAACTTTCTTTATGAATTTCACTTGTAAAATGAAACTCAATATCCGGGTTGTTCTGGCGCTCTGTATTTAAAAACCATTCGCTTTGTGCTAAATAAACCAAATGTCCGTCTTTATCTTCTGCAATGTTGTTGGTTTTAAAACGGGTAAAGTCTTCCAGTTTCTTTTGGTCTTTACTTGTAATCCAGCAGGCTTTGTAATAGGGCATTGAGCGAAACTCTGCACTGGCGCCATATTCCTGCAACAACCGGTATTGAATAACTTCAAACTGCAGTTCACCCACACAACCGATAATTTTTTTATTACCTCCAAACTGAGTAAACAACTGTGCCACACCTTCATCAGTTAACTGGAGCAATCCTTTTTCAAGCTGTTTGGTTTTCATAGGGTCTTTGTTGACCACTTCTTTAAACAGTTCAGGAGAGAAGGATGGAATGCCTGTGAAATAAAAATCTTCACCTTCAGTTAATGTGTCACCTATTTTAAAATTACCTGTATCAAATAAACCCACCACATCACCGGGATATGCTTCTTCAATCACATCTTTTTGACGTGCCATAAAAGAATAAGGATTGCTGAAGCGCACATCCTTGTTCATCCGCACATGATGAAAATATTTGTTGCGTTCAAACTTTCCGCTACATACACGTAAGAATGCAATACGGTCTCTGTGCTTGGGGTCAAGATTGGCATGTATCTTAAAAATAAATCCGCTGAACTTATCTTCATTCACATCCAGATGTCGTGTAGAAGTATCACGGCTTTGTGGCAATGGGGCAATTCGTACAAACGTATCCAGCAGTTCCTTTACACCAAAGTTGTTTACAGCACTTCCAAAAAACACAGGCGCTACTTTTCCTTTTAAATAGTCTTCAATGTTTAATTCGCCATGCACACCATCCACCAGTTCCACATCTTCACGCAAAGTAGCGGCATCAGCTTCGCCAACTTTTTTATCTAGAATGGAATCATGAATGTCAGCAATCTTTACAACATCTTCATCACTTGCTTTGGTGTTAGCAGTAAACAATACCAAACTCTTGGTGCTTAAATCATACACACCTTTAAAATCTTTACCGCTGTTAATGGGCCATGTCATTGGGTGGAGATGAAGATTTAATTCCTTCTCTACTTCTTCCAGCAAATCAAAACGGTTTTTACCATCACGGTCCATTTTGTTGATGAATACAATCACCGGTGTATCCCGCATGCGACACACTTCCATCAAACGGCGTGTTTGATCTTCCACACCATTCACACTGTCAATTACAAGAATAACACTGTCAACAGCTGTAAGTGTGCGGTAAGTATCTTCAGCAAAGTCTTTGTGACCGGGTGTATCTAAAAGATTTATTAATGTATCATGATACTGAAAGGTCATTACACTGGTAGCAACGGAAATACCACGCTGGCGTTCAATTTCCATAAAGTCAGATGTAGCGTGTTTTTTTATTTTATTGCTTTTAACTGCACCGGCCACCTGTATAGCTCCGCCAAATAATAACAGCTTCTCTGTTAATGTCGTTTTACCGGCATCAGGGTGGGAGATGATGGCAAAAGTGCGGCGGCGTTGAATTTCGTTTGCGTATTTCATTGTTTATACCTGAGATCGGTTTACTGGTTTATTTGTTTATTGGGAAGAGTCTCCTTAATTCAAAATAAACTCACCGATTTTTAAGGCGGCAAAGGTAAGCAGTTGAAGTGTATTTTGGTTGCTGGAAAATAATCATTGCCCGGTTGCTCAATAGGTAACAGAACGATGAAAGGATTGCGATGCAACACCAATTCCAGGCGCATTGAAGCTGGTATCAGAAAAGCATTTCCATTCATAATAAATTTGCTTACAGATTCAAGAGATGGTTTATTTTTGACCTATGCGCAAAAGCTTTGAGATATTTTATAACAGTTTGCAGTTTGCCATACAGGAACTGCGTAAAAACAAATTGCGTACGTTTTTGAGTTTGCTGGGTATAACATTTGGTATTTTTTGTATCATCAGCGTAATGGCAACTACGAGCAGCCTGGAACGTAATGTGCGCAACTCCTTTAAATCATTTGGCAATAACACCGTGTATGTTCAAAAATGGGCATGGGGTGGCGGTGGTGATTACCCGTGGTGGAAATATATGAGCCGCCCGGTGCCACGTTACAGAGAAATGCAACCCGTGAAAGATAAAACTTCACTGGCCGCACATGTGGCTTATACTTTTGCAACCAATGCAACAATTGATTATGAAGATGAAGTGCTTACTGGCGTGCGTTGTTTTGCTATAACTGAAGAATATGATAAGATTCAACCTATTGAATTAGGGTTAGGTCGTTTTTTAATTCCTTCAGAATTTGCAAACGGTTCATCAGTTGCTGTAATGGGTAATACCATTGCTGAGAAATTATTTGTAAAACCAGAGTATGCACTTGGTAAATCAATAAACCTTAAAGGGAAAAAAGTAACTATCATTGGACTTATCAAAAAACAAGGACAATCTTTATTTGGAGGATGGGATTTTGATAACGCAGTTCTTGTTCCCTATTTATTTGCAGGACAACTGGCAGATGAAAGAAACAGCGACCCATTTATTTTAGTAAAAGGAAAAGAAAATATACCTGTTGAAGATTTAAAAAATGAATTGCGTGGTGTAATGCGTAGTGTGCGCCGTTTAAATCCCAAGCAGGAAGATAATTTTGCATTGAATGATGTGAACACAGGTTCCGCACAGCTAAATTCCATTTTTACAGGTGTAACGATTGGTGGTATTGCCATTACCATTTTATCTTTTATTGTGGGCATTTTTGGTGTAGCCAATATTATGTTTGTTACAGTTCGTGAACGTACAAGTATCATTGGTTTGAAAAAAGCAATAGGTGCCAAGAGCCGAACAATTCTACTTGAATTTTTAATGGAGAGTGCTTTCCTGTGCGTACTTGGAGGTATTATTGGATTATTAATGGTGTTCCTCCTTACGTTTTTCTTAACAGCGGTATTAAAGTTTGAAGTTGCCATATCATGGGGCTTATTTTTAGGTGCTGTTGTAACCTGTATAATTACAGGAATTTTAGCGGGCGTGATTCCTGCTATTATTGCGGCGAGGATGGATCCGGTGGTGGCGATAAGGAGCAAGTAAAAATTCAAATTTTTAAAGTACAGTCTTACTTTTTTTCCTGAATCTTAATTTCTCATTTTTTGATTACCATTTTAGCTATTGAATCTTCTTGTGATGAAACTTCTGCATCTGTTTGCAGGGATGGAAAGATTTTGAGCAATGTCATTGCATCACAATCAGTGCATGAACAATATGGAGGTGTAGTGCCTGAGCTGGCGAGCCGTGCACATATGGAAAATATTGTACCGGTTGTGGATGAAGCATTGAAGAAAGCGGGTTGCAGTTTGCAGGAAATGAATGCCGTTGCATTTACACAGGCACCGGGTTTGATTGGTAGTTTGCTGGTGGGCACACAGTTTGCAAAATCATTGGCGCTTTCATTACATATTCCATTGATTGCTGTGCATCATATGCAGGCGCATGTAACTGCTAATTTGATTGCTGAGGAAAAACCATCTTTTCCTTTTTTATGTTTAACGGTGAGCGGTGGTCATACGCAAATTGTTTTGTGTGAAAGCCCAACAAAGATGAGTGTATTGGGTGAAACGATTGATGATGCCGCAGGTGAAGCATTTGATAAAACGGCCAAGTTGCTGGGACTGCCTTATCCCGGCGGGCCATTGATTGATAAATATGCACAAGAGGGCAACGCCGAACGTTTTCATTTCCCTGAGCCCCAGATACCGGAACTGAACTTTAGTTTCAGTGGATTGAAAACTTCCATTCTTTATTTTTTGAAAAATGCAGGGACAAGCCTGGTGTATAAAGAAGAGTTTTTGGC
>Ga0315906_10008261_pt1 | contig 12503 bp, 11 predicted proteins | sample LakEriMetagenome_4_FD_203526 | JGI IMG/M metagenome (GOLD analysis project Ga0315906, IMG submission 203526) | Freshwater fungal communities from buoy surface, Lake Erie, Ohio, United States - Buoy 2 MA122 | ecosystem: Environmental > Aquatic > Freshwater > Lake > Lake biofilm | place: USA...
AGGTACCTGAATTTTCATAAATAAATTTTAAACCAACTATGTTTTTATTACAAGCAGAGAGTCCAAATGTTACTTATGTAGTGTACTTCGGTACATTTGGAATGCTTTTGCTTGCAGTAGGACTTATTGTATTTGTGATTTTTCATCAGAGAAAGGTGATATATTATCAGGTGAAAATGCGCAATATGCAAGCCGAGCATCAGCGTATGCTCTTACAAGCCTCGTTGGAGAGTCAGGAAGAAGAACGTCAGCGCATTGCTGCCGACTTGCATGATGATGCCGGACCTTTGCTTGCTACAGTGCGTCTTTACCTAAATGAAAATATGGTGTATCAGGATCAGGCCACTCAATTGCAATCGATATACAATGCCAAACAAATTGTAGATGAAACGATTCAACTGATCCGGAACATCTCGCATAGCCTGATTCCCCCTACCCTGAAAAATTTTGGGCTGGAAAGCGCCTTGAGTGATCTGATTCAAAAAATAAATGGTACAGGCACAATAAATGCCAGCTGCCGATTTAATGATTATCAGCGCAGACTAAAACTGGAACCGGAGCTCTCTGTATTCAGAATTATTCAAGAACTCATCAATAATATTCTCAAACATAGTCGTGCCAGCTTCTTGCATCTTACCCAAAGTAAAAACGACCAATACTTTTATATTCGTATCCATCATGACGGAGAAGGGCTTACGCAAGAAAAATTTGAACATCTGAGAGATGTCCATGCCGGTCTCGGACTTAAAAACATACAAGGTCGCATCAAAATTTTGGGCGGCAATATATTTTTTGAAAGAGATTCAACCAATACCTATTTTAAAGTAACCATCGAGCTGTCTGCTGATATGGTTCAGTAAACCCCACAAGTTTTCTTTATCTTTATCCTTTCCAAATTAGTGCATGTCGCAGATAAAAGTTGCCATAGCAGATGATCATCAAATATTCCGCAAAGGAGTTATTCTTTCCCTAAGGGCATATCCTTCCTTAAAATTTGTACTCGAAGCAGAAAATGGGGATGAGTTACTGGCCGGATTGGAGACAGCTCAACCGGATGTAATTCTGATGGATTTGCGAATGCCGGGTAAAGACGGAATTGAAACGACTAAAATCGTAAGCAAAAAATACCCCAATATTCATATCCTGGTACTCACCATGTATGAAGACGAACGATTTGTAACGCATCTTATGGAAAATGGCGCGAACGGATATCTGCTAAAAAATTCAGATCCGGCAGAAATTAAAAAAGCCATACTCGAAGTAACAGCCAAGGGATATTATCTTAATAATTTTGTCAACCGGATTTTATTAAAGAAATCTCATACCAAAGCAAAAGCTATCCCTTCCTTAAACAGTGAAATACAGATAAACGAAAAAGAAAAACAAGTAATCCGTCTGGTATGTATGGAATACACCGCCCAGCAAATTGCAAAAGAAATGAATATTAGTCCGCGTACCGTAGAGGCAATCAAAGACAGACTTATGGAAAGATTCGGGGTAAAAAACTCTGTTGGCCTGGTTTTCTTCGCAATGAAAAATTCACTGATTGACTAAGACATTAATTGCTGTATAGGCGCATAATGCAAAGAGTCGTCAAGCAATTCCTGAATAAAATCAGCCAATGCACTATTGACAGAGGACAGCAGCTCCAAATCTTTTTTTCCTGATGAATATGCTTGCGCTACCGCCGCTTTATTGTCTCCCATTTCAATGATGGTATTCTCTTCCCCACTTATTCGGTCTTCCTCTATATCTCTAAAATCATCAAGCAATAAAATAGGCCTCGCTACAGCATACCAGTAAGGTAAAAATTCGGCAACCCATTCATCATTGAGCGCTAGATCGACGAGCGTAAAAAGAAAGAAATCACTTCTTGCCAAAGCCTTATGCTTATTTTCAAATTGAAAATGTATTGGGGCGGATCCTGAAAAAATAGCAAAAAGATCGCTGGCAAGATTTATCTGCCGAACTTTTCCTTTTAATAAAGTATTACACTCCCGGATAAAAACTTCATAGGACATGATACCCATTTCATACTTTTTCAATTTATCAAATCCCGCTTCCATTAAACTCACATGATCATCATGGAGCAAAAGATTTAAATCAATTCCTTTTTTATACATCAAATCAAAGGCGAATGGTATGGTAAGAAAACCGAATCCCATAGAGAGATAAATTCTTTTATCCTTCCAAAATAAATTGTCAGATGGGATAGCGCGCTGATTTGCAAAGTAGTCAGCAATCCTTTTATCGATTCCCAGCCGGCTTTCTAATATGCCTGAAGTGATGACCATTGTTAGTATTTTCGGGATGTGGAATATTTACATCACCCATGCGTTTAGCATAGTTGTTCAATGAATCAGCAAGTTCTTGAAATATTTTGGGATGCGCCTTATAATATTCCATGCTTGAAAAAAACTTTTTCTGATCTACGCCATAATTGCCGAGAATTTTTTTGTAGTAAGTGACATTTTCTGATTGCAACTGAAGTGTCTGATCACGATAAATACGCTCTGCATTGTAAGCGTCTGCCACATACAATTCATACAGAATTTTTTTCATATCCTCCTGTTGTATATAGGAAGAAGGCACATTCCTCTCATCACCAATACAAGCGGATAAGACAAGCGAAAAAATAATTATCAATGCCAGATGAGATTTCATTATTTTAATTCCTGTTTGTATTTAGCGGCGTTACTCACATCTAATTTGGTTAATAATTCAACGACTTTGTTCCTTGTTGGCGTATCGGCTTTTTTAAATACGCCAATAAGTTCTGCTGATTTACCGAGCATAAAAAACTGAATAATCATAAGATTGGGGGTTTCTCTGTTTACTTCATCCAGCGTCACAAGTGCATTCAAAACTTCCTGCCGGGCAGCAACTTCATCCTCATACATTTTATCCAATCCTTTTCGATAATAACTATAATAAAAATCATGAATCAATGCATATCGATTATTAATAAGATTTTCAGAGAGCCAATATCGATTTCGATTGTTATTTTCAAACGATTTCCATCCTGAAATCTGGGATGCATCGGGTGCATTATTTACAATATTCAGTGCTTTTTGAAAAAATTCATCGCCCCCCCTTAAAGAAAAAGAGTCGTAATCATACCCAAGTATAATATAGATGTAGTACACCATCACTGCAGTAAGATTAGACACCAGGGGGTCGCTGCCACTCACTCTGTTTTCATTAAACTCCATCGGCTGACCCTCCACATATTTAAAAGTAAAATTGGCATCCTGATAGTTGATTATCGGAGAAAGATAGGTTGACTGAAAAACCGGTCTAGCTGCCTGTATCGTTAAGGAAGCTTCAAAAACATTCAGCTCCACCATTGATTTAAGATTAATGAGAAACTGGCACTCGATTTTTTCATTAATCTTATACGCATCTTTTGTCCATTTTCTTTTATTGATAAAATTATTCAGCGATGATTCAAGCGTTCTGAATATTTTTTTATCTACAGTCGTTGGTAATTGATTATCCATTACCTTAATACGAGCAGTTACCTCTTGCGCTTTCCCACCCTGCAAGCATAAAAATAACATCACTGAAAAGATATAGGCTTTATGCATACAACATAGATTTAATAATCTGTACAATATCCATTGCCACTGCGTTCTTAGACTTAAGCGGAAGTTCCAAAGTCTTAGCATTTTTCCTCAAAACAAATATCTGATTTGTATCGGAACCAAAAGCTGTCTTACCTGGCACATATTGATTTAGAAAAATAATATCTGCATTTTTTTCTACCAATTTCTTTTCTGCATATGCCAACCCATTTTCTGTTTCTAATGCAAACCCGATTAGTAACTGATCTGCTTTTTTTATTAAGCCCAGCTGTTTCAATATGTCTGGTGTGCGTTGTAATGTAATTGTAAGCGTATCCTCTTGTTTTTTTATTTTATTACTGCTTACTTCTGCCGGAGCGTAGTCTGCTACCGCAGCAGCCATGATTAGAACATCAGCATCATCGGCAAATTTCATGACTACATCGTACATTTCGGCTGCCGTATCAACACGAATTATTTTATGAATATCTGAAGGTACATCTAAAGCAGTTGGCCCACTGATTAAAGTAACTTTTGCCCCAGCCCTGGTACAAGCCGCTGCTATGGCGTAGCCCATTTTTCCGGAGGAATGATTTCCCAGAAAACGAACAGGATCAATAGGTTCATAAGTAGGCCCTGCAGTAATAAGAATTTTTTTGCCATTAAGTAAATGATGCAATGAAAAAAAATCCTGTATTGCCTTTAAAATTGTTTCAGGCTCTGCCATTCTTCCTTCACCAATCAGACCACTTGCCAGGGATCCTTTTTCTACAGGTATCAATTGTAGTGAACGTTCCAATAATATATTCAGATTCTTTTGAGTAGCGGGATGCTTCCACATATCTTCATCCATAGCAGGTGCCAGCATAACCGGACAAGTAGCGGATAAATAAACTGCTAAAAAGAGATTGTCGCATATGCCATTCGCCATTTTAGCCATTGTATTGCAGCTTAGCGGAGCAATAACCATTAGATCAGCCCATCTGCCTAATGCCACATGATTTTCCCACTGATTATTTTCAGCAAGTTGCATCACCACCGGCTTACCTGATAAGGTTGCAAGCACCAGCGGAGAAACAAAATCAGCAGCGGATGGAGTCATCATCACCTGCACTTCAGCTCCTTGCTTTATAAGCAATCGCAACAATAAAATACTTTTATATGCTGCGATGCTGCCACTGATGCCAAGTATTATTTTTTTTCCGGAAAGCATTGTAACGCTAAATTAAATAAGCTGATTGAATAAAAGCGTAAGGAAATAAAAAACCATATAAATAACAAAGGCGGCCAAGGACCGCCTTCTATTAAATGAATACAATACTTATTTATGCAAACAGATTATCGTTCTCTTCCGCTTTGCGATAATATATTTTATTTTCTACGAATTCCTGCGTTGCCAGGATGGCAGGGTTAGGCATGCGTTCGTAGGCTCTTGAAATTTCAATTTGTTCTTTATTTTCATGAATTTCTTCCAGACTATCGGTATGACTGGCAAATTCTTCCAATTTACTATGTAACTCTTCTTTTAATGCAATATTAATCTGATGGGCTCTTTTGCTGATTACGGCAATTGATTCATACAGATTTCCCGTTTTGGCACGGAGAGAATTTAAGTTTTTAGTCTCCACCACATTACTGGTGTTGGCACTAACTTTTCTGATTAGTCTGCTCATTTTTTATGGCTTTTAAATTGTTTTGCGATAATTGAAAATATTTCTCGGCATCTTTCGTAAGCTTGCTTTCGGGAAAGCGATCAATGAAGTCATAGTACTCTTCAATCACTTTTTCATAACGTTCTGTCTGTTTCGAGAGCACGCTCATAAAAGCATACTCGTAATAAGATCGTATGATCATAAATTTATACCGGTCTGCCATCGCAGATTGCGGATAATGATTCAGCAGCTGTGTAAAAGAAATAGCAGCTGCTTTATACGAACTTACTTTAAAATACAGGTCTGCTGCATTCGCTTCTTTTAATTCAAGTTTTTGGTTGCAGCGATCAATAATTTCATTAGCAGATTCAAGTTTTGGCGACTCGGGATAATTATTGATATGCACCTGCATGAATCCGATTGTTTTTTCGGTAGCCGACTGATCTAGTTCAATGATCGGAGACTGCCTGTAGTAACAATAGGCGCGCATATAATCAATTTCTGAAGCCCTGCTGCTTTTGGGAAATACATCTAAAAAGCCTTTAAACAGATTTTCTGCATTGAGATAATCATCCATATAATAAGCGCAGTAAGCATACTTATAATAAAGGTCTTCAAACCTTGCATCATTTCTCATTAAAGGAAATAAATCTTCAAATATCAACTGTGCTTTGGTGTACTTTTTTGAAGCATAAAACTGTTCCCCTTTTTTAAGTTTGTATTCAATATCCTTACTCTTCATGATACGAGTAATTGAATTCCTGTTACACGAAACAACAGAAATGAATATCGTACACAATAAGAATATCTGAGCGATTTGCTTCATAAAGGGAGGCGAAATTAAGCATTTTTGAGGGGATTTAAGGCAAAATTTGACCAAATAATGGGAATAATTGTAGTCCTAAAAAGTGGGGAATGGAGGAAGTAGTGGTTTTTTACTACTTTTGGGGGCATATTAATATCCAGCACAATCAATTCTAATGAAAAAAATTCTACTCCCTTTTTTGCTTTTAATAGCACTATATTCGGAGGCTCAGGTGAGTTTAACGGGCGCATCTTATAATGAAAATTTTGATGGTATCGGAAGCGGTCTACCCACCGGATTTTCTGTGTACACAGGTGCTACAGGTTCTGCTACAGGATCGGTCGCAACATACACCCCATCCAATACATCCTGGTCAAATTTGACGGGTGGATTTTATAACTGTGCATCTGCAACAGGCCTGGTTAATACAGCCAATCCTAACCAACAGGCAGTTAGTACTAACCGAGCATTAAGCATTCGCCAAACAGCCAGCTATGGCAACCCCGGAGGCGCTTTTGTATTCAGAATTGACAATACACTTAATAAAACCGGCTTTAACTTGACATTTAAACTTCAAACGCTTGACAGTACAAGTCAGGGAATTTCAGCCTGGAGAGTGGACTATGGTTTTGGTGCAAATCCTACCACGTTCAACTTGGCTACTGTAACGCCTACAACTTTTAGTACAGGCGGTAAAACGGGAACCTCGTTTTATGTTTTCAACAGAACTATGTCAGTAAATTTTGGCGCAACCCTGGATAACAAATCTGATATTGTGTGGGTACGCGTATGGACACCAGTGAATACGGCAGACCCAAACTATAGTACGGCATACACTTTACTTGGCTTTAATAATACAACGCCCACTATGAGTGGTATCGACGATTGGAATCTGAGCTGGACAAATACGCCGCCAACTAATGTTTCCAGTCTATCAAAATCACTTGAACTAGTGAAAATCAGCGGATTTATTGGCAATGATGTTCAGGTTATTTTTAATAAAGCTTATGCCGCCGGCACAATCGCTCGGTTAACAAACATGAACGGCGCCATAATCTGGGAAAAGCAATTCGGAAGAATTCAGGCGAATCAAACTGAGTGGATTCGTCCGGGTCAATTGCCCAAAGGAATTTACGTGCTTCAACTAGAAAATGCAGAGGGAAGACTTATACAAAGGTTAGCTAATTAGAAATATATGCTGCAAAAAATCCCGGCACTGCCGGGATTTTTTTTTATTCATTCTGAAAAAATTTCTGCATCTCTGTGCATACATATATGCGACCTGCCATGATATCGTCAATCGCTTTAAATAATTCGGTATGCGAAGAGCTCTTGGTAACATAACCCATCACACCCAAATCCATCATCTGCTTAAGATAATTTAACTGAATATGCATCGAAACAACCAGAATACGGGTATTCGGGGAGTATTGTTTGATTAGAGGAACGGCATCAAAGCCGGAGGCATCTTTTAAATTAATATCTAAGGATACAACATCAGGTTGCATTTTTTTTACAATTTCTATGGCCTCATCAAAATCGCCGGTATCGCCTACCACTTGCAAATCACCCTTTTCTGCATATATTTTAACCCATAATTCACGGATCAAAGTATGATCTTCTATAACAACAATCGATTTCATAAGTGAGCCTATAAAAAATTAATTTAATTGAATATATACCTCTAATTTACAACCTTTTCCTGGTGCTGTTTCAATGAAACTTTCTCCGGCATATAATTGTACCCGGTTACTGATATTTTTCAACCCGATACCACGTGTTTTCTTTTCCATATCAAATCCTACTCCATTATCCTCCATCACAAGATGCACCCTGTTCCCTTGCGACCGCAAAGTTATTTTCACAGTATCAGCCTTCGAGTATTTTAGGATGTTATGCATATGCTCCTGCACAATACGATAAAGCACCAGCTTACGCGTATCCGTTAAAGTAATGCCAGATGCCAAATTATTTTCAAAAACAATATCCATTCCTGCGGATTGCGTTAAGTCAAGCACAAGATCTTTGATGGCCTGAAATAAATCGCGGTCACCCAATGTAGGCGCAACCAAAGAATGAGACAACTTTCTTATCTCCTGTAAAGCCAAATCAATGTTGTAATGACTTTTTTGAATCGAAGCATCGGGTACCGTCATTTTTGCAGCATATAAATCAAGATACATTTTCGCAGCTGCAAGTATTTGATTGATGTTATCATGCAATTCAGCTCCCAGCTCACTTTTTTCTTTTTCCTGCGACTGAATCGTGATTTCCGTAATTAACTTTTGTTCATTTATTTTTTGTTCAATGATTTTTCTCTCCAGTACTTTTTTATCAGTAATATCGGTTATAGCCCCCAACATTTTTATAGGATTTCCTAGCTTATTATAAATAATATACCCTCGATTTAATACATATTTATAATGGCCATCTGCCGTTATATAACGACATTCCAATTCCCAGCGCTTTTTCTTTTCTTTGAAACTATTTTCTACCAGTTCCTGCACTTTAAGTCTGTCTTCAGGATGAAAACGGCTTAATGCCCAATCGATACTATCTCCAATTTGTTCCGGCTTATATCCAAAATGCCAATACATACCAGAGCCAAAATGTATTTTCCCTGTCTGAATATCTGACTCCCAAATCACATCATTTGTCACCTCATTCACTATGGTCTCATAACGACTATTGGCATTGAGTAATTTCTCTTCATACATGACTTCAGATGTTATATCTCTCTGAATTGCAATAAAGTTCGTATGCTCTACCTGATCATTAAAAACCGGAATAATTTCTAATTTATTATAATATAATGTTCCGTCTTTTTTATAATTTATCAATGTACACTGAACAACTTCCTTTCTTTGTAACTTATCAGACAAAATATCCAGTATTTCATCTTTTTGATTTGGCTTTCTTAAAAAGTCTTTGGGTTTTCGACCCAAAATCTCATCCAGCCTCCAACCCGACATTTCAACAAATGCATCATTTACCCATTCAACTCTGCCATATTTGTCAGAAATAATGACACCATTTTTAGTTTTAGTAGCAATAAGGGAAAGTTTTGCCAACTCTAATTCAGACTGTTTAATTTTCTCCAGCTGATGCGTAATTTGTTGGGTCTGTTCAAGATTGAAATGCAGCGCATCTGATAATGCGGCATTTTTTTTCTGTAATTCTTCAGATGCATTAATCAGTTTCTTCTGCAGCTTGTTACTTACCAACAATACAAACACTACCTGGAAAATAGTGGCTACAGAAGACCCGGCAAAATTCATCAGCCATTCTGTACGCATTTGATCCGGACTTAATGCTACACCTCCGCCAATACGAATATCGGTAACCAGAAAAAAAATAAGGTAGAGAAATCCTAAGAAGGTAAGCAGATAGGCATACGGCTGTTCTCTTCCCTGAAAAGTAATCAACGACCCAAGAAAACAGGGAATAAAGAAAGCCAGTATACCCGTTTCCGGTGTAGTAACCATGCTCAACAATCCCACCACAGTAGTAACGAGCGCCATATTAATAGTCTTGGACAACAACGGATATCCTTTTCTATACAGCAAATACTCGATTGGAACGATTAATATGGGGATTGCCGTTATGTATGACTGCACATCATTGTGAAGGATATAATTGACTATTGAAAAAACAATAGAATAACCCAACACTAATAAGAGAATCAATTCATGTAAACGATTGCCTTTTTGTACTAAAATATCTTCATCCGGCCGAAGCACCCGCCCCCCGGAGAGCAGATTTAAACTAATCAGATTTTTGATTTTATCTATAACTGAAGACATACTATCAAATAAACTGTACAAGATAGGAATAAAAACTATTGAAAAAAATAGCGAGAGGATAATCCCCTCGCTATAAATAGAATGATTTGAGAAATTTCATATCGGCTGAGGCTCTCGAAGGTGGCTGAGGCTCTCGAAGCCACCTTCATAAAAATTTTCACCTCATTTCCTGGCGGCAAGCATCAACTGAAAATCCGCATGTGCTTTTTTCAAAGATGCCTTCAGCATATCAATTCTCTTCAACTGAAGATTGCTGATGCCGGCTTCCTGACCCACAATAGCGACATACAAATCACCGATTTCATTCCGCAAACGCTTCAGGTCTGCAACGCCTTTAACCACTGGGGGTACCAGTGTTAAACGAAACAGTTCCAGCGCATCCCATTTTTTCTGTAACGCAGATTTTACTTTTTTATTCGTGAGTGAATCTATGTTCTTTTTAAGTGTTGATTGCTGCGTCAATACACTGTCTACCAACAAAGCAAGTTCTTCATTCATTGCAAACAACTCCAATCCTTTTTCATACTGAACACGGCGATCGTTTTCAGTAAATGAAGCATGATTAACATCATGAAGCATTTCAATGGTTTTCACAAATTCTTTTCCATTTAATTTTAGTTTAATCTGGTAATTACCCGGCATCACCTGCATACCTGTAAAACCGGCAGGCTCTGTCTGGTTACCTCCTACGGCTGTCTTAGGCGGCAACATTCTTTGATTCCAGAGAGAACGATTATACCCTTTTCGGTTACTTGCGGTTAATTTCTGCAACAATTTGCCATTCATATCGGTTACCTCCACTTGAATATTATTGGCTCTTTCTTTCAGATAATACTCAATGAAAGGAATGGTAAAGGAAGATCCTCCGTTCCAGTCGCCGGAAGCATTGGGGAAACTACCTCCATATTTCCCATTTGTTAATATCATCGGCTTATCATTAAGAATTACCACCGATTCTTTCGACAGCGATTCATTGATTTTACGCATTGGCGAAATATCCTGTATAATAATAATACCTCTGCCATGCGTTGCTATAACCAAATCACCTGTTTTTTTCTGTATCTGAATGTCCCGGACCAAAGCATACCAGGGCAGATTTAATTTCATTCTAAACCATTTATCTCCTCCATCAACACTGGCAAACAAACCCATCTCCGTTCCGATAAACAACAAATTTTTTGATTCAATATCCTCTTTTATCTTATGGGCAAATCCGGTGAAATCATCACTCTTAAAGCGCGTCCATGTATTACCTCCGTCTTTACTCACTGCGGCATACGTATTATGATCGCCATACATATGATGATCAAACGTTACATAAACCGTTTTTTTATCAAATGCAGAAGGCTCAATACTGCTTACCCATGCGCCGGGAGGAATGCCTGCAACAGCAACGTTTTTAGAAAGGTTATTCCAGGTCTTGCCACCATCAGATGTTAACTGCAGATTGCCATCATCTGTTCCTACCCAAATCATTTGTTCATCCAGGGGAGATTCGGCTATCGTAAATATGGTACAATGATTTTCAGCACTGGTCACATCCATGCTCAGGCCACCGCTTTTTTCCTGCTCCTGCTTTTTCTTATCATTCGTCGTTAAATCAGGCGAGATTTTTTCCCAGTTGGCACCTTTATCTTTACTTCTGTATAAATATTGCGCGGCGGTATATAAATTTTTTCGGTTATACGCTCCCGTTACCAATGGTGTGTTCCAGTTGAAACGCAATTTATCATCACCCTCTGCAGCCTGTGGTTTTATATTGACACTGGTTCCATCTGCAATATGCACTCTCGCCATATTTCCACCCTGGTATTCGGCGTAGGCGAACTGAGGATTGTCTGAATCAGGCTGCACCCAGAAACCATCTCCTCCGTAAATACTTTTCCAATCGCCATTCATTACACCTCCGGCAATACTGCTGGGGGCGACCCAACTTCCATTATCCTGTAATCCCCCGTATACACGATAAGGTTCCTGATTATCTGTGCTCACATGATAAAACTGTCCGACCGGAAGATTATTGACAAACTTCCAGTTTACTCCTTTGTCTAAAGAATAATAAACCCCACCATCTGTTCCGAGGTACATGATGTTGGTATTGTCCGGGTTGATCCAAAGCGCATGATGATCGCTATGAATCCATCCTCCGTCGTTACTGGCCTCAGCAAATGAATAACCTCCATCACTGGAGTACGCAAAACTGAAAGCAGGACGATATACTCTTTTGGGATCTTTAGGATCTACTTCTAGCGTTGAAAAATAAAAGGGACGGGAGCGAATATTGGAAGTAGCGGATTGCTCTTTCCATGTTGCACCACCATCTGAAGAAATATATAACCCTGTATTTTCACTTTCTACAATCGCCCAAAGATTTTGAGGAGAAGAGGGCGCTAATGCAATAGCCACTCTTCCAAAGGGTTTTTTAGGCAGTCCGTTAGACAACTCTTTCCATGTTTTTCCTGCATCGGTGCTCTTGTAGATGCCGCTACCTGCTCCCCCGCTGTTAAACGCATAGGGCATCCGACGAAATTCCCAGGTGGTAGCATACAACACATTCGGGTTTTGAGGATCGATTTCCACATCCGCTACACCCGCTTTTTCACTGATATATAAAATCTTTTCCCACGACTTCCCCGCATCGGTTGACTTATACAAACCCCTGTGTTTACTATCGCTCCAT
>Ga0315906_10008262_pt1 | contig 12502 bp, 20 predicted proteins | sample LakEriMetagenome_4_FD_203526 | JGI IMG/M metagenome (GOLD analysis project Ga0315906, IMG submission 203526) | Freshwater fungal communities from buoy surface, Lake Erie, Ohio, United States - Buoy 2 MA122 | ecosystem: Environmental > Aquatic > Freshwater > Lake > Lake biofilm | place: USA...
CCGCTCCTGGTCTTCGACACCGAGCACCTCCGGGAGATGCTTTCCCGGCTTCGGAAGGGCGACATCGACCGGGAGTGGGGCATCTCGGAGCCGCCGGCCGAATGGCAGGTCGACGGCGCCTACCTAACCGAGCCCGACCTTTACTGGCGGCATCTCGACTCCCATCTGCTGCGGCCTCAGGCCAACCGCGCGGGCCGGATCAAGCACGTCTGGACCAAGCGGAACCAGAAGTGGCCGGACCACCTGCACGACTGCGAAATCATGCAGCTCGCCATGGTGATGCTGTGGAATGACCTGATCCCGCAGGAATCCACAACAAGCGCTTGATCTCTGCGGGTCCACCAATATGGTCCGCGCCGTGTTCACGTACACCGTGGCCATCAAGCGGGCCTATCTCCGCAGCGTCTACAGCGCCCTCGGGGGCGCCACGCTGCTGGCCGCCCTGACGGCCAAGGTGATCGCCGCGGCCTCGACCATCGAGTCCGGGCAGGTGGTCCGGTCGACGTCTTCCTCGGATGTCTCGGTGGAGTTCGCCGAGCCCGGCAAAGGAGCCCCGACCCCGTCCGAAATGGTCGAGATGTGGGAATCGCTGATCGGCGACTACGATCTCGCCGTCGAGCTGCTCAACCAGGACGGCATCTCCAGCCCGACCGACGCGCAGATCTTCGCCAAATTGATGGCGGAGGTGCTGGTCGCCGTCACCTCCTACGGCGGCGACTTCTCCAACTTCCGCCGCGAGGGAACCATCCGCACCGGAATGACCTGATGGGCCTGATCACCAACATCCTGTCGAAGTTCCGCTCGGCGCCCGTCGACCGCTACGAGGGCGCGACCAACAGCATTCGCCGGTCGTTCCTGGACACCTCCTACACCTCGGTCCGGTTCGACGTCACCTCCTCGACCCGGCAGCAGATCGTCCGGAAGTCCCGATTCTTCGAGCAGAACAACGCGGTGATGAACCGACTGGGCGACCTGTTCGAGAACTACACGGTCGGCAGCAACTTCTCGGTGCAGCCCGCCAGCTCGAATCCGGACTGGAACCTGCGGGCGAAGCGCTGGTGGGATCTCTGGTGCCGTTTCCCGGACATCGGCTCCCGGCAATCGTTCGGGACCCTGATGTCGCTGGCGGCCCGGGGCTGGTTCTACGACGGCGAGTCTTTCATCCTGCTGACCCGCGGCGAGTCCGGGCGGCCCCGGCTGCAGCTCATCGAGCCGCAGCAGGTGGCCACCCCTACCGGCCAGGAAGGTCAACCCGACATCTTCGACGGCGTCCGGTTCGACCCCAAGACCGGCCGGGCGCTTGCCTATTACATCGGCCAGGAGCAGCAGCAGGGGCAACTCAGCGACATCCGGTCGATTTCCTCGGACTCGATCATCCACATCTTCGAGGCCCAGCGGGCCGGCCAGCTCCGCGGGCTGCCTTTCGTCGCCTGCGTCATCAACGACCTGCACGACCTCGACGACCTGCAGCGCCTCGAGATGGAGTCTTGCAAGCTGGCCTCCAGCGTGGCCCAGATCATCAAGACCAGCTCGGGCGAGGTGCAGGCCACCAGCCTCCGGTCTGGCGTGGCCGGCAGCCAAGGCACCGCCCAGACCTACTACGAGAACATCTTCGGATCGACGGTCAAGGTGTTGAAGTCCGGCGACGAGTTCGAGCAGTTCCAGGCCGACCGCCCCAACGTCAATATGCGGGAATACTGGCGCAGCCTGACCGAGAAGGTTTGCGCCGGCGTCGGCATCCCGTATGTCCTGGTCTTCCCGGAGGGCATGCAGGGCACGGTCTACCGCGGCGCCCTCGACATGTCGTCGGTCTGGTTTCGCAGTCGCCATCAGGTGATGGCCTCGGCCGCCCGCCGGATCTGGGAATACGTGATGGAATACGCCATCCGCGTCGACCCGACCCTGCAGGACTCGCCGGACGACTGGTACGAGGTGGCGATCCAGGCGCCCAGGGCGCCCAACGTCGACGTCGGGCGCAACTCCGCGGCCCAGCTCGCCGAGCTGGAGGCCGGCGTCACGACCTACGACGAGATCTACGGGGCCCGCGGCATCGACTGGCGTTCAGCCCTTGAGGCCAAGGCCCAGCAGGCCAAGCACATCCGGGACCTGGCCTCGAAATACGGCATCGACGTTTCCGAGATCTCGGTGGCGCAGAAGCAGCCCATCGCCCCGGAGCCGGCGCTGCCGGTGGTCGAGGACACGCCCTCGGGCGAATCGCTGCCGGAGCCCATTCCTGCAGAACCGCCCGGGCAAGTTATTGCCAAGGCGCCGGCAAGGCGCAAACTGAAGGCGAAGAAGAAAAATGACTAAGGTCACCAACTGGCTCTCCTACAGCCCGCGGGCTTCGGCCCACGAGCCCGCCATGCTCCAGATCTTCGACCAGATCGGCGAGGACTGGTTCGGTGGCTCCGGCGTCTCGGCCAAGGCGTTCGCCGACGCCCTGCAGTCGGTCGGGCCTGGCCCTCTGGTGGTTGAGATCAACAGCCCGGGCGGCAACGTCTGGGACGGCCTGGCCATTTACAACATGCTCCGGGGCCGGCAGGCGCCGGTGACCACCCGGGTGGTCGGCATCGCCGCGTCCATCGCCTCGATCATCGCCCTGGCTGGCGACGACGTGGAGATCGCCGAGGCTGCGCTTTTCATGATTCACGACCCGTCCGGCATGGTGGCCGGAACCAGCGGCGACATGCGGAAGATGGCGGACGCCCTCGACCAGCATGCCGAGGTGCTGGCCGGGATCTACGCCAAGAAGACCGGGCGGACGACCGATTCGATCCGCGCGGCCATGAAGGCCGAGACCTGGTTCACCGCGGGCGAGGCGATCACCTTCGGCCTGGCGGACCGTTCCACCGAGCAGCTCGCCATGGCGGCCTGCTGGCATCCGCGGGCTGTGACCAAGACCGCCCCTCCGGCGGTCCGGGAGGCCCTGGACAAGGGCATCAAGCAGGTCGAGCAGGGTCTCGGTGGCGAAGGCCTCGAGCCCGTGACCATCCGCGAGGCCTACAGCCTCAAGGCCGGCGAGGCGCCCACCGAGGCCAAGGTCCGGAAGGCGAATGCCTGGTGGGCCCGCAACGAGCGCTTCCTCGATGCCGAGCCCGACAGCCCGGCCGACGTGGCCGCAAACCTATGGGGCGGCGCCGCGGGCCGCGACTGGTTCCGGGCCCTCTACGCCCAGCTCGAGCAGGAAGAGCTCGAGGAGGCCGAGGAGGAATCCATCGACGACACACTTTCGACCGGCAGCACTTCCGCTGCCGTCGATGGCGCGACAACCGCGCCGACATCACAGACACCACATACTGACATGAGTGATACCAACACCGTGGTGGCGGCCGCTCCTACCGCGCCGTCCGCCGCCCTCGACATCGAGTCCATCGTCGCCAAGGCGGTCGCCGCGGCGATCAGCGCCAAGGCCCCCACCGCCGCCCCTGCTCCGGAGCCCATCGCCCCGGTCCGCATCGAGAACCTGGGCAACCCGCTGCTCGAGGCTCACAAGAAGATGCAGGCCGGTGCCAAGCGCCGCGACTTCCTGATCCAGAACCACAGCGAGCTGCTGCGCCAGGCGTCGATCCATGCCCCGCAGAACGCGAACACCTTCACCAGCACCTTGGTGGTGGATTACCTCGCCGACGCCGTGATCACCGTGGCCGCCACCCGGCTGGCCCTGGTCAGCGCCTTCAGCCGCAACGTCGGCCTGGACAACCTCCGCCCCAAGGCCACGGTCCGCGTGAAGCGCTTCACGACCGGCACCGCCGCCCAGGTCAACCCGACCAACTGGGAGACCAACAACGACTCGACGCTGGCCGCCACGAGCGTCTCGGTCGACCAGATCTCGAAGAACTTCACCGTGACCCAGGAGGAGCTGAACCAGGGCTTTGCTCTGGCCGACCTCGCCCAGGGTTCCGCCGACCTGTTCGCCTACGGCATCAGCGACAAGCTGACGGCCCTGATGACCGCGGCCAACTACGGAACGGCCATCACCATCGGCACGGCTGCCAACTTCGACACATCGGATCTCCCGGCGATCCTGGCTGCGGCGAAGAACTACCGCTCGAAGAACCTGATCCTGGACGGTGGCCACATCGCCCGCCTGCAGTTCAGCTCGGCCGCGAATACGTTCCCTGATGGCCGCCTGGACAGCCTCAACAACGGCCGTTTCGGCTTCGACATCATCGCCGAGAACAACCGCTGGACCTCGGCCGAGACCAACACGGCCGGCTTCGTCTGCGGCCCTGATGCCATCGCCATCGCCTCGGGCCTGCCGGTCGGCATGGTCGCCGGCGAGTTCATCGAGCAGCGCACGGTCACGACCAACAACGGCCTGAGCTGCCTGCTGTCGGTCTGGTACAGCCGCGCGACGCGCAGCCACATGGCGTCCTACGACATCATGTTCGGCGCCGGCGTGGGCGACTCCACCCAGGCCGAGGTGCTGATCACCGCCTAAGGTTGACCCATGAGAATCGCCACAACCATCTCGGTGGACCGCAACGGCAAGACCAAGATCGTCGCCGGTCCCGAAGTCGATGCGTCTCTCCAGCGCTCCGACTTCAACACCGCGAACGTTCCCGAAGGAGGCAAGCTCATCCTGTGGATACAGGGAGCCCTGGCACCGAAGATTCGCAAAGGATAGAAAACCAACCTGGGGGCCTCGGCAATCCGGCCGGGGCCCCCTCTACTGAAAAAACAAAATGGCCGTCCAAGCAGACATCGCAACCGAGTACAGCATGGGCCGACAGGGGTTCCAGCTTGTCACCGATACCGCCGCGAAAACCGGCAACTGGTCGTCGCTCGTACCGATTGAGCCGACGGTATTCTCGTCCATCACCGGCACCAACATCAGCGGGACTTGGCTGTCCAAGACCATCCCGACCGGACAGGTTCTTCCCGGTGACATCACCGGCTTCCAGATCAACTCCGGTGCCGTGATCGCGTTTCTCGCTCGCACTCCGTGATCTCTCTCGGACTAGCAATCGACCGCACACGACCGCTCAACGGCGTGATGCCTGAGCCGCCGATTGAGCGCAGGGACATCCTCTGCGAGAACGGCGACTATCTGGTGCAGGAGGAAAACATCGGCGGCAACCGGCTGGTCTATTCCTTCGGCACGTTCGATTCGCTGCTGACCGAAGGCGCAGATTTTTTGACACAAGAAGACTCGGGCAAACTCATCCTCACCGTTTACTGATATGGCAGACCTCAAAATCTCAGAACTGACAAACCTCACGGCGGCCGATCCGGCAAACGACATGATCCCGATTGTGGACGTGTCGGCAACGCCTCCCGCATCGGGCAGCACCAAGCGCATCTCGATCAACAACATCCTCGCTTGCTCGCCCACCGCCACGCTCGCCTCCGCCACCATCACCGGCGACCTGACGGTGGATACCAGCACCCTGAAGGTGGACAGCGCGAACAACTTTGTCGGCGTTGGAACTACAACCGGCGTGAATCTGGCTGCTGGTCGTGGCAATTTGACGATTGGAGGTTCCTCGTCGGCCATTCTGAATCTTTCAATCGGGGCAGTTGATACCGGGTATTTGATCCACGGAGGAACCGACATCAGCTTGGTCAACCGGACTGTTACTGGCGGCATTATCTTCGGGGTCAATTCGACCACCGCCATGACCCTCAACTCCACCGGCTTGGGCGTGGGGGGAAGTCCGACTGGAAAGATTCATGCACAGGGAACTGGTGTTCTTGGATTGTTCACGCAGGGGGCTGCTCCTGCGGCTGCTCTTTCTGCGGTTACGATTCAAGCTCCCGTTGCGAGCGGTTTTAGCAGCCTTCCTGTTCTGAACTTCTGGTATCAGAACACCGGCATTTCAAATCCTGCCAACGAATGCTTCGCAATCCGAACTAGCAGCACAGATCGTCTTTATGTGGACGCAACCGGCAACGTCGGCATCGGGGTTACGCCGATTGAGCGTTTGACAGTTGCTGGAACTGCTTCTGTCGGTGGAACCGGAAACATTGGAGTCAAATTCCATTCTGGAAACCCTGTCACCGGAAATCTGGCGTGGCTGCTGTCGAACGATTCGGCAAACAGCAACATTCTGAATCTGTACTATTACAACGCGGGCGTTTTCTCTGGAAGAGCTTTTGTTGTGAATCAGTCTGGAGATTTTATGGTCAGGACTCCTTCAACGCCTCCGACTATTCCAGACAACGAAATGATGGTGTTCAATCTTACCAGCAACACCAATCTGCGGATTTCAGTAAAAGGCACAGATGGAACCGTCCGCACCGCCAACATCACTCTCGCCTAATCCTTTATGACTATCTCTTGGATCATCGAACGCCTCTTGGTCAAGCCGACCGAAGGCTCTCTGACTGACGTCGTCATCACCGCCGACTGGAGGTGCAATGGCACCGAAACCACCGGCACCGGAGACGACGCGAAGACCTACAGCGGCACCTGCTACGGGTCCTGTTCGTTCGCTCCGCCGAGTGGTAGCTTCACGCCGTACAACGAACTGACCGAGCAGCAGGTTCTCGACTGGTGCTACAGTAACGGAGTCGATCAAGCGGCCATCGAAGCCAACGTCACCGCGCAGATCGAGAACCAGATCGACCCGCCGGTTGTGGTGCTGCCGTTGCCGTGGGTGCCGCCGGTGCCGGTTGTTGTGGAAGAGCCGGTTGTTGTTGCCGAAGAAGCTCCGGTTGTGGCCGAAGAGCCGGTGGTTGTTGTTGCCGAGCCTGCGGTTGTTGCCGATGCTCCGACCGTATGATTCACATCGAACTTACGCAGGAGCAGGCCAATAGCCTCCTCCAACTCATCGACATCGCAATCAAAGCCGGTGGCTACCAGAACGCCAAAGTCGGCGTTCCGCTGGCCGACATCATCATCCAAGCCGCTCAACCAAAGCCCGAATGAAGAACTGGAAAACAACCGCCGGTGGCGTTGCCGTCCTGCTCGCCGCTCTCAGCGTCGCCATCAAGCAGGCCATCGCCGGTGACATGGGCGGGGCCATTGCCGCCGCCGTGGGCGGTGCTGGCGCCATGTTCACGGCCCTCAAGGCGGCCGACGCCCAACCGGAGGACAAGGCCAAGTGAAGGACCAGCTACGAGATCTCGGGATAAACATTGGCCTGCTCGTAGCTGGTTTCGCTGGTTCGCTGGTCACGGTGAAGAAAGACGGGCACAAGGACTGGTTCACGACCGCGACCTCCCTGGCCGTCGGTACGCTGTCGGCCAACTATCTGACACCGCTCCTGGTGGATGCTTTCAAGATCCAGAACAGCAATACCCAGTACGCCGCGGCGTTCATCCTGGGCTTCCTCGGCCTGCACGGTGTGGAGTTCGTGATCGACAAGTTCCGCAAGAAGTGAAGATTGCCACCGCCATCAACATGGTCGCCAACGGCATCCTGGCCGGCGGCGTCTCCGCGTTCATGGTGATGCTCTACCGCACCGGCGGGCTGGTGGAACGATTCCCGATGACGGGCAACCTGGCGCTCCGCCTTTCGCTGGCCGGTACGGCCGCCGGGGCGCTGGCCAACTGCCTCGGCCAGTCGACCCCGGCGGAGTCGGAAATCATGATGAACTGCGGCCTGGCCGGCATCTTCGTCTGGGCCTGCATCTTCCACGCGAAACTCATCAAACATGGACCCGCTTCTCAGCATCAGCCAAGGCCTGATGAAGGCTGCGCTCGACAAGCTGGTCGAGCAGAAGGATATCACGAGTGAAGACGGCGCCAAAGACCAAGCTCTTGCCGCTCGTCTTGCCGCTCGCGTTGACGCTGCAGGGCTGCGGCCCGACCCGAGTGGTGCTGGTGCCACCGGGGGCTCCGGTGCGCCTGGCCGAGCCGGTGAAGGCTAAGGTCTGGGCTCGGGACGCCTCCGGCGCTATCGTCCAGAGCAGGAACCGCGTGATCATCCCGGAAGGCTGGTACGCCCTCCCCAAGGAATAACTCCATGCCCCAGCAAATCATCAACATCGGCACCATCGCCAACGACAACACCGGGGACACGCTCCGGGGCGCCGGGCAGAAGATCAACGACAACTTCGACGAGGTCTACGCCGCCCTGCCGCTGACCGCCCCATCGACCTGGGTGCCGGTGCTGACCGATTCCGGCGGCGGCCGGACCTTCACCTACACGGTCAACACCGCGCGGCACACCTCCATCGGCTTCGTGACCACATTCACGGCCGACCTGACCATCGACTCGGTCAGCGGTGCCGCCACCGGCGACCTCCGGATCACCCTGCCGGACGCCGTGTCCTACGATGCCGCCCTGGCCATCTGGCTCGACAACGCCACCACCCAGGCCAAGACCGCGGTGATCGGCAAAGCAGTCGGCGGCACCTCCTACGCTGCGCTCTACCATTACGAGACCGGCGACATCACCAGCCTGGCCGGCCAACTCCAGGCCACGACCCGCCTTCTGATCTCGGGCACCTACTTCACCCCGTGACCATCATCGGATCCAGTCTCCAGCAGGGCATGACGGTGCTCCAGCAAATGCTGGGGGCGCCCATGTTCATCTGGGAGGGATCCTCCATCCGGTGCATCCCGGCTGCCGTCACCGACGGCAACACGCCGGTGCCTGGCGGGTTCCAGGACAACGTCACCTCCCGGATCCTGGTCAAGTTCAGCGACTGGAAGACCTTTGACTCGACCCTCGTGTCGATGGACACGACCCTTTACACCCTCGACCAGGGCACCGAGTTCTCCCGGCTGCTGAAGGAGGACGGGTTCTACCTGCTGCAGGAGAACACCGACCGCATTGCCCTGACATTTTGCAAACCACGCCCGGTGGTCGGCCGCACGCTGGTCTACCAGGGCCGGACGCTCCGGATCTTGTCCTGCCGGGTGGACGCCTCCGGCGCCTACTACAGCCTCGAACTAGGAGCCAAGACACGGTGAGGCCTGCCGTCTACATGGAGGTCGACACAAGCCGCTTCGACGCGGCCTTGAAGCAGTACCTGCTGACGACCCGGCGCGACCTTCACAAGGCCATCAACGCCCGGTTCTTCTACCTCATGGTCCGACTGTTCGTCCTGGTGCCACCGAGGAGCCCGGCACAAGAGCGGATTCGCATTGGGGATTATCTTTCAAAACCGCTGGGAGACATCAACCGGAAGTCGAAGAAGACCGGCAAACGCATCGGCCGCTCCCGCCTGCTGCGCCGGGTGCATCTGATTGCTCAGGCCAAGGAAGCCAAGGCAGGGCGCCGCGGCCTTTACGGCACACAAATGAAACAAGCGGCCAGCGACATCTACCGCAAGGCCTTGGGTTCTGTTGGTTATCTCCGTTCCGGTGTGGTGAAGATGATCCGGGTCTACAACCGCGGATTTAGACAATACGACAAGCCTAAATGGAAGCCTTTGGTGAAGCCTCCTGGATACAAGCCACCCGGTAAAACCAACGCCGCCCTGGTGGCCTTGGCCAACCAATACGGCCTGCCACAGGAGAACGTGGCCGTGCACAAGGGCACCCGTGCCCGCGGTTTCCAGGCTGTTCCAGGTTACAACCCGACCGCCACCATCGTCATGACGGCCGGCATCGCCGACAACCAATACAACCGGGTTGCCAGCATCTACAACCCGGCCATGCAGCGGGCGCTCGATGACGAGACCGCCGAGCTGGCCAATCACATGACCGAGGCCCTGCTTGCCAACGGCAAGGTCCTGGAGGACAACGGCTTCGACATCAAATGAACGCCGTCGCCCTCAGAGCCGAGAAGGCCGTCGCCGACTACCTGGCGGCAACCGACTGGTCGTCATCCGGCACCGGGACGCCCACCTGCCTGACGTCCTACAGCCGCGGCCTGTACGACGACCCGGATCTGCAGGACACGATGCCCAACTTCCCGCGCATCATCGTCTCGACCAACTCCGCGCGGCCGGTGCAGCGCACCGATCTGACATGCGAGGTCGAGGTCGAGGTCGAGCTGCAGCTCTCGGCCGACGACACCGACGAGGCGGATGCCCTGTCGACCGTCCGCGTGCTGGACAACCGGATCCTGCCGCTGTTCGACGACACCGGGGCATCGGCCTTGGATGCCGCGGCAAACGACGACAACGGCCCATTCACGGCGCAGTTTGCCGCCCCGCTTGATTTCGGAGCCTCCTCGATTTCCAATCGGGCAAGGACGTTCACCCGGACCTTCTCCCTTTACTGCAGCGCAACCACCTAACCACCACCAATCATGGCTAATTCACAAGGCCGCGTTTACCGTTTCGGATCACCGGCCACCCTCGCCCTCTACAATAGCGCCGGCAACCTGGTCGTGACGCTCTACACGTCTCCGGACATGGAGTCTTACGACCTGACCCACGAGGCTGACACCGAGGAGGTTCGCAACAGCTCCGGCGAGGTCGTCGGGCACATCACCTACAACAACCGCCTTACCCTCACGGTCAACTTCATCCCGGCCGGCGCCAATGCCGCGGATGCGTTGAAGGCCATGGCCAGCCCGGATGCCAACGGCACCTGCGTGATCACCGGGGCGCCTGCGGTGCAATGCGGGCCCTACGAGGACGCCATCAACGCCCCGGGCAGCCCGGGCACCGGCCCTGGCGGCCGTTGGATCTATGCTGGCGGCGCTTCGCTGAAGTTCACCCAGACCGGCAAGGTCACCGGCACCATCACGCTCAAGCGCTACGCCGGCATGGGTACCACGATCACCGGCGGCGCAACCACGCTGTGACCGGCCTGGCCGACATTCTAAACGCCACGGCGCCGCCCTGTCCTGTCGTGATGGGGCTGCGCCTTGTGCCGTATTCGGTCGGCCATTCGCTCGTGCTGCACCGGATGGAATCGCCGCTGGTCGTCGGAGGTGCGGTCAGCCGCGCCGACCTGATGCAGGCCGTCCTGATCTGTTCGCAGCCCGTGGCGGAATCGCTCAAGGCCATGAGGTCGCCGCTCCGCGGGCTGGTCATCTGGCTATGGGCCCGCCGCACCCGTGGCCTGTCGTTCGAGGTGGAGTTCGAGAAATGGTCCGCCTGGATGGCCGGGCAATCGACCGCCCCGGAAATCCTGATGAAGCCCGGCAAGACTCGGGAGCTGTCAATGCCGTGGCCGGAACGAATGCTCGCCTGCTGCATGGACATCGGGCTGCGGGAAGATACCGTCCTGGCCATGCCCATCGGGGACGCAGAGCGCCTTGTCCTGGCCAAGGCAGAGACCCATGGCGACGTCGAGCTGTGGAGCCCCAAGGACGAGGCCTTGTGGCGGTGGGCGCAACAACAGCCAAACAACTGACCCATGGCGATCTTCTCCCTACTGGCCAAGCTCGGGCTCGACGGCACCGCCTTCGAGACCGGCCTCAAGCGCTCGCAGTCGTTGGCAAAAGGCATCGGCCGGGACATCTCCGGGACGTTGGCCAGCGTGTTCACCGTCGACAAGCTGGCCCAGTTCGGCATGCAGGCTATCGAGACAGCCGGCAAGCTGCAGGATCTTTCCACCCAGCTCGGCGTCTCCGCCGAGTTCCTGCAGGAAATGAAGTTCGCCGCGGAGATGGGCGGGGCAAGCCTTGAGGAGGTCTCCGGCGCCCTGCAGAAGATCACCATCGCCCGCGGCAAGGCGCTTGGTGGAGATCAAGGTCTGCTCGATGCCTTCGCCCGTTTCGGAATCAGCGCTCAAGAAATCAAGTCGGCCAAGATCGAGGAAATCTTCCTCAAGATCGGCAAGGCCTTCGAGGGAGATGCCAACCCGCAGAACCTTCTGGCACCGTTCCGAGAACTGGCTGGCCGCGGTGCTGGGTCGCTGATTCCTGCAATGGCGGACGGGCTGTCGGAGGCTGCAGACCAAGCCCAAAGGCTCGGCTTGGTCATGTCGTCACAAGTGATTCAGACCTTGGACGAAGCGAACGACCGCGTCGAAATCATGAACAAGACGATGGTGGCAGGCATGGGAAGCCTGACCGCCAATGTCATCGAACCGCTTTTCCGCAGGCTGGAGGCAATCGGATCGTCCATCCAAACCTTCGGGACAATGGTTTTTAGCGGTCGACAGATCACAGGAAAGTCGGTCGTCGACAATCTCAAGTTCCTTTTCAGCCAATCCGCCCAGGCCTACACGGCATCCCTGGAGGAGCAGGACCAGGAGCTGAAGAACCGTCAACAGGCGAGGGAAAGAAGGGCGGCAACACGCCAGAAGGTGATGATCGAGCCGGAGGGCCCGACCAAGACCATTGCAATCTCCGCAGCCACCGGCGACCAGCTCGCCCGCACCGGCGGGTTCACGGCCTTCCAGACCAACATGGACCGCTACTTCGGAGCCGTGAAAACGCAGGCGCAGGACATCCGGGACATCGCCCGCAACACGCAGCGCACGGCCGAGGCCGTCGAGGAATAACATGGCCACGATCCAAGGCATCCCCAACCCGACGGCGCTCGAATACATCGAGGTCAGCCGAGGCTACGAGAACACCGGCAACGGCCGGGTGGTGACGCTTGTCTACCGCGGAAGCAAGGACGCCCTCCGCATCGCCTCGGCCGATTGGGTCCGGATCGGCGCCCGGTATTCCATCCGGGAGGATGGCCCCTACTCGAAGGCCACG
>Ga0315906_10008265_pt1 | contig 12501 bp, 6 predicted proteins | sample LakEriMetagenome_4_FD_203526 | JGI IMG/M metagenome (GOLD analysis project Ga0315906, IMG submission 203526) | Freshwater fungal communities from buoy surface, Lake Erie, Ohio, United States - Buoy 2 MA122 | ecosystem: Environmental > Aquatic > Freshwater > Lake > Lake biofilm | place: USA: Lake...
TGGACGATAATGGTTGTATAATTTTAAAGAATTTTAGTTTCTGATGAGTCTAATAGATAGTGTATTATATAGGGTTACCGGTGTTACGAATTGTGTTGTATATTTCGAAAACGCTATAAGTTGTGATAGTGATAGTGTCGCGGTTCCTGATGGATCAATATATTATGTGTCACATTGTACTGGTAACTCAGTAAGTATTAATGTTTATAGTGGTCTATATGAATTGGTAACCACAGAACCAATTGTCTATACTTTTTCTGCTTGTTGTCCTGATAACAATATAACTGACACTGTTTCGGTGTTTGGTGACTCTACAAGTTTTGATCTGACTGGTATACCTCCAAATTCATACTATTTCTCAGCGCTAACTAATGTTTCCCAAATTACAACTTTTTACCCATGCAGATTACAAGGATGTTTTGAGGTCTTAAGTACCGGAGGCACAAATACAAATTACTTTTACAGTAGTTATGAAAGAGATCCTGTTTTAGCCGGCACTTGTATTGAATGTACCGGAATTACCCATACAGTTGATCCTTGTTTTGATGTCAACTCAGGATGTTGTTATGATAGCTTTTGTCTTTATACTGAATACGGACCGTTTTCAGGGTATGACGGAAATTATGTGTCAGCGGGAACTTTTGATGGATATTCTTACTTTACAGGAGGATCTGACCCTGGTTACATTTATTACTCAACAGGCGATACTTCTTGGTGTTTATCCACATCTTTAGGTGGAAGTTGTGATTTATTTGGAGCAAAACCTTGTTATAGTCAATGTCCTGATATTTGTGATGAATTGTTTGGTGGTAATATATGTCCTACACCAACGCCAAGCCCTACAGTAAATTGTTCTTTAAATGATTTTACTGCACTATTTGATTGTGATGTAATACCAACTCCGACTCCAACCCCTACGGTAACCTCTTCACCGACTCCAACACCGACTCCAACACCGACGATCAATCCGTGTAATTTAACAGATGTATTTTTTACCGTAAATTCTTTTACTCCAACACCAACACCTACACCATCCCAAACACCAGCACCATATACACCACCTTTTGATTGTTTCATTTCGGGAAGTGCGATATTCAATACATTTGAGGGTAATATGATTTGTGGAAATCAGGTTTCTATTTGGGTAGATTGTGATAGTGGATCATTATATTATACAACACAGGTTCCATTTAGTGGTGGTCCTTATGTAACAGGCGATACATTCTTTGCCTTGATTGGTGGTACTCCAAGTTGTGTAAGATTCTCGGGCGTAACTGATGGAAGCGTGAATACATTTATAGAACTTAAAGAGTATGCCGGTATTGATTGTTCTTTCTGTAGCTTAGTTGTTCCAAGTCCTACCCCTACACCTTCATCAACTCTGACTCCGACACCTACTCCGACACAAACAATGACTCCAACACCTAGTGGAACACCAGATCCAATATTCCAAACATATCATATATATAGAGTATGTAGTAAAGTTCCTCCTACAATACCAATAATTGCACAAAGTATACCTTACCCTAATTTGATTCCAAATGCTAGTCAAGTTGTATCATTTGGTGTAAATGTGGGAACCTTAGGTTATACTAACCCTTCTTCTCCGATCGAGTGGTATGATTATGTATATAGAGAAATTTTTGTGGGAACTGAGCTTGATTTGAAAAACTATATACAAACAACATTTGGTCTAACTCAAGGATACTTAACATATGATGGTGATTATTTTACTGACAATGGTTTAAATTATGTACCATCAACACCTGTTAAATGTAACTCAAACCTTAATTTAGCACCATCTAATTACCCGATATATGTATTCAAAAATTGTAATACTGATGAGGCCATCTTACAATATGGACCAGCGTTTGTAGGTAATTATCAATTACAAGTTGGTGACACGGTAAAATATAATCCGAACTTATTTGTTTCATTTGCTTCTCCCGCAGCGTCTAATTGTTGGAGTTTGGATAGTATTGTTTATGGCGTATTGTCAGGTAGTAAACCAGCTCTTACAAGTTGGCCGAGCGGTCCATATCCTCCTTATGTTTGGGTTAATCATCCATATGGTGATTACTTCTTTGATCAATCAGGAATTGGTGGTCCTTTAGGTGGGTGTGCCGATTGTGCATAAAAAAATACCCATAAAGGGTATTTTTTATTATTTTTTTAAAAAAAATTTATTACCAATAATTGTTTAGTTTCATATAACCTCTAACTGCGGTATATGCATCTGACATATCAAAATTTTCCTTTTTCAGAGTATTGTTTTTTGTATACTGCCAAGTAATCTGTGGCTCTATCTTTGCAACTTGTTCCCAAATAATATTCTTCTTGTCAATATCTTTTGGTAATCCACCAAAGAGTACAAACTTGTTCTTGTCATTTTTCTGAACAAGTTCAGGAAAAGCGTATCTTCTAGCATTGTAAGTGGATATATATTCAGGTACTATACCTAAAACATCGTATATTTCTTTTGATATTAATGTGTTATATCTTAGTAAAGTTCCTATTGTATATACATTATTTGAATTCAAAAGTGGTTCCTCAATAATAACTTTAACAATACCTAAATTCTTATATTGTAAAACTTTATGTTTAAACAAATTAGATTTTTCTAATAATTCGTGAAACTTATTGTCATCTGGTAATTTTGGTTTTGGTGAAATGTGTGTTAATTCCAAAAGTTCTTTATTTGACCAATCGAACAATGCCCATCCTATAGTTTTAGTTGACACATCAAGTCCCAAAACCTTTGGGCTATTCTTCAATGTTTTTCTCATAAATTAAAAATCAAATTTAACCAACGCTTGTTGTACTCCTAATCTCTTTACGGGTGATTGAAACTTACTTACCACCAAAAGATCCTTGTTAGAATCATATAGTCCTATCTCGGTAAAGTAAATAGATTGACCTGGAGTCCAAGTCGGGTTACTTGAGTATGTATATTGATTTGATCCCATATTAATGAGATACTTCATTTCATAGATTGTTGCAGTAATATCAGTATCAATTGTACCGTAAAAATAATATTCATCACCAAAATTTAGGCTAGAACCTGTTGTTCCAAGTTGTGTTAAATTAATATAATTTGACAAGTCGTAAAGTGGTGCTGAGTTATAATTTTCAGTACAAACAACAAATGTTGTAGAAGTAAGTGCCGAAGCAGAAATCTGTCCACCCACTAATGATAATTGAGATGTGAAATCAATTTCTTTCCAACCATATGGATTCGGTCTTGATTCACCAACCACTTTTTGACATATAACTGAAAATCTGTTTGCGGTAAAACCTGAAAGGGTTGTACCAACATTTGTATGTAAACAAGGGAACTCATTTCCAAATCTTACAGATACACATTGGTCAGTGGTTGAGCACCCTGATGATGGTCCCGAAATTACTTGGTAATAATTACAATGTAATGTATTAAATGTTGTTCCACTATCTTCTAATCTATATGTAACATAAAGGTATTCAGTATCAGCACTTAACACCCCTGTTGAGCCTCCTGTTGACCCTTCACAAACATTAGGTGTTATCAAAGATATTTTTGGTGCGGGTAATGTCCAACTTCTATTTGATTTGTAAGACATTGCCGCAACAATCTCTTCATCATCAAAAACTATAATTTTTTGGTCAGGGAATACTTTACCTACTCTGTTTGGAAAACCATTAATATTAGGATTTGTGTCCCACAAATTATAATATCTAATACCAGGATCGTTCATATCTTCATTCCTATTTGAATAAACATAATTGATCTGAAATAGATTAAAATCGTCAAATCCTTGGGGGTCAATGTAAAATGTTTGACCTGAACAAGTACAAGTTGGTGATTTATGCCAAGAAAGCCAAGGTAATGATACTTGGAAATTTCTGGCCAATCCTTGTGTGTTATTTGGATTTGTTGAATCGTATGGTTCTGTTGCGAATTTTTCCCCATAGAAATAATCTATAGTATTGTTTGTATAATGAACAATTGCTATAGTTTTTTGAATATCTCCAACTGTAGATCCTGTTGGTAAAGGGTATTGACTTACCAAACTATTTCTTCCTCCAGGACCATTTATATTGGATGTTGTGGTGTCAGTTGTTGATAATGGTAATGGGATTACTGTGTAAACTCTTTCCCCAAAAGAATTGAAATAATATGCACCCCCACTATCTGTTTGACCAGATTGTGAGTTGTATCCCAAATAATCCTTTGTCCCAATATATTGAATTGATCCGAAACCATCGTAACCAACATAATTTGCCGTGTTAATTCCTGCCGGTGTTTCAGTCCAAGGAATATTCATATTCCATATATCAACATCGAAGGCATCTGTTGTACAGACACTTTCAAAATCAATCACATCTGTATACCAGTGTGGTTGTGGAGTATAAGTGTCATACAAAACAGTCATTCCCGAAGGGTAAACCAAAGCTCTGGCATAGGTTCCGATTGTGGATAAAATAGGTAGGTTTCTATCTAATTCATAAACAGGTCCTGCGGTTATTCCTGTTATTCTAAATGTTAAAACAGGATAACAACTAAGAGCATCACCGCAGACTGCAGTTTCATCTATAAATAAAGTAATAAAGTCACCAACAGATATTGTTCCATTAGCATTACAAGGATCAGATACCAGTGATATTTGGTTTCCTCCCGCAAATGAAAATGTATCAACTTTATAATCGGATGATATTGTGTATGCGGTAGTTGTCAAGACATTCCAAGAATTTGGAGATCCACTAAAAAAACCTCTTTGTGCTGCCGTATTATAAACAGAATCAAATGTCGATGCCATAAATGGTATTCCATATGTATTTCCTGATACTCCTTGGACATACATTGGGTATTTTACATTTTGTTTGTTTGAATATGGTGTTCTTGTAGAATTTTGTGAATTGAAATTTGGCTCAAGAATATAGTTGTTTGTTTGATCATATCCATTAATACAATTATAACATATTTCACTATCACCAATTTGAAAATAAGCAATGTTAAAATTTCCTTCGGACATTTTTTGTCTTCCAGTATCAGTAACTCTTGTATTAATTAAACCTGTTGTATTTTTTAAAATGTATGCCATCTTTTATTAAATATTCAAACTTAAGTTTTAACCCCCTATTAATATAGGGTTTGGTCCTAAATTGTTTACAAAATATATTGGTTCTCCTATTGACACATTACACCCACAATCACAACCTTGTATATTGGCAGAAAGAATTTCAAAATAATGTGATGATTGGGATATTATACAATTAGGATCAAATTGATTGCTCTGATAATTTACCTCACTTTGTATATATCCATTAACGATATCTCCAGCGGTTAAAACCAATGACCATATTTCAGATTCAGTTGTTGTTTTTCCTGAAATCGGTGATGGATATGTCGTATTATAAGTACACCCAAATAATGTTGGATTGGTCGAAGCAATTATTGATGGTGATAAAACACTGTTTATTGAAATATTATTTTCATATAACTTTGTTATAACAATTGTACTAGCGGGGGAATCGTTTGTTGTAAAGTTGTATGGTGTTTGATTATAAATTCTTGTATGTTTAAAAGTAATTGTTATTGTTTGATTGGCATTTAATTGTTGTGAAATATTCAAAGTCCAATTTAATTTTTTTGTTCTTATTCTTTTAAAGGAAACAGTTCCATCGAATATTGTTGATACATTACCATTGAGAGATAATGTATAGACAGGGTTTGGAGAAATGTCAGTTAAAACCACATTTTGATTAAAGTTATTACCTAAACTATCAACAATATATAGTGAGTATGTGTTTGGACATAGTCCTGCAAATAAAGGATTCAATGTTGTTGTTATTCCGCCATTTATTGAATATTGTATTGGTGGTGTTCCATTTGTTGTCACAAAAATACTTCCATCACATCCGCAATCAGGTTGTGATATATTTGTAGAAACGGATAATGTTGTTGGGTTGGTTCCACCTAAATAATTTTGATATGCGGTTATTGCATCATCACAACTTTCACAAGTTGGGAATCCAAAAGTAAAATTATAATAAGATAATGTACTATCTTGACCTGATGGTGTTGTAGTTGTGAAATATGACAACAAAGGCGAAAGAGTATTAGTTTTATCTAATGTAAATGATCCATAATTTGTAAAATAGTTTGAGTTAGTTGTTACAACAGAAAATCCTGGATCTGCAGAATATGGTAATAAATAATTTATTGCGTCTGTTTGATTCGCCAAAACACCCAAATATGTCCAAGATTCCCAAGTTCCTAATGGGTTTTTCCATCCAAAAGTATTTCCAGGAGCAATAGGTCCTATTTCAGGACAACTTGGATTATATATTGTATTGGGTACAAATGTTGTAACACTTCCGCAACCTCCACCAACACCCCAACAAGGCCCTGATAAGGTATCGTCATTTATGTTACAAACATTGCCGGGATTAGTTGAATCAATAATTGGTATTTGAGGTAATGTTCCTTGATTTATGAATTCATATTGAGATCCACATTTTAAGAACAAATATCTTTTACCCGTTATAACAGCAATTGTTGGTGTTTGCGTAGGTGTTGGTGTTGGTGTAGGATAAGTATATCCTGATGTTACACTTGGTGTTGGTGTTGGTGTTTGGGTTGGGGTTAAAGATGGTACTAATTGATTTGGACAATTACCTTGTTCTGTTCTTACGGTATATATTGTACTTATTTGAGACCAATATCCTATAGGTGTTGTACCAATATGTGTTGTGTTTACATTAGTTTGATTACCTAATGTGCTATATTGTATTGAGTTTACCGCCAGTGGGTCTGTGAGAACCCATACTGAGGTTGTGGTATCATAACTTATTGTCCAACCGCTCAACGCATTATTAGTAGTGCAAACATATAATGGTTTTCCATTCACATATGAACCAAAATGAACGAATTGAGATTGATAAGGTATTAGTGTTAGATTTCTACCTATTGGCGAGAAATATAAACAAAATGGTTTTTCTGTTGGTGTTGGTTGTATATTCTTTGTTGGGGTTGGTGTTGGTGTTGGTGTTACATATAAAACTACACAAGTTACTGAAACAACAAAATCACCATAAAAATCACTGACGGTCGCGGTATAATAACCATTAGGAATTCCTGACCAAATTGGTCCTGGAGGTGGTATTAAAACATTTTCATCAATCGGGGATGGATCACCAATTCTACCACCTATCAAAGATGATGGTGTTATTATTTCATATGTCCATTCGATATCATATGGTGCGGTCCCACCTGTTATGAAAATTTGAACTGTCCCATCATTTGCTGTCGGAGATGAAGGTGGTGTTGATTGACAACTAACCCCCATTGGTAAAACTGTAAACACTATACATTCATTACTACCTGTTAGTATTTGAAATATACCAGTAGTCGCTGAAGACGGATAACTTGTCTTGGTTGGTGTAATTGTTGGTGTTGGAGTTGGTGTGACAGATGTTTGTGTTGGTGTTGGTGTGAATGTTGGTGAAGCCGTAATCGTTGGCGTATTTGTCGCCGTTTGGGTGTTCGTAGGCGTATTTGTGGCTGTCTGTGTTGGAGTCTGTGTTGGTGTTTTTGTAGGTGTTCTAGTTACGGTTGGACTTGGGGTGGGTGTTTTGGTTACACTTGGTGTCGGTGTATTTGTTGCTGTTGGTGTGGGGGTTGGTGTTACGCATACTTGTCCGCATTCTGTACAATCGCTATAAGATCCAATGAATGTACCACCAGAAACGCCCGAGGTTGTTGCACTTACAACTGTTGCACATCCTGTAAAAGATGGTGTATTGGCAGAATAAACCGTACCAATTGTTAGTATTGCATTTACCTCAAATTGATATAAGTTAAATGGTGCACAACACTCTTTAAAAACATAATAATATAAACCCGACATTAGAAATGATTCTTATTTTATATAAATACCAAAAAATGGTTTTTAGAAAAGTAATTATGTTTTGATATAAATAAATAAGTCATTAGATTACTGGTCCGTATAATTCACAACTACCACTTACAAATGTGACTCTCAAAATAAACGAAGAATCAGGGTCATCATAAATTAATCCCGTGTTCCAACTAATTGCTGAAATTACAACATCTCCCGCAATGTTTGGTATGGGAGTCCAATTATTAACAGATGTTGATGAATATGACAAATAAGCTTCTGTTGCGAAATTACCTATTTGAGCATCTATTGTAAACTTATTAGTCGTTGGTGTATTATATGATACATTTGTGGTACACATTGACTCCCAATTCAATGTTGTAACATTAAATTTATATGGGCCTTGATTTGTTGAGTAATAATCTATTACTTTTTCTTGACATTCAATTGCATTTACTTCGTTCAATCCTAACCAAAAAACATTGTTTATTGATGTGAGATAAAAAATTTGCTTACTATCAATATCTTCAAGTGGTTGTGACATAGTGTAAATTGATGTCAAAGTCGGACAATAATCCACAACAGAACTTGTTGGGTCAAAAGCATTTATATTACCACCTGAATTATGAATTAGTTTACTATAAACCGAAGAATAAATTAAATTTTGTTGTGAGGTTACTCCTGGTATGTTGTAAAATATAGAATTGTTATATGGTGGTGAGGTATCAAATTGTACAATTTTATAATTGGTTCCCGCATTATTTCTATACACTACAAACATTTTGGAAGAATTTGGTGATCCATCACCAGGATAATATGTAATTGCTTGGTAAGCATCGTTTACTCGATATGAAGTCCCTAAACACGATTGGTTAACAACTGTTAAGGCATAAGTGTAAGGTTCAACTATTACAATATCTTGTGTACTACCTGTTCTTGGTGTTGTCATCCAAAACTCCCCTGTTTGAGTATTAAATACATTACTCAGAGGTTGTCCTCCAGAACTAAAAAAGAAAGTATATGTGGCGCCTGTTAAAGTTTTTTTCAAAGGTATCGGTGATGTTGTTCCAGCACCAAAAATATAAAAATACCCATCTGATGTTTTAACATATTTTTCATATGTTATCGGATTAGTTTTTATTCCCCCAGGAAAATAAAAACCCGCGCTCCAATTAGCGGCAACATCCAATGTAATCGAATAAGTATTCGGATCAAAATATCCTATCCTTCTATCACTATATGGTGGTGGGTTATAAGTAAAAAATATTTTATTAACACTAGAATCGTATGATATACCCCCAACCGCGACTGCTCCAAGAGTAAATGTGGTAACTAAAGTTCCACCAGAATCAAATACCACAATACCGGTATCTGCACTAGAAGATGGGAAAGGAATTCCGTATGAAACAAACATTTTACCATTTGTATAAGCCCTACTTGTTCCCGCCGCGGCAGTAGGCATTGTCCCTACACTTTCTTGTTCTAATAAATTTCCAAATGTTCCGCTTGAATACAAATACAAATATGGACTGAAGTCATCTGCGTAATACCCATCACCAAAAGTGTTGCTTACAAACCCTTCAACACTTCCACAGTTATCGCAATAAGGATAAAGTGGTGGTACAATATTTTCTACACAATATTTGACTTGTGTTACAACACAACCTCTACTATCTGTTATTTTCAACAAAACAACAGGTGCTGTTTCAAATATTATTGGTAATGAGTTGAAATATATGTTTGGTGGGACTGTAATCGAAGGTGGTGATTGATAAATAAAAACACAATTTTCAATAAAAACATTACACACTTCTACCACAAATGGTGGTGTAATTCCTGTAATACTTGTTAATTCTATTGATTTCATCAAACATTACGGAACATAATAAACTATATTATTAGAGGTACAATACCAAAGGGTTCCTGAACAGGAAGAACCTGAACTTGCTGGTAAATTTGTAATTGCTAATCTATTAACATATGCCATATTGGCAGTTTCCGCAGTTATACTTTGCCCCATTATGAATACACAACTTAACCCATTAGTATAGTTATCTGATCCTCCAAGTATTGCTGATTGTTGGGAATTTATACAATTTCTAGCTCCTGATCCGATAAATGAATATGTTCCACCTATAATTGTATTACAATCTCCAGCAACTATTGTTGATCCTGTTGCGGCGGATATAACATTCATATAACCCCCACTTATTGTTCCTCTAGGAGATGTGATAATGTTATGATTTTTTCCACCAACTATTACAGAAGAATCTGAAGAATCATCTATTGTATTTCCTGTTCCACCAACTAATACTGAGTTATAACCAACTATACTATTATTCGAACCACCACCGACAAAACTAAGACCACCACAAATTGTATTTCCTGTTCCACCGGCAATTGTAGAAGAACTTCCACTTAGAATACAATTATCTTTACCACCTGCAATAGACGAATTAAATAATCCGTCTTCAATATAGTTTGTAACTCCACCTGCAATTGTGGAATTAGTTCCTAAATTACAATTATCTCTTCCACCTAAAATTGAATTATAATTACCACAAGAAATTACTTGGTTGTCACCACCAGAAATGAACGATTTTGACGAATTACCATCAATCGAATTTGTGCTTCCGTTAACAATTGTTGAGTAGTTACCGCAAACATTATTTAATCTACCACCAACTATCACTGAATATGTTCCGCTAGCAGTGCTTAAACATCCACCTAATATACTTGTAAAATTAGAAGTTATGTTATTTTGTCTACCCGCAACAATCGTGGAACAAGTTCCTGTTATTTGATTACATTGTCCGCCTACTATTGATGAGCACTCACCCGATATACTATTTTCTCTACCACCACCGATAAATGTACTACCTCCTTGTACAATACAATTTGATAACCCTGCACCAATAAATGCATTACTACCATTAATTGTATTTTGACATCCCCCGACCACCGCACTTCGTGTACAATTTGATTGGTTTAATTCTCCACCAACCACTAAAGATAGACTTGTTGTTGCTGAGTTAGACAAACCAACTAAAACACTACTTTGAGCACCTGTGGCTTTGTTTGTAACACCACCAAGAACTATAGAACAAGTATTTGTTGCACAGTTTCCCATTCCTCCAACAATTAATGAACTTGCGCCTAAAGCTAAATTACCACAACCACCACCGATGAAAGTATAATTAGCGTTCGTACAATTTGATCTTCCACCTAAAACACTAGCACAATTCGATCCTGTATCGGCACTATTTGACGCTCCACCTAATACAACAGAGTTTGTTCCAATTGCAAGATTGTTTTGTCCACCGGCAATTGCGTAATTACCTTGTGAATCAACACCACTACCATTATTTGTTCTTATACTACAAGTACCTATTGTTCCGGCAGTCCAATAAATTGTTTCACCTGTATAAAGCCCTGTAATTGTCGTTGTGGCACCTGTATTTGTTCCAAGGGTTATCGTTCCGGCAGAATATGTTCCTCCCGTTACAAAATTGAACGAAGTGGTTGATACTGTTCCTCCTGTTGAGTTACCAATAGTTAAAGTTCCTGTAGAATTTGTGAATGTAACACCTGTTGTTACCGGAATTGTATAGGAAGTACCAGTAAAAAATGAAGAAAGATTTGATAAACTTATTTTATATGTACAAGTTCCATCAACTATTGGTATAACATCTGTCGATTGTGGGGAACTGTAAACCGGTAGGTCACTTATTTTTACTGTAGTTGGCATTTCGTGTTTTTAAAATAAATATTTATAAATTAATAATCTGTCTCAATTACTATTTGGAATCCTGCAATTCCCGCATTTCCACTCTCAACGATAATACAATAATTAGGTCCGGCAATTGGGACATTACCATCTTCAGATATGATACCGCAACAAGCGTCTGATGAAATACATGCTATTCCATAATCAATTAACAAATTCATCTTAATTACCGCCCCTGCTAAAATATTGCCAGGAAGACTGCAGTCTGTTTTAATTGTTATGGTATTATTCGCATAATTAATATCAACGCTACCCACACCATAAACTGTTAGAAGTAAGTTTCTGATTGTGTCGGCCCAAGCATTGTCTGTAGGTACATTACTAAAGTTTGTTGTTGAATGGAACAAATTTGTATATGAAGTTCCGTTTACTATAACTTCTGCGGTGAATGTTGCTGATGTTATAATACAACCTACACCACCAGGTGTTAATTGATCAAACCCTTGCATTAACATCTGTAATAAACCTTTTTTGGTATAATTGACAGGACCCAGTGATGAATTACATATTGTAAAGTTTCCTGATGAAGAGTAAAAAGTTACATCTTCAATTAGTACACTCTTGGTCCTAACACAATTGTTTGCGTCTGTTATTTGTAATGTGTATGTTCCACCGCTTAAATTATTTACATTTGCAGTTGTTTGTCCCCCAACATTATTTGTGACCCAATTTATTGTAAATGGAGGTTCACCTTGTGTTATAAATGTTGTTATAGAGTTTTGGTTTGGAACCACTGATGGATTTGCAATCATTACAAAATCCACATTTATACTATTATCAATAAAGACATTAGTGGTTTTTGTACAATTCAATCCATCCTTAACAGATACAATATAA
>Ga0315906_10008266_pt1 | contig 12501 bp, 14 predicted proteins | sample LakEriMetagenome_4_FD_203526 | JGI IMG/M metagenome (GOLD analysis project Ga0315906, IMG submission 203526) | Freshwater fungal communities from buoy surface, Lake Erie, Ohio, United States - Buoy 2 MA122 | ecosystem: Environmental > Aquatic > Freshwater > Lake > Lake biofilm | place: USA...
AGCCCGATCCGCTGATGCTCCATGAATTGATGGCCGAGCTGGGGGTGCCGCCGCAGCGCACCCTGATGATTGGCGACACCACGCACGACCTGCTGATGGCCCGCCAGGCGGGTGTGGCGTCGGTGGGTGTGAGTTACGGGGCGCACGAGCACGGCGCCTTTGATGCCTATGCCCCCCTGCATGTGGCCCACTCCGCGCGCGAACTGCACGACTGGTTGGTGCGGCATGGATGAACCATCTTCGTCTTCACGGTCCGAGGGCGTGGATCTTTGCGCCGGCGGCGAGCTTGAGGACGGCGGAAGCGCCTTCGTATTCGATGTGGAGGAGCGGGGTCGGCCTGTGCGGGCGTTCGCGCTGCGCCACGCCGGTGTCGTGGTGGCGTACCTCAACCGCTGCGCGCATGTGCCGGCCGAGATGGACTGGCAGGAAGGCCAGTTCCTGGACAGCGACCGCCGCTTCATCCAGTGCTCCATCCATGGAGCGGCCTACGAGCCGCACAGCGGCCGCTGCGTGTCAGGGCCCTGCGGCCGCGGACGCCTCACGGCTTTGAGCGTGGCCGAACAGTCCGGGCGCGTCACTTGGTATCCTTCTTCGACCATCCGCCCTGTCTCCTTTGACGACCCCGCTCCAGGGGCCCCTTGATGAACGATCCACACGACGCGCCCCTGCCCAAGACACCCGCTGGAGACGGCTCCTCAGCGCCGCAGCCTGCGCCTGAGGGCGACGCTCACAGCGCGCCTGTGGCAGCGGAACGGCCCATTGCCCAGGAGGCCGCTGCGCCCGCCGTCACCGCGGCAGGCCTGGAGTCGCGCCTGGACCTCCTGGCTGCAGAGCTGCTGCGTGACTGCCGGGCTGAGCGCCGCTGGCGCGTGTTCTTCCGCCTGGCCTGGCTGGGCCTGGCGCTGGCCGTGGCCTGGGCGCTGTTTGCCAAGCAGGTGCACGTGAGCGCGCCCACGGCACCGCACACCGCCTTGCTGGAGATCCGCGGCGAGATCGCCATGGACACCGAGGCCAGCGCCGACCTGCTGGTCACGGCGCTGCGCAGCGCCTTCGAAGACCCAGGCGCCCAGGCGGTGGTGCTGCGCATCAACTCGCCCGGCGGCAGCCCGGTGCAAAGCGGCATCGTCAATGACGAGATCCGCCGCCTCAAGGCCTTGCACGGCAAGAAGGTGTACGCCGTGGTGGAGGAGATCTGCGCCTCCGGGGCTTATTACATCGCCGTGGCCGCTGACGAGATCTATGTGGACAAGGCCAGCCTGGTGGGCAGCATCGGCGTGCTGATGGACGGCTTCGGCTTCACCGGCCTGATGGACAAGCTGGGCGTGGAACGCCGCCTGCTCACCGCGGGCGAGCACAAGGGCATGCTCGACCCCTTCAGCCCGCAAAGCGAGAAGGAGCGTGCCTTCGCCAAGGCCATGATCGATCAGGTGCACCGCCAGTTCATCGACGTCGTCAAGGCGGGCCGGGGCGACCGGCTCAAGGAGACGCCTGAGACCTTCTCCGGCCTGTTCTGGAACGGCGAGGAGGCCGTGAAGATGGGCCTGGCCGACCACATCGGCAGCCTGGACCATGTGGCGCGCGACGTGATCAAGGCCGCGGACATCGTGGACTACACGCCCAAGGAGAACGTGGCCGAGCGCCTGGCCAAGCGCTTTGGTGCTGCGGTGGGTGCCGGGGCCGTGCGGGCCCTGCGCTCCACGGTGGACATGCGGTGAGCGTGGGGGTCTTGCTGCAGCACCTGCTGCCCAAGCAGGCGCTGACCTCCCTGGCCGGGGTGCTGGCGGGGGCCCGCGGCGGCGCTGCCACCACGGCGGCCATCCGCGCCTTCGTGGGCCGCTATGGCGTGAACATGGCCGAGGCGGCGCAACCGGACCCGGCCGCCTACCCGACCTTCAATGAGTTCTTCACCCGGGCGCTCCAGCCCGGTGTCAGGCCGCTGGCGCAGGCGGACCTGATCTGCCCGGTGGACGGGGCCATCAGCCAGTTCGGCGCCATCGACGGCGACCGCATCTTCCAGGCCAAGGGCCACCACTACACCACCCAAGCCCTGGTGGGGGGTGACGGCGCGCTGGCGGCCCACTTCCATCAGGGCTTGTTCGCCACGCTGTACTTGAGCCCGCGCGACTACCACCGCATCCACATGCCCTGCGCCGGCCGGCTGCTGCGCATGATCCACGTGCCGGGTGATCTGTTCTCGGTGAACCCCGCCACGGCGCAAGGCGTGCCCGGCCTGTTCGCCCGCAACGAGCGCGTGGTCTGCGTGTTTGACAGCGACGCCGGCCCCTGGGTGCTGGTGCTGGTGGGGGCCACCATCGTGGGCAGCATGGCCACGGTCTGGCATGGGGTGGTGAACCCGCCCCGGCCTGGCACCGTGCGCGAGTGGACGTATCACGATCAGGACATCCGTCTGGCCCAGGGCCAGGAGATGGGGCGCTTTCTGCTGGGCTCCACCGTCGTGCTGCTGTTCCCACGCCCGCCAGAAGGCGGTACCCGCTTGAACTTCAACCCGGCCTGGGCGCCGGGCCGCCCCATCCGCCTGGGCGAGACCATGGCCACGCGCACGTGAAGCCGGCGCGCTGGGCCCCCGTGCTGCTGTGGGTGGTGCCGGGCCTGTGGTCTTCGAACTACCTGATCGCCCGCGCCAGCCACGGCGTCATCGCCCCGCATGCGCTGGCCATGGGCCGCTGGACCTTGGCCCTGGCGTTGATGCTGCCCTTCGTGGGCGCTGCGCTGTGGCATCAACGCGAGGCCGTGCGGCGCGAGTGGCGCCATCTTCTGGTCTTGGGCGCCCTGGGCATGTGGATCTGCGGGGCCTTCGTCTACCAGGCGGGTCACACCACCAGCGCCACCAACATCGCGCTGCTGTACGCCGTGGCCCCGGTGGCCATCACCGCGGTGAGCCTGCGCCTGCTGGGCGAACGCATGTCTGCCGCGCAGCGGGTGGGGGTGGCGCTGGCGCTGAGTGGGGTGGTGTTCATCATCGCCAAGGGTGACATCGACAACCTGCTGGCCGTTCGGCTGGCGGTGGGCGACGCCTGGGCCCTGGTGGCGGCGGCCTGCTGGGTGGCCTACTCCGTGCTGCTCAAGCATTGGCCTTCCACGCTAAGCCCGGCGGTGCGCCTGGCGGCCATCATCACGGGGGGCTTGCTGGTGCTGGCACCTTTCACCCTGGCCGAAGCGCTGTGGGTGGAGGCCACGGTCTGGAGCCTGCCGGCCTTGGGCCTGGTGGTGGCCGGTGCGGTGCTGCCGGGCGTGCTGTCGTACACCGCCTACTCTTACCTGCAGCGCGAACTGGGCGCCTCGCGCACGGCCTTGCTGCTGTACCTGGCGCCCGTGTATGGTGCGTTGGGCGCCTGGGGGGTGCTGGGCGAACCGCCGGGCTGGTACCACGCGGCGGGCGCGGCGCTCATCCTGCCCAGCATCTGGCTGGCCACCCGGCCAGCCGGGCGCTGACCGCCGGGCCTTCTGGAAAGGGACAGGGCCTGCGCCGGCTGGGCCGGCCTGCACAATGCCGGCATGGGAACCTTGTATCTCGTCCGCCATGGCCAGGCCTCGTTCGGGGCTGAGGACTACGACCGCCTGAGCGACCTCGGCCACCGCCAGTGCGCGCAACTGGGCGCCTGGATGCAGGCCCGCGGCCTGCGCTTCGAGGCCGTGCTGCGCGGCAGCCTGCGCCGGCACCGGGAGTCCCTGGAAGCCCTGGCCTCGAATCTGCCGGGCTTGCCGGATGCGCTGGAGTGGCCAGGCCTGAACGAGTACGACAGCGAGGCCGTGGTGCGCAGCGTTCATGCGGGCGAACTGCCCCGGCCCGACACCCCCGAAGCCTACCGGCTGCACTTCCGGCTGCTGCGCGAGGGCCTGGCGCGCTGGATGGCGGGTGAGGTGCAGCCAAAGGGCATGCCCAGCTGGCAAGGGTTCCTGCAGGGCGTGACCAGCGCGCTGGACCACGTGCGCACCCGGCACCAGGGCGACGTGCTGCTGGTGTCCAGCGGCGGGCCGATCTCCACCGCCGTGGCCCATGTGCTGGACGCGCCGCCCGCCACCGCCATCGAGTTGAACCTGCGCATCCGCAACAGCGCACTGACCGAGTTCGCCTTCACGCCCAAGCGGCACATGCTGGTGACCTACAACACCCTGCCGCACCTGGACCACCCCGAGCGACATTCCTGGGTCACTTTCACCTGAGGCCGCCGCCAGGCGAGACAGCGTCGTTCCTTCGCCCTACAGCGTCCCGGACGAGACCAGCCACCTCTTCAATCCGGCCCGCCGCTCTGAAGGTACGCTGTGCAGCGGTTGCTGACGCCGGTCGATGGCTGGCTTACTCACGCTGATTGGCGCCAAACGGTCATCGGACCGTGCGGCATATGCCTGGCGCAGCAGCTTGCACCGGCCGGGTAGCTATCGCAAGCGCGGTACGATCCATAGATTTTTGCAACGCCCCGCGCCGTGCTTACCAGTCTGCACCTCGAGCACTTCAAGAACTTCGCTGATGCGACCCTAGCGATGGGGCCGTTGACGCTGGTGATCGGTACGAATGCGGCCGGAAAGAGCAACCTGCGTGACGCTCTCCGCTTCGTCCACGGCATCTCCCGTGGCTACACGATTGCCGAGATCCTGGGCGAGAAGTACGGCCCAGGTGGTGAACTCTTGTGGCGCGGTATCAGAGGCGGTACTCGAGAGGCCGCACAAGACGGGCAGAGCCAGTTCGCGCTCGGCGTGGGATTCATGCTCGATGGCCAAAAGGGGCACTACAGGATCGAAGTGGACGTCGGTGAGCCTCATATGCCGGCACGCGTGATTGCCGAGCGCTTGCAGCTGGGCGGCGAGTACATCTTTGACTCCAATCCCCCAGACGACCCGCCGCGTCACGATCCCGAGGACCGAGAGCATCTCGCAGTCCGGCTGCAACGGGGTGGCGACAACAAGCGTCATGGGCAGAAGATCCTGTGCCTCAGCCAGTTGCCAGCTCTTGCACAACTCGCCCGAAAGCCCAAGATCCGCCCTGCCGCTGTCCGCGACCACGCGTTGCGCGTAGTGGAGCTGCTGGGATCGATGCGCTTTCTCGATCTCGACCCTGAGGCTTTGCGCAGGGCCTCACTGCCAGGTCAGACCGTTCTCGGCGACAAGGGCGAGAACCTGTCCTCGGTACTGCAGGAGATCTGCAGCAAGCCCGAGAGGCGCACGGCCTTGGCAGACTGGATTTCCGAGCTCACGCCCATGGACGCCGTGGATTTCGACTTCCCTGCCGACCACGCTGGGCGCGTGTTGGCGACGTTGATCGAGCGGGATGGGCGACGGGTGTCGGCACTTAGCGCTTCCGATGGAACGCTTCGGTTCCTAGCGATGATTGCGGCCTTGCTGGGCAGCCAGCGTTCGGATTTCTACTTCTTCGAAGAGCTCGACAACGGCATCCATCCGGCTCGGCTGCATTTGCTGTTGGACTTGGTGAGGCAGCACACCAAGAGCGGCGAGGTTCAGATCGTGGCCACTTCCCACAGCCCAGAGCTTCTTGGACTCGAAGACGAGGGGACGCTCGACAGCGCTTCAATCGTGTTCCGCCACAACTCTGGCCTCGCCTCGGTCAGGCGGCTTGTCGACTTGCCGAACATGCGCGCGCTGATCAGTGAGAAGCAGCTGGCGCATTTGCACTCCACAGGCTGGTTCGAGCAAGCACTGGCGTTCATGGACGTGGACGCTGAGCCTCTGACTGAAGACGGAGCTAAGGATTGAGAGTTCTCATCATTCCCGAGGACTTCCGGAAAGATCAGTACATCGTCAAGCCGATCATAAAAGCGATGATGACTTGGCTGAATCGGCCACAAGCATCAGTCCAAGTCCTTACAGACCCGAATCTCGGCGGGGTCGAACGCGCGCTCGACTGGGCAGAGCTGGAGCCAATCGTTCAGCGCTACCGGGGGATGGTTGATCTCTTCCTGCTCTGTATCGATCGCGATGGCAACAAGAACCGGCAAGTGAGACTCGACCACGTAGAGGCACAAGCCGCGCGCGTGTTGGGGGCCGGGCGCCTTCTGCTGGCGGAACACGCTTGGCAGGAGCTTGAAGTCTGGGTGCTTGCTGGCGTAGAACGGCCAGGAAACTGGACATGGCAGGACATCCGAAACCATCGAGACCCGAAGGAGGCCTACTTTGCGCCTCTCGCCGCGATCGAAGGTTGTTCTGATGGTCCAGGTGAAGGCCGGCGAGCGCTTGGAATCAAGGCCGCAGCCAACTATCGCGCTGTACGGCACCTGTGCCAAGAAGACGTCCAGCGGCTTGAGCAGCGCATCGCCAATCACATTCGAACGGCGTGACGTCAACCAGGCGCTGTCTGCGCTGAAGTATGCAGCACAGGATCCAGACCACCGTGGAGTCGGCAGCCCCAGCGGGGTACCCTTTGGCGCCCCGAGCCAAGAGGACTGCCCCAGGCCTTCCCCAGCTTCCTCCAGGTGGGCTCGCTCACTAGGGTCAATCCCGGCTTACCAGGCTCGCGGTTCGCATGTCGTGGCTTCTGGCCACCGGCAGGTTCGAGCAATTGCCGACGCTCGCTTCCGCGAGACGAACGACCGTCCCCAGTCTGCAACAGTCACCTCATCCGCAGCCGCAACAACTCCCCTGAGTAGTCGCCCTCATGCTGGCGGCCGACGAAGTTCCGTCAAGCCGTCAGCAGACCTCTCGTCTCGATGAAGCGCACCACCTCGGCCAGGCCCTCGCGGGTCTTGAGGTTGGTCATGACGTAGGGCCTGCGGCCGGCGTGGTCGGGGCGCATGCGCCGGGTGTCGGCTTCCATCACCGCCAGATCGGCGCCGACGTGGGGCGCAAGGTCGGTCTTGTTGATGACGAACAGGTCGCTCTTGGTGATGCCCGGCCCGCCCTTGCGCGGGATTTTCTCGCCCGCGGCCACGTCGATGACGTAGATGGTCAGGTCCGACAACTCGGGGCTGAAGGTGGCGGCCAGGTTGTCGCCACCGGACTCGATGAAGACGATGTCGGCCTGCGGGAAATGGGTCAGCATCCGGTCCACGGCCTCCAGGTTGATGGAGGCGTCCTCGCGGATGGCCGTGTGCGGGCAGCCGCCGGTCTCCACGCCCATGATGCGCTCGGGCTCCAGGGCGCCGGCCACGGTGAGCAGGCGTTGGTCTTCTTTGGTGTAGATGTCGTTGGTGACCACCACCAGGTCCCAGCGCTCGCGCATGGTCTTGCACAGCATCTCCACCAGGGTGGTCTTGCCGGAGCCCACCGGGCCGCCCACGCCCACGCGCAGGGGAGGAAGCTTCTTGGTGCGGCCGGGGACGGAGTGCAGGCGGGTGGTCATGGTGGGTCAGGGTTTCAGGGGTTGCGCGGGTGCGGGGTCTCAGAGACTCGGGAACTCGAGAACGCAGAAGCGGAGGGACTGGGCGGCTCAGGAACGGAAGAGCCGGGAGTACTGGCTTTCGTGCCGCGCTGACAGGATGGCCAGGCCGGGTGTGAAGGCCTGGCGCTCGTGGTCCGGCAAGGCCAGTGCCTGCTGCACCGCGCTGGGGATGGCCTGCGTCAGCCGGGTGAGGATGCGCTGCGCGGCGGCCTGTCCCAGCGGCACCGATTTCATCGCCGCCTGCGCCATGTTTTCGGCCCAGCCGAAGGCCAGGGCGAGCAGCGCCGATGCGGCGGCGCCCTGCGCGTTGTCTTTCGAGAGGTCTTTCGCGGGGTCTTCGCCCTGGTCTTCGGCCAGTGGCTCATGGGCGCAGGCCAACGCGCACGCCAAGGCAAAGGCCACGGGCCAGGTGGGCGCGGGGGACAGCTCGGCGCAGCAGGCCAGGCGAGGGTCGCCCGCGTGCTCGCCGTTGCGCAGCCATTCCACCAGCGAGCGCCCCATCTGCTCGGTCTGCAGACGGAACTCGGCGCTTTCACGCGTGGCCAGCACCCAGTCGTTCAGTGCCTGCAGGCGGGCGGCGTCGGGTGGCGCCTGCCAGGCCTGGAAGGCCTGCGCGCACGCGGGCAGGTCGGCCCTGGCCAGCGACAGGTGCAACTGGTCCAGCAGCCAGTCCCCCACGGACGCCTCACCTTGGATGCGCCCGGCGTCCAGCGCAGCCTCCAGCCCTTCGGAGTAGCTGAAGCCGCCCACGGGCAAGGCCGGCGAGGCCAGCCACATCAGGCGCAGCAGGGTGGCGGGCGCGGTCATCCGTGGCGGTGTCCGTGGTCGTGGTCGTGGCCGCAGCCCGGCCCGTGGACATGCCCGGTCGTCTGCGCTGTGACCGGGATGGCCACGGGGCGGCGTGAGGGGGCTGCGGCCGGCTCGGGCGCGTGGTCAGCGCTGTGACCGTGCTCATGATCGTGACCATGGCCGTGGTCATGCCCATGCCCATGCCCATGCCCATGCCCATGCCCATGCCCATGCCCATGCCCATGCCCATGCCCGCCCGCGTACGCCCCGGCTTCCGGTTCGAAAGACGTCTCTTCCTGGGTCACGGTCAGGTGCATGCGTTGCAGCATCTCGGCCAGCACATGATCAGGTTCGATCTTCAGGTGGTCGGGCTGCAGCTCGATCTGGACATGCCGGTTGCCCAGGTGGTAGGCCGCGCGTGTCAGGTCGAAGGGTGAGCCGTGTTGCGTGCAGGTGCGCACCACCATCACGGGCTGGGCGGCGGCATCCACCCGCACCAGTGAGCCGTCTTCGGCCACCAGCACGTCTCCACCGCGCACCACGCTGCCACGCGGCAGGAAGACGCCCAGGGTGCGGCCCAGGGAATCCGTGGCTTCGAAGCGGCTTTTCTGACGCGTGTCCCAGTCCAGGCGGACGGTGGAGGCGCGCTTGAGCAGTACGGGGGCCAGGCCGCGCCCGGCGGGCATGAGCTTGTTGGCGGTGAGCATGTGGAATCGGTGCGTGTCAGCGAAGAGCAGGTGCAGGAACAGGCCGCAAGGCCCGGCCGAAAGTGTAGAAGGGCTTACGCCGGCCCTGTCGCCTCCACCCGCAGCCCCAGGCGCGAGGGTTCGCCCCGTCCAACCCGTGTGAACACGGGCTCGGGACCGGTCAGGTCGACCACGGTGGTGGGTTGCATGGGGCAGGCGCCGGCGTCCACCACGGCCTGCAACTGCTTCTGGAAGTGGGTGCGGATCTCCTGCGCATCGTTCATGGGCTCCGTTTGGCCGGGCGCAATCAGCGTGGTGGCCAGCAGCGGTTGCCCGAACTGCTCCAGCAGGGCCTGGGTGACGCGGTGGTCTGGCACGCGCAGCCCGATGGTGCGGCGGGAAGGGTGGCTCACCCGGCGCGGCACCTCCTTGGTGGCTTCGAGAATGAAGGTGAAGGGCCCGGGCGTGCCCAGCTTCAGCAGGCGGAACTGGCGGTTGTCCACCCGCGCGTAGCTGGCCAGTTCGCTCAGGTCCCGGCACAGCAGCGTGAGGTGGTGTCGATCGTCCACGCCACGCAGGCGGCGCAGGGCCTCGGCGGCGGCCTTGTCGTCCAGATGGCACACCAGGGCGTAGCTGGAGTCCGTGGGAACCGCCACGACCCCGCCACCGTGCAGGATCTGCGCGGCCTGTTTCAGCAGCCGCGGCTGGGGGTTGTCGGGGTGGACCTCGAAGCACTGGGACATGGGTTCATTGTCCTGCGGACCGGGTGCGCACACTTGCGCAAGCCTGCGCTGCTGCATCCCTGCAGGCCCGTGCTGCGCTATGCTGGCTTTCATGAAACTGTTGTTGCGATGGGGCTTGCTGGCTTGCGCGCTGATGCTGGTGGCCCACCTTTACCACGGCGTGGAGGTCAAGAGCTATGGCGCCGCCCTGATCGCCGCGCTGGTGCTGGGCTTGCTCAACACCCTGGTGCGTCCGGTGCTGATCCTGCTGACCCTGCCCGTGACCCTGCTCACGCTCGGCCTGTTCCTGTTTGTCATCAACGCGCTGATGTTCTGGGCTGCTGCCTCCGTGCTGGAAGGCCTGCACGTGAACGGCTTCTGGGCGGCGCTGGTCGGCTCTTTGCTGTACAGCCTGTGTGCGCTGGTCATCGACATGGCGATGGAAGCCCTGTACAGCCGCCGGGAGGCCTGAGGAGATGGAGCGCTTCGCCTCCAGCCTGCACGCGCCAGCAGAACATAGGCTGACCCGGCGTGCGCTGCTGGGCTGGGGGCTGGGGCTGGGCGCCGGGCTGGTGGTGCCAGGCCCTGCGCCGGCCGCGGCGGCCCTGCCTTTGTTCGACGCGCACCTGCACTACAGCCACGACGCCTGGGAACTGGTGCCACCACGGCAGGCCGCCGCGCTGCTGCGGGCCGCCGGTCTGCGCACGGCGCTGGTGTCGTCCTCCAACGACGAGGGCACGCAGATGCTGCGGGCCGAAGCACCTGACCTGGTGGTGCCGGTGCTGCGGCCTTACCGCACCCGCGCCGATACCGGTGCCTGGGTGCGGGAGGAGGCCATCGTGCGCTACATGGAAGAGCGCCTGGGCCGTTACCGCTATGCCGGTGTGGGCGAGTTCCACCTCTTCGGCGCCGATGCCGATCTGCCGGTGCCGCGCCGCATGGTGGCGCTGGCGCGCGAGCGCGGGCTGTTCCTGCACGCCCACTCCGACGCCGACGCGGTGGAGCGCCTGTTCGCACAGTGGCCGCAGGCGCGCATCCTGTGGGCGCACTCAGGCTTCGAGCCGCCAGCGCGCGTGCGCGAGGTGCTGCGCCGCCACCCGCGCCTGTGGTGCGACCTGGCCTTCCGCAGCGACCAGGCCAGTGCCGGACGCGTTGATACAGCCTGGCGCGAAGCGTTCACCGAGTTCCCCGACCGCTTCATGGTGGGCACCGACACCTTCACCCCCGAGCGCTGGCATTACGTGGGCCCGCATGCAAGCTGGTCGCGGCAGTGGCTGGCTGATCTGCCTGGGCCCTTGGCCGAAGCCATCGCGTGGCGCAACGGTCAAGCCTTGCTGCAGGGCTTGTGGACGGCGTGACGCGGGCCAGGGGTCTGGCCCGGGTGCCGGCCGGACTGGCGTGGCGTGCCGCCACGGAGCTGGCCAGTCTGGCAGTACTGGCCTTGCTGTGGGCACCTGTGCATGCGAGCGGCAAGGCCGAAGGGGGAAAAGGGGTCGAAGGAGCCGACTGCGGCGCCGATCTCCCGGCCGCCCACCGTGTCATTGCTGCCGATCCGGGCCACGCTGCTGGCGTGGCCGTGGCCTTCGTGCCCGATCCTGCACCTTGGGCGGTGAGCCGCCATTTCAGCCTGCGGGGCGTCCTGTGCGGTCCTGCCCGACTGCTGCGCGTGGACGCCGACATGCCGGCACACCGGCACGGCATGAACTACCGGCCCACCCTGCAATGGCAGGAGGCTGGACGCTTCACCGCCCAGGGCCTGATGCTGCACATGCCCGGGCGCTGGCGCATCCGCTTCGAGGTCGAGACCCAAGGCCGGCGCCAGTGGCTGGACCACACGGTCGAGCTGAAGTGAGGCCCGGGGTGTCGGGCCTAGGATGGGCCTGGGCCTGGGCCCGGGCCTGCCAGGGCGGTCTGGCTGCGGTCGCTCTGTGGGCGGCGGTTTGCCTGCCGGCAGGGGCGGCCCCTACGGCACGCGCTGCAGACACCTCCGCACCGGTGGTGAACTTCACGCAGGAGGAGATCGACCGCATCCTCAGCCACGGCCCTTGGCCGCCCGCCCCTGTGCGGGACCCCGGCAACGCGCTGAGCCACCGGCCCGAGGCCATTGCGCTGGGCCGCCGCCTCTTCTTCGACGCCCGACTGTCGCCGGCAGGCGTCTCCTGCGCGCACTGTCATCGCCCGCAACAGGACTTTGCCGACGGTCGTGCGCGTTCGCGCGGCGTGGCCGATCTCGACCGCAACGCGCCCACCCTGTGGAACGCGGTGCACGAACGCTGGCAGGGCTGGGACGGCGCGGCCGACAGCCTGTGGTCCCAGGCCATCCGGCCACTGCTGGATGCGCGGGAGATGGCCTCCAGCCCGGAACATCTGCGGGCCACCTTGATGCGGCGGCCTGCCGATGCGGTGGCCTGGCAACGGGTGTTCCGGCGTGAGTTGCGCACCGAGGAACCCCAGGCGGTGCTGGTGGGCACGGCCAAGCTCATCAGCGCCTACGTGGCCACGCTGGTGTCGGGGCGCACGCCCTTCGACGAGTTCCGCGATGCCCTGGCCCAGGGCGACCGCGCCGCCGCGGCGCGTTACCCGGCGGCGGCGCAGCGCGGCCTGCAGTTGTTCATCGGCCGCGGCAACTGCCAGCTCTGCCATGGGGGGGCCAGGTTCACCCACGGGGAGTTCGCCGACATCGGCCTGAACTTCTTCGTGCGGCCGGGGGTGGTGGACGCCGGGCGTTTTGGGGGCATCGAAGCGCTGAAGGCCAGCCCCTACAACCTGTTGTCGCGCTGGGCTGATGCGCCAGGGCCAGACCAAGCTGATGAGGCCGTGAAAACCCGCCATGTGGAGGCCACGCACCGCCACTTCGGCGAGTTCAAGGTGCCCGGGTTGCGTCAGGTCGCACGTACCGCGCCCTACATGCACGACGGCCAGTTGGCCACGCTGGAAGCGGTGGTGCGGCACT
>Ga0315906_10008268_pt1 | contig 12499 bp, 12 predicted proteins | sample LakEriMetagenome_4_FD_203526 | JGI IMG/M metagenome (GOLD analysis project Ga0315906, IMG submission 203526) | Freshwater fungal communities from buoy surface, Lake Erie, Ohio, United States - Buoy 2 MA122 | ecosystem: Environmental > Aquatic > Freshwater > Lake > Lake biofilm | place: USA...
CTGCAGCAAATCAAGGCGACAGCGGCTGATGCGCTCGCCCGTCTAGAGCGCCGTTCGCCGGCGCCTGACCTCTCTCCGCGAGCCATTCAACAACCCGGGAATGCGGCTCCGATGACAGCCGCATCGGGCAATCCCATCAGCCGCAGGCGGATGGAAACGCTGACCTGCAGCGAGACGGGGAGGATGCATCCCGTACTGCCGCGTGACCAGTGCGAGAAGATGACTTCCTACATGAAAGCCATCAATACGGCGGGCTTTCCGCGTTCCAACCGCTTTGAAGCAGGGCAGGGAGATGCTTTCACCACCAGGGTCCAAACCACCGAAGGTGAGCTCGATTTGCTCCCGCCGTCGCTCACAACGTCGACGCTGCTGAACCGAAACCTGAGCATTCAGGGCGCTGACGCCGACGCCCCTGCGGTTTCGTACAAGGGACAGGTACAGAGCCAACATCCCAACACGCTTTTCGATCCCCTGACAGGCTTTGCTGCGAGCATTTCTGTCCGTGACGATCGCGAGGTGGTCGTCAATTTCAGCGGAATGGGCAGCCAGGGCGCAGGCTTTCGTCAGCTCCTTCGCTGCGCTGCGAATATTCTCGGGCTCACGCCGCCGAAGAACTTCGCTCAGGCCTCGCAGCTCACGCAGATCGTCCAGGCCCGCCTCAATGAGTTGAATCAGAAGCTGCCGCCAGGCGAGCAGCCGTACAGCCTCAAGCTCGCGGGTCACTCCATGGGCGGCGGAATGGCGACCTACGCCGCGTTGCGAAACAACGTGGAGGCGGTTGTCTTCAATCCCCTGCGCCTCGGCCTGCTCGCGCGCGCAAAAGTCGGACGACCAGCGCTGAAGAACGCGCCGAACCTCGTCACGGAAGTGGTGGTGAAGACCGACTGGGTGGCCGACAACCCGAAATCACGGCTGTATAGCCTGCTGCACGTGCCCAGCGTCATGCTGACCGGTCGCCGCGCGGATGCGTGGGGCGCCATCGGCACGCGTTATCTGGTTCCGAAACCATCCAAAGAGGCGGTGGCCGGTTTCTTCTGGAGCGCTGGCTATTGGAGGAACCTCGAAGGCGCTCAGCGCGAGGCCACTATTGAAGAAAAGTCGCAGTCGTACGACGTGCATTCCTGGCCGGAATTAGCGATCGAGATCCACGGGGAGACGCTCGATCCCTACGCCCCGCCTCCACCGCCACGTGCGGGCAGCCTGCTCGGGTGACCTGCGCTGGCGCGCCTAAGTCACGCTTCAATCAAGGCCCAATTTAATTCGGCGCGCCACTTCGCCCCATTTACGTGAATCGGATGCGGCGACCGCGGCGGCCTGCTCGGGGTTCGACCCCACCAGCACCTGATCGGAGGCTACCAGGCGCGTCTTGACCTCCGGCATGTTCAGGGACTGGAGCAGCGCCTCGCGCATGCGGGTGACGATATCGTCCGGCGTAGCGCGCGGCGCCTGCAGGAAGAGCGCAAAATCGGCCGTGTAGCCGGGTACGCCGGCCTCGCTCATGGTCGGCACTTCGGGAAGCGTTGGAGAGCGTGACTTGCCTGAAACGGCAAGGGGAACCAGGCGCCCAGCACGGATGTGCGGCAGCACCGTGGGGCCGGCAAGCAGCCCGCAGGGCACCTGGTTGGCCACCACATCGAGGGTGGCCGGCGCCGGGCCTTTGTAGGGCACGTGCGCCATGCTGAAGCCTGCCATATGGAACAGCAGTTCCATGGACAGATGGCCGGGCACGCCAGCACCGCCCGAGGCGTAGGACAGTTTGTCGCTGCGCGCCCGGGCGATGAGCTCAGCCACTGTCTTGACGCCAAGCGCCGGGTTACAAACAAGCGTCTGGCTGAACTGCGTCGTGATCATGACCGGTCGCAGGTCTTCTACCCGGAAGCCCAGACTTTTATAGACATGCGGATTGACCGTCACGATGGTGTCGGTTCCGAACATCCAGGTGTAGCCGTCAGGTGCCGCACGGGCAACCTCCGCAGCGCCGATGTTGCCACCTGCGCCAGCCTTGTTCTCAATCACGATGGGCTGCTTGAGCAACGCCTGCATACCGTCGGACGCAGCCCGCAGGACAATATCGCTGGGGCCACCGGGCGGATGCGGCACCACAATGCGAATCGGCTTGCTCGGCCAGGCCGGCTGTGCTCGGCTGGCGCAGGGTGCAAGGGCAAGGGTTGCGGCAATCGCGATCAGCGCGGCCTTGCCGGATTTCGGGAGCTTGCACATGGGATGTCTCCTTAGCGTAGTTGTTTCGGAGCTTTGACGATGGGTACGCTGGCTGATGCCTGACAAGATCGCATAATCTGGAGGTCCGAACGTAGGTTTACGCCAAGGTACCAGGAGTGATGCGCCTTGGGGAGTATCCAGCCCGCCCCGGGAAGTCCTGAACAATTCGCACGCTCCCTGCAAGAGCAGGACCGCAGCTCAATCAGGTCCCCCGGACCAGGTCCTTGCGGCGGTCGGTCAGGCCCACCGCCGTAACACCCACCGCGAGTAACGCGCCCAGCAGATTGGCATAGGTCGCCCAGCCGGCCACCCCAATGGGTAGAAGCAGGAGCGCACCGGCCGTGATCGAGGTGGTACGCAGCCAGCCGCTCATCGGGCGCAGCCCATAGCCGACCATGCCCGCAGAGACAAACCAGACGCCGGCGATGGCTGTCACGATGCTGATACTGGTCTCTGCCCATGAGCCACCCTGAAGCAGCAGGCTCGGTGAAAACACGAAGAGAAAGGGGACGATGTAGGCGGTCCAGGAAAAGCGCATCGAGATCCAGCCGGTTCGCATCGGGTCGGCGCCCGCCAGGTTGGCGGCAAAGAAGGCTGCGATCGCTACTGGCGGCGTGACGAAGGACATCATCCCCAGGTAGAGGATGAACATGTGCGCGGCCATGGGCGAGACACCTACCTCCACAAAGGCCGGCACGAATAGCACCGCCAGCAGCACATAGACGCCCAGCGTGGGCATGCCCATGCCCAGCACGATGCACAGGACGCCTGAGATGAGCAGCAGCAAAAACACATTACCCTGGCCCAACTCCACGAGGTACACCGTCAGCGCAAAGCCCAGGCCGGTGATCTGCAGGATGCCCATGATGAAGCCGGCCGCCGCCGAGATCATGATGATGTCGGCCGACGACACGCCGGTACGCACCACGCATTGCCACAATTCGCGAAGAGACAGCCGGTTTGCGCCATAGCCGAGGACAAAGCCAATCAGCATCACCGCCAGCGAGGCGAAGATGGCGGCGTTTTCCGGTTCGCGGTTTTCCCAGAACAGCGCGTAGACCAGCACCACAAAGGGCAACATGAAGAGCCATCCTTTGGACAGCACCTTGAGCATGTTGGGAATGTCTTGGGCCGGCACCCGAAGGATCTTGCCCTTGGCCGCTTCCAGGTCGGCCTGAATGAACAGGGCGATGTAGTAAAGCAGCGAGGGCACGAGTGCGGCGATGGCCACCTCGGCGTAGCTGATCTGCAGGAAGTCGGCCATCAGGAAGGCCACCGCCCCCATGACCGGCGGCATCATCTGCCCGCCGTTGGAGGCGGTCGCCTCGACGGCGGCGGCCTCCTCGGGCTTGAAGCCCGAGCGCTTCATCATGGGAATGGTGACCACGCCCGTGGCCAGGATGTTGGACACCACGATACCGTTGATGGAGCCGAATAGTGAGGAGGCCAGGATGGAGATCTTGGCCGCGCCGCCGCGAAAGCGGCCCATCAGGCCTACCGAAATATCGTTGAAGAAATTGGCGCCGCCGGACGAGGCGAGCAGTTGCCCGAAGAACACGAAGGGGATCACCACCGTCACCCCGATCAGCAGCACCAGACCGAACAGACCGCTGGTGTCCAGGCCCAGGTAGACCAGCAGATCGATCAGGTTGACCTCGCGGGTCTGTAGTGCCCCGCCGACCTTATGGCCGGCCAGGGCGTACGCGAAAAATACCAGCACTACGATCACCAGTGCCCAGCCCGAGGCCCTCCGCAGGCCCTCGACCACCAGCACGAACAACAGTGAGCAGCACACCACCACGTCCAGCGGCGAATTGAAAAATTCACCGAGCATGCGCGGATAGTGCCAGCCCAGATACAGGCCGAGCGCCACCGAGAGGCCGGCCAGGCCCCAGTCGTACCACGGAGCCGTGCCGCGAGTCGGTCCGCTGCGGCCGCGCAGCGGTCGGATCAGGTAAATGATCCCCATGGCCAGCCCAAGCGCGACCGCCAAAAACTGCTCGGCCAGGAAGTTCCAGCCGACCAGTCGGTACAGATCGGCGCCCCAGGCGATTCCGCCCAAGGCGATGGCCGCCCCCATCACTGTCGTGGCGACTGACAGCGCCGTTCCCTCTGGGGCTTGCAGATCTTCTTCGCCTGGCATGGCCATGGGGGCCTCTCCCGCTTCAAGGTTGCTTTCGGCAATCGCTGGGTTCGTTCACTTGACCGGCCAGATGCCCGCTTCCTTGTAGTAACGGATCGCGCCCGGGTGATAGCTGACCCCGGGCTGCTGCAAGGCCAACTGGGCTGGATTCATCGCCATGAAGGAGGGATGAGAGGCGACCAACTCATCCTTGTTCTGGTGCAGGGCTTTGACGACCTTGTAGACCGACTCTTCATCGGCGTCGGCGCTGGTCCCCACCGTCATCGCGTACTGCATCAGGTTGGTCGTGCCGATCACACCATTGAGCGGTGGTGCGGGCGTTTGTGGAGCAACCGTGTATTCAGGCCGGATGGCGGCCATAGCGGCTTTGGCCTTGTCGCTGTTGTCCAGGCTCAAGAAGCGGATACCGACCGCAGCGTCGACCTCGGCCATCTTGGGTGCGCCAATGGCAAACAAGGTCGCGTCCAGTCGGCCGGCCTTGAAGTCATCGGCGGCGCGCAGCAAGTTGGCGGTTGGTACGCCATCGGTGTCCTTGAGCGACAGCCCAGCGGTGGCGAGCATCGCGTTGGCCAGCGCAATACCCTGCGGAAAGCCTTGCCAGCCGGTCGGGAAACGCTTGCCCTTGAGATCGGCCACCGAGTTGATGTTGGAGTCCTTGCGCACCAGGATGCCTACCTTGAATGGAAACACCACCGCTGCCAGGCGCAGCTTGTCCATGGGCTTGCCCTGATGCTCGTCCTTGCCCCTTACCGCAATGCCCAGCTCGTCGTTGGACATGAAGGTGAAGGCCGCCTGACCGGCCTGTACCGCGCCCATGGAGGCGTAGGGCGAATTGAAGGTCACCACCCGCATCTGAACACCAGCGGCTTTTTGCACGACCTTGGCGATCGCCTGGGTCTGCACATTGTTGACCGAGCCTGGCGGCAGGGTGGAAATGCTGACGGTCTGCGCGCTGACTGTGCCTGCCGCCACCAGAGCGGCGACCAGACCGGCCGTACGAAGAAAAAATGTTTTCACGTTAGTTGTCTCCAGTGATCCCGCTTGTGCGGGGGTTGATACGCATGCCAGGCCACGCGCTTCAAGCCAGTGCCTCTTGCACTTGGCTGGCCCTTGTGTGCCGCCCCTTCGTGCAGCTACACATTCTTCCGGTGCCGACCGCGGCCCTTGCCCGCGTTGGCGCCGGTCACTCTCGCAGTATCTGCTGTGCGCGGGCGAATTCATAGCAGTGGTGTTCCGCGCCTGGGCACCGTGGGCAGATCGATCAGCGGGGCAACGATGCGCAGCCGTCGCGGGCTGTGCTTGCCACTCGCGGGCTTGGGGCCATCGAACATGATGTCTCCTGCGGCCTTACGCCGGATTATCGTGTGTCAGGCGGCGCGCTTCATCGAAGGCGGCCGTGATCGCCGCATGGCGCCGGTCCAGCCAGTGCTGGGTGTCGGGGTGGGTGAAGATGTAGAGCGCGTTGGTTTCAATGGCGCCCAGGACGCGCTGGCCGACCTCGGCGGGTGCCATGCTCCCCTTCAGCAAGTCGCCCATGAAGTGGTTCTGTGGTCGCACGGTGGCCCCACCCAGGCGTTCCGGGCGGCTGCGCTCGGACAGGTGGATGCGGGTGTCGACGGCGGCTGGCGCCAGGATCGAGACGCCTATCTGCGTGTCCTGTAATTCGTTGTGAAGGCCCTCGGAGAGGGCCACCACTGCGTATTTGGTCATCGAATAGGCGCCGGTCAGAAAATTCGGATTGACCTGAAAGCCGCCGATCGAGGCGGTATTGACCACATGCGCCGGTCGCTGGGCCGCCAGCATGCGGGGGATGACAGCTTGAATACCGTGAATGACGCCCAAAATATTGACATCAATTACCCATTGCCAGTCGGCTGCCGAAATCTCATGCAGGGGCACGCCATGCAGGGCAATGCCTGCGTTGTTGCAGGCGATGGCGATCGGACCAAAAGTGCGTTCGAGCGCCACCATCGCATCCTCAACCGAGGCGCGGTCTGACACATCGACGCCCAATGTCAGGGCGCTGCCGCCGGCCGCTTCGATCAGCCTGGCCGTCTCGGCCGCGTCGTCTTCGCGGATATCGCATACCCCAACCCGCACGCCACGCCCGGCCAGAGCCAGGGCGATGCCACGCCCGATGCCTGAGCCAGCGCCGCTGACATAGGCACACATCCCCGCTTCGATTTTCATGCATCCCTCCTGCAGTGGCCCACTGGCTCTGTCATGGGCTGGCTCGGTGCGAGCCTGGGTGCGCTGCGTGCGCGCTGCTGTCCAGCCGCCGCTCCCCTATACTGACTGCGCGCTCCAGCCCCTGGCGGCAGATGCGCAGACCCCGCGGAATTCACTGGGCCCAACGACCACCACGCATGACGACACCGGACAAGGCCAATTCCCGCGACAGCAGCGGCGCCGTTGAAGGCGCTTACCGGCATATCCGCGGCGCCATCATCCGGGGCGAACTCGCCTCGGGTGAGGTCTTGCTCGAAGCGCGCCTGGCCGAGCGCATTGGTGTCAGCCGTACGCCCGTGCGGGAGGCGCTGTCGCGGCTGGCCAGCGAGGGGCTGGTCACGCTCGGCCGCTACCGGCGGGCTCAGGTGGCCAGCTTTTCCATGACCGATGTGGCCGAGGTGTTTCGGCTGCGCGGCAAGCTCGAAGGCCATGCCGCACGGCGGGCCTGCCGGCGTATTTCGGACGAGGACATTGCGCTCCTCGAGGCCATCGAAGATGAAATGGAGGCTGCGTTCGCCGAGCTGGGCTGGCATCGTCATCTGCCGCGCTTTGACGAGCTCAACAACGCCTTTCACGGCATCATCGCCCGCGCGGCCGACAGCCCGCGCCTGGAGAAAATCCTCGCCTCGGCCCTGGAGTTGCCCGCCTCGATCTTTAATTACTACAAAGAGGCGCTTGACGAGCGCACCGCGCGAACCCACCGCCAGCACCGTGAGATCATTGCGGCGCTGAAGGCGCGCAACCCCGATTGGGTGGAGGCAGCGATGAGCGCGCATCTGTTTTCGATCCTCAATGACCCCTCGCCTGATCCGGACTGAGGTTCAGGCAAGGTCGGTCAAACATGGAACGACTGCCGGTTCAGGCGGCGACCGGCTCTTGGGCCACTGAAGCGGCGCTGCGCGCCCGCAGGTGAGGCATCACCGAGGCTGCGAACAGCTCCATGTTCTTGCGCGTCAGCTCGGCGGGCAGCGTACCGAACTGCAGCATGGTCAGCAGGTGGCCAAAGCCGATGTCCTTTTGATAGCTCTCGAGCTTTTGGCGCACGGTCTCCGGGCTGCCGCAGATGAACATACCTTTGTCAATCACGTCGTCGATGGTTTGCTTTCCGCCGATGGCCGACTTGGCCTTCATCACGCCGATCATCGACTTGAGCGACAGATAACCGGGTGGCAGCAGCATCTCTTTGGGCATGCGCAGGAACTTGTTCAGGAAGTTCTCGATGTGGGGCTTTGCCTCGCGCCGGGCGATCTCGTCGGTCTCGCCCACATACACGGGCACCGACCAGCCGAGCTGGTCTTGCGTGGCCTCGTAGCCATGCTCGGCCGCCATATCCTTGTACATCTGCATGTACTTGGCCAGCATCGCTGCAGGAGTGAAAGTTTGCAGATAGGTGTAGCGGCGGTCCGGGTGCGAGGCCCATTCGATGGTTTCGGACGAACCCTGCGAAGGGATCCAGATCGGTGGGTGCGGCGTCTGGTAGGGCCGCGGCCACAGATTCACATATTCGAACTGGTAGTGCTTGCCCTCGAAGGGGAAGGGGCCGGTTTCCGTCCAGGCACGCACGATCAGGTCGTGCGCCTCATGAAAGCGCTCGTGGCTGTCGGCCGGGTTGGAGCTCCAGGCGTGGTATTCGGCGCCGATACCGCGCACGAACCCGGCAATGAAGCGGCCCTCGGTGATGTTGTCGATCATGGCGAATTCTTCGGCCACGGTCACCGGGTTGTTCAGCAGTGGCAAGGCGCGACCCAAAATCGCGATCTTGACCCTTTTGGTGCGCCGGGCCAGCGCGCCTGCCATCACGCCGGGCTGCGGCATCAGGCCGTAGGCGTTCTGGTGGTGCTCGTTGACGCAGACGCCGTCAAAGCCGAGCTGGTCGGCATATTCGAGCTCGTCGAGGTAGCGGTTGTAAAGCTTTGCGCCTTTTTTCGGGTCGTAGTAGCTATTGGGCAGCGTGATCCAGGCCGAGTTGTGGGTCTTGTCGTAGTCCAGGTCCAGATCCGCATAGGGCATCAGGTGCATCATGTAGAGCTTCATCAGGCGACCTCTTGGGTGAATTCAGTGACTTTGGTGACGAATTCCTGCGCCTTTTCGACATGCGGCAGGTGCCCGCACTGGGCGATGATGTGCAGCGAAGACGAGGGGATCAGGTCGCGGTAGGCCGGCCCGTAGGCCGCTGGCAGCAACTGGTCGTCGTCGCCCCAAACGATCAGGGTAGGCGCGGTGATGCGATGCAGCCATTTACGCAGGTGCGGGTTGTGCATTCGCGGGCTCCAGCCGAGCTTGGCCGTCATCAGCCGGTTCTTGAGCATGACCATCACCGCCTCCTCGTTGGCGGGCCGGGGCACCGACCGCGCCAGGTCCTGGTTGTGGAAGAGCTTGCTGGTGAGCTCTTCGGGCGACCACATGAACATGTCGCCCCTGCGCACCCCGGGCACGGAAATGCCGGCCGGCGCCACCAGGGTCAGGGACCTGATTTTTTCGCAGGTGCAGGTGGCCAGTTCGGCCGCGATCCAGCCGCCTAAAGACGTGCCCACCAGATGGACCGAGGACAGGCCCAGGTGGTCGATCAGGTCGCGGTAAAAGTGCGCCAGATCGCCGACGTTGTCGAGCCACTCAGGCGTCTCGGAGGCCCCAAAGCCTGGGTGCTCCGGCACGATCACATCATAGTTTTGGGCCAGCATGTCCATGAAGGGCAGCCAGTTTGCCGCCCCCGATGCCCCGTGAAGGAAGAGCAGGGGCTGGCCCTGGCCCTTGCGCATGATCCGGATTCGGCACCCGGTCACGGTCTCAAAAGTCTCCTCGTGCGCCATGTTGCTCCTGGCCTCCCGTGCTTTATTTGGGCCTGCTGCCAGGCCGTCTACTCGATATTTGAAAAAAGTGTACACCTTGTTGATTGAATCGGGTCAAGATGAATGACTGGTCGGGAACTGTGGATTGGCGAGGTTCGGTTGGTGATTTTCGATTTTTCGAGCTCGATCGTACTTTTCTCTTCGGCGCGTCGTGTGTGGAAAACGGTAATTTGTATACCTTAAGGGGTTTGCCGGATGTTCAACAATCTGTTTGGAATGGCGGGGCAGGTGGCGGCCGTGACCGGCGCGGCCAGCGGGCTGGGTCTTGCCATGGCGGAAGTGCTGGCCGGTGCTGGTGCCACCGTGGTGTTGCTGGACGTGGACGCGCGGGGGCTTGAGGCGGCGGGCGAGTCGATCAGCGCCGCCGGCGGTCGGGTGGAGACGGCGGTGCTCGATGTCGGCGAACGCGCAGCGATCCGAAGCGAGATCGACCGCATTGCCGCGCGTCATGGCCGGATCGACGCGGTCATTGCCAATGCTGGCGTGACCGCTGGCCCAGGCTATCGCACCGAGACCGGTCAGATCAATGCGGTGCAAGACGCGCAGTGGGACCGGGTGCTGTCGATTAATTTATCTGGCGTGTTTGTCACCATGCAGGCTGCGGCCGCGCACATGAAGCGGCAGCGCTCGGGTCGTATCGTGGCGATGGCTTCGGTGGCGGGGCTCAAGTCCGAGGTCATGTGCGGCTACGCCTACACCGCCACCAAGGCGGCGGTGGTCAACCTGGTGCGGCAGGCAGCCATGGAGCTGGCGCCCTACAACGTGATGGTCAATGGCATCGCGCCCGGGCCCTTTCGCACCAACATTGCTAATGGCCGCATCCGGCAGCCCGAGGTCGAGGCCGAATTCGCATCCATGGTGCCGCTGGGTCGTATCGCGGCCCCGCAGGAGCTCAAGGGCCTGGCCCTGTTGCTGGCCTCGCCGGCCTCCAGCTTCATGACCGGCACCACCATCCCGATCGACGGTGGCATCATGGCGAGGTAACACCCAGCCAGAGACCTGCCATGCGCGAATCGCACGCATCGAGCTTCGAAGGGCGGCTGATCCAGACTGCCTTCATCACTGATGACATCCGCGCCTCGATGCGTGAGTTGACACGCACCCTGGGCGCAGGCCCGTGGTTCTTGCGTGAACGAGGCGTCTTTCCTAATCAGGTCTATCGGGGCCAGCCTGCGCAGACGGCCCTGGCCATCGCACTGGGCTACGCCGGCGACATGCAGTTTGAAATCATCCAGCAACTCGACGACTCGCCCTCGGTTTACCGAGATCAGTTCGAGCGTAGCGGCTATGGCCTGCACCACTTTGGTATGGCGGTCACCGACTACCCGGCCGCTTTGGCCCATTACCAGGGCATGGGCGACACGCTGGTCTATGAGGCCGAGGTTGCGAACGGAGCCCATGTGGGCTACTTCGACACCCACGGCCGGCTGCCGGCGATGATCGAGGTCATCGAGTTCCTGCCGGCCACCCAGGCCATGTTCGAGCGATTTCGCGACAGCGCCCGCCACTGGGACGGGAGCGATCCGGTTCGGCTTCGGGCCTGAGGCCGGGTAGGCCAAGCACAGGCGGCGCTGCGAGGCCTTCTGCGCGACCATGGCCAAGGCATGAGCCCCGCTGGGGCCCCAATGGCGGGATCACCCGCTCAAGGGCGACTGGGTGCCGAGCGCCGCAGAAGCCTGAGGATCGCTGCTTAACCAGTCCAAGGAATCGTCCGCACACCCGGTGGTCGAAATTCAACGCGCAGCGACAACCCTCTTCTTTGCGCTCGCCTGATGGACGGGTCATCCGCCACAGGTGGAGACCGGGATGCAACACGGCAGAGATGACAGGATTACCTTCGCGAGGTTCGGTCGGGTGGAAACCTCCACCACGCAAGTGCGACCAACGCGGCGAAGGCCGAGTAAATCATTGCCAGTGCCCAGAGCGGTACGTCAACGTAAAGCAGACGATGGAGCCAGTAAGCGATGAAGCTCACAGGAGCTTCGCCCTGGACGCTCGCTTGAGCGCGAAGCCAATATTCAAGCACCGTGAGTGGGCAGAGCTTATCAAGCCATGCTTGGGCAACGATGGTCAGGATCGCCAGACCGTGAGTACCCCGAAACCACCACCGGTTGACCCAGGGCCAGCGAACAACCGTATTGCCGATCACAATGACACCCAGCCCGCCGACAACCATGATCACTACGGCAAAGTGGACGATCAGAACGAGGTCGGCGAGCAAGGAAAATGGCATTACCCGATCCAGTCAATCGCTGCATCGATTGCGTATCAGCCCCGCTTCAGCGCTAAATGGCCAGGCCACCCCGCAAATGCCAAGCGCCATTGGATGCCGGCGAAGTGACGCGGTCGCAACCCTATTCGCTTCCAGTCGAACACGTTTAAGTCGGGTCAGATCGGTGGGCATTAAACCGTTAGGCGAGACTGTGCCAGGCTCTGCTCGGTCCAGTGCAAAACCGTTCCCTCTGAGACGCCATACCAATGATCTGAGTTCGAATCGAGCGGTTCCGAGGCAATCGTGTTGACTGGGTTGACGCCAGTCTCCTGTGCCCTCGTACTGGGCAGACCGAAATACAGACTCGGCGAGGCGCGATCGCTCGAGTAACGAAACGCCCAGATGGCCTTACCGTCTGTCACGGCCAGCGAAACCCTCAGGGGCTCAACTGCAGCATTCTTCTCCATCACTTCAAGCGTGGTTCGCAGCGTCTTCTGGAGGGCATCAACCGGATGATCGGCCAGTCCATATGTAAGGGCGAGTAGAAACAACGCTTCGCTGTCAGTCGTCCCCTGCCGATGTGCGTAGTAATCGTGGGTGATATGCGCTTCGAGGTCTTTCCGGCAGCGCGACCAGTCCCCAATTTTCCCGTTGTGCATGAATGACCAGTTCCTCCAGGTAAACGGATGGCAGTTGGTGCGGCTGACCGCTGTGCCGGTGGAGGCGCGAACATGGGCGAAGAAGCAGCGGGTTTGCACCTGCGATGCGAGGGAACGCAGATTGCTGTCATTCCACGCGGGCAGGGTGTCCTTGAACAGACCGGGAGCGGTTCGCTTCCCGTACCAG
>Ga0315906_10008269_pt1 | contig 12498 bp, 8 predicted proteins | sample LakEriMetagenome_4_FD_203526 | JGI IMG/M metagenome (GOLD analysis project Ga0315906, IMG submission 203526) | Freshwater fungal communities from buoy surface, Lake Erie, Ohio, United States - Buoy 2 MA122 | ecosystem: Environmental > Aquatic > Freshwater > Lake > Lake biofilm | place: USA: Lake...
CAGAACGGCATCCGACGGGAACACCCATTTCCGAGGCCGGGCAGGATCATCGCTTAGGTGACAACCCGCCAGGGACACCCGCTCCTGCGACAGGTTTCGCAGCTCGACGTAGTCGTCGAAATCACCCTGAGGGTCGCGCAGGACGGCACCATTGTCGGCCACCAGCTCGTTGATCCTCACCGGCAACGATCCGCCCCCACCGGTGGCCACCGAATACCCCAGCGCGGCCCGCTCCGTCCGAGCCGGAAAAAACCGGGCCGTCCCCACCGAATTGGCAGCCCGGGCCTCCACGTAATACCGGACCTTCGTCCCTGCCGGGTAGGCAGGGGTCCTGGCGGTGTAGGTGCCATCGTTCGCCACGGCATCGTCGCCGGTCCCGTTGTCCGACATGCGGGCCGATTCAAACCGCCCGGCAACCCCCTGACGGTAATGCAGCCACACCGAGCCGACACGTTGACCCGGCATGGCGGCCCGAACCGTTGCGGTGATCACCGCGCCGGTGCTTGGCGTGGGCGGTGGCGGCGACGACACCGACTGGATCACCAGGGGAACCGCGTTCAACTCGGCATGTTGCCTGAGGAAGGAATATCGATTGGTGACGAATTGCTTCAGTTCCTTGAGCCCATCCCGGTACTCCAGGTCGCTCATCGGGCGGATGGGATCGGCCAGGATGGCCGCTTCGCTCATCGCCGCCAGCCGGTCGATCCACGGGGTGAGCACCCCGGGGTTGAACGATTCGTCGAGGACGGTCCGCATGTGGGCCAGATAGCGCTGTCGCCATTCCGGCACCGAAAGCAATTGTCTCAACAAGGGCCGCTCGGGATCCGCCTCCCCGTAGACCGGTGACAGTTCCGCGAACGAACTCACGAACGCTTCATTGCCATCGTGCTGGAGCGGATGGATGCGCCCGCTCTCGGGCTCAAAGTAGAAGCTGTAATCCGCCCCCTTGTGCCAGTAGCTGTCGTCCTCGGTGAAGAGGTTTTCAAGGACCAGAAACCAAAGCCAGGAATCCACCGCGAAGTACCTGTCCAGCACTCCTGGTCGCTGTGCCGGAGGCGTATTGTTGAGCACATCGATCGCCTGAACCAGTCGCTTCCACGCGCTCGTCGGGTTGGCAGTGGTCTTCAGTTCGTACCATTGCTGATAGTCGACGAGGTTGGTGCTTATCCATTGGAGTGAGGACGCCCCCTTGTTGGGGGTTCTCCAACGATCACCCGATGCGCTGGGGAACCATTCACGGATCAGGTCGCTGTCTTCCTGTTGGGCCAGAGAATAGACGCCCCGGTTCCGCCCGTTGATGAACAACTGGGCTATCCCGGCCCTTGGTCCGGGGGCATAGCGGGTGAAGACCCCGAAATAGACGACCTCCCGCAGCAGGGTTGGATCCCCCCATGCGTTGTTGAGGTTCACGGTTTCGTACCCCAGTAGCCGGTTGGTCGGATTGAGAAAGTCCAAGGTGATATTGAATGAGTTCTTGGTCCGATCCGGCGCAAACGAACTGTACCCCTTGTATCGGGCGCCCACCCCTTCCATCACCTGCCCATTGTCGGACTCCAATCGGCATACGACGTTGGAGTCCGTGCCATGGGCCTGGATGAGCAATGCATTCCAATTCGGCTGACTGAACCGCAGGTGGAATGTTCGGATGAACGTATCGTCGAAGAGGCCTCCGGTGCGAACCGCTCGAAAGAATTCCGTGGTTCTGCCGGCACCTAGGATGATGGCACGCTCGGGGCCAAGTCCCTCCGGTCCAGAGGCCAGTGGGGTCGCGTCCGGATCACGGACCCAATTCGTGAGGTGGGTGGATGACTCGAGGAACCAGTCGTTTTTGGCCGAACCCACCAGCGAAATGCGCACGGCCGATTCGCTCCAAATGGCTCGAACCCCGGCCTCATCCGAGCGAAGTCTGGGGAAACCGTCCACCAGCCCGATCCCGCAGTAGATCATCACCCTGACCATCGATGTGATCATGGTCTGTGCCATTGGAAGCCAGCGGGTTTTGAACAGAGGTAGACGGGTATCGAAAGATTTCAGCTCCGTTCCATAGAGAATCATTCTGGTCCATTGTCCGACGGCGCCGTTGTTTCGGATGCACTTTTTGTGCATTAAAAAGGACCAAGATTACGTGAATCTGGTTCTAATGACGGAACGAGCATCGGCCTGCGACCCGATTGCTGCGATCTGTTTGCCGCCTTGCCCACCGCAGCCTGGGCGCATTTCTTCCGATCTGCACTCGCGTCTTCAGGGTTCGAGCTGAATTCTCTCACAGCGGCGAGTGGTGATGTTCCGACTAGCGGAAATTCACGGATCATCCGACGAACGTTCTTCCCGGTCACAGGCTGTGCGGAGAGTCATTCGTCCTCAGTGTGTTCGCTCTTTTTTCCGGCGAGCGCCTCAATCCCCCGCAATGCGGCCACAGTCACCACGATGCCCACTCCGAGAAGCACCGCGAGTCCGGTCTGACTCTTGGCCCACGGAATCAAGTCGAGGAGCGTCAAGACACTCCTGAAGATCAGGATTGAAGCTCCAATCAGCACCATCTCCAGCCAGATGATTTTTTTCATTTGATCGGTGGGGTTCGCTAACCCTACCGCTCGGGCTGAGCAAGGGCATTTTGGTGCGGTTGCTGCCGATCAAGGGCGGCTTCGCCAACCCCCAACTCTATTTCTGGGGAGAAGACAGCACGGGTGTGTTGACGCCATGGAGTCCCTTCGGAGTGGGTCTCCGGCGGAGTCATGACTGCCTTGGAACGAGGGATGAGCAAAATTCCGCACTCTGTGTCCCTAGCCTGAGTTGCCCCACGCGGCGGACGCACCCAGGCGGAGATGGTGGGCTCTAAACCGAGGTTCCGGCGCCGGAGAATCTTCTCTGCGAACTTGGGTTAGCCTATGACAGCCAGCGCCCCTATCGCTGGTTGGCCGGCGGAAATCTGACAAGGGTCCTAATACCGCGCTTGTCCGATGCCCTGCTACCCGCGGTCACTCGCGAACGCCTCCCTGTCTCATTCCGGGTCTCAGAACTTGCGCAGCTTGCCCTCGGGACCCACCACCCAGAACAGGTTTCCCTCGAAGAATCCGCTCTCCGCCACCAGTTGCCGAATACCGGCCGCCTCGAGCTCGGCCCGTTGTGCGGCGGAGACCTCGGGATCCAGCGCCGGCTCGAAGAGGAAGCTTTCGGTGAAGTTGTGATGCCCTGGGGAGTAGGTCTGAGAGGCCCCGCTCCGCAGGACCAACGGATCGCGCGTCAGACCGATGATGCGCGTTTCGATGAAGCCGAGATTGGGTGCGGTGTATCCGGCCGTCGGTCCCCGGGGTTCCGGGGGCCACAGGAACCGGGTCTCAACCCGCAGGCCACCGGGGCGCGAAAGCGTCCGTGACTGCGGGAGCGTCCCAGGGCCCGGCAGGCGCAGGGGCACGAGCCAGACTGTCTCGTTGGTGACCGTCCCGGGACCCTCCCAGGTCAACTCCGGCTGCGGTCTCTCGTAAGCGGCTTCGAGTCGTAGCGATCCGTCGAGGAGGGTGACCCAGGCCGAGCCGGGCGGGGTGGCAGAACGCTTCCAGTCGATCACCAGGCTGAGGGTGCGGCGCTGGCCTCCGGAACCCACCACCCAGGCGTCGCGCGTTTGGTCTCCTGATAGGGAATGAACGAATCCCGGCCAGGTCGTAATGGCATTGGTAAGGATCCAGCCGGCGCCGAGGTGCGAGGCGTCCCACGCAACCGTGGTGAAGGGCGGCGTGCCTAGACCGGCAGCGGTCAACCGGCGCGCCTCGGTCACCAGGCGCAGCTGGCACTTGAGCCGGTGTTTGGCGAAGACGCTCGAGTATTCGCCCTCCTCCACCACGAGCGTTTCGTCGGTGGGCATCAGGAAAGTCGTCACCGGCGGGGCCGGGGCATCGGCCAGCGGCAGCGGGCGCACCTGCTTCAGTTCGAGACGGCCCGGTTGCACCCGCTTGTACTCGAAGTCGAGGGCGAAGCGTTTGCGCGTGGGGTTACGCCGTGCGTACTCCTTGGCCACCGCCTCGAGCAGGGCGACCAGACGCCGGTAGTCACCCTCCCACGGCATCACATAGGCACCCAATGGCAGCCTCGAGGAGGATTGCCGTGAGGCCAGCGCCAATGATCCCCAGGACTGGTAGAAGTCGACGACCTCGGGCCGAGTGGCTCCATCCGGATTGGTAACCGACTCGGCTCCCGCCTGGGAGACCAGCTTACCATCGAAGGATACGCTGCCGAACGAGGCATCCCAGGTGACGGTGGCCACGCCGTTGGCCATCTCGATCTCGTCGGGGAAGGAATGGTGGACAAGCAATGCCATGCCGACTTCGGACTCCACGACGCCCCGGCGCCACCGTTCCAAGAAGGCGTTGTCGTTGTAGAAACTGGCATAGACACGCTGAATGGCTCGAAACACCCCGCGCTCTTCCGGTTCGGTCGAATCGCAGCCGCAAGGACCGGCCGCATCGGCATCGAGGTCGTCGGTGGGGCAACCGCTGAAGCTGTCGTAGAGGCCCGCCCCGGTGAACTCGTCGCCGTCCTCGACATTCGTCGAACTGCGGAAGCGCACCTTCCGGCGGGGATCGAAGCCCGCATTCGCCAAAGCCCCGAGGATGGCCGACTGCTGTGCCGGGGAGAATCGAGCATCGCGGGTGATGGTTCGGCGGATGGACTCCAGTCGGGGGGCGAGCTCTGCGATCTCGGGGTTCCGGTTGAGACCGGCCAACTGTGCGTCAATCTCGGCCCGGAGGGTGCGACCAGAAGGCAGGACCTGGGACAGGAACTGGTCCCAGAGGTCGAAGGTCAGGGCGATGGCGGGCTGGGAATTTGACGGTGCGGCCACCCGCAGCAGGCCGTAGTGCGCGGCCTTGCCGCCGACCCAGCGGACATCGGCCGGAGACAGGGGCGCGAGGTTGGTGATCGAGCCGAGCGTCTGCCGAGGCACATAGGCGATGGGCCGGGGTTGTTTCAGAGCCAGCAACTCTTCGCGCACGGTCCCAGTTAGACCGGATCCCAGGTCGAGCACCGTGGCGGTGGCGCCGAAACCCCGCTGGGTGCGCAGGGCGATCTCACGGCCAGCCAGCCCGCGCAACCGTTCCCGCTCGGTCGCGTCGGCGAACCACACAAAGGGGATCCCGTCGCCCTGAGCCAGCAGCGCGACGTGCGAGTTCGGTGTCGAGGGGCTCAGGGTAAGGATGCCCGCCACGGGCGGCAGTTCAGCGGGCACGCGGTCGGTCAGCAAGATGTCGGTGGACCGAAGCCGGCCTGAAATCCGGGCAGCGGGGATCTCAGCCGCCGGGACCCAAGTCAGGCGACCGACTGCCCACCCCTCGGAATAGACGGCATCTTGTGAGAGCCAACGCTCCATGGAGCCGATCGGGAAGCCGGCGGCGGCGAACGCCTCCCGGTCAGACTCGGCCGCAGTCGCCTGTTCCGGGGTGGGCAAGTACCACGCTTGCGTGCCAACCGGTGCCCGAACCGCAGACCGCACCAACCGCAACCAATGGAGCACCTCGTCCAGGGGCCATGGCTGCTGACCCACGATCTGGATGCCGTATTCCGGGCGTCCATCCCCGGGGACCAGCACGGCGCCGAGGACGGCCAGATGGTTGGTGAGGTACAACGTCCTGAGGTCGAACTCGGTGCGGCTCATGCCGAGGAACGGTTTCAACCGAAGGCGGGCATAGTCGTGGTGGAACGGGTAGCGCTGCGAATCCTGAAACCAGACCCGGGTGGCGTCCTCGCGCAAGATCGCGAACTTGGCCCAATGGATCGGGTTCTCAAACAGCCCGCCCATCGGACGGACCAGGAACGGATCGTCCACGGCCTGCAACTGGTTGCGGCCGTCGTCGGCGCTGGTCTTCAGCCGCGAGGAGACACGGTAAAAGCGAACGTGCTGGCTGAGGGCCACGGGATCGCGGAACTCGAAGCTCCCGCCATGGAACACGGCCGCCTCTTTCCAGGTCGCTAGGTCGCCAGACACCTGAAGGGTTTGGACACGGTTGGTCGCATCCGAGGAGCGGAGTCCCAGCCAACCCAGCGGGTCGGCCCCCAGTACCTCGAGTGGCCCGGCCAAAATCCGGCCAAACATCACACAGGTAACCAAAAGGGCGGACAGCCAACCGGGAACCACCGAGTACCACGGAATGCCTCGGTCCGTATCAGCACGGCTTGGAAACGGCGGCAACATCACCATCATAGTTTGGATTGATCGGGATTTGCTTTTTTGGCGCCCAGCGATCATCGCGCTGCGTATCGAAGTAAGCATGCGTTGCGTCGTGGGAATCCAACGGGGTTCCGACAGGAATCGACAGATATCGATCGATGCCTGCAACGGTCCATAGAGAATTGTTTTATTCTATGATCCGACGGGCCCGTTGTTTCGGATGCATTTTTTCGCTCCCAAAAAACGAACCAACAGCCAACTCAGGATAAAGTAACAAACCGCTGGAACACATCAGCTTTTCCCCGCGGCTCGAATGCTGGGTCACGCTTGAGACGGATCAGCAATCTCGGGCTGATGATCACGAATTCAAAAACCATCACCGAGTTGCTCACGAGAGCCACGTTCACAGCCATTGATCCCAGTTGGGCCACGGATCATCCTTATCCCCTCATTCATGCCCCTTTCCTCCTTCTTGCGCCCCCTCAGCGGCGTCCTTCTTTGCATCAGCGCTTGGAGCACCCCATCGCTACTGGCGCAATCCGTTGAGGTACCAGCCCCGTTGAGCATCCCCCGCCCTGGCCCCACCACCGCGGAGCCCTATTCCCCACAACCCATCGTCCAAGGCGGAATTGTTATTCCTCTGTACCCGCCGGATTCCGCGCAACTCAACGCCAGCCGGGTTCGCGAGGCCGAACACTACAACCTGAGCAAGTCGGTGGCCGGGCGCATCAGCTGGATCACCAACATCCATAACCCCTCCATCGAGGTGCACACGGTCGAAGGGGGCCTGAACACGGGTGCGGCCGTGATCCTGGCCGCGGGCGGAGGGCATCGGACGCTGAACGTGGGTTCAGAAAGTGCGGACTTCGTGCCTTATTTCCACCAATACGGAGTCAGCACCATCATCTTGCGCAATCGCCTGCGGTCCGACGGCTATGATGTTCAGAAACACGCGGTGAATGACGCCCTTCAGGCCATCCGGCTGGTTCGCGGCCATGCGCAGCGTTGGAACATCGATCCCAAACGCATTGGCATCATGGGCTTCTCGGCAGGCGCCGAACTGTCGGCCCCGGCCGCCCTGTTCTACCCGGAGTTTGATCGCACCCAGACCAACGGGGCGTTTGGCCACATCTCCTCCCGCCCTGACTTCACCGTGCTGGTCTACCCCGGCCCTTCCCCCTTTGCCCGCGGAGCGCATCCTGAAATCCCCAAAAATGTGCCGCCAGCGTTCGTGACCTGTCCTGGCTCCGGAGACCGCGGCCATGCCATCTGGGCCATGGAATATTACGACGCCATGCTCAGAGCCGGTGTGCCCAATGTGGAAATGCACTTGTATGGCCATGGACGTCACCCGGGCGAGCCCCTTCCGGACGGATCCCGAATGGCGGCGGGCCTCGCTGATCGGAACGGAATCCCTTTTGGCAAATGGCAGGACCGCTTCATCGAATGGTTCCGCGACTGCGGCTTTCTCCAGAAACCCGGAATGGAGACCCGAGCCGCCCGTGAATCAGCCGCCTTTGCCCAACAGACCAGTAAATAGACCAGCGACCATTTTCTTGGCATCGAGGGTCGGCTGCGACCAGCATTCGCCAACAGTACGCCCTGGGGATCTCGGTCCCTGAGGCTCAGCCGAATGTGATCGATTCATTTCAACTCCATGAGCACACCTGCAAGCCAGTTCTCTCACGTCGTCATTTTCTGGACCGACCCCGCCAACCCCAAAGCCGCCGATGAACTCATTGCCGGTGGCGAGAAGTACCTGAAGCCCATCCCGGGCGTTATCCACTACCACATGGGCCGGATGGTCGGCAGCACCCGCCCGGTGGTAGATCAATCCTATCAGGTGGCCTTGAACCTGATCTTCCCCAGCAAGCAGGCCCAGGATGAGTACCAGATCCATCCGGAGCATCTGAAGTTCGTCGAACACTGCCGCGCATTGTGGCAGAAGGTCACGGTGTACGACTTCGCCTGAACGCCGACTCCAACAAACACAAGCCTGTCCGGAGCACACGCCGCATCCGGAGAGATTGTTAAATTGAACGAGACCTGCGATATGGCAAAACCACCGCAGGTCCCCTTTTTTTAGTCGGACTCCATGACGCAGACCGTCACCGGGATCCGGGCAACATTTAGTTGGTCTTGAGCACCTCGACGAAGGCCTCCTGCGGGATGTCCACCGATCCGACGGACTTCATCCGCTTCTTACCTTCGCGTTGCTTCTCCAAGAGCTTGCGCTTACGACTGATATCGCCGCCATAGCACTTGGCCGTCACATCCTTGCGGAGCGCGCTGACCGACTCGCGGGCGACGATCTTGCCGCCGATGGCCGCCTGGATGGCCACCTGGAATTGCTGCCTCGGGATGACCTCCTTGAGCTTGGCCGCCAGGTTGCGTCCCCGGGCCTCGGCCTTGGAACGGTGCACCAGGCTGGAGAACGCCTCCATGACCTCGCCGTTGACCATCATGTCGAGCTTCACCATGTCACTGGCCTCCATTCCATCCGGTTCATAATCCATCGAGCCGTAGCCACGGGTGATGGATTTGATGCGGTCGTGGAAGTCGATGAGGATCTCGTTCATCGGGATCCGGCAGGTTAACATCACGCGCCGCGTGTCGAGGGTCTCAGTGTTCTTGATGAACCCGCGTTTCTCGGAAATGAGGCCCATGATGTCGCCCAAATTTTCGCCCGGCGTAATAACGAACGCCTTCACGATGGGCTCCAAGACCGTCTCGATGTAAGTGACGTCGGGCATGAAGGCAGGATTGTCTACCTGCTTCATCGTACCATCGGTCATCTGGACCTGATACACCACGCTCGGGTAAGTCGCGATGATGTCCATGTCGAACTCGCGGCGGAGGCGCTCCTGCACGATCTCCATGTGGAGCAGTCCGAGGAATCCACAGCGCAGTCCGAAGCCGAGGGCGGCGGAACTCTCGGTCTGGAAGGTCAGCGCCGAGTCGTTGAGCTGGAGCTTGGCGATGCTGACCTTGAGGTTCTCGTAGTCGGCCGTGTTGATCGGGTAGATGCCCGAGAACACCATCGGGTGGATCTCCTGGAAGCCCGGCAGCTCCGTCGACGGATTGCGCGGGTCGGTGATGGTGTCGCCCACCTTCACCTCGCGCGGGGTCTTGATGTTGGCCGTGATGTAGCCGGTCTCACCCACCGTCAATTCATCGCGGGTGTACGGCTTGGGATTGAAGGAGCCGACCTCCTTGATCTCAACCGTGCGACCCGAGTGCAGCAGCTTCACCATCATGCCCGGCTTCAGTGTCCCGTTGGTCACGCGGACCAAGATCACCACGCCTTTGTAGGTGTCGAAGTAGCTGTCGAAGATCAGTGCCTGGAATGATTTCGCCTCGGTCGGCTTCGGTGCCGGCAAACGGTGGATGATCGCTTCCAGAATGTCCGAAATGCCGATGCCCTCTTTGGCGCTGGCCATGATCGCGTCATCGGCCGGAATGGCCAAGATTTCCTCCAACTGCTGCTTGGCCATTGGGATATTGGCGTGCGGCAGGTCGATCTTGTTGATGACCGGAATGATCGTCAGACCCTGCTTCATGGCCAGGTGCACATTGGCGACGGTCTGGGCCTCCACTCCCTGAGCGGCATCGACGATGAGCAGTGCCCCCTCACAGGCGCTGAGCGAACGGCTGACCTCGTAGGCGAAGTCCACATGTCCTGGGGTGTCGATCAAGTTCAGCTCGTAGCGCTCTCCATTCTTGGCCTTGTAGTACATCGTGACCGGATGGGCCTTGATGGTGATGCCCCGCTCCTTTTCCAAGTCCATCGCATCCAGGTGCTGTGCTTGGAGCGTCCGATCCTCGACAGTTCCCGTCGACTGGAGCAACCGATCCGACAGGGTGGTCTTCCCGTGGTCGATGTGGGCGATGATGCTGAAATTGCGAATGTGTGCGGCGTCCATCGTGGTGCAGAACCGATCGGAAGCGGTCGAACCTTCCAGGGCCCAATCCATCTCCGCTACGGGAGCGGAGAACATACCGGCCAAGCTCCATTTGGAAAGCCCAACATTGGCCCAAGGTTGGGCTAGAGTCGCACGGACGAGCCCTCTGCCATCTCCCAACGGAGGTACTTTGAGGCCCAATTCAGTGACCGGCGGGCGGAGTGGGCAATCCCAGTCGTCTCCAACCCTCCGGACCGAGGCCGCGAACGGTCTTCAAGTTCCGAGCCACGATGGTCGCGGCATTCTCACCACTGCTGACAGCCCGCTCGACGGAGGCCTCCCGCAGGAGATGGAGCATCGGAAAGGGAGAGCGGTTGGTGAAATGACTCATGTCGCCCGGATCTTCACCGGCGAACTGATATCGGGGGTGGAAGCTGGCGATCTGAACAACTCCCTCCAGGTCCATTCGGGCCAGCAGCGCATCGGCCTCGCCCAGGAACTCGTTGTAATCGAAAAAATCCTGAAGCACACGGGGGTGGATGAGCAAGGTGGTCTCGATCTTTGAGGGCTCAATAGCGATCAGCTCGCGCAAGGCGACCTCCAATTCAGTCAGTAGAGCTTCGGGCGTCATGGCCTCAGTGACTCGGAAAGCGATCCGGTTCCGGACGTATTCGGCCCGGGCAAAGGGACAAAGATTGAGGCCGATCACGGCCCGCTCCAACCAAAGGCGCGTGTCGGCAATGACTTGGGTCTCGGCTGGGGGCTGAGGCGAAGGGGACTGGTCTTCTGGTGGCTGATTCGAGTGCCCTGAAGATTCCATCGGATTCATCGGGTGGCGGACTCAATTCGGTAAAGCGACCGGTCGGTCCGGATGAAGATCGACTGCCCCACCACCGCAGGGGTGGCCATGATTTTGCCCGCCAACGTATTCGTGGCGATGGGATGAAATTTTCGCCCGGGTTCCAGGACCATCACACTTCCCTCACGACTGGGCAGGTAGATACGCCCTCCAGCGTACAGCGGGGAGGCGTTGTGATTGCCGCCGAGACGTTCCCGGAACTGTTCGGCCCCGGTTCGTGCATCCAGGCAGGTGAAGAAGCCTCCCGAGTCGGACACGAAGTACAATTCTTCCCCCACCAGCAAGAGCGAGGGCATCGTCGGAGCCCCCTTGGAATACTTCCACCGGTGAACCGGCTGCGGCTGCGCATCGAGTTGAATGGCTTGGATCTCCGGCTTCATGAAGCCCGTGCTGAGGTAGAGGGTGCCACCGCCAAAGACGGCCCGGGACGAGAGGGAAAACCCCAACTGCCCGTAGCGAACCTTCCAGAGTTCGCGTCCCGTTGAAGGTTCATAGCCATACAACCAATCGGCTCCTTGGGAGACCAATTGATCGACTCCTCCCAGCTTCACAATGGCCGGCGTGGCGTAGGATTTTTTCAGTTGGGGGTTTTCAGCCAAATCCCCGGACCGAGATGTCCGCCAGACCAACCGACCGGTCGCTGTGTCCAGCGCTGCGACCGATTGGCTGTCGCTGCCATCGAGGTGGAAGATCAACAAGTTCTTCCACAAGATCGGAGAACTACCCGGACCGTTCTCGTGCATGATCCGAAGGCTGGTGTTGGTCCAGAGAATCTTTCCGGACCGGCTGTCCAGGCACGCCGTGCCGAAGGTGCCGAAGTGAAAATAGGCGCGCCCCTCCTCCACGACGGGAGTCGGCGAGGCGTAGCTGTTCAGCTCATGGACCCATTGAGGTTCCTGCACCGAAAACAGTCGGACGTCCTTCAATATCTTGCCGCTGTTGCGATCCACACACACGGCGTGCAAATCAACCTTTTCGAGAAGCACCAGCGGTTGGTCTGCGGTGTTGGCGGCCAAACGCCGCTTGGCATCTTCGGGCTTGGCCGCCGTTTCATGGGCCGTCGAGAGCCAGATCTGCTTGCCGTCGATTACCGGGGAGGACCAACCGCGCCCCGGGATGGCGGTCTTCCAGAGGACTCCCTCGGTCTCGCTCCATTGGATCGGCGGATGGGCATTGGAGGCCGCATGCCCCTGCCCTCTAGGACCCCGCCATTCGGGCCACTCGGGAGTGGCTGCCCATGCGGCGACGGATCCGAGCAGAGCCAAGAGGCCCTTGACCTTGAAAATAGGGTTCATCAAAGGGGGCGCGCCATGGTCGTTCAAATCCTCCGCCATGACCGCTATGGCGACGATAAGGCCGATGGTCGCTCTGAATAAATACGTGACCTTGGAAAAATAAAAGGAACATCGCCATCTGGGGTGTCGGGCCGCCAAGCCGCGGACTGCGGCCGGTTGATGGGATGCTGGCGTTACAGTCGCCCGGCCGCCCTGTGTTACTCGCGCTGGCTTTCCGGACAAGTTGGTGATAGGTAATTCCCCGAAGTGACGCCCCTTTGAGGAGCGTTTCCCCGTTCATGG
>Ga0315906_10008270_pt1 | contig 12498 bp, 10 predicted proteins | sample LakEriMetagenome_4_FD_203526 | JGI IMG/M metagenome (GOLD analysis project Ga0315906, IMG submission 203526) | Freshwater fungal communities from buoy surface, Lake Erie, Ohio, United States - Buoy 2 MA122 | ecosystem: Environmental > Aquatic > Freshwater > Lake > Lake biofilm | place: USA...
CCCGGTCGGGGTTTCCGCTGCGCTCTATCTCGAAGAGTTCGCCAAGCGCGGTCGCCTGTCGCGCCTCATCGAGGTGAACATCGCCAACCTCGCCGGCGTCCCGTCCATCGTCTACGGCATCCTCGGGCTGGCGATCTTCGTGCGGTTCTTTGCGTTGGAGCGCAGCCTGATTTCCGGCGCCCTGACCATGAGCCTGCTGATCCTGCCCGTGATCATCATCGCCAGCCGCGAGGCCATCCGCATGGTTCCCATGAGCATCCGCTATGCGGCGCTGTCGCTCGGTGCAACGCGTTGGCAGACCACCTGGTCGCACGTGCTGCCGTCGGCCTTCCCGGGCATCATGACCGGCGTCATCCTGGCCCTGTCGCGCGCCATCGGTGAAACGGCACCGCTCATCCTGATCGGTGCCATGTCCTTCGTGGCCTTCCTGCCACAGGGCCCGATGGACTCCTTCACGGCGCTGCCGATCCAGATCTACGACTGGGCCTCGCGCCCACAGGCCGAGTTTCAGGAGTTGGCGGCGGCCGGCATCATCGTGCTCCTGATCGTGCTGTTGCTGATGAACGCAACAGCCATCTACATCCGCAACAAAACCGAGAAGAGACAGAAGTGATGGACGCTCGCGACAACAGCGATGCTGCGGCCGACAAGAAGAAGGGCACGGAAGCGGTGCTCGATCTACAGGACGTCAGCGTTCTCTATTCCGGCAAGCCGGCCGTGCGCAACGTTTCCTGTGCCATCTGGCGCAACCGCATCACCTCCATCATCGGCCCCTCCGGCTGTGGCAAGAGCACCTTGCTGCGCTCACTGAACCGCATGAACGACTTCGTGGATGGCGTGTCCATCGAGGGCAAGATCCTCTTTGCGGGCCAGAATCTCTACGGGGGTGACGTCGATCCAGTGGAAGTCAGGCGCCGCATCGGCATGGTGTTCCAGAAGCCCAACCCGTTTCCCAAGTCCATCTACGCCAACATTTCCTGGGGTCCGAGCATCAACGGCTATGACGGCTCCATGGACGAACTGGTGGAGAGATCGCTGCAGCAGGCAGCGCTGTGGGAAGAGGTCAAGGATCGCTTGCATGACTCGGCGCTCAACCTTTCCGGTGGGCAGCAGCAGCGTCTTTGCATCGCCCGCGCGCTGGCAATGGAACCGCAGGTCTTGCTGATGGACGAACCCTGTTCGGCCCTCGACCCGATTTCCACCGCCCATATCGAAGACCTGTTGTTCGAACTGCAGTCTCGCTACACGATCGTGATCGTGACGCACAACATGCAGCAGGCAGCGCGTGTCTCGGACTACACGGCGTTCATGGAAACCGGCAGCCTCGTCGAATTCGGCGAGACAGACCAGATTTTCACGCGGCCCGAAAAGAAGCGCACGGAAGAATACGTGACTGGGCGCTTCGGTTGATCGTTCCACTGGCGTGACTCAGGCAGAATCCTATGTCCTTGCATCTCCAACGTGATCTCGAAACCCTCAAGAAAGATCTGCTGCAACTCGGCAATCTGGTGGAAACGGCGATCAATCACGCCATTCTCGCCCTGCACAACCGCGAGCCCGGTCTTGCCGAGCGCGTGCTGCAGATCGAGCTCGAAATCAACGAGAAGGAGGTCTACATCGAGGAGGAGTGCCTGAAGCTGCTGGCGCTACATCAGCCGGTGGCGGTGGATCTGCGCTTCATCGTCGCGGTGCTGAAAGTGGACAACGACCTCGAGCGCATGGGGGATTTCGCCAAGAACATCGCCCGCCGCGCCATGGATCTCGCACGCATGCAGCCGGTACCGCTGTCGGTGGATTTCGTGACGGAGCTGACGAATCTGGTGCGCACCATGGTGCGCAAGTCGCTCGATTCGCTGGTGGCCCTCGATGTGGAACTGGCCCGCAACGTCATCAAGATGGACAAGCGCGTGGACGAGATCAACGCGCAGATGTACGTGGAAGTGCAGAAGCTCATTGAGGAGGACGTCGGCCGCATCGCGGTGGCGCTGAACCTGCTGTCCTGCTCGCGGCACATGGAGCGTATTGCCGACCTCAGTACCAATATTGCCGAGGATGTGCTGTTCATGGTGGAAGGCAAGGTGATGCGCCACCGCGGCTGAGCCGCTGCTGAGCATACCGGGCGCAGGCCGGCAGGTTGTGCCCCCTCTGCGGCGTTTCCACGCCAAGTTCATGGTTTTTACGCGGTCGGCTTTGTGCCATGCTTGTCGCACACCGCGTGAATCCATGGCCCGGTATGAAGTCGTCCCGATCGTTCACCCGCCCCCTCCTGCTTGCCCTCGCTCTCGCCGTCCTCGGTGCCTGCCAGAGTAATACGCCGGCGCCTCCTGCGGCGGTGGCCTTGCCCTCGTCGCCTGCGCCACGGCCTCCGGCAGCCGCACCCAGTGCCCGGGCCATCCTAGCCACTTATGTCGCCATCGCCGAGGCCAGCTACAGCGATGCGCTGCAGGGCGCACGCCAGTTGAGTGCTGCCATCGACGACCTGCTCGAACGTCCCGGCGAGGACACACTGCAGCGTGCCCGTGCCGCGTGGCTGGCCGCGAGGGTGCCTTACCTGCAGACGGAGGCCTACCGCTTCGGCAATGCCTTCGTCGACGAGTGGGAGCCGCGCGTGAACTCCTGGCCCCTCGACGAGGGGCTCATCGATTACGTCGCCGCCTCTTACGGCGCGGAATCCGACAACAATTACTTCTACACGGCGAACATCATCGCTAACCCGCTGCTCGACATCGGCGGGATCAGCGTCGATGCGAGCAGTATCACGCCGCAATTGCTGGCGGAAACCCTGCACGCCATCGATGGTGTCGATGCCAACGTGGCGACCGGTTACCACGCCATCGAGTTTCTTTTGTGGGGCCAGGATCTGAACGGGACGCGCCCCGGTGCCGGCCAGCGGCCCGCAACCGACTATGACATCAGCCGTTGCAGCAATGGTGGCTGTGAGCGCCGACGCGACTACCTGAGGGCAGTGACCGCCCTGCTCATTACCGATCTGGAAGAGATGGCCCAGAGCTGGCAGAGCGGTGGGGCAGCCTACCAGCAGTTGATGGCAAAGGGCGATGCCGGTGGTCTGGCCACGATGCTGACCGGTATGGGCTCGCTGGCCTACGGTGAGCTGGCCGGTGAGCGTATTCGACTGGGCCTGCTGCTGCACGACCCGGAGGAGGAGCAGGACTGCTTTTCCGACAACACGCTGTGGTCCCACTACTACGATGCCGTGAGCATCCACAACGTTTACCGCGGCCGCTATACGCGCAGCAACGGCGACGTCGTGAATGGCGCCAGCCTCGAAGCGCTGCTGCGCGTGCAGGCGCCTGCCGAGCATGCCGAAATGAATGCGCGCGTGGAAGCCACCGAGGCGGCCATGGCCGCGCTGGTCGCGCAACCCCAGCCCTACGATGTGCTGATCGCCAGCGGCAATGCCGATGGTGAGCGCCTGCTGAGTGCCGTGGTCACGGCCCTCATGGAAGAGACGCGGGCCATCGAGCGCGTCATAAACGTGCTGGGTCTGCAGAATGTCAGCATCGAAGGTTCGGACAGCCTGCCGCCGGTTCGCTAGTACCGCGCTGCTGCTGGCACACACCGCGGGGGCGCAGTCCATGCTGGATGCTGCCGCTGGCCAGGCACTGTTCGAGAAAAATTGGGTGACGCCCCCGGCATCCACGCGCGCTTCTGATGGACTCGGCCCCTATTACGACGCGCGCTCCTGTGCCGGCTGCCATCCGCGCGCCGGGCAGGGCGCCGCCCCCGAAGCCCTCACCATCGTCATCGACGATGCCGTGCTCGGTCGCCAGTTGCAGCGCCATGCCGTGGCGGGACTGCCGGTCGAAGCCCAGGTCGAGGTCGTCAGCCTGCCGGGCCAGACGCCTGATCTGCGCGCACCAGCGGCCGCTCTGCAAGGCTACTCGCTGCGCCTTGCACCGCCCTTGGCCGGCGTGGCGGCTTTCGAGCAGGTGGAGACTGCTTTCCTGCAGGCGCTGGCCGATCCCTTCGATGCCAACCGTGACGGCGTCTCCGGTCGCCTCGGCGGTCGCTATGGCTGGAAGGCCGAGGTGCCCGGACTGCGCCGGCAGATCGGCAAAGCCCTCAGTCTCGACATTGGCGTCGGTAACCCGGAATTTCCGGCGGTGGCAGGCGACTGTACCGCGCGCCAGCCGGCCTGCCTGGCGCTGGCCGAGGCCAGTGCCGAGGCCGACTTTGAGGCCGGCTCGCTCGTCCTCGACCTGATCGTTGCTTACCTGGCGTCACTGCCGGTGCCGTCCGGGACAGCAGTCGAGTTGCTGCCCGGCGCAGGGTTGTTCGAGGATTTTGGCTGTGCAGCCTGCCACGTCCCGTCGCTGCCGACAGCAGCCGGTCGGCCCCTGGAGGCCTACAGCGATCTCCTGCTGCACGATCTCGGCCCCGGCCTGGCCGATTCGCTGGTCCGCCTGCCCGCCGCGGCGGGCGCCGTGGGCGAGGCGAGTCCCGCCGAGTGGCGCACCGCACCGCTGTGGGCAGTCGCCTCGCGCAGCCGCCTCCTGCACGACGGCCGCGCCGCCTCCCTCGATGCTGCCATCCGCTGGCACGATGGCGAGGCCGCCGGCAGTCGCCGCCACTATGAACAAGCGGAGGAAGCCGCGCGTGAACTGTTGCTGGGCTTTCTGCGTAGTCTATAATCGCAAATGCGAAGCATTCTTGATTAGGATAAGCCGTGTACCGCCTGCTCTGTGGCTGGCTGCTGCTGGGTCTCACCCACGCCGCACAAGCCCAAAACACCGAATGGACCGTCGTCAATCTGGCCGTTACCGACGCCGTGGTGCTGCCGGCCTATGACCGGTTCGCGGCCAGTACCTCGCCCTTGCTGGCCGCCAGCGAGCAGCTTTGCGCGGCCGTGACGGAAGGCAACCTTGCCGCTGCGCAGCAGGCATACGCCGCGGCCTTCGCGGCTTGGCAGGGGGTGCAGCACCTCCAGTTCGGTCCCATCACCTACTTCAACTGGAACTACCGCCTGCAGTTCTGGCCCGACGACAACGGGACCGCCCTGCGCCAGCTCGATGCCCTGTTGGCCGCTGCCGATCCTGCCGTACTGGAGTCGGCCGCCTTCGCGCAGCAGAGTGTGGGGGTGCAGGGGTTTCCTGCGCTGGAGCGGCTGCTGTTCGCGGACGACAGCCTCGCCACGCTGCAGGAGCAGCCCTACCACTGCGCTGTGGTGCGGGCGATCGCCAGCAATCTGAACGACATCAGCACAGCTGTGGCGGCCCGCTGGCGTGACGAGTTCCGTACCACGGTGGCCAACGCCGATGAGCGTGGTTTTTTCGAGAGCGCGGAGGACGCCACCATCGACCTTCTCAAGGCGGTGGTCGAAAGTGTGCGCCGTGTACAGCAGCAAAAACTGGAGGCAGTGCTCGGGGAAAACCGCGCGGCCGCCCGTGGCCGGCGTGCCGAGGCCTGGCGCTCCGACCTGTCGGTACCGGCCCTGCGCAACAACGTCGCTGCCCTCCAGGCCCTGCTGCGTGAGGGCTCGCCAGCACTGAGTTCGGTCTTCCTGCCAGACGATCTGCCTGCCATCGACAGCGCCTTCGCCACGCTGCAGCAGGATCTGGCCGCCACGCCCGATTCCATGAATGCCGCCTTGGCCGACGACGTCGGCTACGCCGCCCTGCAGCGCGTCCACGCCGATCTCGACGTCCTCTTCGAATTGCTGGAGGCGGCGGTCAAGAAGACCGACCTCTACCTCGGCTTCAACAGTCTGGACGGTGACTGACGTGTCCACCGATACCCGTGCGGGACTCGATCGTCGCTCCGTGCTGCTGCTGGCCGCGCTGGGGTGGGGGGTACCCGCGCGATTGCTAGCCGGTGGCGCTGCGCCCCTGCGCCTGTGGAGCGCAGCCTCCGACCGTGAGGACAGGCATTTTCTGATCGGCTTTGCCGTGCAAGATGGCGCGCTGCAGGCGTTTGCCCGCCTGCCACTGCCCGAGCGTGGTCACCATGTCGCGAGTGCCCCCTCGCGCTCACTGTTGGTATCGGTGGCGCGTCGCCCCGGCACCAGCCTCGTGCTTGTCGATGCGACGACGGCCAGCATCACCGCTGAGCTCCGCGTGCCTGCCGATCGCCACCTCTACGGGCATGGCGTGTTCTCCCCCGACGGCGATTGGTTCTACACCACGGAAAATGCCTTCGATGAGCCTGGAGACAGCAGCGGCCGCCTCGTGCGCTGGCGGGTGAGCGGCCACGGGGCCAGTGCGGCCCTCACTCGCGTCGATGAATTTCCGACTGGAGGTACTGGCCCCCACGAGTTGCTGCTGTTGCCCGACGGTAATACGCTGGTGATTGCCAACGGTGGCATCCGTACGCATCCCTCGCGGGACCGTGACATTCTCAACCTCGACACCATGCAGCCTTCGCTCGCTTATGTCGATCGCCACACTGGCCGCCTGCTGGAGCAGCACTTCCTGCCCGCCGAGTTCCACCAGAGCAGCATCCGCCATCTCGATGCCAACGCCGCCGGTGAGGTGGTGCTGGGGATGCAGTTCGAGGGCGAAGCTTTCCTCACTGTGCCCCTGCTGGCCACGCACCGCCGGGGCGAAGCGCTGCGGCCGTTACTCGCGTCGGTCGAGTTACAGCCGCGACTGCAGCAATACGTCGGCTCGGTGCGCTTCGCGCGCGACGGGCGGCACGTGGCTGCCACCTGTCCGCGTGGCAACCTGCTCACGGTCTGGGACACCGGCAGCGGACAGGTCGTGCAGCAGTTGCGGGCGCGCGACAACTGCGGTGTCTACGCGACGACCAAGGGCTTCCTCTACAGCACCGGCATGGGCAAGGTGGCCGAACTCGATCTCGGCACCGGCGCCCTCGAGGAACTGGCTGATGCCGAAGCGCTGGACCTGCTATGGGACAACCACCTGTGCGCCGATCTGCCGACCGTGTGAGCTGGGCCGCCGCCGTACTGGCCTCGCTGCTGGCTGTCGCTGCCGTGGCCGACGACAGCAGCGCGGCACGGCAGACCGCGCTGGAAGACCTTGGGCGTGCGCTGTTTTTCGATGTCAATCTGTCCCGCGAGCGCAATCAGAGTTGTGCCACCTGCCATGACCCGGCGCGCGCCTTCACCGACTGGCGCAGCAGCGGCGTAGGTGCAGCCGCTTCGCTGGGCAGCGATCTCGCGAGTCTGGGCGACCGCAACGCGCCGACACTTAGCTACGCTGCTGCGATACCGCGCTTCGGCCGCACGGCCGATCACGACTTTGCCGGTGGGCTGTTCTGGGACGGTCGGGCCGCAACGCTGGAGCAGCAGGCCGGTGGGCCGCCACTGAATCCGCTGGAGATGGCCATGCCGGACAAGGGCGCCGTCGTGCAGCGTCTGCAGGAAAATCCCAACTACCAGTACGCGTTCAAAGGCCTGTTCGGTGCCGACATCTTCAGCGATGCCGACCGCGCCTTCGAGGCCATGACCTCGGCCATCGCCGCGCTGGAGCGCACACCGTTTTTTTCACCTTACGATTCACGCTATGACCGCTACCTGCGCGGGGAGTACCAGCCCACCGAGCAGGAGTCGCTCGGCATGACGCTGTTCTTTTCCAACCAGTTCACCAACTGCAACAAGTGTCATCAACTGCAGGCACTCCCCGAGGCGCAGCAGGAGACCTTCAGCAACTACAGCTACCAGAACATCGGCGTACCGGTGAATGCCTTGCTGCGCAGTGCCAACGGCAAGGGCGCCAACCACGTCGATCGGGGCTTGTTGGACGGCGCGGTCGCAGATGATCCGGCGCAAGCCGGCAAGTTTCGCGTACCGACGCTGCGCAATGTGGCGATCACCGCCCCCTACATGCATAACGGCGTCTTCGGGGACCTGCGCACGGTGGTGCAGTTCTACAACAAATTCCTGCAGAAGGGTTCCAAGGCGCAGATCAATCCCGAAACCGGGCTTGATTGGGGGGCGCCGGAAGTGGCCGACAACATCGCCTACGAAAAACTGCAGGCCGGTCGCGCCCTCGATGCGCGCAGCATCGACGCCCTCGTGGCTTTCCTTGGCATGCTTACCGACCAGCGCTACGAACCCTTGCTGGACGCCAGCGCGCTGCCCTGAACGGGTGTTTGCCGTTCAGTTTGGTGCCCTGACCGGGCGCCGCCTGCTCAGCCAAGTCCGGGCAGCAGTCGGCGCAGCCCGTCGATGATGAACTCCACCGCCATGGCTGCGAGGATGAGCCCCATCACGCGAGAGGCGATGTTCATGGTGGTCTGGCTCAGTCGCTGACCTATCTGGGGTGCCAGGTGGAAGCAGATCCAGACGGAGCCGGCCACCAGCCATCCCAGTCCGATCAGCGTCAGTTTGTGGGCAAAAGTGGCCGACTGCTGCGAGAAAAGGATCATGGTGCTGATCGCACCGGGGCCCGCCAGCAGCGGCAGGGCGAGCGGCACCACGCCGATGGCGGTGGATTGCATGGCCTCTTCGCTTTCTTCCGGCGTCTGCTTGGTGCGGCTGGTCTTGGCCTGCAGCATCTCGAAAGCAATCGACAGCAGCAGGATGCCGCCAGCCACACGAAAGCCCTCGATGCTGATGCTGAAGATGCCGAGAATGCGTGCACCGGCCAGCACGCTGACCGTGAGGATGCAACCCACGGCAAAGGCAGCGGTGCGGGCGATGCGACGCCGTTGGCCCCTTAGGTTGTCGGTGAAGTTGAGAAACAGCGGCACGGTGCTGAGCGGCCCGACAATGGCGATCAGCCCCGTCAGCATTTTCAGGTAATCGTTCCAGTTCAACACGACAAATGCTCCCGTGGTGGCAGACGGCGCAGCCGGCCCGGCCGTGCTGCGCTCAGGACTTTGCACCCGTCAGATCGGCACTGCGGTCGAAGGCTGCCAGAATCTCGGCATGGCGCCGTTCCACCAGGTTCCTGTCCTGTGGGTGGGTAATCACATAAAGTCGGTTTTGCTCCATGGCCTTGAGGACCCAGCGTCCGTACTCCAGAGGGTCGGTCCCCTGCAGGGCCGCTTTGGCGAGCACGAAGTCGTCGCTGGTTTCCAGCGGTCCGCCATAGCGCTGTGGCCGCTGGCGGCCCGCGTGGGAAAGCGCCGTATTGATCACGCCAGGGCAGAGGATGGAGACGCCCACGCCGAGTGGGCCTAGATCCGCCTGCAGAGCCTCACCATAGCCCACTAGGGCGAATTTGGTGGTGTTGTACATGCCCTGACCGCGGCTCGGCTGATAAACGCGCAGACCACTGATGGAACTCGTCAGCACGATGTGGGCGGCGGCGGGATGCTGCAGCAGGGCCGGCAGACAGGCCTGCACCGTATTGACTGCTCCTTTCAAATTGATGTCGATGACCCAGTCCCAGTCGCCATCGCTGGTCTCTTGCAAGGGCCCGAGATAGCCGGGTACGCCGGCATTGGCGCACACCACGTGCAGGGCACCGTGGCGGGTCAGCACCTGCTCGATGGCCGCGTGCAGGGCCTGGCGATCACAGATGTCGGCGCAGAGGGTGAGGACGGTATGCCCCGCCTCGGCAAGCGTCGACCTGGCTGCTGCCAGACCGGCGCCGTCCACGTCGAGCAGCACAGGCTGCAGACCCTGTTCCGCAAATGCACGCGCCATCCCGAGGCCGATGCCCGAGGCGCCTCCCGTGATGAGCGCGATCTTGCCTTGAAAACTGCGAATGATTCCGCTCCTGGTTCAGGGTGGCTCGTGAGGGCGAGTACCGCCTGGGTTGCGGCACGGCGACCCGACCGGCACAGCCACGGCCACCTGCTACGAATTGCGGCGCATTCTCTGGATTGCCCCCCGCGAATGCAACCCGAGGGCCGCGGCGGCGCTCAGCGCCGGAACAGCTTGCCCTGCCGCAGTCGGTCACCGAGCGAGCGCCACAGGCTGTCACTGGCGGCCTTGGCGGGCAACCCGAAGCTGGCACCTTCGCGGTTGCCGGACACCGGTCGCTTCGGCTGCTGCTCGACTGCCGCTTGCGGTCGTGGCGCCCGATTGCCCGGCGCCGGCCCCTGCCGCAGTTCATTGCCGGGGTTGGCTGAACCACCCATCTGTGGCCGGCCCCCGCCGTGACCACGACCGCGTCGACGTCCCCCGTGGCCGCCGCCGACGCCCTGCTGGCTCCGACCGCCCGACTGGGGCAAGCCGGACGCCGAGGCTCCGAAACCGGCGCCGTGCTGCCGGAGGTCCGGTTGGCGTGAGGAGTGCTGCCGTGGCGGCTGCTGCGCCGGGCGCTGCCCGGCGCTGTCCTGGCGTGGATAGGCCGGTGCCGAGCGCTGCCCGCCGGGATGGCGCGGGCGGGCAGGACGTTGGCGTCCCTGCTGCCCCTTGGTCGACTGCTCGGACGGTCGAGCCGGTTCCGGTACTGCCTTGGGTACTGGCAGACTCTGGGCATCGAAGCTCATGCGGTTGATCTTGCGCCGGATCAGGCGTTCGATGGCGCGCAGCTGGTCACTGTCTTCGTCGCATACCAGCGACACAGCCAGCCCGCTCGCACCGGCGCGGCCGGTGCGGCCAATGCGGTGTACGTAGTCCTCTGGCACCTGCGGCAGATCGTAGTTCACCACCATCGCCAACAGATCGATGTCCAGTCCGCGGGCGGCGATGTCTGTCGCTACCAGCACCTGCACGCGATTGTTCTTGAAGTCGTCGAGTGCCTTGGTGCGCTGATTCTGGCTCTTGTTGCCGTGGATGGCCGCGGCATCCACGCCAAAACCGGCCAGCTTCTTCACGAGCGCGTTGGCGCCGTGCTTGGTCCTGCTGAACACCAGAACCTGTTCGCGTGTTTCCAGCAGCAGCTTGCCGAGCAGGGGCAGTTTCTTGTCCTTCTGCACCTCGTAAACCTGCTGCTCTACCGTCTCCACCGTGGAATTGCGCGGCGCCACGTCGATTTCGAGCGGGCTGTGGCAGATGGTCTTGGCGAGGGCGCGGATATCGTCCGAAAAAGTAGCGGAGAACAGCAGATTTTGCCGCTGCTTGGGCAGCAGTTGCAGGATCTTGCGGATGTCGCGGATGAAGCCCATGTCGAGCATGCGATCGGCTTCGTCGAGCACCAGGATCTCCAGTGCGCTGAACCCCACGATTTTTTGCTGGTAGAGGTCGAGCAGACGGCCCGGTGTGGCCACGAGAATGTCGCAGCCACGCTGCAAGGCATCGATCTGCGGATTGATACCGACACCGCCGAAGACCACGACCGTGCGCAGCTTTTCATGCTTGCCGTACACCACGATGCTTTCCTGCACCTGGGCTGCCAGCTCGCGGGTCGGGGTCAGTACCAGCGCCCGGATCTGCTGGTTGGAAGCGGGAGGTTTTCCGGCGAGCCGCTGCAGCAGTGGCAGTGTGAAACCGGCCGTCTTGCCGGTGCCGGTCTGGGCGGCGGCCATGACATCCTGACCGGTCAGGATGGCGGGGATGGCGCGCTGCTGGATGGGGGTTGGTGTGGTATAGCCGGTGTCGTGCACGGCCTGCAGCAGCGATGCGCTGAGGCCCAGTTCATTGAATGACATGAGTTTCCTGTGATGTGTTTGCATCGCGCCCAAGGACGGGGCCGACGATGCTCAATCGAGCGATTCTGCGGCGCGTGCCACTCGCTCGGCTTCTTCCTGCTTGGCGGCTTCGATGACGGCGAACAGCTGTGCCAGATCGGCAACGGTCGTGTCTGCTTCGAAGCGCCCGGTCAATTCGCTGTCCTCGTGCAAATCGCCGGTTTCGTACAGTGCCCAGATTTCGTTGGCGTAGTCGGTTTCCAGTAACTCCGGGGCGAAGCGGCCGAAAAACTCGCGCATATTGGCAACATCCCGCTCAAACAGCATGCGCGCGCTGTTGTTGCCTGCTGCGTCGACGGCCTGCGGCAGGTCGATGATGACCGGGCCATTGGCATCCACCAGCACGTTGAACGGCGACAGGTCGCCGTGTACCAGGCCCGTACAAAGCATACGGACCACTTCCTTGATGACCTGTCCATGCAGGACCAAAGCCCGCTCGGCTGTCAGATCGAGATCACCGAGACGCGGCGCTGAGAGGCCGTCGACATCCGTGACCAGTTCCATCAACAACACGCCGTCCACGAAACTGAGAGGCTCCGGCACCCGCACCCCGGCCGCCGCGAGTTTCCGCAGCGCCTGCACTTCGGCATTCAGCCAGGCGGCTTCCTGCTCCTGCTGGCCGTAACGGGTTTTCTTTGCCATCGCACGACCGCGCCGGCTGCTGCGTTCGCCACGGCCTTCCTGGTACTGGACCGCTTGCCGAAAGCTGCGTTGGTGGGCTTCCTTGAACACCTTGGCGCAGCGGCGCTGGCCGCCACAGTCCACGATGTAGACCTGAGCTTCCTTGCCGCTCATCAGCTGGCAGATCACGGCATCGATCAGGCCGTCTTCGAGCAGTGGCAAAAGCCTTGGCGGTATCTTCATCGATTCACGGTGCCGGGCGCTGCAGGTCGGCTGGGCCGACCGGACACTCTGTTGCGACGCGGGGCTAAACGGGGGGAGACTCAGGGTGTACTGGCCGCGTAGCAACGCGGTAATGGTCGGCATTCTGCGTGC
>Ga0315906_10008271_pt1 | contig 12495 bp, 9 predicted proteins | sample LakEriMetagenome_4_FD_203526 | JGI IMG/M metagenome (GOLD analysis project Ga0315906, IMG submission 203526) | Freshwater fungal communities from buoy surface, Lake Erie, Ohio, United States - Buoy 2 MA122 | ecosystem: Environmental > Aquatic > Freshwater > Lake > Lake biofilm | place: USA: Lake...
TCACCGCGACAGGGTCGCTGAGCTTGGCTGCGATGACCTGAAGGAGCTTGGAAAGCGTCGCAGACACGCCGCTCGGCGCCTCGGCAAGAAGCGAAGCAGGTGCTGTCTCGAGCCAGGACAAAAGCCCAGAGGAGAGCCAGGGGGTCTGCAGCGCAGCGGTGGGGGTAAGGGCGAGTTCCATGCCGCAGTCTCGGAAGTTCTCGGTCGCGGCTGTCCTCGGCACGACGGTCGGGGACAGCCATCCTCGGACGCGAGGGCGCCGAGGACCGATCGCCCGACGGTCGGGAGATCGAGATCGGGAATGTAGGGCTGACAGGGGTTTCCCGCAACCAAGCGAGATCTCGGACAGGTGCGCTCGCGGGTAGCATCCGACGCATGCCGACAGGGCTGCGGCGCATACTCCCCAACGCGATCACCATGGTGCGGCTTGTGATGGCCGTGGTCTTCTTCGTGATCCTGGGTCGGATCGACCGCGAGGCTCCTGCTGCGGAGATCTCGCTCCTGGGCGCCTGGGGCATGGGGCTCTTCGCCACCGCGGCGCTCACCGACATCCTCGACGGATATCTCGCGAGACGGTGGGGGGTTGTGAGCGCCTTCGGGCGAATCATGGACCCGCTGGTCGACAAGACCTTGGTCCTTGGTGGATTCATCTACCTCGCGTCGCCGACGTTTGAGCCCATTCCTGCGAACGCGATGATCGGTTCGGGCATCGCCGCCTGGATGGTCGTACTGATCCTGGTTCGCGAACTGCTCGTGACCGGCATCCGCTCGTACGCCGAGTCCCGCGGCATCGCCTTTCCTGCCGACTGGTCGGGCAAGCTCAAGATGTTCGTCCAGTCCTTCTGCGTCGGTTGCTGTGTCTACGTGGCGACGCGCGTCGAGCCGTTCGGCTGGCAGGTCTTCCTGCGCGACGCATCGACGTGGGGCACGGTCGTACTCACTGTCCTCAGTTCGTTCACCTACATTCACCGCGCGCTTCGGCTTCCGCCTGAGGGCGCGGAGGGCTCGACATGAGTGCACGCAACGAACAGAGCGGTTTCGGGATGTGGATGATGACCGGCATGGGTTTCGGGCTGCTTCGTCCAGCTCCCGGGACATGGGGCTCGCTGCCGCCGGTGATGCTTGCACTTGCGCTCGCATTTCTTGACACCAACCCGCGAACGATCGACATGGCGCTTGCGGGGCTTGGAATTGTCTTCGGCCTTGCGTGCCTCGTCTGGGGCGAGGATGCGGAACGGCGGTTCGGCAAGAAGGACCCGGGGTCCGTCGTCGCCGATGAGATCGCCGGGCAATCGCTCGCGCTTATGTGGCTTCCGTGGACGCTCGGCAACAACGCCCGCATCATCGCAACCTGCGCCATTGCGTTCTTCGCGTTCCGCGTGTTCGACATCGTCAAGCCGCCGCCCGCGCGTGGCTGGCAGCGCCTGCCAGGGGGTCTTGGCATCCTGATCGACGACCTCGTCGCTGGCTTCTACGCGTTGATCGCGACCCAGATCCTCGTGCGCGTCCTCTGGGGCTGACATGCGCGAATTCAGCCTGCTCAATCGCATCTTCAAGGACAACGCAGGGCTTCCTGAAAGCGTGCTCGTTCCCCCTGGCGACGACATGGCCATGCTCGCGCTCGGTGGCGCGCGGCGACTGCTTGTTGCGTCCGACAGCGTGATCGAAGGTCGCCACGTTCCGATGGGGATTGATCCATTCGCGATCGGGCGCAAGGTTGTGCTGCGGAACGTGAGCGACGTGGCCGCGATGGCGAACGCGATGCCGATCGCGGGCGTCGTATCCGCCGTGCTTCCCCATGCAACGAGCGACGAGCGCGCGTGGAGGCTGCACGAGGGACTGCGCGACACGTCGCGTGCATGGGGCGCACCTATCGTCGGCGGTGACATCGCCACCAGCGCGGATGTGAGGGTGATCTCGGTCAGCCTCACCATTCTCGCCGTGCCGTGCGACGAGAACCGCGCTGTTGCCACGCGAGCCGATGCGCAGGTCGGCGATGGCATCTTCGTGACGGGAACGATCGGCGGCGCCTGGGATCCCGCCACGGGACTCGGCAAGCATCTTGATTTCACCCCGCGCCTCGCCGTCGCGCAGGAACTCTCGCGTACGCTCGGCGACCGGCTTGGCGCGATGATCGATGTCAGCGATGGACTTGGCCGCGACCTCGGCCATGTCGCCGCGATGTCCCGGGTCTCGATCGAGATCGACCTCGCGTGCGTGCCCGTCGGTGCCGGGCTGGATCCCCGGATCGCGATCGGGCAGGGCGAGGACTACGAGCTCGCCTTCACCGCGCGCGGCGAGGTTCCATCGGTCATCGGGGGCGTGCCTGTGACGCGCATCGGCACCGTCGTCGCAGGCGACGGCGACGTCCGCGCCGCGATCGACGGCACGTGGCTCGACGCGAGCCGCGCAGGATTCGAGCATGACGGTGGGGGGGCGCCATGAACTTGCCGCTTGCCTTCCATCTTCGGAACCGCGAGGAAACCGAGCAGTTCGGAGCGGTGCTCGGCGATCTGCTTCGGTCGACGTCCGCGCACGCTGGGAGCGTCACCATCCTGCTCTCGGGCGACCTCGGGGCTGGCAAGACCACCTTCGTGCGCGGGCTTGCCCTCGGACTCGGCGCCGACGAGGGCGCCATCGCCAGCCCGACCTTCACGCTGCGCATGGATCATCGCGGCGCGGAACGCTCGCTCGCGCATATCGATGCATGGCGCATCGGTCCCGACGACCTCGAGTCACTCGGTTTCGACGAACTGCTTTCGGGCGACGGGATCATCGCCATCGAGTGGCCGGAGCGGATCGCAGGGCACTTGCCTGTGCGGCATCTCCGCGTGAGGCTCGAGCACGCGGATCCAATCGAGGAGGGCGCTGAGCCAGGGCGGACAGTGACGATGGATGCTGCAGGCATGAGCGACCCACAGCGTCGGCGGATCGCGGAAGGGCTCTCGCTCCTCGCGCGGGCGCCTCGGATCTCGCCCCCCTCTTGCCCTGTGTGCGGACGCCCCCCGGCGGGGGTGTCTGCTGTCGATGCGCCCTTCTGTTCTCCGCGCTGCAGGCTTGCGGATCTTGGCGATTGGCTGCTCATGCGTCACCGGATCGTGGGCACCGAGACACCCGAGTTCGATGAGTGAATCGACTCATCGCGGTGCGATGGCGAAGATCTGGAACCGATGCCCGACCGGCTGCCACCCGAGCTCGCGGCAGATGCGGTCGCGGACGGCGGTGAGCTCCTTGCTCGAGAACTCGACGCGACGACCCGTCTTCATGCACACCATGCAGTCGCGCGGCTCGCGTCCGTACAGCAGTTCGTAGTGTGATTGCTTCGCGTCGAACAGCGACTGGGTGATGATGCCCGCGTCAAGGAGCAGCCTGATCGTGCGGTACACGGTCGCCTTCGAGACGTCGTGTCCCTTCGCGCGAAGATCCAGCAGCAGTTCCTCTGCCTCGAATGCGCCGTCTCGCGCGATGATCGAGTCGAGTACGTCTGCGCGCTCCTGCGTGTACTTCAGGTCGCGGCTCTTGAGGAAGCGGCGGAACACCGAACACAGCGGCGCGAACGAATGAGCCTCGGGCGAGAGCACGGGTTCGTCGGCGGGACTCGCGGGACCATCAGGATCGGCATCGACGGGCATGCGCCGATCGTAAGCCCACCAATCCCCTCTCCCAAATCCAAGGTCTCATAATGGATATTATGTTAAGTAGGGTCGACTAAGCCTTATCGACGTACTGAACATCGGTCAGCGATCCACCCTCACAGCAAGAATCCGCTCCAGGCGGCTGCTGAGCGCGTCATCGCCGCTCGCCTTTGCGGCCTCCAGCGCGATCTCGACGGCGCGCCGCTCGATCCGCGTGAGTTGCTGACCCGGCCGCGACAGCGACTCCGCATCGGCGAGCTCGGCAAGCGCCCTCGCGGGCTGGGACATGCCCATTCGTGCTCGGGCCAGCGTCGTGCGGGCGGCGAGGCACTGTGGGTGCGAGCGCCCGAGCTCGCGCTCGATCAGCGGCGCTGCGCGCTCGAGGACGACGACCGCCTCGGCGTAGCGTCCGTGTTCGGTCAGGAACGCGGCGTAGTTGGCGTCGTTGGCGAGCGTGATCCGGCTCGACGGACCAAGCGCGCGAAGCGCAGCGTCGGTCGTCGCCTTGAACTCGGCCTCGGTGCGTGCGTCATCATCGAGCAGCGCGAGGCACTGGGCGAGGTTCGCGCCCGCGAGGATCGAGCGGACGTCGCTCGCGCCGAGCTTCTGCAGGAACGCCTGGCGGTTCTCGTCATAGAGCCGTGACGCCGCAGCAGGATCGCCAAGCTCCAGCATCGCAGCAGCAAGGTTGTTGCGCGCGGAGAGCGTGTCTTCATGATCTCCGCCGAGCACCTCGGAAAGCGGCGCAATCGCATCGATCAGCAGGGCCTTCGCCTCGTCGGCCTGACCGAGCGCGAGCAGCGCCTCGGCGAGGTTGTTCGCCGATCGAAGCGTGCTCGGATGACGGGGGCCGAGCATGGAGAGCTTGGCGCGATACAGCTTTCGCGCGATGGGCTCCGCGTCGGCGTAGCGCCCTCGCTCGGCGAGGACGAGCGCCAGCTCCTGCTCGGTCTCGAGCTTGCTCACGGCGGGCACGTCACGGAGCGCCGACTTGCGCTCGACCGCGTCCCGCAGAAGTTCCTCCGCGCGGACAAGATCGCCGCGCTTGCGTGCGAGCGAGGCAAGGTTGTGCACCGCGTTCGCCGCGACGAGATCGTCCCCGCGGGACGCGGACTCGAGCGGCGCCTTGGCGTCGTCCAGCTGATCGGATTCGACGAGTGCGTGTCCGATGGCATTGTCGATCGCGCGCACCGTCGAGGACCCTTCGCGCGCACCCGAACCCACGCGTAGCTCACGCTCGCGGCGGAACTGCTTGAGCGCCTCGTCGAAGTTGCCGGTCGCCGCGTGGGCGAGCCCGAGCGCCGAGCGGACTTCCGCCTCGACGACCGGATCGCGGTCCTCGCGACCGAGCTCGAGCTCCGCCTCGACCAGGACGAGCTTAAGGAGCTTCGGATCAAGCCCTTGCGCCACGGCCGGATCGAGTGCCGTCAGCATGGAGCGGTTGAGACGCGCGATCTCGCGCCAGCGCTCCGCCTGCTCGCTGCTCCGCACGAATCCGTAGCTCAGTCCGCCCACGGCGATCGTCAGCGCGCCGACGATGGTGCCGCCGACGACGAGCGCGGCGCGATGCCTGCTCGCGAGCTTGCGGAGCCGATACATCGCTGTCGACGGGCGCGCGCGAACGTTGCCGCCGGCGAGGAAGCGCTCGACTTCATCCGCGAGTTCATCGGGCGTCGTGTACCTCCGCGCGGGCATGCGCTCGAGCGCGCGCAGCACGATCCAGTCGAGTTCGTCCTCGAGCGCCGAACGCAGCTTGCGTGGCGTGTTCGGCGGAAGCGCCTGGCTTGGCCGAGGGATCCGGCCTTCGGTGATCTGCTTCTGGAGGTCGATCGCGCCGGCCATGCCGTCGAGCTCGGTACGGAAGGGACGTGATCCAACCAGCGCCTCGTAGAGCATCACGCCGAGCGACCAGACATCGACTCGTCCATCGAGCTCGGTGACGCCGGTCGCGATCTCGGGCGACATGTAGGCAGGGGTTGCGGCGGCAGGGCCCTGCCGCGTCTCGGTCCGCAGGGCGTCGTATCCGACCAGCTTCGCGACCCCGAAATCAATCAGCTTGGGTTCCTCGGCAAGCGAGGTGTCATTGGCCGAGCCGACGGCGCGTACCAGCACGTTCGCAGGCTTCAGGTCGCGGTGAAGGATCCCTTGGCGGTGGGCGTAGGCGATCGCACGGCACACCAGGACGAACATCTGCAGCCGTGCTGCGAGGTGCTCGCGGTTCTTGTGGCACCATGCGTCGAACGGGATCCCGTCGACGAACTCCATGACCAGGTAGGGCGCGCCCTCCGCGGTGTTGCCTGCATCGAGGATGCGCGCCACGTGCGGATGCTCGAGCCGGGCGAGCGCAAGCTTCTCCGCCTCGAATCGCTTGAGCGCGCTCGAGCTGAGCGATCCCATGCGCAGGATCTTGACCGCGACAGGGCGCACGACAGGCTCGAATTGCTCGCCCTTCCACACCACGCCAAAGGCGCCCTCTCCGATCTGCTTGTCCAAACGGACACCGCGGACGCGCGGAGGCGGGGCTTGCGGGCCCTTGTCCACGTTTCCGAAGAGAAAATCCGTTGCCAGGTGCTGCTCGCCTGGTTCCATAAGCCAAGCAGACTGTACCCGCAGCCCCCCCGCTTCCAAGCGTCGCCCTGCGAGGCGCGGGAAAATGACTCAGACCTGCCCGCATAGACGGCGCCATTGACACCGCCCGTGCGATCGTTTCCGCCGTCACAGGTCCAACGCGGCCCTCACGACACAGTCGCGGCCTGACGCGAACCGAGCCGGTCGAGCCCAAAGACCTCGTGGGTGATCTCGAGGGCGCGCTTGGCGTGCTCCTTGCCAAGGATGCACGAGATCTTGATCTCGCTGGTGGTGATGTTGTGGATGGGGATGCCCGCGTCGCCGAGCGCCTTGAACATGCGGCTTGCGACGCCGACGTGCGTCTTCATGCCTGTGCCGACGACCGAGATCTTGGCAAGGCCGATCTCGATGGCGAGTTCGCCGGTGCCGACGCGGTCGAGCACCTGCGAGGCGGCGAGCTTCACGTCTGCGAGCTCGCCATGGTCGACGGTGAACGAGATCGATGCGATCTCGCCGAACTCCGTCTGCACGATGTCGTCGACGAGGATGCCCGCCTTCGCCACCGCCTCGAAGAGCATGCCTTGCACGCCGGGGTTGTTGGGGATGCGTCGCAGGCTCACGCGGCCAAGGTCGGGCTTGAGGGCGGCACCGACGACCATCACTTCTTCCATCTCGGGAGTCTCCCTGCAGATCATCGTCCCCTCATCGGGGCGCTGGCTGTGTCGGACATGGATCGGGACGCCGTATCGCTCGCCGAAGAGCACGGCGCGTGGGTGCATGACCTGCGCGCCGAGGAGGGCGAGCTCAAGCATCTCCTCATAGCTGATGCGCGCGAGCTTCGATGCGCTTGGCACGAGCCGGGGGTCTGCGGTGTAGACGCCATCGACGTCGGTGAAGATCTCGCAGCAGCCGCCATGTTCGGCGACCTGCAGCGCTGCGGCGAGCGCGACGGCGGTGGTATCGGATCCGCCGCGGCCGAGCGTGGTGATCTCGCCCTCGGTCGAGACACCCTGGAAGCCACAGACGACGGGCACCCGGCCGAGCGCGAGCTCGCGATCGAGCCGATCGCGGCGCACGCGCATCACCCGCGCGCGCCCATGGGCGCCATCGGTCTCGATGCCGGCTTGGCCGCCGGTCAGGCTCGTCGCGGGCACGCCGAGCTTCTCAAGCGCCATGGCGACCAGCGCCACGGACACCTGCTCGCCCGTGGCCATGAGCATGTCCATCTCGCGCCGCGAAGGACGATCCGCCACCCTTGCCGACAACTCGATGAGCTCATCGGTCGTATGACCCATCGCGCTCACGACGACGACCACCTTGTGGCCTTCGTCGACGCGCTGCTTCACCCGCGTCGCGCAACGCGCGATGCGCTGTGGGTCTCCGACCGACGTGCCTCCGAACTTCTGAACGAATACCGCCATGGGTGCATCCTTGCACGGGCGAATGTACACGCTTTCCGAGCGTGCGGGGCGCTGGGAAACGCGCGCTCGATGGGGTCAGGACACCGATGCGGCGCGATCGCGCTCGGCGCGCTCGGCCCGCTTGCGGGCGCTCTCGTCGAGGATGCGCTTGCGCATGCGGATCTGCGATGGCGTGATCTCGACGAGCTCGTCGCCCTCGATGTACTCGAGCGCCGCCTCGAGCGAATAGTCCCGAGCGCCGCGGAGGACGACCGTCTGGTCCTTGCTGGTCTCGCGGAAGTTCGTCAGCGGCTTCATGCGGGTGATGTTGATCACCAGGTCGTTATCACGGTTGTGCTCGCCGACGATCTGCCCGGTGTAGACCTGGTCGCCGGGGCGCACGCACATCACGCCGCGGTCGGCGAGGCCTTCGATCGCATACGCAGTGACGCGCCCGCCCTCGAGCGCGATCATCACGCCGTTCTTCCGCTTCTGCGTTTCGCCGCGCACGGGCTTGTACGCGGAGAAGGTGTGGTGCATGACCGCCTCGCCGCCGGAGGCGTTGAGGATGCGGGTGCGGAGGCCGATGAGTCCGCGGGCGGGAATCTCCGCCTCGACGTGCATGCGTCCCGCGCGCTCCTCCATCTTCAGGATCTCCGCGCCGCGCGAGCCGAGAAGCTCGAGCGAGCCGCCGAGGCCGTTGCTGCCGACGTCGAGCGAGAGACGCTCGAACGGCTCGCAGCGGACGCCGTCGACCTCGCGCTCGATGACCTCAGGCTTGCCAACAGTGAGCTCGAATCCCTCGCGGCGCATGTTCTCGAGGAGCACGCCGAGGTGGAGCAGGCCGCGGCCAGACACGTGGAACTCGTCGGCGGAGTCGCCGGGCGAGACGCGCAGCGCGACGTTGGTCTCGAGCTCGCGGTCGAGCCGCTCCGAGATCTGCCGGCTGGTGACGAACTTGCCTTCCTTGCCGCCGAAGGGGCCGTCGTTGATGCGGAACACCATGTGCAGCGTCGGCTCGTCGACCTTCACGCGCGCCATCGGCAGCGGATTGTCCGGGTCGCAGATGGTGTCGCCGATGTCGATCTTGCCAAGGCCCTCCACGGCGCACAGATCGCCGGCCAGGATCTCGCTTGCCTCCCGGCGGGCAAGACCCTCGAAGCGGTTGACCTTGAGGACGCGAGCCTTGCGCACGGAGCCATCGGAGCAGCACACGGAGACCTGCATGCCGCCCTTGATGACGCCGCCGTACACGCGTCCGATGCCGATGCGCCCGACGTAGTCGCTCCACGCGAGATTGGTCACCAGCATCTGCAGCGGCGCCGTCTCGTCGGCGTTCGGCGCGGGCACGCGCTCGACGATCTCCTGGAAGAGCTCGTCGACGCCCTTGTCGCGGGTATCGATGTGGCGCGCGGCCCAGCCATCGCGGCCAGACGCGTAGATGATCGGGAAGTCGAGGGCGTGATCGTCGGCGCCGAGGTCGACCAGCAGGTCGAAGACCTCGTTCACGACGCCCTGCACGCGCGCCTCTGGGCGGTCGCACTTATTGATGACGACGATCGGCTTGAGCCCGAGCTCGAGCGCCTTCGACAGTACGAAGCGCGTCTGCGGCATCGGCCCCTCGAGTGCGTCGACGAGCAGCAGGCAGCCGTCCGCCATGCGGAGCACGCGCTCGACCTCGCCGCCGAAGTCGGCGTGGCCCGGCGTATCGAGGATGTTCACGCGGTAGACCTCGCCGCGGTGCTTGCCGCCGCGGATCGTGTACGTCACGGCGCAGTTCTTGGCGAGGATCGTGATCCCGCGCTCGCGCTCGAGCGGGTTCGAGTCCATCACGCACTCGCCGCCTTCGTCGAGCTTGACGGCTCCGGATTGGGAAAGCATGGCATCCACGAGCGTGGTCTTGCCGTGGTCGACGTGGGCGATGATGGCGATGTTGCGGAGGTATTGGTCGGCCATGGCGGGCAAAAACTCGAAAGACGCACAGTGTAGCACGTCATCCGCCCCGATTCCCGCCCCCTGCCGATCCGTGCCGTTCAGATGCCGTACAGCGGACGCAGCTTGCCCTCGAGATGACGCATAAGCGGCTCCGCGGAGAGTGCCTTTCCCGTCACCCGCTGCACCAGTTCCGACGGCGAATACCGCTTGCCATGGGTGTGGATGTTCTCGTTGAGCCACTTTCGGAGCGGCTTGAACTCGCCTCGGCTGAAGCCGTCCGAGAGTCCTGGCATCTGCGCGCACGCAGCCTCGAAGAACTGCGATGCGTACAGGTTCCCGAGCGTGTACGTCGGGAAGTAGCCCATCGCGCCCATCGACCAATGGATGTCCTGCAGGCAGCCACGTCGATCATCGGGCACATCGAGCCCGAGCAGGTCCTTGTAGAGACGGTTCCAGACCGCCGGGATGCCCGCGACCTCGAGGGAGCCGCCGATGACGGCACGCTCGATCTCAAACCGCACCATCACGTGCAGGTTGTAGGTCGCCTCGTCGGCTTCGACGCGGATGAATCCAGGCTCGACGACATTCGCTGCGCCGTAGAGATCATCGAGGCTGAACTTGCGCGACTCACTTCCGATGATCTCGGGAAGACGCGGCGCGAGCCAAGACCAGAACGCTCGGCTCCGGCCAACCTGGTTCTCCCACATGCGGCTCTGGCTCTCATGGATGCCGAGCGACACGCTCTCGCCAAGCGGCGTGCCGATGCGCGCGTAGTCGAGCCCCTGCTCGTAGATCGCGTGGCCAGACTCGTGCATGGTCGAGCCGAGTGCGTCGTTCACGCAGCGCTCGTTGTAGCGCGTCGTCATGCGTACGTCGTTGCAGTGCGTGCCGCCGCAGAACGGGTGCGTCGAGCGATCGAGCCGCCCGCGGTTGAAGTCGAAGCCGATCGCCTCCGCGACGAACTTCGACAGCGCCTCCTGGCGATCGATGGAGACCGGAAAGTCGTTGAACCCATCGGCGGGCTTACGCGGCGCCGACTTGATCTCCGCGATGAGCTTCTGGAGCCGCGGGCGCAGCGGATCGAACACTCCTGCGACGTACTTCGCCGTGCATCCGGGCTCGTAGAGATCCGCAAGCGCGTCCCAGCGCTCGCCGTCCTTTGCAAAGCCGTAGCAATCGGCCTGCGCGCGAAGCAACCCGACGAGCTTCTCGAGCCACGGCGCGAAGCGCTTGAAATCGCTTGCCGCGCGCGCCTCGGCCCACTCGTGCTTGGCGACGCTCGAGGTCTTGGCCATCTCCTCGACGAGGCTCGCGGGAAGCTTCGTCGCCTTGCTGTAGTCGCGGCGCGCCTCGCGTACGAGCGCGGCGGTCGCGGGATCGGCCATCGCGCGGCCGTCTGCCTCGACCGCGGCGATCAAGTCGCCACGCTCGCGGCTCGAGGAGCGCTCGTGCACCATGCGGGCGATGAGCGCTTGCTGGCGTGCGCGCCAATCGAGCCCCCCCGCCGGCATCTGCGTCTCCTGATCCCAGTCGAGGAGGTTGTTCGAGGTCGAGAGCAGCGCCGTCTCCTGCAAGTGGGTGACGAGCGCTTCGAGCGGCGAGTGGGCAACAGCGGTCATGGGGTTCTCCGTGCGACGCAGTGTAAAAGAAACGCCGCGCTCCCAAGGGGAGCGCGGCGATGCTTGGCGTGTTGCGCGGGCGTCACTTGGAAGCGGGCGCGGTGACCTTCGGAGCGGGGCTCACAGGCTTGAGGACCTCGATGAGCTTCGACTTGTCGCCCGTCGTGCGGTTCATCGCGTGGTCGAGCGCAGTCCAGCCCTTCTCGTCGGTCGCCGCAGGATCGGCCTTGGCAGCGAGGAGCTGCTGGACCTTCTCGGCGGAGCCGCTCGCGGCAGCGAGATGCAGCGCGGTCTGCCCCGCCTTGTTCTTGGCGGTCACATCAGCGCCGGCGGCGATCAGGATCTTGAGGCTCTCAGCCTTGCCCGTGCGCGCGCCGCGGAGAAGCGGCGTGTCGCCGGTCTGCTTGTCGGCGGCCTTCAGGTCGGCACCAGCCTTGACGAGCACCTCGACGGTCTGCGGCTGGCCGAGGCCGGCAGCCCAGATCAGCGGAGTCCAACCGTTGTCGTCGGCGGCCTTGACGTCCGCGCCCTTCGAGAGCAGGAACGCCACGGTCTCGGGCTTTCCGAACCCAGCTGCCCAGAGGAGCGGAGTCGAGTTGATCTGGTCACGCGCATTGACGTTCGCGCCCTTGTCGACTAGGAACTGAACGGAGCCGAGGTCATTCTCGACGGCGCCCCAGAGCGGGGTGCGACCCTGGCGGTCCTTCACGTTCGCATCGGCCTTGGCTGCGACGAGCGCTTCCATGGCGGCGCGGTTGCCGCTCTTTGCGGCCCAGTAGAGCGCGGTGCGCTGTCCGGCGCGGTCGCGCTCGTTGACATCGGCGCCTGAGGCGATCAGCGCGCTCACCTTCGCGAGGTCGCTTGCACGGACCGCGTTGATGAGGTCGGTCGTGCCAGGCCCGGGCGGGGTGACCGGAGGGGTCGGCGGAATCTGGCCGGCATTGAGCGCGCGCTTGATGAGCAGCGTCATGCTCGGCGCCTTCTCGTTGTCGGTCTTGACCAGCACCTTGGGCTGGCGACCAGCCGCATCCCACATCGACCAGTCGATGAGGAGGACGTGCTTGGTCGCGGCATCCATCGGCGGGTTCTTCACGACCGGCGGCTCGATCGCGGTGACCTTGAACGCCTTGCCTTCGGTCGACTCAAGCACGATCTCGCCCGGAGCGATGCCGGCCGCGGTGGGATCGGCCGGACCGTCGATCATGTCGGGGGTCATGGTGACGAAGGCGACGACGTCGCCCTCGACCGTGAGCACCACGGGGGCGTGGTTCTCGATCTGGAAGGTCACGCGCTTCGAGAGCTTGATGCCTTGCTTTGCGCCCGGCGCCAGCGTGATCT
>Ga0315906_10008272_pt1 | contig 12494 bp, 8 predicted proteins | sample LakEriMetagenome_4_FD_203526 | JGI IMG/M metagenome (GOLD analysis project Ga0315906, IMG submission 203526) | Freshwater fungal communities from buoy surface, Lake Erie, Ohio, United States - Buoy 2 MA122 | ecosystem: Environmental > Aquatic > Freshwater > Lake > Lake biofilm | place: USA: Lake...
GCCCCAGAAAGAGATTTCGTTACTGCAAAAATAATGGCAGCTAACCCAATAGCCGTCAGTGCAGAACCAATGGGTTGGCTATAAAGACTATATGCCGATATTAACACCGTCGCGGCAAGCATTCCATCCCTTTCAAGGTTCACCATATCTTTTCTTCTAAAGTGTTATACCAAAATACTCTCACTTATTATTCCGTCATAGGCTAAGCAGGGGGACAATTACACGGTGTAGTGTCCAGAATGATGCACCCGCAGCAAGCGACTTAATCGCTAAACCAATAAGCGTGAGCTCCCCAGTCGATTTAACCATAGATGGCAGGTAATGCGCAAATACAAAGTTAATCACAGGCAGGCTAAAAATGAATACAATAATAGCTACAAAAAGGGGGACACGAAACTCATCAAGGCCCCGTGTAATCCACGAGCGTTTTGGAGTCGCGGGGACAGCAACCTGACGCTGTGGAAGAGAAGCAGAACCCCATTGATCACCCCCCTGAGGCGCCGCCGCCGGGTCGTTGCTATTCATCATATGCGCGAAATCACCAGGGGTGGGGTGACTGTTACCAATCATATGCGCGGTTATAGGGGCATTATCCATCTGATGGGGAGCAATCGTGTTTGGATTCGGCGCGCTGATCACACCGTGGTTGGAGCCTCCAGCTGCCGGAGGCGGCTGAATAGGGGCAGGGGGATTCATAGGGGCGGAACCTCCGTTCATTTCATTTAAAATATTCTGCACAAAGTCGCCATCGCCTTGGCCCGGAGCACTATCCAGTTCAGAAAGAAGAGTGCTCATTTAAGTGTTCTGAACAATCGCACTAAATTGCTTTTAATAATGCTCACGCACTGCGTATAAACTGTTGAAATGGTTCTATTACACCCGTTTTAGGACAACGGATTGGCTCCGCGTGGAATTGATAACATTCATGACCAAGTTGATATGTGGATGTTTTGACTTCCTCGTATGGAGGGGCTTTTTGTATGCGACATTCTTCACCGTGACATTCAGGCCTACATAATGATACTAGCCCGAGACCGAGGATAAAACTGAATATGATATTAAAACGTTCAGTCTTCAAGAACTCAAACATCTAACTGATGTTGCGCTGTTAAAAATACCACACGCAGATATAGATGTTGAAGCACCTTCGGCTTATTCCATTATTGGCCGGGGCGGGCGTCGGTATATTAATATTATATTTCTACAAAGTCCCGCGCGTTGTAGTGACTGATTATCCCCATCCACAGAACGTAAATGAACGTGTGTATCGGGACAATAACGGGGTGTGTTATAAATATACGGCTAATAATGTGAATTGCGATGCAAATGAAGGGACATTGCGCCAATACCCTATCCAGGCCTGAATTTGCCACCACCACCACGGCGAGCCGCAATGATTGCACCCACTTTCGCCTTTTGCTGCTGGTCTTCAGTAATAGTCGCCTCTGCCACATTTTCAGCTTCGGGGGCCTCTTCCAAGTTTCCTTCGCGTAAGCGAGTGCGCACAGTTTCAAGCGCAATCCCTGCCGCATTCTCCCCCTTCCACTTCGCCGGATCAAGCGCACCACTATCCTTCTCACCTAACCCGATACCGGATGGGCCTTCGCGCACATCTGCAAAAATAAGCGAGTCTGTTCCTGTGGCCAGGAGTTTTTCTGCGAGAGCCCCCCCAGGTTGAAAAATGGCGGTGAAGATCTTTAACCAAAGGCCCCTTGCATCTACGGGATGACCCACTACTTTGCGGGTCATGATACGAATTGTGCGCGCCGAACGTGTATTGAGAATACTCGCACGGAGCTCAAGTTGCCCAAGTTCTTTAGCGCGTTCCGCTTCATACGCCTGCAGAGCAGTAAAATAGCGTGTGGCCTTCCCCCCGTTATCATTCTCCATCGTAAATTCAACTGGCCACATCGGACTGAGAAATCCATTCACCTCCGAATCAGTGTCAAAGAATACACGGGCCCTGCGACCATCCTTTAGTGTTTGCTGATATGCCATTAAGGCTGGTTTCCCGGCCGCCTCTTCTTCTGCCGCAGCAGCTTCTACTTCTTCGACTTTCTCATCTATCACATATTTACCTTGATCGTATTCAAGCGGAAAATCATACATACAAAGGCGTGCAACTTCTTTATCAAAGGGGTCCTTCATATCAAACATCTTGCGCTCCTCGTAACGCTCGCTCAGAAGAATCTCGCGTGTGGCTGGATTATCAATCGTGACGACATTGCGCACAGCTGAGCGAACAGCTGCACGACGTGCATCTAACTCCGCCACACGCTGATTAGCGGATAAGACCCCGCGCATATTGCCAGTAGTATAATATTCTTGCCAGGCTGCGCTCAGAGCTCGGCGTTCTATTTCATACTGGTCCTCTAGAACTGCAAGAGTATCGAGGCGGAACTCTTCAAGGGGCGCGCGCTCGGAAGGTTCCAGCGGAAGAAACCGTTTCAGAACAATTTGGTGTGCTCCAGTATGCCCTTTTAGGTTCGTTATTTGCAAGTTTCCGTCCGGTGTAAATGTATAGCCTGTAAGATTTCGGGAGCGTTTGCGGAAAAATGTTGTTATGCCGTCTAGCACCGGTTTCTCATATGCAACTGGGGGAGTGTAAGGCTGCTGCTCAGCAGCGGGAGCATCGGCAGGAACAAGGCCTTCACGCTCAGGAGGTTCTGCAGCGTCACCCATCTGGTCATACTTAGGAAATACATAAACGGCTACCGCGATGTGCCGAAGCCGGTATTACGCCACCTGATCATCCTCTATGTCGGAGGGGGCATCTTCACCAATATACACATACATGGGGATACCCTTCTTACGAAGAACTTTAGTGTTCAATTTATAATAACCGGGTTTCCCCTGTTCTTCTGGACCAGAAGGATTACTATGTAGGGCGCTAGTTAGACTCGCGGCACTTGCAGCAGCAACAATATCTTTTACCGGTGGGATTCCATGGGATGCCGAAGCTTCTCCGAAAAAGAATCGCCCAATGACATATGTGGCCACTGCCCAAACAATACAGAACATCCATAGAGGAAATATTGTCGTATCATCCCCACTAACTCCAAACTCCTTCCACCGCCCGTCTTTATGAAATATAATAGGGGGCCGTAACAATAACAAAAGTGCTATACCTCCAAGGTATAATACTAAACTTATTAGTATAGCCTTCATCTCTGTTGAATGCAAAGGTTTATCTAACTTAAAAATCATCCGCTGCTTCCTGGGCATTCTCGTAGCCGGCTTCCGCCCCTTCCCCTCCACCGCCATACATATCATCATTCAGAAGGGCAGCTGCATATGCAGCGGCCTCTGGATCTGTGGTAAAATCACCCAGTCCCATTTGAATCCGCTGTTCGCGCTCGAGTTCCAACATTTCAGGATTGAGTGTGCTGACCGCCTTTGTTCCACCAATAGCCCATTTGCCAATCCCAAGCCGTTTCATCATCAAATCTGCCTTCTTTTCTGCAGGTGTCATGCCATTCTGGCTTCTAACAAACAACTCCTTTTCAGCATTCGTGCGAAGAGCAATCAGATCGCGAATTTCATCTTCCGTGAAGCTCAGCCCCTCCAATTGTAGGCGACTCAGGCACACTTCCAGAATATTTATAGGAACACGAGCTGTAGCTTCTACACGTCCGCCGGTTCCACTAACTCCATCTGGAACTACATTTGGATTGATAAACTCACCGAGAACACCCGTAATAAGGCCACCAATTAAGTAAGCTGTCCCTGCCATCCCGCCGGGCACAAGTTGTGCGCGTATCTCATTCTGAATCACAGGTAATAGCGCCGCCAGCTGTCGTTTGGCCTGCTCCAGTTTTATCGCCGTATATCCCCCTACGACCCTGCTGAGCTTTTGTAAATAGTCTAAATGAGAATCTATCGCCGCATTAATAGTATTTTCTATATCTCCTGGCAGTTTATACGATTTCTGAACTTTCAAAGACTCGGGTTTGAATTTAATAGTGAGACGCTGAAAAGGGACGAGGAAATATGTGCGCACCGATTCTACAATCTGTGCAGGCGACTGTTTAAGAAGCGCCTTCAATGTCTCTGTCGCAGGGCCGCCTATTCTCATCGTAATATTTCCCAACATTTCCACCATATATTCCGACATTGGGTTATATGCTTCCGCAATAGCAATCTCATCTGCGCCACCAGGTGCAAGGCTATTTACACGCCCAATAGTCTGCATCAAAAGACGACGGCACCCTTCAAAGGGTTCAGGCTCAATACGGAGTAAGCGCGTTAGAAGTGCAACCCCTGTAAGCGGCTGTTTTATCTCAGGTAAATCCACATGGAATTTATTATGGGCAGCATCTAACACATTTTCAAAGGTGCTACGATCCACTACAACACGCTGCGACTCGAGGGCCGATTTACCCTTCGTAATAATACTATCGACTTCTGTTTGCCACTCTTTAAAGAGATCTTTGGAAAATGGGGGCGAAGGGGTAATACCATATGGATCATCTGGAAATACGAAACCGCAGTGCAGACATCTATTCGTATATCCTGGCTCATGCGGAAGGCCCTTGCGCGGCCCATCATAGCAAACACGCAGAAACACACGATAAAAAAGATCCTCGGGCGCCTCTGTAGCAATGTGTGGAGCTCTTCTAGGTGTAAAGGGCAGCATTACCTGCGAACAACTCTGGCCTCGCGGCGGAGTTTTCACGGAAAGCCTCGGCATAGACGCATCCTTTCCAGCCCAAAACCCTCGTGGATCTGAAATGGGCGTATAGCAACAAGTCGTATCAGAAAACGGGGAACCACCTACATAATCTCCGTTCTCCCTGGCTATCCTATGCGCCATTTGTATCCACGCGCGCACAAGTTCCTGAGGGCCAGCGGCTTCTGGAACTACAATCGCCTCTGTTGCTTTTTCGGGACTTATATAGTATGGCACAGGGCGAAACCCGGGTGGAATAATCTCGGAAATCTGATTGCCAACTACCCCCGTGCCATACAGCTTTTCATAAAAGGCACGTTTTAGCGATATAGCATGTTGAACCACCGCCGTCTGTAAAGCATCCGTTGCGATTTTTGTAATACCTGCTACGAGCAGTTCCTGGCGTTTTTTTTCCGATGGAAGCGTGAAAAAGCCTGTCAAATTCCACGGGGGTTTATTCGCAGTTATACCTGCAATAGCGCAACTAATATAGTTCAACCCAGTCTTATCTTCCGCCTTGCCCACTGGAAAGCCAGAAAAACCGGCCACACATCCAGGGATTTTGGAACGAATCACATAATCAGGGACATGTGTCTGAATCTCAATAAGAGTATGGGCGGCAACGGAAGAAACAAGGATTCTGTTAATAAGAATATCATAGTCAAGAGGCTTTCCCTCGCCCTTCCGAGCCTTTAACATTCTAGCGTATTCTTCCCGCGATGGCTGCTTCTGCACATCCGCTTCCACGCGCTCTGTGATATTTTTATAGCTTTGTTCATCCGCGTAGATTCCCAGTCGATCAAAAATCTGCCGCGCTGCCGTATAAATAGAGGCCTGGGTTTCACTCGCGAACTTCATATCCTCGCTGTCATCTGCCGGCGCCCCCAGTACAAGATCTATTTCTTCTTGTTCAGCGGCGGCCTGATCTACCATCACAGCGCGCCCCGCCATTGGCCGTCCATTGTCGTCAAATTCCATTTTAGAATCGAACTCCAGCTCAGAAATCGCCTGCCCGCAGTTTTTACACATGAACTTGCCTTGAAAAATGCCCCCGCTGAATTTCAGAAGCAACTCCTTATGTAAAGTCTCTTTTTCGCGCGGGTGGAGATATTCCTGCAGTTGCAGAAACTCGTGATAGCACATTAGATTGTGCGGCTTACCCTTTGCGGCCACGGAACATTGCACCCAGTTATCGAGTATAGGGCCACGGAATCGAGCTAAAAGACGACCCATCAATTGCATACGATCATTATCATCTTTCACTTTTCGCACTTCGTGCATACTATCTACGTGAGGGCACTGAATGGGCTGAGGAACCTCACCTACATTGGCATTCTTTTCGGCTTTCATGAGGGCACGACGAAGGGCTTCTAGAAATTTATTACGCACCTGTCTATTTCTCTCGCGGGCAAGTGGCCCAGGAACACTTGCAAGAACTGTCAAAAGAAGATCAGACATCTGTGTTGCAATACCCGCAATATAGGCGAGATCATTATCTTTATAGGCAGGTGTGCGCGTGCGAATCTCTTCAATACGATCGGCCAACAGGGGTTCCGATTGTAGAGTGGCCAAAATATCTTCCAGCCCTTCTCCCTGAAGAAAAGTAAGATTTTCTAGACGAAGCTCCGCTATTGCCTTTCCTGATAACTCACGCTCGGCTGTAATATGCTGTATAAGCAGCGCTCTCACTTGAATTATTTTTTCTATCAGTGTTTCCTGCTGATCAGCCGTCAGCTCCATTTGGGTCAGTCCTAGATTTTTCATATCTACCAATGCATCTCCTAGCCCGCGAATCCGCAGAGGTTGCGAGCGCAACCATTCATCAATAGCGATATTTCCTGTAGTATTACCACCATTCCCTATTGAGATAATACCACCCGCAGCAGCCTGTTCAGGAATCCCATGCAACTGCTCGAGGATCTCCTGAGTATATGAAGGAGTAATATGACTGTGTGCCATATCTTTTACGAGGCGACCCGACCGTATTCCACCCATCGTGCGTTCCGTATTTAAAGGGAATAGGAGTTGCGATACTATCGTTCCTTCATCTCCCCATTCAATACGCTGTAGAGGCTCTTTCTCTTTTACGCGCAAATAGCGTGGCCCTATACCCTTCATAAGGGACATGCTCACTTTCCCTATAGAGCTCGTAGTAGAATATATATCTTTTCCCATTTTTATCATACCATCCGCAGTAGGGGAAAGTGTAAAACTACCACTTTCATCCGTTTCGCCTGATGGGACGGGTGCCCGCAGAAACTCCTTGTCTCCCCGAAAAGTAATGGATTCTCCTGTTCCACTTTCACTCGTCCATGAACGCATAAACCGTTTAAAAAACGACTCCCAGCTGCTATACCACTGGGGCAGCGCCTTTTCTGTTACGAGCTGCCCCGTTGTCCCCCCAAGCTGTGTATCAAGGAATTCGTTCGATGCTTCAATAACATCTTGCAGATAATTCACATCAATATCCACTTCAGGAAGTTCATCGGGATTCTCTTCATCTTTTAAGCGCTCCAGATATACACTGCGTTTAGCATCGAGAACAGGCCTCGCTAAAGGAATATCAATCTTTTCCATGAGTTCCGCAATAGTTTGAACAGATGTAGCGATAGGAGGATCTACAGGTTCTCCAGTGCGACTATATTTTACTACTTCATTTCGAAGTAGTAGGAACTGCTCAACTAGTTGCCGTATTTCACGCTGCTTCTTCACATTTTTCTGGGCGGATGGCTCGAGCATTTCCAAAAGATTCTGAAACATCTCATTACGTTGAACAATGTCAGGATATATACGTTGTGTTGCTGGGCGCTCAACTAAACCAGAAAATACAGTTTTCTCTTCTTCAGGTGGAGCCGCTTCTTCAATATTTCCAAACAAATCTTCTTCTACAACTTCTTCGGGCGCATTATTTACGAAATCTTCTTCGGATGGCTTTTGGCGAGGTCGGAGAACTGCAAAACCTTCGTCTATGGGGATACCAGTAAAGTTGAACTCAATCCGTTTTTCACCGCCGGTTTCATCCACTAATACAATAGTGTCTTCTGTTTCATTTACCTCTTTAATAGTATATTGAATACCAGGTTCCCCGTTTATACCAAATGTTTCTGCGATTTGATCGACTTGTGCATCTATCTGCGCAACAAAGGCGGGGTTCGCACGAGGCGAAGTTTGTAGGAATCCCGTTATTTTAAGAGCAGGATCGAGGTCACCATCTACAAGTAGTATCTCCACAAGTCTGTCGGAGACCCCTGTGGGAAGAATACGGATTCGCTCGTCATCCATGTAGTAGATTCGACCTCTAGTACCATCTAGCCTGCCACCTTCAATGAATACTCCGTCGCCTAATCCAAAAACGGGCGCAGCATCTTCTATTTCTTCTGCCATATGACGTCCTCCTATAAAGACGAGCGTAGTTTTCCAAATATCCTCGCCGCGTTTATTAAAATTGGAGGCTTAAGCGTAATCCGAGTGTGTATAGCAGAATGTCTGTAACGGTGAATCAGTTTGTGAGCCTTCGGCAGCGCTTTCCTACTTGGGCCGAGTTCAAGGAGTATATTAGTTCCTACAATGATGGATGTGTTCGTGTTATTTTCGAAGAGAACTCGCCTTTGAATGTGATTCGGTATGTGAAGGGGCGGGGTCTTGCATCGGACCCAATGGTGGATCTCTTTCGTTCGGTGGTCTGGGACTCTGAGACGAATCTTCCCCTGTGTGTGGCGCCCTTTCGGGCCAAGGACGGGATGCCCCCTCTTGCGACTCAGCTTTCTGCGACGGAGGATTTCGTGGATGGCTTTATGATGAATGCGTGGGTGGGACCGGATGGAGTTCTACATGTGGCCACCCGCACGCAGGTTGGCGGGGCCAATAAATTCTACAGTGAGAAGACGTTTGGGCAGCTGTTTGAGGAGTGTGTGGCTGCGTCGCCTCTGCGGGAGATGGCGGTGCTCGGTAAGGAGTTGAATGCGCTGCGTGAGAGCCAGGGGGCGAACTCTGCGTTTGCGAGCTTTGTGATGCAGCACCCTGAGCATCGCGTGGTTGCGCGTATTCAGACGCCGGGGCTGAATGTGATTCACGTGGGGACAGTGGATGGCACGGGCCTTGTGGAGATTTCGGAGCGTGCGACGAACTGGCCGCAGGCTTTTGCGCGTCTTCAGGTGCCCAGCTACCCTCTGCGGCTGTTCCGGACGGAGCAGGAGGTTCAGGACCTTCTTCGTCGCACGGGTGTTCAGCGTGGGTGGCGTTGGCAGGGGCTGGTGTTCAAGGATGGTCACGGGGGTCGTTGGCGTCTGCGGACTCCTACGTATGCCCTCCTGCGTGAGCTGCGTGGGTCCGAGGCCACGGACATTGACCGATTCTTCCGCCTGCGTGCGGAGAAGAATGTGATGGAGTATCTGAAGCACTATTCGGAGGATCGCACGAAGTTCTGGGAGTTTGAGAATACTCTTCGTGCGCGCACTACGGATGTCCTGGCAGCATACGTGGATGTGCATAAGGCGCATGCGGTGAAATTCAAGGAGTTGCCTGTGGCGCTTCAGCCCGCAGTATTCATGCTCCACGTGATGTGGCGCGATAAGCTTCGGGAGAAGGGTTTCTCGGTGCGTCTGCAGAACGCGATTGACGTTGTGAATCGCCTACGCGACTTTGAGAAGCGGCGTCTGATGGAGGCTACAGAATACCAGGCTGTAAGCCCGACCCGCGGGGAAGAGGTGCCCGTCGAGGAGAAGCACGTGGAGGTGGCAGCCTAATGGGTTCTTCTGCAGCGATAACCGCATTTACGGTAGATTGTTCCAATCGCCGAATACGACGCGATAAAACACACAAGTAGATTGTTCCAGAAATCCACAGAAAAAGAACAGAAGAAGCTAAAAAGGGGATGGGATCCATTCTCTTTTTAGCAAAGGAAGGTATTTATCTGCGTCCAGAATTGCGTAGATAATATATTATTCCAACCGCACTGAAGGCTAAAACGACCAATGGGACATTTACCATAACTATTCCATGTTTTTCGTATTTAGTCGGAATGTTGCATATGGCACAATCTGCTGAATTCTCAGCACGAATATCAGAATCGACTGATTTTACGCTGATCTGTTTTATTCCCACACCACGATGAACAACAGGAAAAATACGCTTTAAATCGCCCACTAGACATGTGTAAAGATCTACATGCATATCGAGTGGGAAAGCAGTTTCCAGGAGTTTTTCCGCACCTGCCTTACTTATAAGATAACCAGTGAAATTCGAACATATTTGGGTCACCCACGGGCCTAAGTTATTTTGTTTTATTGTATCTGGGGGTGGTTTCCCTTTATTATCATAATAAAATGGAGTGTATATTAAATTCAAACCCGAATCTCTATTGAAATACCAAATATCGGGCATCTGTGGCAAAAGTGTAGTATCTTTCATGGCTGCTTGGAACTCTGCCACAAACCCGTCATGTAAGTAGGCATCATCTTCTAAGATCATTGCATACGGCTCGGGGCGTTCCAAAAACTGCTTCCACACGTTTGTATGACTAAGATAGCAACCCACTCCGCCTGCAGTGTCGAGTTCTTCGTGATCACGCCGGACATTCTCTTTCACATTACGCTTGGTTCTGAGAGAAATACGATCGTCTTTCATAATATCAATGGCGGAGCCGTTGATGGCTTCATAGCGTTCAAATGTATAGTGTTTCATGAGTTGCTGAAACTCGGGCTGCTTGGAAAAACGTTCCCAGCGGTCTGTTCTGTGTTTCAGATTAATACAATATACGTGGATTCCCCCCTCCATATTTCGCTACTAAGACGAGCGAATATCAGCGCCCACCGGCAACTGCAGCCCATTGTCCAGACCAGTCCAGGAACATTTGCGCAAGCGCACGAGCCGCTTTCGCGACAGCAGCTCGTGCATCGGTATCCCTACCGGATTCTACACCTACACGCAGAAGCATCTCGTCACGCAAAGGATGAGGAACCTTGTAGCCCACATAGGTGATTTCCTCACTGTCCATCTCATTCTGCTCCATCCACGTGCTGAGAAGATTGCCGAGTGTGTGATCCTCGTGCTGGAAGATGAAATCAAATCCCTTCATGAGTGCATCTGCGGGGCGCATCTTAAGACCCTCGGGCAGATCACCCGAATCAATCGAACCATACATCAGCAGTTTCTTGTGAAGCAGTTCAATTGCCCTACCCACAATATATTTCGGATCAAGGACGCCCACGCTCTCCACAACAAAGTCAAAGCTGAATGGCTCCCCACGATCATTCACCTTGAAACAACGCTGCACTTCCATCGTCTCAAACTCCCTTTCCAGCTCGCCTTTACGAGTAGAGTTCGCTTCTAGCTCAGTCATACTCACCTTTTTGTTTGTGGCCAGCCACTTTGTGAAAAGCTCCTTTTTACGTTCTGGCGAGTCGTCAAGTGTATAGCCATAAGCGCAACGACTTGTAACGGGCATAAATCGTGCATTTTGCCGCCCTGTGGAGACAACAGCTTTTGCCATAAAACTAAGTGCTTCTGAATCCTGTTTTCCCGTATGCGCATCCCCTGCGACCGGATTTACTGCGCGACCCTTGAGAACCGTCAGCAATGTTGTATCACGCGTTACAGGGTCCGGATGAAAGAACTCCACGCTCGGAACCGGAAGGGGATCTTCATCGGGGCCACGATTCTTTAAAACCTGAATATCTGCAGCTACTACGTCGCGCGGCTCCGTAGAATCATTCACAACATCCAGTTTGAAGGTGTATTGATCAGGGTCCCATTTGAGAGGGTTCTTCACATGAATCGGTAAAAGTCCAATGCGATGCGCGAGCATCTCATTGCTCATAGGCGTGCTATTCTTAGTAATAATCACGTCGCCGCTGCTACCATTATCGGCAATATCGGCGGCAAAAGCAACCGTTTCCACTTCCGTGATCATTGCGCGACGAAGAGTATTTGCATATGTTACATGGGTTGGGGATAGGCGGAAACGGATTTCTGTTGCACTATCTTGCTGTAAATCATTAAAGACTGCGCCAGGAGGGGGTTTCGCAACTGCAGGAGCCGCTGCTGCTGCGCGTGCCGCTGCCGCCGCCGCACGTCGTTCTGCCATTGTTTTCGGGACAGCGGATGACATTCTACTTGATAGCTTCTTATTGCTATAGCGTCCTCAATTTTAGGCAGCCAATCGCGGGGGGTGCGTTTTAACTTCCCGGTAGCACTATAAAGAAATAATAGTGGGTTAGGCCAATGAGCAGTCAGGCTACAAACATATGCTTTTATAGCAATAAATGCCAGTGGTCGAAAGCGTTCATTAGTGAGCTGGCTAAGACACCATGGAAGGGGCAATTTCGGTTTATTTGCGTCGATCCTGGGCCGAATCGTCCGCAGCTTCCTTCATGGTTGAAGAAGGTGCCAACGATTGTTATTGCAGGAGAGGCAGAACCCCGGACAGATTCGGATGTTATGAATTGGTTAATGGAAAAACGGTTGAAGGAGGGTGGATCTACACAGACGGGCGCTCCTCCTGCTGCACCTGGCTCTGCAGAGCCTGATCCCTTTAGTATGCTAGAGAATGTTAGTTTCGCGAAGGGATTCAGTTATAGTGGCATTGATGTCGATACAAGCTCGCAAGGGACGGGGGGGACAACTATTCCTGGTGCATTCTCTTTTCTCAATGAATCTCCTTCGGATGCGGCCCTGTCGGTTCCCGCGGGTGGACAGGGCCAGATGAGTTCCCAGCGCCGGTCGAAGAAGGAGGAAATGTTCGATAAGCAAATGGAGGCCTATCAGCGGGATCGCGAACAGGGGATGCCGAAGGGGCCTGGACGTATGTAACGTGCTGCGCATAACA
>Ga0315906_10008273_pt1 | contig 12494 bp, 8 predicted proteins | sample LakEriMetagenome_4_FD_203526 | JGI IMG/M metagenome (GOLD analysis project Ga0315906, IMG submission 203526) | Freshwater fungal communities from buoy surface, Lake Erie, Ohio, United States - Buoy 2 MA122 | ecosystem: Environmental > Aquatic > Freshwater > Lake > Lake biofilm | place: USA: Lake...
ACTTCGACTGGCACTGGATATTTGAACGAGCAAAGGCATTAAAGTTAGATATCAAAAAAGTTGCAAAGACTCTAAACTCCTCAAACCCAATCAAACAATCTGAGTCAATGCTTAAACTTGCAAACGAAGTGGAAAGATTTAATCAGACTTCGATGTGGGGATATAATGTGGTGGATACTCTTCACGCAGTAAGACGAGCCCAAGCGATTAACTCAAACATCAAGTCGGCAGGTTTGAAGTATATTACACAATATATTTCAGCAGAAGCTGCTGACCGAGTTTACATCGACCACACAGATATTGGTCCATTTTACGCAAAGAAAGAAGAGTATTGGCTTAATATTGAAAACGGAAAATATAAAAAAGTTGGGGTTGACCCAAAGGTAGATGAGGCGTGTTCAAAACATTCTGACATTTATATTAAAACAACTGGTGATAATTTGGTTGAGAGATACTTGGACGATGACTTGGAGGAAACATTAAAAGTGGATGAAGAATTTAATCAGGGTTCATTCCTTCTTGCGTCACTCGTTCCAACAACATACGAAAGAGTTTCAACTATGGGAACGGCAACTCTTTGGGAAATCCAAATGAGAGCATGGTCTTACAAACACAAACTCGCAATTCCTGCCAAAAATGAAAAGACGGAATTTGTGGGAGGACTTTCACGACTTCTTAAAGTAGGATATTCTACGGATGTATTGAAACTCGACTTCTCGTCACTATACCCTTCAATACAACTTGTTCACGATGTATTTCCAACTTGTGATATTACAGGAGCAATGAAGGGAATGCTTAACTATTTCCGTAATACCCGTATCAAGTATAAGAACCTCGCAAAGGAATACTCATCTATTGATAAGAAACAATCCTTGTCATTCGACAGAAAGCAACTTCCAATTAAGATATTCATTAACTCGATGTTCGGAGCTCTATCCGCCCCTCAGGTATACCACTGGGGTGACATGTATATGGGTGAACAGATTACTTGCACGGGTCGTCAGTATCTTCGTCAAATGTTAAGATTCTTTATGAAAAGAGGTTATACCCCACTTGTATGTGATACGGATGGTATGAACTTTTCATTACCTGAGGGTGGTGTCGATGATAGAAAATACATTGGTAAGGGTAACAATTGGCTCGTAAAAGAAGGTAAGGAATATACAGGGTATGACGCAGATGTTGCCGAGTTCAACGACATGTTTATGAAAGGAGCAATGGGTCTTGATTGTGATGGAACTTGGAAATCTTGTATGAATATTGCCCGTAAGAACTATGCAACAATGGAACATAATGGTAAGATTAAACTTACAGGTAATTCCATCAAGAGTAAAAAACTCCCACTTTATATTGAGGACTTTTTGGATAAAGGAATTAAACAGTTACTCGAAGGTAACGGTCAGGAATTTGTGGAGTGGTATTACGAATACTTGGAAAAGATTTATAACAAACAAATCCCTCTTATGAAGGTCGCTCAAAGAGCAAAAGTTAAATTATCTATTGACGATTACATTAAAAGGTCTAAACAAAAAACAAAGGCTGGTAATGAAAACTCAAGGATGGCCCACATGGAACTTGCAATTCGTGACGGAATTGCTGTAAATCTTGGCGATGTAATATTTTATGTCAATAATGGATTAAAGGCTTCTCACGGAGATGTTCAAAAAGTTAATGATAAGATGACTAAGAAAGAAAAAGACCAATACAAATTGTTACACGGAAAAGACCCCGTACTTGGTTCACACATCCAACTAAATTGTTATAGATTAAATCCAAGTGAGTTAGAATCCAATCCTAATATGACGGGCGAGTATAATGTTCCAAGAGCAATTGCAACATTCAACAAAAGAATTGAGCCCCTTTTGATTGTGTTTGGTGAAGAAGTTAGAGATAATTTGATTGTGGACAAACCCGAAGACAGAGGTATTTTTACAAAAGAACAATGTAAATTAATCAATGGAGTTCCATTTGAACCTGAAGACCAAGACAGTATTAATGACCTTTTGACAATTACTGACCAAGAAAAGATTTATTGGGAAAAACGGGGAATTGACCCTGAATATATTTACGAACTGGCAGAACAAGGATGGGAAGAGTTAGTGTAACTCTTCCATCTTTATTCCGTCCGATGATACGACATACCAATTCCCAAATGAAAAATAAAGCTCAACACATGCTCCTTTTCCAATATTAATTTCAGAATACTCCTCATCAATTAAACCCCAAATAGGTTTAATTTTTGTATTTGTTAACGCTTTTACGATGACATGGTCAGTAGTAGATGAGTCCAAAATAATTTCAATAAGTTCAGCTTCTTTTGTAACAATTAAAGCCTCTCCTTCTGTGGAATAACTTGAGTTTGAGACAAATGTTATTTCAGAAGTGTTAATTATTTGACCCGCAATTATTCTTTGACTTGGTATAGAATGCTGTATTGCCATATTAAATTACATATAAATTTCTTGGGAATGCTCTAAACTTTAATTGTTTATTTAGGTTTTCAGCAATTAAGGCTTCTCTTTCCATAACCTTTTCAGGTTTTAATCTTGTTAATTTACCCTCCGCACCAATAAGTTCCTCAATGAGTTTTGTCTTTTCATCTTTTCCTTCTGTTGCAAGTGACTGATAATCCATAGTAAGCTCGGAGTCAGGAGTTTTCAAGTTTCCCGAATATTTTCCCCTCACTTTTGATAAAGTTTCTTTACAAGAGGCGATAAAATATCTTCTAACCCATTGTTGTGATGGGTTATTTAAATCGGACCATGACATTGAGTCAATTGGAACATCCGATGGAAGTTTAATTATATCAGGATTTGCTCTTAAGCATTCATCTCTATCCTTACCCTCAGTATCATAATACCAATACCAAACTTTTCCATTCATTAAAGATGAATTACCAAAGTCAAATTTTCCGCCAGGTGTTTGCATTAAATGTATTGCCTTTTTACCATCAGGTAATGCGGTGATTCTATAAGTTTTGTCACCCGCAATTATTCTTCTTTGAATATTAATCTCTTGCATTCGGAGCATCATATCAAATGCTGGCATCATAAAGTAAGAACCTGTGTACCCCATCTGTGAGTATCCTGCGGGACCTCCAAGTCCATAACCACCAAGTGCGCCAAAACTCCAAGGGTCAAAAAGAATGTTTGTTAATTCTGATGGTGTATACCAAAGGAGTTCATTAACTTCCCTATTTGCCGGTATTTCATAAACTTGTTTATTAGGTTCAAGTTCAATGTAATCTTTTTTTAAAACCCATGGACCATTACTTTGTAAACCAACAATTTTTGAATACGAATATTGATATCTTGACTCGTAATCAAAACTTCTTGTAATGAATGCTTGAGCTAAAGACTGATTATCCATATTTAAATTATAAAGTGAAGTCCATTGAGACTCAATTAACCAATCTTGGATATACTGTGAATAATCTCCAATAGAGAATTCCAAAATTGTGTCGAGTTGCTCATCTTCAAGTTCAACTGAACGAAGAGGGGCTCCAAGTACGTGTCTTACTTTTGTATAAAGTTGACTTCTTTGAGGTTCGGGAATGACTGACATGTTGATATTTTATATATAAATATCAAAACGAATTTAATTATTTTTTTGTTTTTTGGAGATACAAGTCATTCACAAATTTCCAATTAACTACTTCCCAAAAATTTGAAATATATTCGTCTCTTTTGTTTTGGTATTTCAAGTAATATGCATGTTCCCATAAATCAAGCCCTAATATCGGAAACCCACCTTGCTCAAAAATATTCATAAGTGGGTTATCTTGATTTGGGGTTGTCATAATTTTTAGACCTCCGTTGTCCTTAACCACCAACCAAACCCACCCTGAGCCAAATCTTGTCTTTGCTTCCTTCTCAAATTTTGTTCTAAAATTTCTATAAGTTCCAAATTGAGATTTAATTTTATCAAGTATTGGTCCTGAAGGAACCTGAGGTTTTGGGGATAACATCTTCCAAAATAATGCGTGGTTAAATGCTCCTCCCGCATTATTTCTAATTGCGGTATTATATTTTGATATTTGTCTTACGATGTTTTCAAGTTCAACATCCCCGTAATCTTTTTTTCTGAGAGCGGAATTTAATTTTTTTACATAACCTTTGTAATGTCTTTGGTAATGTATTTTCATTGTCTCGGGGTCAATAAATCTTCTGATGGCAGCATAAGAATATTGTAGTTTATCTATACCAATAGTCTTTGCCTCGTTGATAAAAAATTCAACCTGATTAGGTTCCTTACCTAAAATTTGATTTACTAAACTTTCTGAAATTAATTCTAAATTACGCATCAATAATAAATACTCATCTATTACTGATTTCTTTTAAGATTTGTTCAACAACATCTGTTTCAGACTCGTTCATATCTCCCATAACAGTCCCAATAATTTGTTTTTTTCTTGATAGAATATCATAGATTGCCATTTCTAAAGTATTTTCAAATAATGGATAATATACTAAAACATTATTTTTTTGTCCGTATCTGTAAGCTCTATCTTCAGCTTGAGCGTGGTCTGAGGGTAAGAATGATAGGTCATTCATAATAACACATTCTGCTGCGGTTAATGTAAGACCAACGCCAGCCGCTTTAATGTTTCCACAAAATACTTTTATTTTTTCATTTTCTTGAAAATCATCTACCGCTTTTTGTCTTGCGGGTTTTGATGTTGACCCATCCAAATAAACGGATTGTTTTTTAAAATGTTCGTGGATTTTTTGAAGGGGTTCAGTAAAGTTGGAGAATATAATTACTTTCTTTCCTTGTTCAATAATATTTTCAGCGACCTCAATTGTGGTTGCAATTTTTTCTTCAGCAATAACTTGACGAACTTTTGTAAGTTTTGAAAACTGAATTGTTAAAGATTTTGACTCATCTTTTTTATTTACATACCAATCATAATATTCACCCATAAGTTCTTCATACAATCTTGAACTTAGTCTTTGATAGATTGGGGTAATAATTTTTTCGGGTAAATCTAAAACTTCTGTCTTTAGTCTTCGAATTACGTGTCTTGATGTGCGGTCTCTTAATTCTTCCAAGTTACTTGCACCTGTAACATTCCAAACTTTTCTTTTTCCCACGGAGAACTGATAACCTGCACAATATCTTATAGCATAAGCCATCCAATTTGCGGCCACAGGACTTTCAATCAAGTTCAAAAGATTGTAGTAGTTCATCGGTCTTGAGGTCATTGGTGTGCCAGTCAATAACCATAACCTTTCCACACTTTTAACAAGGTCGTTTATAATTTTTGTTCTTTGAGCTTGGGGATTTGAGATATAGTGAGCCTCGTCAATGACAACCAAATCAAAATTTTGTTTCATTAAAATTGATTCTTTTGATTTTGGCTCGTGGAAGTTTTTCATTATATCATAATTTACAATATAATATTTGTGCCCATCTTCCCAATTTTTACTCTCGACAATATAAGTCGACTCATCAGTGTAAAGAGCGATTTCTCTTTTCCAATTTATCTTTAAACTTGCAGGACAAATAACCAATATTTTTTTAGCATCCGACTCAATTGCCGATATTACTGTGGATGTCGTCTTTCCAAGACCCATATCATCCGCCACAATATACTTATCATTTTCAAGAAGTTTTATAATACATTCTTTTTGATGCTCAAGTGGAGGTCTGTGAGTGTATTTATCCCAATCCACATTTGCAGTTCTTGTTTTAGCTTTGTGAATCGCAGTTTTAGGTATCCAAAAATCGTGAATGGTATCCCCACTAAAAATTTTTCCCCAAATATGATATGATTTATCTTTTTCTACAAGGAGTTTTTCAACATAAATTTTGTCAGGTTCCTTAATAAATGGATTATCATCAACAAGTTTTTTTGCAAAATAGGAATCAATCTCAACCCATTTCTTTGCAACCTTTGGTTCAGTTTTATTAAATCCTATAACATAATCACATTGGGCTCTTGTGGGAACAAACTTTGGGTTTACAGCATGCTGTTGCTTTAACTTTAAGATATAGTTATTTGAACCCTGATAATCTTCTAAAACTAAAAGGGTCTTCTGTTCAATACTTTTAATATCGACTGAATCTTCCACTGACTTAATTATAATCCAAAATTAGATATTTATCAATATGGCACAGAGGAATGTACCGATTACAAGGTTAAATAAATTTTTTGGGGCTGAGGATTTTAACCTTGATGTAAATATGGGTAAGGAGTGGCTTCATGGGGATATGAATTTCACTCTTGTACTATACAAAGTAGACAGAACCAAAACTAATACTGATGATGTGTACGGTGAAACCACAAAAGACTCTATTAAGTTCCACCCACCTATGGAATTTAAGGCCTTTGTGCAAGTTTCAGCCCCCGAGAATAAATTTCTTGGTAATTCAAAACTCGACCAAATGGAACCAGGTAACATAAGAATTTCTGTCTATCAGTCACATCTTGATGAACTTGGTGTTGATATAGAGTTTGGTGATTACGTTGGTTACTATGAAAGTGAGACGAGAGTTAGGTATTATTCTGTTGCAAATGACGGTCGTGTAGTTTCTGACAACAAACATACATATGGTGGGTACAAGGCATTTTATAGAACAATTGTTGGTGTACCTGTAAACGATAATGAATTTAGAGGATTATAATGGGACTTCCTAAAAAAATAAAAAAGAATATATCTTTAGAACCACAACTTTTTGGTCCGTCAAGAAGACAAGAACTTCTTGATAAAATCAATGAACACGGCACTTTTTTACCTAAATCCATATTACATGAGGACTTAGACAGAGGATTTTTGGATTTTGTTAAAAACGAATTAAGGGTAGTTGTGGATGGAAAAACAGTTCCCGTTGTCGACATTTTAATTACAACTCAAAATTGGGCTCAGTTTACACAAACTTGGAATATAAATGATTTAGATAAAAATGTTAGTGTTCCTGTAATTACAACTGTTAGAAACCCTGAAGTTAAATATGGTTCTCTACCGTCACTACAATATACAATACCAAACAGAAGACAATTGTTTTATGCAATGGTCCCCACTTGGGATAATGGACGAAATGGATATGATGTTTACACTATTCCACAACCAGTACCTGTAGATATTAAATTTTCAATTAAAATAATTTGTAATAGAATGAGAGAATTAAATTCATTCAATAAAGTTGTTGTTGAAAAATTTTCTTCTCGTCAAGCTTACACGGTAATAAAGGGCCATTATATTCCAATTATTATGGACGATTTACAAGATGAATCAGTTACTGAAATCGAAAAAAGAAAATATTATATACAAAGTTATAATTTTACAATGATGGGTTTTTTAATTGATGAAAATGAATTTCAAATAAAACCAGCTATTAGTAGAACTCTTGCCCTTATAGAGACAGACCAAAAAACAAGAAGGTCAAAAAAACCTCAGGATGATTTGATTTCATTATCTAATGAAAAAGTTCAAATAAATTTTCCAGTAGGAACCGACTCATATACTCAAACTTACGAATATAATTCAGATTTATATATGTTAGGTAGTTACAATATTTCTTCTTACCAAATCTTAATAAATGGATTACTTTACGGAACTAATTTATTTAATACCCCAAATTCGAAAATTCAATTAAATACAAATGATGTATTAGAGATTCAAATAGTAAAAACTATTCCATCTGAAAACTCTACTTTTGATTTAATTTCAAAAATAGTTTAGAGTTCCCCATATAAATCTTTCTTCTCTGAACAGGTTTCAATTATTAAGTTTTCCAAAAATTTGTGAATTTTTAAACCTTTTTTATTACAGTACTTTTTTAGTATTGTATGTGATTCCTCTGATATTTTTAAGTTCTTTATTTTCAAGGTAGAAAAAAGTAAGAAATAATTCTTACTTCTAAATAAATAGATTCAGAAAAAGAAATACTTTGTAATTTATTGTAATATTTATTGAGAAATAAATCAATTAAAAACTAATTTAAATGGCAGCATCAAACAAAGTTTTCGTTTCTCCTGGTGTATATACTACTGAAACTGAACTATCATTTGTTGCACAAAGTGTAGGGGTTACCACCTTAGGTATAGTTGGTGAGACTTTAAAAGGACCAGCCTTCGAACCTCTTTTTGTGAGAAACTATGATGAGTTTCAGGCGTATTTCGGTACAACATCACCGGAAAAATTTGTAAACACACAAATTCCTAAGTATGAATTGGCATACATTGCTAAGGCTTACTTACAACAATCAAATCAACTTTTCGTATCAAGAATTCTTGGACTTTCTGGTTATGATGCGGGACCTTCTTGGACTATATATACTATAGGTAATTTGGACCCGTCAACTGTTGTATTTGATACAGGTCCAACTAGTTTTACTTTACCTTTTACGGTTGATACTAACTCTGATGTAACAACTATTGATATAACTGATGCGGGATTTGTTCTAGTTGAGCCAATCTTCAATAGGTTATATACTAAGTATAATGGAAGTACCTCAAGTTTTAGTGCGGATGTTGAGTCTTTTTTGGCGGCTATTGTTGCAGACCCAGGCTCTCAAAACGATTCCTCTATTGTATGGGGAGGAATTCCAAGTTCGGATTATAACACTTTAGTTACTACTTACAACGTAGTAACTAATTCATATGCACTTCCTCAGTTATCGTTTAGTGCAATAACATTGACTGACGATAAAAATCAGGTTTGGTACTACTCAACTTTTGAAAATACTTCTGCTAATATCTATGAAGGAACTTCAATGTTTATGTATATTATAAATTTTGTTGATAACGGTGATGGTACATACGCAGGTGACTTAGTGGGCGATTTGTTCGAATGGGACGGTACCGCTTATGCTGATTATAACAATGTGGTGGCGGCAACTTTACGTTCGCGAGGTATAACTGAATACTCTACAACTTCGAGTGGACCTTCTTACCAAGTCACAGGATTAACAGATGTAGGATTAGTAACTGCTGGAACTTATTCTAACATATCTTCTAATCCTTACGCAACTTTTGCACTATCTGGTGTTCAATCTAATTCTGTTTCTTTTTCTTTTGAAGTTTCATTTGATGGGTCTCAAGCCAATTACATATCAAAAGTTTTAGGTCAGGGTAATTTTGAAAAAGAGAGGACTGATTTTCCTATTTTTGTAGAAGAACAATACTCTACTTTAATATCATATGGTTATAATAAAGGTTATATACGTGGATTAAGACCAGTTCTATTATCTTTACCTTCAGCCGAAAGTTTGGACCAAACTTCGATAGCAAATTACTTGGAAAGATACCAAAGCGCGTCATCTCCTTGGGTGGTTTCTGAATTACGTGGTAACTCCGTTTATCAGTTATTTAAATATATCACAATAAGTGATGGTAACGCTTCTAATACTGATGTAAAAGTTTCTTTGGCAAATATGTCATTTGAGACAAATACTTTTGATTTATTGGTTAGGTCTTATTTCGATACTGACGCATCTCCTGTTGTTTTAGAGAAATATACTAATTGTACTATGGACCCATCCTCAAATAGTTTTGTTGGAAAAAAAGTTGGTAGTGCGGACGGTCAGTATGAAATTATTTCTAAGTATATAATGTTACAATTAAATCCCGATGCACCAGCAGACTCCCTACCCTGCGGATTTGAGGGATACCTAATTCGTACATATAGCGGTTCAACAGCCCCTTACGATGTTGCTCCTCCTTTCCCAATTTATAAAACTAAGTATTATACACCAGGTGAAGTAGTTTATAACCCTCCATTTGGACTTAATAGTGGTGATGATAATTCTACTATAAGTAATGGAGAAAACGCGAGAAGGTCTTATTTAGGTTTTTCTACCTCAATAGGACAAGACGTTAATTTATTCGCATATAAGGGTCAACAAACTCCATCCGGATTTACCTGTACTGAACAAAGTTATGAAAATTGGACAATTCAAACAAAAGGTTTCCATATGGACAGTGGGGCAACAGTTGTAACAATATCTTCTATTTATTCTAACAGCGGAAGTACAGCTTTTGAAGTTGGGGCTGGACAGTTTAATGTAGAACCTTTAAATTCCAATGAAGTATATTACCGTATTTTTTCTCGTAAATTTACGGTATTACCTTATGGTGGTTTTGATGGGTGGGACATTTATAGAGAGAGAAGGACTAACACCGACGAATTCCAACTTGGTAAGGGAGGATATTTGGCTGGTGCTAGACAAGGTTGTCAACCTTTCCCTAACGCAACTGGATGGGGAGCATTCCGTCAGATAACTGTTGAGGACAATACAACTGATTATGCTAATACAGACTACTACGCTTACAGATTGGGTATAGAGACTTTTAATAATCCCGCAATCATTAATATCAATGTATTTGCAACTCCAGGTATTGACTACTTAAATAACGAAGCTTTGGTTAGATATTCTATTGATATGGTTGAAACTGACAGGGCGGATTCAATTTATGTAACAACAACACCTGACTTTGACTTATTACAACCGTCTTTGTCTATGGATAACTTTATATACCCGCAAGATGCTGTTGATTTCTTATATGATACAAACATCGATTCGAACTATACAGTAACTTATTATCCTTGGGTATTAACAAGAGATTCGGTATTTAATACCCAAATCTATATTCCAGCAACTGCCGAAGTTTGCAGAAACTTAGCCCTTACTGATAATACATCATTCCCTTGGTTTGCAACCGCAGGTTACACAAGAGGTATTGTTAATTCAGTTAGAGCGAGAAGAAGACTAACACAGTTGGATAGAGATACTCTTTATCAAGGTAGAATTAACCCAATTGCAACTTTCAATGATGTTGGTACTGTAATTTGGGGTAATAAAACTCTTCAATTGAGAGAAAGTCCATTAGACAGAGTAAACGTTAGAAGATTGCTGTTACAAGCTCGTAAACTTATTTCAGCCGTTGCAATCAGACTACTTTTCGAACAAAATGATGCAGTTGTAAGACAACAGTTCTTGGATTCAGTAAACCCAATTTTAGATGCTATCAGAAGAGATAGAGGTATTACAGATTTCCGTGTTACTGTTTCAAGTACTCCTGAAGAACTTGATTCGAATCAAATGTCAGGACGTATATTCTTGAAGCCAACTAAAGCTCTTGAATTTATTGATATTGAATTCGTAATTACCCCACAAGGTGCTAGTTTCGAAAACATTTAATAAAAATTAAAATTAATTTAAAAACCCTCGTTTCCGAGGGTTTTTTATTTTACATATATTTATAAAATATGAAAGTTATTATAGTTGAGGATTTTAGAGAGGAAACAACACCTGAAATCGAGTATTATGCTTTTGATTGGGATGATAATATAATGGTAATGCCAACCCAAATAATTCTTTTAGATGACAATCAGAATGAAGTTGGGATGTCAACAGAAGATTTTGCCGAATACAGGTCTAAAATTGGTATTGAACCATTTGAATACAAGGGAAAAATGATTCAGGGGTTTGCAAAAGACCCTTTCAGATATTTCTCCACCAAAGGGGACAAAAGATTTATAATTGATTCATTATTAGGAAAAACAGGTCCAGCATGGGATGATTTTGTGAACGCAATTAATAACGGTTCAATTTTTTCTATAGTTACGGCAAGAGGACATTCCCCACTTGTAATTAGACAAGCTATAGAAAATATGATTGAACTAAATTTCAAAGGTATTTCTAAAAAAGAACTTTCTAAAAATTTACGAAAATTCAGAGATATAGCCGGAGAAGACGAAATGTCAGACGAACAATTGATTGATGCTTATATGGATATGAATAAATATTACCCTGTCACTTTCGGAGAGGGTTCGGCACAAAGCCCCGAAAAAGGAAAATTAGTTGCTTTAAAAGAGTTTGAAGGCTACATAAAATATATTTCGGACCATTTACACAAACAAGGTTTTTTAAAAAACAAAATTTCAAATAGGTTTATACCAAAAATATATTTTTCAGATGACGATAAAAAAAATTTAGAATTTACTCATAAAAAACTTGCCGATAGACCAGAAAATATAATCCAATTCGTATCAACACATGGAGGAGAAAAGAAAAAATATGAGGGATGATATTTATATACTAGACTTATGTAAGTTTGACTAAAAAAAAAATAAAGTAAATAGAAAAAATTAAAAACATAACTATTTATATAAAAACAAGAAAATAAAAAATTAAAAAAACAAAAATATTATGGCTGATTTACTAATGAAAATGCCGATTCCTTATGAACCCAAAAGAGTGAACCGATTCATTCTTACGTTCCCCTCTGAATTAGGAATCAATGAATGGTACGTGGAATCAACGGCAAGACCAAAAATTTCAATTGGTTCGACACCAATTCCATTTTTAAACACGGAATTTTATGTTGCAGGTAGATATACTTGGAATACAATAAGTGTAACATTCCGTGACCCTATCGGTCCATCTGCAGCTCAAGCTCTCATGGAATGGGTACGTTTACACGCTGAATCTGTAACAGGCCGTATGGGATATGCTGCGGGTTATAAGAAAGACGTTACTCTACAAAT
>Ga0315906_10008276_pt1 | contig 12492 bp, 11 predicted proteins | sample LakEriMetagenome_4_FD_203526 | JGI IMG/M metagenome (GOLD analysis project Ga0315906, IMG submission 203526) | Freshwater fungal communities from buoy surface, Lake Erie, Ohio, United States - Buoy 2 MA122 | ecosystem: Environmental > Aquatic > Freshwater > Lake > Lake biofilm | place: USA...
GTGGGTGCGTTGCAACGCAAGCTCGACAAGGTATACGAAGGTGGCGGAAAGTCGCGCATCGCAAAGGAACATGAGAAGGGAAAGATGACAGCAAGAGAGCGCATCGACTTCCTGCTCGATGACGATGCTCCACGCATTGAGATTGGCGCATTCGCAGCCGATGAGATGTACAAAGAACATGGTGGTTGTCCTGCAGCGGGCGTGGTTGTGGTCATTGGTTATATCCGAAAGAAACAATGCATGGTAGTGGCCAACGATGCCACGGTAAAGGCTGGAGCTTGGTTCCCCATGACGGGCAAGAAGAACTTGCGTGCACAGGAGATTGCCATGGAAAATCGCCTCCCCATCATCTATTTGGTGGATAGTGCAGGCGTTTATCTGCCCATGCAAGATGAGATATTTCCTGACAAGGAGCACTTCGGACGCATTTTCCGCAACAATGCCATCATGAGTAGTCGTGGCATACCACAGATAGCGGCTATCATGGGAAGTTGTGTTGCAGGTGGTGCATACTTGCCCATCATGAGTGATGAAGCCATGATTGTAGACAAGACAGGTACCATTTTCCTGGCTGGATCATACCTCGTGAAAGCCGCTATTGGTGAGGATATCGACAATGAAACATTGGGCGGTGCGACTACACATTGTGAGATTTCCGGTGTGACAGATTACAAAGCGAAGGATGATAAGGACGCGCTAAACCGCATCAAGAATATCATGGACAAGATGGGGCGAGTGTCGCCTTCAGCAGGTTTTGATCGCATAGCCTCTGCCCCACCCCGTTTTTCAGCGAAAGAGCTCTATGGCATTATGCCCGATGATCGGGTGAAGCCATACAACGTGATGGACATAATCGCACGCATAGTCGATAACAGTGAATTTGAAGAATACAAACCTGATTACGGTAAGAGTATCGTGTGCGGCACAGCCCGCATTGATGGATGGGCTGTGGGAATAGTCGCCAACCAGCGCTTGATGGTAAAGAGTAAGAAAGATGGTATGCAAATCGGCGGTGTGATCTATACCGACAGCGCCGATAAATCAGCTCGATTCATCATGAACTGCAATCAGCGCAACATACCTCTGGTGTTCTTGCAGGATGTAACAGGCTTCATGGTGGGTTCCCGCAGTGAGCAAGCCGGCATTATTAAGGACGGAGCGAAGATGGTGAACGCCCAGGCCAACAGTGTCGTTCCCAAGTTTACCATTATTACGGGTAATAGTTACGGAGCCGGCAACTACGCTATGTGCGGAAAGGCTTACGACCCTCGTTTGATTGTGGGCTGGCCGACAGCTCAGGTAGCAGTAATGGGCGGTGCACAAGCGGCCAAGGTCTTATTACAAATAGAAGTAGCTTCACTCAAGGCGAAAGGTGAAGAAATTACTAAAGAGCGCGAGGACGAGCTCTACAACAAGATTAAAGATCGTTATGATGCTCAGATCTCACCTTATTACGCCGCATCACGTTTGTGGTTGGATGCCATCATCGATCCTACCGACACCCGCAAGTGGATTAGCATGGGTATTGAAGCGGCCAATAATTCACCGGCTGAAAGAGCATATAATGTGGGCGTAATTCAAACGTGAGAAATTGCCAGTCTTACTTAGCGATTAAACGGTGGCTGCAATTTTTTGAGAGACCTTGGTCATTACAAATTGAAACTGCTCGTCGAGTGTCAAGTGCGAATTATCCACTACCACAGCATCCGCTGCTTGAATTAGAGGGTCGTGTGAACGCGTGGTGTCTATCAAATCTCGTTGCGTAATGTTTTTCAGAACATCGTCGAGCGAGGTGTCAACTCCCATGCTGCGAAGCTCTTCATAGCGACGCTGTGCGCGAATAAGTGGATCGGCAGTCATGAATAATTTCAATTCGGCGTCGGGTAGCACTACGGTTCCTATATCACGCCCATCCATCACTACCCCTTTCGATTCTGCCATTCTTTTCTGCATGCGCACTAACTTCTGACGAACTTCTTTGATGGCTGATATCGGGGAAACACTATTGCTTACTTGAAGTGTCCGAATTTCTCGTTCGACATTTTGACCGTTCAAATATGTTTCGTAACGATAAGAATCTGTGTTGTACCGAAAATTGATCATCACTAAATCAAGCGCTGTTACCAAAGCTTGTTCATTCACCTTGCCATCATTGGCTATGTAGCCATGTTGCAGTGCGTAAAGTGTCATGGCTCTGTACATCGCACCTGAATCGATGTAGATGTAATTAAGCTCGCGAGCAATTGCTTTGGCAATAGTGCTTTTCCCGCAAGAGGAATAGCCATCAATAGCAATGTTGATCTTCGATTTCACGCAGTCGGATAAGGTAGGGCGCTAATGTAATTCAATTCACCTGAATCAGCGCAAAATCTCGGAATCTATCCGCTGAAGCCCCTCGCCTGCTCCTGCATTGATAGTTGTCCAACCGGCTTTGGATATTAAGTTATCTGCTTCCGGATCTACTACGAACTTTTGACGCGCTTTCGCAGCATGATGTATTAAGCCGGCTGCAGGATACACTTGCAGCGATGTGCCTACAACAATGAAAATATCAGCGTCCTCAATAATTTCTGCCGCAGTGCTTAGCATGGGCACTTCCTCTCCGAACCATACAATATGCGGCCGCAGTTGTGTCCCTCGCTCGCATAAATCTCCATCTTTTAATTCCCATCCATCTATTGGATAAATAAGACTCTCGTCGCTTGTACTGCGTGATTTTCGAATCTCTCCATGTAAGTGAACAATTTCCTTACTGCCTGCTCTTTCGTGAAGGTCGTCGATGTTTTGGGTTATAACCACTACATCAAAATGTTCCTGCCATTTCGCAACTTGAAGGTGCCCGCGGTTTGGCTCTGCAGCGATAATTCCTTTTCTCCGTTGGTTATAAAACTCCAGAACCAATTTATGATCGCGGTGCCACGCCTCGGGTGTCGCCACTTCCTCAATGCGAAAGTTTTCCCATAGACCATCGCTACCCCGAAAAGTAGGTATACCACTTTCTGCGCTCATTCCTGCACCCGTAAAAACGACCATTCGCTTCATAATTTCCTGTATTGACTTGATATGCAATATATGATTCTGAGTTGCCTTTTGCAAGCTCCTTCGAAGTTTGATAAAAAAAAGCCTCGGATTGAACATCCGAGGCTTTTTAATTATGAGCAATATAATATTACTTGTTTTCTTCGGTGCTGTCGCCTTCCATCTTCTCTTTCAAGTTAGCTAGTGCGCTGATGTCACCCAATGTTGATTTTTCAACCTGAGCGTTTACTGCTTTTACAGCATTCGAATCAGTGCCTTCTTGCTTTTTCGGACGTGGAGCTGCCTTTTTAGCTGCCTCAGGACTTCCCGGCTCATCTTCTTTCCATGTGCCGGTGTGGCTCACAGAAATCTTACGTTGGTTTTTGTTGAACTCAACGATGATGAAATCGAGCACATCGTCAACCTTAGCATTTGAACCGTCTTCCTTCTTAAGGTTTTTGTTCATGCAGAAGCCTTCCAAACCATATGGCAATGTCACGATGGCGTGTGAGCCTTCCTTGCGAACAATAGTGCCTTGATGCTTCGAACCCTCTACGAATACAGTTTCGAAAACATCCCATGGGTTTTCCTCAATTTGCTTGTGACCAAGGCTGATACGACGGTTGTCTTTATCTAGCTCAAGAACTACCACTTCGAGTTCATCGCCAATGTGGCAGAATTCACTTGGGTGCTTGATTTTCTTGCTCCAAGAAAGATCGCTGATATGAATGAGACCATCAATACCTTCAGCCAATTCGCAGAACACACCAAAGTTGGTGAATGCACGAACCTTCGCCTTGTGCTTGCTGGTAACAGGGAAGCGCGTCTCGATGTTTTCCCATGGATCTTGTGTAAGTTGCTTCATACCCAAAGAAAGCTTACGCTCTTCCTTGTCTACGCTCAAAATAACACACTCCACTTCCTGGCCAACTTTGAGGAAGTCTTGAGCTGAACGCAAGTGCGTGCTCCATGACATTTCGCTCACGTGGATCAGACCTTCTACACCGGCAGCTACTTCTACAAAAGCACCGTAGTCAGCCAAAACAACTACTTTTCCTTTCACCTTCTGGCCTACTTCCATAGTGCCTTCCATAGCATCCCATGGGTGCGGAGTCAGTTGCTTCATACCAAGAGCAATGCGCTTCTTGTCATCATCGAAATCTAGGATAACCACATTGATCTTCGAGTCAAGCTGCACAAGCTCTTCCGGATGCGTAACACGACCCCAAGAAAGATCGGTGATGTGAATCAATCCGTCTACGCCACCAAGGTCTACGAACACACCGTAAGAAGTGATGTTCTTCACGATACCCTCGAGTACCTGACCTTTTTCGAGGCCGCTCATGATGAGCTTCTTCTGCTCTTCGAGTTCTGCTTCGATAAGCGCTTTGTGCGATACAACAACGTTTTTGAATTCGTTGTTGATTTTCACCACTTTCAACTCCATGATCTTACCCACGTACTGATCGTAATCGCGGATAGGCTTCACGTCGATTTGTGAACCTGGCAAGAATGCCTCGATACCAAATACGTCGACGATCAAACCACCCTTTGTGCGGCTCTTAACCTCACCCTTGATGATTTCACCGCTTTCTAAAGCAGCGTTCACATTGCCCCAAGCGCTAAATACGCGAGCGGTTTTGTGCGACACGTGGAGTTGTCCGTTTTTATCTTCTGTCTGTTCAATGAAAACCGGAACTAAATCACCGGCCTTCAGGTCGGGATTGTAACGGAATTCACCTGCAGGTACAACACCTTCAGACTTGTAACCGATGTTTACTACAACTTCCTTTTTGTTGATGCTGACTACTGTACCGTTTACAACTTCACGCTCGCGAATAACCGACAAAGTGGATTCGTACATCTTGTCTAGCTTCTTGCGCTCATCGTTGTTGTATCCACCGGCTGCTTCGTAAGCATCCCAGTTGAATTCCCCTTTTTCGTTGAGGTACATTTGCTCATCTGCAGTGCTGAAAATCTCGAGCGGTTCTTCCGCGCCGATTTCCTCTTCCGGAGTTGATTCTACTGTTGCCTCTGTGTTTTCTGAGGTTGCCTCGTTGACAATGTTGAGGTCTTTTTCTTCGGCTTCGTCAGCCTTTACTCGTTTCGATTCAGCCATGTTGGCTTTGTTTTAATTGTATTCTGTTTCTTGGAAAAACCAAGGCATCCACACAAACAGAAGGGGTTTTACTTGTGTTTTCTCGCAGCAGGAATGCTATTGCTGCGACCCAAGCTTTCGCTTACGGGGCCGCGAATATAGTGCGGATGGGTTGATTTTCAATGAAAAAAGGAGAAAAAAAAGTACTGGGGACTGGGTAAGGCGGTGGATACGAGTTTTTGTGAGCGGCAAGGGTGCCAAGGCGAGAAATTGCTCAGTACTCTGTATCCAGTCCTCAGTCCCCAAAAAGCAAAAGCCCCGTTTCCGGAGCTTTTGCGATGTTTAACCCATCGGCAATGAACAAACTGCCTTTGGTCTTTTAAAATGGGATTATCCCAGATAGGATTTCAAGATTTTGCTACGGCTTGTGTGTTTCAGGCGGCGAATAGCCTTCTCCTTGATCTGACGCACTCGCTCACGTGTGAGGTCGAAACGCTCACCAATTTCTTCCAAGGTAAGCGGATGCTCTCCGTTTAATCCGAAATACAAGCGAACCACATCAGCCTCGCGGCTGGTGAGGGTGCGTAATGAACGTTCAATCTCTTTGCGAAGGGATTCATGCAACAAGTCGGTGTCCGGAGAAGGAGTATCGTTGGTCTGCAATACGTCGTACATAGTACTGCTGCTGTCGTCACCGTCTTTCAATGGAGCGTCCATGGAAACGTGGCGACCGCTATTGCGCATCGATTGTTTTACTTCGTCGAGTGTCATTTCCAACACTTCAGCCAATTCGGCCGGTGTTGGCGGACGCTCAAACTCCTGCTCCAACTTGGCAAAAGCCTTGTTGATTTTGTTGATAGAGCCAATCTTATTCAGCGGTAGACGAACAATACGTGATTGTTCAGCCAATGCTTGAAGAATTGACTGACGGATCCACCATACCGCATAGGAGATGAATTTGAAACCGCGGGTTTCATCAAAGCGCTGAGCAGCCTTGATAAGACCTAGGTTACCTTCATTGATCAAGTCGGGCAGACTCAACCCCTGGTTTTGATACTGCTTTGATACAGAAACCACAAATCGGAGGTTTGCCTTGGTGAGTTTTTCCAACGCTACCTGATCGCCGGCCTTAATACGCTTGGCCAACTCCACTTCTTCCTCTGCGGTAATCAGGTCTACTCGACCAATTTCCTGCAGATACTTATCCAACGAAGCGGTTTCCCGGTTCGTTACCTGTTTGGTGATTTTTAACTGCCTCATGTATTGTTTTCAATTGTGTGGGGAAACTCCCCGTTTAAGCAAAAATTGTTCGGCGGACCCGATGCAATGTTAAGACAAACCTTTCAATGCACCATTAGTTCGCCTGGGCCTCAGGCTTTGGTAGTAAAACCTTGCGCGACAATTTGTATTTGCCGTTCTTCGGGTCTTTGCCAATTACCTGCACTTTAATCTTATCGCCTTCTTTCAAAACGTCGCGGACGTTTTCGATGCGGCGCCAATCGATTTCCGATACGTGTAAAAGCGCATCTTGTTTCGGTAAGATTTCTACGAATGCTCCGAAGGCCTGTATGTTCTTAACAACACCCTCATAAACCTCCCCCACTTCAATTTGAGGCGGGAAAACAATGCTGCGAACACGCTTCAATGCAGCTTCCAAATTCTCTTTGTTGGCAGAAGCAATTTCAACAACACCCTTATTGTCAACCTCTGAAATGGTGATGATTGTGCTGGTTGTCTTTTGAATTTCTTGAATAATCTTACCACCGGGGCCTATAACAGCACCGATAGTGTCGCTTGGTATTTCCAAACTAACGATACGTGGAGCGTGTGGCTTATAATCATCCGCAGGTTTGTCCATGGTTTTCATCATCTCGCCCAAAATGTGCAGACGACCCTGACGTGCTTGCTCGAGAGCATTCTTGACCATGTCCATGCTCAAGCCTTTAATCTTGATGTCCATCTGGCAAGCAGTGATACCCTTTGAAGTGCCCGTTACCTTAAAGTCCATGTCACCTAAGTGGTCTTCGTCACCCAAAATATCGGAAAGAATCTGATACTTGGAATTGTCTTCGTTGGTGATCAATCCCATCGCAATACCGGAAACCGGAGCAGTAATTTGAACACCACCGTCCATCAACGCAAGCGTACCCGCGCAAACAGTAGCCATGGAAGACGAGCCATTCGACTCGAGGATATCTGATACGATACGAATAGCGTATGGACAAACATCTTGAGTTGGAATAACTGGCTTCAATGCACGCAGAGCCAAGTTACCGTGACCAATCTCACGACGGCTGGTAGCGCGAATTGGACGTGCCTCACCGGTGCTGTATGGTGGGAAGTTGTAGTGCAACAAAAAGCGGTCTTCACGAGGCATTACTGCGCTATCGATCATCTGTTGATCGAGCTTGGTACCCAGTGTAAGCGTGGTCAACGATTGGGTTTCACCGCGGGTGAAAACGCTCGAGCCATGCGCTCCCGGAAGGTAGCCTACTTCACTCCAAATAGGGCGGATTTCAGTAGTGCTGCGACCATCCAAACGAAGGCCTTCGTTGAGAATCATATTCCTCATTGCGTCCTTCAGACAATCGTGGTGATATTTATTGAGCAAGAAGCGATTAGCATCCTTGAACTCATCTGTCAATTGAACTTCGAAAGTCTCTTGAATCGCATGGAATGCATCCGAGCGAGTGGTCTTGTCCGAAGGTGTTTTCGCAGTAGTGTAGTAATGCTCGTAGCACTCATCCCACACTCGCTTCTTCAACTCGGCATCCTTTGGCTCGTGATCATACGTGCGCTTCGGATTGGCTTTGGCCACCTTAGAGGCCATCTCCTGTTGAGCACGACACTGCGCCTTGATGGCTTCGTGAGCCAGTTCGAGGGCTTGAATCATTTCTGCTTCAGAAACCTCTTTCATCTCCCCTTCCACCATTACGATGCTATCTAAGGTGCCGGCTACCATCAACTCCAGATCCGCTGTAGCAAGTTGAGCCCATGTTGGGTTGATAACCAATTGACCATGGATGCGTGCTACACGCACTTCCGATATAGGACCGTTGAATGGGATGTCTGATACAGCGAGAGCTGCAGAGGCGGCCAAACCGGCCAAGCTATCAGACATATTCTCTTTATCGGCAGAAATCAGGTTTACAACAACCTGTACTTCCGCGTGAAAATCATCGGGGAACATCGGACGCAAAGCGCGGTCGATGAGGCGGGCAACGAGGATTTCGTCATCGTATGGACGAGCCTCGCGCTTAAAATAACCACCGGGAAAACGACCGGCAGCTGCGTACTTTTCACGGTATTCAACGGTGAGTGGAAGAAAATCCACGCCGTCTTTGGCTTGTGTGCTGGCCACAACTGCAGCCAACAACATTGTATCTCCTTGTCTTACCACCACAGAGCCATTAGCCTGTTTGGCAAGTTTGCCGGTTTCAATCGTCACCGGACGACCATCTCCCAAGTCTATGGTTTGGGTTACCAATTCGTAGTTCATTGCTTCTTTTTTCGGATAAAAACGTCGGTTAAAAAAAACGCGAAAAGGCAATTGTGTTCAATTGCCCTTTCGCTTGCGCTGTTTGCGCCATATTATTTGCGGAGATCAAGCTCTTTAACAATAGCACGATAGCGGGCAATATCAGTCTTCTGCAAATAGTCGAGCAAGCTACGACGCTTACCAACGAGACGAATCAGGCTGCGCTGTGTACCAAAGTCTTTCTTGTTCACCTTCAAGTGTTCTGTGAGGTGGTTGATGCGGAATGAGAACAAAGCGATTTGGCCTTCCGCCGAACCGGTGTCCTTTTCAGATTTTCCGTGTTTCTTGAAAATCTCTTGTTTTTTTTCTGTAGAGAGATACATGCTAATACTTTTGTAAGTGATTGTTATGTGATTCTCATTGACCGAATCAGATTCGGTTTTTGAGGGGTGCAAATGTAGTGAACGTCTTCTTTTGTATCACCAAAGTTTGTGAAGTTTTTTTTCTGCTGCCGAAAAATGACTCAATGCACCTACTTTCGCGCCTCCAAAATTTCCATTTACACATAAAAACCATGAAAAAATTCATTCTCTGTTTGGTTGCTTGCGGAAGTATGCTCAGCAGCTGCGAACAAAGCAAAGTAAGCAATGTTAAAATGAAGGATCAGCGCGATAGCTTGAGCTATACCATTGGTCTTAGCATCGGAAGCAGCTTTATGCAAAGCGACTTGTCTGATTTGAACTATGACTTGCTCATCAAAGGCATGAAGGATCAGAAGGACAGCACAGGAGCCATGGAATTGCAAGAGGCCGAAGCCTATATACAGGAAGTAATGATGAAGAAGCAGGAGGCTAAAGCGGCTGTAGAAAAGGATGCAGGCGTTAATTTTTTGGCTGAAAACAAGTCAAAACCGGGGGTAATGACAACCGCTAGCGGATTGCAATATCAAGTTATGACAGAGGGAACCGGTAAAAAGCCGATGTCTACCGATATGGTTACGGTTCACTATCACGGCACAACTATCGACGGAACCGTATTCGACAGCTCTGTTGACCGCGGTGAGCCTGCTTCATTCGGTTTGAATCAGGTTATTCCCGGATGGACAGAGGGTGTTCAACTTATGAATGTTGGTAGCAAGTACAAATTCTTCATTCCGGAGAATCTAGCCTATGGTGCACAATCGCCAAGCCCTGTTATCAAACCTTACTCAACATTGATTTTCGAAGTTGAGCTCATCAGTATCGATTCTGTTGGCAATAAATAAGGCACCAGGCTGTTAGAAAAAAAATCAAGCGGCTCTCTTATCACGACATTACATTTGCCGCCCGAATTTACAAGCTCAGACTTTTTGACAGCAAAAACAGAATGGTCTTTTGATTGTTATAAACGAAACAGATTTTTAATTTAAAAGAACATAAAATGGCAACACAAATCACGGATCAAAACTTCGCCGAACTGGTACAAAACAGTGAAAAGCCTGTGATGATTGACTTTTGGGCAGAGTGGTGCGGCCCATGCCGCATGGTAGGTCCAATCGTTGACGAAATCGCAAACGACTATGAAGGAAAAGCAGTTGTAGGTAAAGTGAACGTTGATGAAAACCCGGAAATCAGCACACGCTTCGGCATCCGTAACATCCCGACTATCATATTTTTGAAGGGCGGCGAAATCAAGGACAAGAGCGTAGGCATTGTTCCAAAAAATGTACTCACCGAAAAAATGGACGCTCTGCTGTAACAGGCAGATGAAAAAAATGAAAAGCTGTCAGGACAATGGCAGCTTTTTTTATGTTAGCGAATGGTGATTAGTGAGTTGCACTTGGCTACCGCTAATTCATAATTTGAAATTTGTAATCCGTAATTTGTAATCAGTTCCCCCATGGACACTCGAATAATCAAATCTGTTTTAGCCGCTGCGGCCATTGCCTTCAATACTTACCTTTTCATCCAAGGGCGCTGGGGATGGGGTATCACACTGCTTTTTGCAACAGCTGTATTGGTGTTGGTTGTTTTTCGAAGCACTCGCATGATTATGGTATTCTATCAAATGCGCATGCAACGTATGGACAAAGCCAAAGTTTGGCTCAATCGTATCAATCCGGAGCATTTATGGGCTAAACAAAAGGGCTACTACTATTTCTTACTGGGTTCGGCCGACATCCAAACCAACAGCTTGTCTCAATCGGAAAAAAATTTTCGTACGGCCTTGCAACATGGATTGCGCCTCGACCATGATAAGGCAGCTGCCTATTTAAACCTTGCCGTGATTTCCGCTAATCGGCGCAAAAAGCGCGAAGCAATTACCTTGCTCAACGAAGCCAAGAAATACGATTCGAAGGGATATCTGAAGAACGATATCAAGCAAGTAAGCAAGATGGTGAACGGATTGTAGGGACGAGGGGAGCACTCCAACAAAGATCCACGTAAGGACGCACCGCAGTAAGTCCACAGACCGAGGGTGATGATAGAACTACCCTCCGAAAAGAATAAGCAACGAAGCAGTGCGTCCACAGACCGAGGGTGATACTAGGACGAACCTACAAAAAGCACAGACACGGGTGATATGAGAGGCACCCTCTGAAAAGTAAAGACAGACATGACAATGAAGCTAACCAACATAAACATCTTCAAGTTTCGGGTCATAATTGACACAGAAAAGGATGTGTTTCGCGATATTGAAATAGATACCGATGCGACATTTGAGCGTTTGCACGAATCTATTTTGGATGCATTCGATTTCGAGTCGGGTGAAATGGCCAGTTTTTACATGAGCAATGAGCAATGGGAAAAAGGCTTGGAGGTGCCGCTCATGGATATGGCCGGTGACGTTGCACTGAGTATGAAGTCTACCAAGCTCTCCGATATGTTGAGCAAGCCTTCAGAGAAGGTTTTGTATGTGTATGACTTCATGCGTATGTGGATTTTTTATGTTGAACTTATGGAGGTGAAAAAGGATGCTCCAAGCACTATATATCCACGAGTAGCTCTGGTATTTGGTGACGCGCCTTCTCAGGACTCCAAGGAAATGGATTTATTCGGATCTGAATTCAGTGAAGAGGAATTTACCGAAATGCATGGCGATGTGAGTGATGAGGAGGAAGGAGATGAGGATATGTTCGACTCTGGCGAAGACTATTTCGATGAGAGCGAATTCAATGGTTCATATGGCAGCTATGATGAGCATTAAAAGCATTTTAATATGGTGTGCGTTCGCACTGGTGTTAGGTTCTTGCAAATCCGATAACCGCCAGGTCACTTCTGATATGATTCACTTCCCTCCTTCCGGTGGAGGTCAGGCGGAGGACGCTCCTATTATAACGTTTGATTCAACTACCGTCAACTTTGGCATTCTTGCCATCGGGGAGAAATTCCCGCATACCTTCCGGTTCACGAATACGGGTAAATCGCCTCTGATTATTACCCAAGTCAATCCATCATGCGGTTGCACAACCGCGAAAGACTGGCCTCAACAACCAATTGCTCCGGGAGAGGCTGGGCAAATTTCTGTGGAGTTTAACAGCACGGGTAATTCCGGCCAAGTAGATAAATCGATTTCTGTGCTCACCAACTGTGTACCCGCTGTTCAGGTGCTGAGGATTCAGGGCATGGTCGTCGGAGTTGATAATACACCGACAGTAAAATCGCCGGTGCATATGGAAATGGAAACCCCTTAAATACATTTAATATATAATAATTATGAATTTCACACTTCTTCAAGCAGCACCCCAAGGCGGGAGCGGTATGGGTACCCTCCTATTCATGGTGGGTTTTTTCGCAATCTTTTATTTCTTCATGATTCGTCCTCAAATGAAAAAGTCAAAAGAACAACGTAAATTTCAAGAGGGCGTCAAAGTTGGTGACCGTGTTATGACGTTGGGTGGCATTCATGGTGAGGTCAT
>Ga0315906_10008278_pt1 | contig 12485 bp, 5 predicted proteins | sample LakEriMetagenome_4_FD_203526 | JGI IMG/M metagenome (GOLD analysis project Ga0315906, IMG submission 203526) | Freshwater fungal communities from buoy surface, Lake Erie, Ohio, United States - Buoy 2 MA122 | ecosystem: Environmental > Aquatic > Freshwater > Lake > Lake biofilm | place: USA: Lake...
TCCCGAACGCCAACGCCTGCTCACGGAACTGCGACGCGGTACCCCGATGGGAGAACTGCTGCGGCGTTACTGGTATCCCGTGGCGACGGAAAGTGAACTCCGCGACCGTCCCATCAAGGGGGTGACGCTGCTGGGTGAGCGGCTGGTGCTGTTTCGGGATGCCGAGGGACGGCTCGGGCTGCTTCCCGAACGCTGCCCCCACCGCGGAACCACCCTGACCCACGGAATTGTCGATCGCGAGGGAATCGCCTGCCCGTACCATGGCTGGAAATTCGACCGCCGGGGACGCTGCCTCGAGTTGCCCGCCGAGCCCCCGGATTCTCCGTTGCTCGACCGGGTCAAACTCGACGCCGCCCATGTCGAATCGCTGGGGGGGCTGATCTGGGCGTATCTCGGTCCCGAGCCCGCCCCACTGCTCCCCCGCTACGACCTGTTCGTCTGGGACAACTGCCTGCGCGACATTGGTCAGGCCATGGTTCCCTGTCACTGGCTCCAGATCATGGAGAACAGTGTCGACCCGCATCACCTCGAACACCTGCATGGCAAACACCTGGCGTATGTGCGGGAAAACGCCGGTCTGACGGCCCCAACGCATTACCAGCGCCGCCATCAGAAGGTCGGCTTCGACCTTTTTCCCCACGGCATCATCAAGCGGCGGGTTCTCGAAGGGAGCAGCGAGGCGGATGATGACTGGAAAGTCGGACATCCGCTGATCTTCCCCTGCATGTTGCGGGTCGGCTCCGGAGGCCAGCACCGCATGCAGATCCGGGTCCCGATCGACGAGACCCACACCTGGCACCTCTGGTACGCCTGCTACCGGCCCGCCGATCCCGCACGCCAGATCGGGCAGAAAGAGATCCCCCTGTACAACGTGCCCTGGCAGACCGAATCGGGCGAGCACATTGTCGACTTCGTTGATGGGCAAGACATCATGGCCTGTGTCACCCAGGGGCCGATCGCCGACCGGACGCAGGAAATCCTGGGAAGGTCCGACGAAGGAATCGCGCTGTTGCGCCGGGTTTTGTTCGACCAGATGGAGCGCGTCACCCGGGGTGAAGATCCCCTGGGCACCATTCGCGATCCCGCCGCCAACCAGCGCATTGACCTTCCCCAGGAGGCGAACAAGTATGGGCGCGGACGGGCCTTCCTCGCCGAATCTCTCGCCATGGGGCATGCCCGCTACAGTCCGCTGCGCGAGCAGATTCTCGAGGTGCTCGCCAGCGACCGACAGGAGTAGCCGATGACCGATCACGGAAGCCGGCCACGCATCGCGGTGTCCTGTCAGCACCTCAGCGGGGTCGGTCACTTTGTGCGCAGCCGGGAACTGTGCCGGGCGTTCTCCCGGGTTGGCGATGTTCTCTTCGTCTCCGGGGGTGTCCCTGTTCCCGGGCCGGCCCTGGATCGCAAGGTGCGACTGGTCACGCTCGCCCCCCTCCGCCGCGAGCCGGCCTCGGGGAAATTGGTCGCGGCCTCACCGGATGAACCGCTGGCCGATGTTCGCCAACGGCGTTCAGCCCAGTTGACGCAGGCGGTTGCCGGGTGGATTCCCGATGCCGTGATCATCGAGCATTTCCCGGTCAGCAAGTGGGAACTCTCCGGGGAGATTCTCGGCTGGATCGCGACCATCCGTGCCGCCAATCCGTCGGTGCTGGTCTGCTGCTCGCTGCGGGACTTCCCCGCGACCAATGAACTGTTGCAGGCGGACACCCGCTCCCACGACTGGATCGTCGACACGCTGCAGAACCACTTCGCCGCGGTCCTCGTGCATTCCGATCCCGCGGTGTCGCAGTTGACGGACGACTGCCCCTGGGCCAGCCGCCTCACGATTCCAGTGATCCACACCGGCTATGTGGTCGAAGAGCCAGTCGATGTCTCTTCCTCCTCCACAGCGACCGATGAAGATCCCCACGCCCCGGTCCTGGTGAGCGCTGGCGGACTCGACGACGGCGACCGACTCGCCGAACTTAGCATCGCCGCGTGGGAGCTTCTTTTCCGCCAGGGACAGACCGGGGGCAGACGCCTGGTGGTGCTGGCCCCGTTCCAGTTGTCGCAATCCCGCCTCGACCGGCTCGCGGCCAGACTGGCCGGCCTTCCGGCCGAACTCTCTCCATTCCGTGATGACTTTCTGTCCCAGATTCTCGGGTGCGGAGTCTCGATCAGCCAGGCGGGCTACAACACGACGATGAACATCCTCCGCGCGGGCTGCCGGGCCATCGTCGCTCCCAATCCCCGCATGCACGATCAGGTCGTGCGCGCCGAGTTGCTGCAGCAGCGGGGCCTGCTCTCGCGGCTGGATGTCGCCACGACCACCCCCGACGTGTTGGCTCGCGCCATCACAGCAAGCCTGCGGCAACCCCGTCCCCGACACTCCCTGCAGCTCGACGGTGCCTCCCGCACGACCGCGTGGCTCTGCCAACAGCTCGCATCCCGCCAGGTGCCGCGCGGAGGTCTGCCATGACCGGCGCCCACCAAGACCTGCCTCTCCCCGAAACAAGACCGCAAACGCCAGAGGAGACTGGCCCAGCAGACCGCACAATTCCCGACCGGTTCGCCCGCCTCGCCCAGGACTATCCCCACCACTTCGCCGTTCGTACGCCCGACGAACAGCTCACATTCGCCGAGCTGGACGACCAGGCAGCCCGTGTCGCCCATTGGCTCTCCCTCGAACTCCCCTCGTCTCCCCATCCCGTCGGCCTGCTGATCGGTCCGGGCCGTGATCACCTCCTCGCCCTGCTGGGAATACTTCAAGCCGGGCACTGGTATGTGTTGCTGCGCACCAGCCAACCCCCGGCACGCCTGTCGCGCCTGGTTGCCGATTCGGGCCTGGTCGAGATTCTCACCACGCACCGTCACCTCTCCCAGGCCGAGGCCTGTCTCCCCAGCGGCGGGCGCGCACTGTCCCTCGAGGACCTGCCCGCCTCGGCGACCGGCCACGGATTTGCCTCGCGAGCCACTCCCGATGGGCTGGCCAGTGTGACCTACACATCGGGCTCAACCGGGACCCCCAAGGGAGTGATGCACACCCATCGCTCGACTCTCTGTCTGTCGCAGGCGGCCGGTGAGGCGAACGTCGGACCCGGCGATCGCGTCGTTTATCCCGGCTCCAACATGGGGGTCAACCGGGCCATCCTGCATGGAGCCACCTCCCTGACCTGGAATGTGCGGGACCGGGGACTCGCGGGGCTGGCGGAGTGGATGGCACGACACGATCCTACGGCGTGGATGTCGGTCCCCAGCGTCTTTCGTGATTTCCTGCGTGGTTTGCCCGATGGAACCCGCCTGCCCGGATTGCGTCGCGTGATCCTGACTGGCGAGGCGGTCTTGCCCGGAGATCTCGAGCTCTTCAGCCGGTTCTTCCCCCGGGACACCTTCCTGGTCAACGAGCTGGGAACATCGGAGACCAAGTCGTACCTGCAGTGGACCTACCGCTCGGGCGATCCCCTGCCGGGACCGGTGGTTCCCGTGGGAGAACCGTTGCCCGGCCGCATGGTCCGGCTGCTGGATGACGCGGGGCATGAGGTGGCTCCCGGGGAGATTGGCGAACTGGTCGTTCAGGCCCGTGCGATGTCCCCAGGCTACTGGAACCTTCCCGTATTGACCGCGGAGCGGTTTCCAGCCGTGCCCGGAATGCCGAATCAGCGGCGTTATCATACGGGAGATCTCGCCCGGCGGCCGACCGACGGCCCGATCGTGTTGGTTGGACGGCGCGATCATGAGGTCAAGGTGCGCGGGCAGCGGACGCATTTGGGAGAAATCGAGGCCGCCCTGTGTGCCCAGCCGCTCATTCAGGATGCCGTGGTGGTCGCTCACCCGGAAGCAACCGGTGAGATCACCCTCGCGGCGTTTTACGTTCCCGCGGGGGAGAGCACCGCTTCTCCGCAGGATGTCCGCGACGCCCTCCGGCAGCAATTGCCCGAGCACATGGTGCCGACTTTCCTGCGACCGCTCGCCAGACTTCCCTACAACGCGAATGGGAAGGTGGATCGCAACGCTCTGCCGGGACTGGAGACACTGCGGTCCGAACGCTCCACCCGTGGAACTCCGCCGCGCGATGAGACCGAACGCCGCCTGCTCGCCATCTGGCGGCGGATCTTTGGAACCACCACGATCGGCATCGACGACGACTTCCATGAGCTTGGCGGCCACTCGCTGACCGCCACCCGCATCGCGCTTGCCATCGAGCAGGAGTTCGGCTGCCGGGTGGGGCTCAAGGCGGTGATCAGCTCGCCGACGGTCGCCCGCCTCGCCGAGGCCGTGCGGTCCTCCCGCCGTCCCTCCGGCGCCCCCCTGGTTCCCGCGGCACGGCAGCAGTCCCGGGAGGGGCGATCTGTTCCCGCATCCTATGCCCAGCGGCGGATGTGGTTTCTGCAGCAGGCCTGTCCCAACCTGCCGGTTTACCTGCTGACCCATGCCTGGCGATTGTCCGGTCCGCTCGATCTCGCCGCGCTGCAGACGGCGTTGAGCGGTGTGATCACCCGGCACGATGTCTGGCGGGGGATCTTTCACCAATCCGGCGGCCAGTTGGAGATCCGCATCCAGCCCCCGTCAGCGAATCCACTCCCCGTCGTCGATCTCGGCGCCGTTTCTGCCGAACAGCGGGAAGCCCGTCTGCGCGCAGAACTGGCCCTCTGCTCGCGGACGCCGCTCGATCTGCACCAGGGACCCCTGGTGCGGTCGCAAGTCATGCGTCTGGGGCCCCAGGAGCACGTCCTGGTCCTCTGTGTCCATCATGCGGTCTTCGACGCGTGGTCTCTCGACCGCTTCTGGTTCGAGCTCAATGAGCTGTATACCGCCGCGGTCGCCGGGCGCGATCCCCGGCTTCCCGACCTGCCGATTCAATATGGGGATTACGCCGTTTGGGAACAGAACCGGCTGCAGAGTCCCGACTTCGCCCAGCGGCTGGAGCGGGCGGTACAGCGTCTCCGGGGATTGCCCCCCCTCGATCTGCCGGCCGATCACCCCCGTCCGGCCGAGCCCCGCTTCACGCGCGGGAGGCTGACCCTCGAATTGGACCGACAGACCGTCGACCGGCTCACCGCATTGGGGGTGGCGTCGGGGGCCACCCGGCAGATGGTCCTGCTGGCCCTCGTCCAGTTGTGGCTCGCGGTCCTCAGCGAGCAGACCGATTTGGGGGTGGCTGTCCCCGTCGCCGGCCGCCTCCGTCCCGAACTCGATCCGCTGATCGGGCTCTTCGTCAACACCCTGGTGGTCCGGACCGAAGTCCACTGGCCCGAGACGTTCCGCGAACTGGTCCGCCGCACCCGGCATGCTTCGTTGGAGGCCTACGACGACGAGGAACTTCCGTTCGACCAGATTGTCGAGGCGCTCAATCCCCGGCGGGATCCAGGACGCAATCCGCTGTGCGATGTGCTGTTTGAACTGCGCACCCGCGGTATGCAGTCACCCACCCTGGCCGATCTGCGCGCAGAACGCCTCACCGGTCTGGGGGCCCATGTCCGCTTCGATCTCGAATTGCACTTCATTGAGGGAACTGACGGACTCTTCGGGACCATCGACTATCGCGATGAACTGTTTGATGCCGCGGTCGTCGCATCGTGGTGCCGCCTGCTGGGTCACCTCGCCACGCAAGTGGCCGCACAACCCGATCTTCCCTGTCAGCAACTCGAACTGCTGACCGACAACGTCCGGCGGCAGGTGCTGGTCGAATGGAATGCCCCCCGGGTTCCCGCCTGGACCCCCGCCACAATCCACGGGCTGTTCGAACGCCAGGCCCAGCGGTCTCCCCAGGCACCCGCCATCTCGACCAGTACGCGAGACTGGTCGTATGCCACGCTCAACCAGCGGGCCAATCGCCTTGCCCACCGCCTGATGGGTGCCGGCGTACTCCCCGGTGATCTCGTGGGAGTCTCCCTGCCCCACAGCCCCGAACTGGTCGCAACCCTGTTGGCGATCCTCAAAGCCGGTGCCGGCTATCTGCCGCTCGACCGCGCTCTGCCGCCAGCGCGACGAGCCACCCTGCTGCGCGACGCCAATCCCCGGTTGATCATTGCCGACGGTGCGGACCCGCTGGATGATGCCGGTCTGGGGATTCCCCTCTGTGCGTGGGATGACGCCGATGTGGGTTTCCCAAACGGCAATCCCGATCTCGAAGTCACTCCCCAGGACCGCGCGTACGTCATGTACACCTCGGGTTCCACGGGTGTCCCTAAAGGAGTGGAAGTCACCCACGCCGGAGTCTCCCGGCTGGTGGACCAGGTCGACTATCTCGAGCTCGGTCCAACCACCCGGATGGCGCTCAACGCACCGCTTGCCTTTGATGCCTCCACACTCGAACTCTGGGGTCCGTTGCTGAACGGCGGCTGTTGTGTTCCCATTTCGCAATCGCAGCAGACCCATCTGGGTGATCTGGTGACGGCACTCGACCGGGGTCAGGTCAATACCCTCTGGCTCACGGCGGCGCTCTTCAACGTGCTGGTCGACGAGTTCCCCCCGTTTCCCAAGGGAATCCCCCAGGTGCTGGTCGGAGGAGAGGCACTCTCCGTCCGTCATGTGCGCGAGGCGCTCGCGCGGCAGGCTCCCGGCGAGCGCCTGTTCAATGGGTACGGTCCCACCGAGTGTACCACCTTCAGTACGGTCCACCCGATTGAGCCCGACCTGCCAGCCGATTGCCGGTCGATTCCCATCGGCCGCCCCATCCCGCGCACTCCCGTCTGCGTCCTCGATCGCTGGTCACGCCCCGTTCCACCAGGGATCCCTGGCGAATTGCATGTCGGAGGACCGGGTCTGGCACGCGGATATCTCAACGCTTCCGAGTTGACCGCCGTGAAGTTCGTCGCGAACCCGGTCCCCGAACTGGAGGTCGATCGCCTCTACCGCACGGGTGACCGTGTGCGCTGGAGCCCCCGGGGAAGTCTCGAATTCCTGGGACGAAACGACCGCCAGGTCAAGATTCGCGGCTACCGTATCGAACTCGGAGACATCGAGCAGACCCTCGCACAACTTCCTGGCGTGGCCCAGGCCGTGGTCGTGGTCCAGGAGGTATCACCCGGAGAGCGGCACCTCGTCGCCTACCTGCGGCCCATCGATTCCCGCAGCCGATGCACAGTCGGCGAGCTCCGTGCTGAGGCCGCGCGGTTGTTGCCCCCGGCGATGCATCCGGCCGACTTCGTCTGGATCGACCGGTTTCCGCTGACACCCACCGGCAAGCTGGATCTGAGTGCCTTTCCAGCTCCGGCAGGTCCCGGCACTTCCAGCCCCCGCCTCCCCCGGGACCCCCCGCGGCGTGGTCTCGAGGGAGAAATGGCGCGACTCTGGGCCGAAGTGCTGGGAAAACCACTCCTCGATCGCGATGCCGACTTCTTTGATTGCGGCGGCCATTCTCTGGCGGCGATGCGGCTGCTGTCGCTGGTCGAGTCCCGATTCGGACGACGGTTGCCCCTCGCGGCCCTGTATCAGCACGGGACCATTGCCCGCATGGCCCGGGCTGTGGTGGATGATTCCTTCCGGGGACTGGTCACCCCGGCACGTATCCGTCCGGGGACCCACCCCGATCGCACGCTGTTTGTCCTCCCCGGCATGTACGGAGGCGCTTCGCTCCCCCGTCATATCGTGCAGGCTCTGGTGCCCGAGTTGAACGTGGTGGCCTTGCTGCCGCTGCAGGTTGACCGGATGGCCGAGCATTGGCCCGACTTCAGCACCATGATCGACAGCTACGTCGAGGCGATTCGCCGTCAGCAACCGACGGGACCCTATTTGCTGGCCGGGTATTGCCTGGCGGGTCGACTGGCGTATTACGTTGCCGACCGCCTCGTCGAACAGGGGGAATTGGTGGAGGATGTCATCATTGTCGACAGTGCCGCCCGACGGACGGCGCGTGACAACCGCTGGCAAGTCCGGCTGGCGCGCCCGTTTCGCATCCTCGCGAACCTGCCGCGCTGGCTCCGGGATGATGCGCTGGCCATGACCTCCGTCGAATGGCGGAAGCGGTTGTCCCGCTGGCTGTGGCGAACCACATCGACGGACCGCGAGGCTCCCCGTCTGGGCGGCCGGGCCGAGGTCCCCCCCGCAGGCGATGACCCTGTCACCCCGCGCTGGCACCGCCAGGAGTTCGCCGATCTGATCTGGCGTCTGGAAACCAACGCCCCCCAACGCATGTCCCGGTTGCGCGTGATTCTGCTGCGGGCCCAGACCCGCCCCCTGTTCAGCGGTGATTCCCACGACCTCCGCTGGGGTCACCGGTGTGCCGGGGGAGTTGAAATCCACGAACTCCCCGGCAATCACGAGACCATCTTTTCCCTTCGCGACGGACAACCGCTGATCGACACGCTCAACACAATTGTGCCACGGTTGATTCAGGGTAAGCCAAAGGGTTGAAGCGCGCGACGGGCGTCCCGCCGGTTTCTCGTGGAGCAAATCAATCTGTCTCTTCCAACGAGAGATCCCGGGGCTTCCGGCTACAGCACAGGTCCGACCGGCCGTGCCACTCGTGCTCGATGCCGCGCATCAACAAGGCACTGTCAAATTCAATCGATCCGGCCGGGAACAGGTGCCGGTTGTCGAACACACTCGAACGGACCGTCGAGACCGCCAGCGGCTCCACATGCCATCGCTGGCAACACAGTTCCATCCCCTGAAATCGCCCCGCCTCGGAGCTGTCCGAATAACCCAGCGAGCCCGCCTGGAAAAACTCCGACGCTGCGGCGAGCGTCCCGAAGATGGACCCGGCCGGCAATTCGGAGCAGACATCCCCGACGACGGCCAGACTGGTGGTGCCGTCATCACTTTGCAGGGAGACTTCGACGTGGCCACCCGCTTCCTGAACGGTGAATCGGGCGTGGAAGTGAATGCCGGGAAACAGACGCCCGCCGGCCATTGCGTTCAGCCAGGAATTGGAATCCCGCCTGCGGACATACACCCCCTGGCAAATCCGGTCGTTCTCGTCCCACTCCACGGCAGTGCGGTGGGCGGCGTTCTCCGACGAAAGGCCGATCCAGCGCGGCAGAAACCTCGGGCGCATTCCTTGCAGCCGAATCAGACAGATCCCCGCCACCCCGTGTTCGTTGTAGCGCTTGGGACGAAAGGGAGGAGGGAGGGTTTTGGCCAGCACCTCGGGGTCGACCCGATAGTTGACGAGGATCCGGCGGTCGATGACCCCTCGAATCACGGGAAGCCTCATGGAACCACCTCTTCCTTCGTCATTCCAACAGGGAACCCCACCTGCGGAGATTCTCCTCTCTCTCCGAGCATGTCGGTCGCCTGCCCCCCTGTCAAATGGAGAGAACGATGTGATCCCACCCGTCCAACCCTCGACAGCCCCCGTCGCTCGCTGGCTCCACGTTGCGTCCCATGTTCGGTGCCGGGGCCCGGGTCATCTCCACCTGCCGGAGTGTGTCTCTCCCCGGTCGCTGTCGTTCGGTCGGCAACACTTGCCGAACGATTGTCGACGGGCGCACAGATCCCGGCTGGAGGCGACGCAGGACCAGTGTGGTAGAATCCCGGAATCCACCCGCCTGTCCCGGATCTCACACAGTCTCCCCGGATGTCCTTTCCGTCTGCCCCCCCTGACTCAGCGGACGAGCCGCTGGAGAGCACGCCGTTCGGCAGGTTCTGGCAGCGCTGGTACTGGCCCACGGTCTCCCTGGCCGCCCTGTTGGCGTTCGAGCTGACCGCCAGCCCGGCTCTGTCGGCGGTCTTGCTCTGTTGCCACTTCGGCGTGGAGGACTGGCTGACGGGCCTTTGGCTTTGGCGAACCGATCCAGACAGAGGCCGGGGGCGCGCCTGCGGCTGGTTCAGTTTCGCCCGGGCCGTGACCCGCACGCTGCTGGCCGCGTTCCTGCTGATGATGCTGCTGGTCGTGATCACGGCACAATTCGCGCGGAATCAGCCCCGGGGACCGGGCAACATGCCGGCCGGTTTCTGGGGCATCGCTTTGTTGATGATGGGAGGCCTGCCTCTCGCGACCCTGCTCAGCCTGATCGCCTGCCTCTCGGCCCGCCGGCATGCGGTCAAGGTCTGGCTCGACCCCGGCCTGCATATCTCCCGCAAGACCCGCCAATGGCCAGTCTCGATCCTGGGAGTCCACAATCTGGCCGACATGCCCTACCTCTTGATGATTTCCGTACTGCTGATGACCGTGCTGACGCCCATGATCATCGCGATCGCCAGCCTCTTGCCGCAAAAAGGCCCGCGCCCCGGCTTCGACATCGCGATCGTGGGAGCCATTCTCGCCGTCAGCTTGACCTGTCTCTGGCTGCTGCTGCGCTGGACCAACCAGGCCCGCGCCCGATTGCCGTTTGAATGCTGGGGCTCCGACACCTTTCGGCCGACTGTGTTCCCCCTTGCCCCGGGCCTGCTGGCCAACTCCTGGGACGACGCGGACGATACGGACTTCGACAGTGCTCCGCTCGACGAGGACGACTGACCTCCCCGACCAAACACCTCAGTCTCCCTGAGCCCCGCTGTTCCCCCCCAAAAAACGACCGTAGCAAGGGCCCGGCAAACGGATCGCGGGAGCGCAGACCTCTGTGTCCGCTCCACTGGGTTTGGATCAGAGGACAACCGTCCCATGGGGCAACCCAAACACCTGAATCGAAAAACCCGCTGGACCCGCCCCCAAAGACCAACATGGCCAGGGGCCAGCCAACGGGTCGCGGGGGGGCGGACCTCTGTGTCCGCTCCGCTGGGCTTGCATCGGAGGGTAACCGTCCCGCTGAGCAGCCGAACCGCATGCATCCGAGACCCCGCTGAGCCCCCCCGCCACCCTGTCTCCGGTTCCATTCGGATGATGTCTTCGGAGGGACGCACATTGGGATTTCCGATCCAGGCGGTTGGGTGGCCCATCGCTGCGGTGACTCGCGGTGGAACATCCAGCGGAGCGGACACAGAGGTCCGCCCCCCCGCCATCCTGTCTCTGGTTCCATTCGGATGATGTCTTCGGGGGGACGCACATCGGGATTACCGATCCAGGCAGTTGGGTGGCCCATCGCTGCGGTGATTTGCGGTGGGACATCCAACGGAGCGGACACAGAGGTCCGCCCCCCCGCCACCCTGTTTTAGATCCCAAGCGAACGCTGTCTTTGGATCGACGCACACGGGGTCCGCGCTCCCGCGATGCGGGTTCCCGATCTCCCCGGGAAACCTGCGCCCGCCCTAAAATTTTCCTCCCGATCGCAACTCCTGTTCACCACACCACTTGCGGCCCTCAAGTCCTCTGCCGGCGGCATCCCATCTGGAAAACCGTCGATTTTCTAATTGCACACCGTGTGTCTACTGTTAGTGTTATCACAACTGTCATCAGTACATGCCCACAGGAGCACACCATGTCCCGCACGACCCGGGCCCTTCGCAAGCAGGCCCGTGCCCAGGCCCAATTGCACCAGAAACAGCCGGTGACTACGGGGTCCACCACCCTGCTCGATGAGCACGAGACCACGTCTCCCGGTTCCTCCTCCGATGTCGCCGGGAGTGATTTCGATCCCGGCGAGTCCTGGACACCGGCTGCTCCCGAGCCGGCCGCTCGTTCTACCCAGGTCCAGGCGCTCGCCCCGGTGGCGAGAGCCCAGCACTTCGGGTCGGGCTCCTCCACCCGGATGGTCATTCCCGGCCGGGAGGCGGCCCCCGAAACCGGTCCCGGGCACCGCCGGCAGCCGCACAATGAGGGGTGGCTCTGGCGCGACAAGATCCGGTCGGGGGATCTGGTGGTCATCGTCGGCGAAGAGTGCTCCGGCAAGACCCGCGTCCTCACCGACTGGATCGCCCGCGTCACCGCCGGCCAATCCTTCCCCGGCATCACCGAGGCCGGCAACGCCCTCCCCCCCTCCGATGTGCTGGTCTTCAACTGTGTCGATGACTTCCAGCACTCGATTCTCGATCAGGTGAAACTCAACGGCGGGAATCCCGACCGGGTCCTCCAGGCCTCCACCCAACTGCTCGACTGGGGTCACAGCCACAGCGGGTTTCCCGAGGGACATCTCCCGGTCGGCGGGGGTGAGCGACCCGAACCCCGCGTCCGGCTGCATACCCAGGAGATCCTGCGAAAGCTCGAGCAATTCCTGCTCCGCCGCCCCAGCATCCGGCTCGTGGTGATCGACCAGCTCAAGCAGCACCTCAAGTTCGACAGCGAACGGGTGTTTGAAGAGCTGATCTACGAACTGCAGATTCTCGCCCGGTACACCGAGGTCGCCTTCATCCTGACCCAACGCCCCGATGCGTTCCGGAATGCTTCGGGAATCAAGCAGTATTTCAAGAGCGACTCCCTCACCAGTGTCGCCCGCAGCATCTGGCGCGTCGCGGCCCCCGAGGATCCGCACCACGGCGACCGGGTGCTGGAGTGCCTCAAGCTCAACTACGGGGTCGGCCAAAGCAACAACCGGCACCCCTGGCGGCTCTGGCAGGACCCGGGGGAACCGCTGCGCTGGGAAGTCGGCAACGGGCAGGAATTCCCCCTCGGCAAGCTCGACGCCAAACAACGGCTGCTGTTCCACGCCAAAACCTTCATCTCGCTCTATCTGCAGATGTTCGGGGGC
>Ga0315906_10008280_pt1 | contig 12483 bp, 7 predicted proteins | sample LakEriMetagenome_4_FD_203526 | JGI IMG/M metagenome (GOLD analysis project Ga0315906, IMG submission 203526) | Freshwater fungal communities from buoy surface, Lake Erie, Ohio, United States - Buoy 2 MA122 | ecosystem: Environmental > Aquatic > Freshwater > Lake > Lake biofilm | place: USA: Lake...
GAGCCGCAGCTGCCGCACCGCGGCGTGCGAGTAGTCGAGCAGGTTGCCGTAGGCCGGCTGGAAGGCCAGCGGGGACTCCCCGATCGTGTAGCGCCCGCGGTGCGCGAACCAGAACTCGCTCGTCATCGCGTGCTCGTCGGGCTTCGCCATGAAGTGCGCGTCGTTCATCCGCAGGCTCGGGATGAAGCGCAGGCCGAGCGCCTTTGCCGCCTCCCCCGCGGTCCGCACCGCGTCCGCCCCCTGCGCCAGGCACACGCGCGCATTCTCCATCCGCTTCTCCATCAGCGAGCCCGGCACCTCGTCGGGCGACTTGCGCCAGCCCACGCGGCTCGCCACCCGCGTGTCGTAGTAGAGCAGGTCGCCGCCCATCCCGATGCAGTAGACGAGCGTCCGCACCGGCGTGTCGGCCAGCGCCGCGATGTTCGCCCGCAGGAGCGCCTCCGCCCGCGCCCGGTCGGGCACCACGAAGGAAAGATCCGCGTCGTCGTTGTAGATCAGCCCGAAATCCGGCCGCGGCCGCGGCTCCGCGGCCGCCAGCAGCGCCGCCCCCTGCAGCCCGACCATCACCAGGGCGAGCGTCCTCATCGCGTGATCCTCATCGCGAGCTCGCGCAGGGCGACCGCGCCCTCCGCGGCCCCGGCCCGGAAATCCACCCGCAGGTAATTCACGCCGAACTGCGCCGCCCGCCGCGGCGGCACCCGCGCCGTCTCCCTCCCGTCGACGTCGACCACCATCACCCCCGCTCCGGTCGCCCCGCTCCAGCGCAGGCGCACGCGCCGGTCCTGGGTCGCCGGCGGCAGCGACACCGCGAACACCGCGTGCTCGGTCGCCCTGGTGTCATCGACCCGCGTGAAGTGGTCGTTCAGCGCGAACGTGATCCCCGCGACGTCCGCCGTCGCCGCTAGCACGAACGCGACCTCGCCCGCCGCGGCCAGCGGGAAGTTCCACGACGCCCCGCTCGGCGCATCCTTCCGGCCGAGGATTCGGACCAGCGCGCGCGAGGCCTTCCCCTGGTCCGTCGTCCGGACGAGGCCTTGTCCGCCATACGCCGTCCAGCGCGCCAGCCCGTCGGAGGGATCGTCGCGGTCCTCTTCCCGCTCCAGCCAACCCGGGTCGAACGCCAGGATCGCCCGTTTCCCTTCGCCCTGGCCGCTCACGACGACGACTTTGCCCGCCGCGTTCTGCACCGCCGAGGCGTAGGCCGTCCCGCGGTCGCCGCGCGTCTCCGCCACCGGCTCGTGCAGCACCTCGCGGAAGCCTCGCCACGTCCGGCCCTCGTCGCCGCTCACCGCCGCGTGCAGCACCTCCCGCCCGCCCATCGCGTAGCTGCGCGGGTTGGTCCAGTTCTGGCAGGCGTTGGCGAGCAGCAGGATCCTCCCGTCGCGCAGCCGCAGCAGCGCCGCGGGCGAATCGGACGAGATGAACGGCGACCGCTCGAGCGCCGGCCAGCGCGTGCCGCCGTCCCGCGAGAAACTCTGCCACAACCGCCCGCCGCGGTCGCGCACCAGCATCCACAACCGGCCGTCCCTCAGCTCCAGCAACGCCGGCTCGATCGCGCCGTAGCGCGTGGTGTTCGGGCCGTTGAGCTCGAGCGTGAGCTGGTCCGCCGATTCCCGCCACGTCGCGCCGGCATCGTCGGAGGCGTAGACAAACGTGTTGTGCCAGCCTAGGTCGGGTCCGGTCCCCGGCGCCTCCATCCGGTCCGGCATCGCCCGTGCCACCGCGAGCACCAGCCGGCCGGACTCCAGCTGCACAAACCCGCGGATCGACCCGATGTAGCCCGGCACGATCAACCGCGGCCGCGCCCACTCGCCGCCCGGCGGCCGCCGCGTGTAGTGGACCTCCCAAAGGCGCCCGCGGTAGCCGCCGGGCCCCTCGCGGAAGTCGTGCACGACCGCGTGCAGCGTCCCATCCCGCGCCTCGAGGACCTGGATCGCGTAGTACGCCCTCGTGTTGAGCCGAAACGCCGTCTCCGGCGCGGACCACGTCAGCCCGCCGTCGGCGGAGCGCATCACCGTCGCCGTGTCGCCTGCCGGCTTGCCGATCGCGTAGAGCTCGAGCGTGCCGTCGCGCCGGGCGACGAGACAGGCCTCGTTCGTCGGCGCCTCGCGGATCACCGCCGGCTGGTCGATGGAGGCCACATTCGCCGGCGCCGCCCGCAGCCGCAGGCCGAAGCCCTCCGGCGCCGCCGCTCCCGCGTCCACGGCCAGGGCCCCGAGCGACGCGGCGGCCGCGAGCCGGCGCGCCGTCCGCGCGAGGAGGCCCGCCCGCGGGACACGTTTCATTTCGCTCATCACCGCGCGGTCTTTCCCGGGGGCGCCGGCTCAGAACTGCGACCGCAGCCCGAAGGTCACCAGCGTGCCGAAGTTCTGGTAGGACTGCGGCCGCGTCCACACCGGCGCGCCCGGGCCCGCCCGTTCCGTGCGCTTGTTCGCGCCGTTCCAGTTGCGCGCGCCGCCGTAGAGGGTGAAACGGCCCGAGAACCGCCAGTCGAACGACCAGTCCTGCGTGATCTGCGGCGCCACGTAGGAAAAGGTCCCCGCCGGCACCGTGGCGCTGGCCGCCACCGCCGCGCCCGACACCTTGTAGGCGTAGGCCACGTTCCAGCGGAACGAGAACGAGCGGCGCACGTAGCTCAGGCCCCAGTTGAGGTTCTTGTGCGCGAAGGGCGTGAAGTCCCGCTCGTTGGGCCCGCTGATCCTCGAGATGGTCGCGTTGCCGAACATCGAGAAGCCCTTCGCCCAAGGCGGCAGGAAGTGGAGCGACTGCCGCCAGCTCGCCTCGTAGCCCTGGACGCGCGCGCGGCCGCCGTTGGCCTTGGTGATGATCGTGTAGGGCAGGTAGTCGTCATTGAGCCCGAAGCTCTCCAGCAGCGGAAGGGTCGCCGGGGTCTGTGTCTGCACGAAGAAGTTCCTGACGTCCTTCCGGAAGAGGCTGAGGGCCACCGTCGCCCCCTTGAGGTTGTAGCTCTCGAACGAGAGGTCGTAGTTGTCGGCCGTCCACGGCTCCAACCCGGCATTGACGACCGTCGCCGTGGGGAAGGTCACCGCCGGATCCGACACCGTGATGCCCGGGATCACCTCGCTCAGGTTCGGCCGGCCCATCGTCTGCGCGAACGCCGCGCGCGCGACGAGCTCGTCCGTCACGTACCACGTGGCGTTGAGGCTGGGGTAGTAGCCGTCATAGCCGCGCTCGGCCCTCGCGCCGCGCTCGGTGTAGCGCAGCTTCGCCGCCGCCAGGGCGTCCGTGGTCACGGGGATCGGCCGGTTGGCCGCGTCGCGGAGCAGATTCCCGGCCGCATCCTGCCGGAAGGTCGCGCGCAGGTCGTCGAGCGGACCCTCGCCGCGGTCGTCCGTGCGCTCGAAGCGCACCCCGCCCACGAGCCAGAGCCGGTTGTCCCAGAATTTCACATCCGCGCGCGCGTAGACGGCGGAGATCGTCTCCTGGAAGAACTTCGAGTTGGTCACCGTCGACTGGTGCGCCGCCGCCTCGTTCAGCGTGAACCACGAGGGGTTCGCCCGGAAGAGATCGTAGTACTTCGTCGGGCTGACCCACCTCAGGCGCAGCGTGTCGCTGAAGAACGACTGGCGCGACAGCGGCTCGTTGGTCAGGTCGTGGGCGCCCGCCAGGCGGCTCACGCCCGCGGGCGGGGCGAAGGTCCACGTCTGCAGCGTCGAGGTGTTGTCCTTCCGCTGCCGGTTCACCGTGAAGCCGACCTTGACCGTAGTGGGCGCCGCGAGCGGGAGCTGCCGCGCGAGGTTCGCGGCGATGTTCTTCAGGTCCGCCACGATCTCGTTGGGCTGGCTCGTCGGGTTGCCGAGCGTGAGCGCGGCGTTGTCGTACGGATCAAAGGCCTGGCCGGTCCGCGTCGTCACCCGCAGGCGCGGCGCCTGGCGGCTGTAGATGCCGTCGAGCCCGTCGGCCCGCACGACCAGGTTGCCCGCCTGCACCGTGCCCACCGTGCGGAAGAAGCCGTGGGCGACGTCCTCGCGCTCGTCCCAGCTGCGCGAGAAGTTCACGTTGGCGTCGAACTTGTAGACCTTCCCCTCGTGCACGTAGCGCAGCACCGCGGCCGTCGTCCCGCGCGTGCGGTCGCCGTAGGTCATCGTCTGGCGCACGGTGTCGTTGCCGGCCGCCGCGCCCTGCGTGTGCACCGCGTCGCCCGTCGCGCCCGCGCCCCAGGCCACGGCGAAGATGTTCTGCCGCGTCGGCGTGTTGATCTGCACGTGCTCCACGTTCAGCCGCAGCGAGTCGCGGGGCGTCGGCCGCCAGTCGACGGTCGCCGAGGCCAGCTGCCGCTCCGTCGTCTGGAGCACGTTCTGCCCCGTGTTGGTCGTCTGCACGCCCGTGATCATGTTCCAGGCCGGCGTGTCGTAATCCATGTCGTAGACGCGCGTGAGCTGGCTGAGGTTGACCGTGAACGCGAGGGACCTCGACACCGGATGCGCGTAGCTCACGTCGATGCCGGGCTGGATGGCGCGGGCCGACGAGCTCGCGTCGCTGCCCACGCGCTGGCCGAGGCCGGGCGGGCTGAGCCGGTGGTCCGAGTTGTAGGCGCCGTAGGTGTTGATGCGCAGGCTGCGCCGCGGGCTGCTGAACCCGCTCTTGCCGACGATGTTCACCGTGCCGCCCACGGCGTTGGCCGGCCGGTCCGGCGTCGGGACCTTGGTGATCTCGATGCGATCGACGCTCCCCGAGGCGCTGGCGGCCAGGTCGAACGCGCGGTCCGCCGAGGGCGAGGAGACCTCCGCGCCGTCGATCATGAACACGATGCCGCCCGCCGGCATCCCGCGGATCGAGGCCGAGGCCGCGGTCTGCGGTCCGCTCACGATCGAGATGCCCGGCGTGTACTTCAGGTACTCGCCGATGTTGCCGTCGCCGAGGTCGCCGATCTCGTCGAGCACGACCACGTTCTTGATGTTCGGCGCCATCTTCTGCTCGTTCACCGCCGCCGCCGCCGCGCTCAGCGCCGCGGACTCCACGACGAAGGCGTCGAGCTTCACTACGCCCTTCCCGATCGTCGACTGGCCCGCGGCGAAGGTCAGGTCGACATCGCGACGCGCGACCGCGCCCGCCGCCGCGTCCACCGCCACCGCCTGCGGCTCCATCCCGGCATAGGTCACCCGCAGGCGCCGCGCCCCCGCCGGCACGTCGGCCAGGCGGAACTCGCCGTTCTGGTTCGTGAGCGTCTCGAGCGTCGTACCCTCCACCGCCACGCGCGCGTTGTTGAGCAGGTTGCCGCTCTCGAGGTTGCGCACCCGGCCCTCGATCGTCGCGCCCGCGGCCTGCGCGTGCAGCCCGGGCACTGTGCCGACCAGCGCGACCGCCGCGCCGGGGACACCCCACCCGAGCGCCGCGACACTCCAGCGGAAGCGGACGGACAAGGCGGACCGGGCGGGACGGGGGGAAGTCGGCGGGAGGATCATGGGCGGGGCGGAGCCGCGACCGGCGGCCCCGGGTTGGAGCGGGTGGAACCCAGGAACCGCCAAGGTGTTTCGCGCCCCCGCCTTTCCGAGGCGATTCAACAGGTAATGCCGTGTGACCAAGCCGCCGCCGCGTCGCGCCCGCCCCGGGTTTCCCCGGTCGCCCCGCGCGGGCCGCGCGGCCCCGGCGTCACCGCAGCAGGGGACCCAGCACCTCCGCCATCCGCCGGGCGAGGTCGGCGTGGCCGTCCGCGTTGGGATGGATGCCGTCCGTCGTCCACGCCTGCAGCGAGGCGCCGCCGCGCTGCCGCTCGTCCCAGCCCGCGAAGTGGTCGACTAGGGGCAGCCGCAGCTCCCGCGCCACGGCCCGGCAACGCTCCAGATGGCGCGCGAGCCGCGTGTTCGGATCCTCGCCGAGCCCGTTGCGTCTCGCCTGCTCGCCGAACTTCGGCGCGGTCATCAGCACCACCCCGATGCCCGCCGCCTGCAGCCGCCGCGCGAGCTCCCGCAGGTTGGCCGCGTAGGCCTCCGCGGTCAGCCGCGACTCCGCCTGGCCGGCGTCGACCCAGCTGTCGTTGGTCCCATACATCACCGTCACCCAGTCCGGCCGCTGGGAGATCACATCCCGCTCGAGCCGCGCGAGCGCGAGGTCCGTGCGCTCGCCGCCGATGCCGACGTTGTGCACGCGCACCGCCCTCCCCTGCGCGCGCAGCGCCGCCTCTAGCCGCGCGGCGTAGGTCTCCGTCGGCGCCACGCCCGGCCGCGCCCCGCGCGTGATCGAGTCCCCCAGCACCACGAGGCGCGTCGCCGCCCCGTCGAGCGGGGCGGCCACCGGCGCCACCCAGTCGTCCTCCCGCAGGGCGGCGCGCACCGGCCCCTGCATCGTGGAGATCCACAGCGTGCCGGGCCGCGGCTCGAACACGTAGGGATACGAGATCCAATACGCGCCTTCGCGGGCGCCCGCCGGCACCGGATTCCGCGCGATCACCTGCGGCGCCGTCCACGTGACGCCGTCGTTCTCGGAGAACGCGACCGACAACTCCTCGCGCCGGCCCGCCCGCGTCGCCGGATCGCGGTAGCGGTTGTAGACCAGCGCCAGCCGCCCGCTCGCCAGCCGCACCGCGAGGCCCGGGGAATCGCTCGCCGTCAGCGTCGACGGCATACTCGCCGTCCACTGCTTCCCGCCGTCGCGCGACGTGAGCTCGTGGAAATACCCGTGCGGCACCCGCAGCAGCAGCTTCAGCTCTCCGTTCGCCTTCTCGAAGACCGTGCCCTCGATCCCGCCGCCGTGCGTTGCCGCGCTCAGCCCGCCGACCTTGCCGGCATAGTTGCCGGCGCCGCCGAGGTCGATCGCGTCGCCGCGCTGCCACGTGCGGCCGAGATCATCGGAGAAGAAGACCAGCGTCACGTGCCGCCCCGGATTCGCCGCCGCCTGCTGCGAGACCAGCACCACCCGGCCGCTGCGCAGCTGGATCATCTGCCGCACCGCCCCGCACCAGCCGCCGTGCAGCTCAACCGGCTCCGTCCAAGTCGCGCCGTCGTCCGCGCTGCGCATCACGTACACGGGCAACCGGCAGCCCTCGAGCGGACCGCCCTGCCGGTCGTCCCATTTGAAGACCCGCTCCCGCTCGTTGAGGAACGCGTACAGCACGGTGCCCTCCCGCGTGCGGAGGAGCGCCCGCTCCGCCCGCGCCGCGAACTTCGTCCCGTCGAGGATCGCCCGCCGCTCCCACGTGCGCCCCTCGTCGCGCGACACCAGTTCCCCCTGCGCGTCCATGCCCCGGATCGCGCCGTCGCCCGTGCGCACGAACGGCCCCTGGTGCGGCACGGGGAGCGCCGCCGCCAGCGGATGCAGCTCGAGCGCCGTCTCCGGCCCCGGGGCGGCCGCCGCCGCGACCGCGGCCCCGGCGGAGATAACGGCGCACCACCTCCCCAGCCACGCGAAGAACCGTCGTTTCGTTGCCATAGTCGCCTGGCCGGCTCGCCCGCGCCGCGTCATCACGCCGGCGCCCCGCGTTTCCGCACGAGCCAGAGCAGCCCGCCGCACACCGCCGTCGCCGCCGCGCCGCCGAAGAAGATCGTGTTCACGTCGATCCTCGCGTCCCGCAAAGCGCCGCCGGCATAGATCGTGAGACCGCCGACCAGGCAGGCGCACAGGTTCAGCACGCCGTAACCGGTCGCCCGGTACCGTTGGTCCGCCACCAGGGTCAGGATCGGCATCATATTGGCGTCGGCGAACGACTTCGTGAGCCCGAAGAGCATCAGGCCGGCGATCGCCACCCAGAAGGTCCCCGCGCTCGCCGCCAACAGGATCGCCGGCGCCGCCACCGCGATGCCGATCAGCGGCACCCGCATCGGCGCGTCCGCCCGCGTGCGGCTCCACCGGTCCGCCCACCAGCCCCCGAGGAGCACGCCCGCGATCGACGCGCCCTGGTAGTAGGCCGTCGCCGAGAGCCCCGCCTCGCCCTGGCCCAGCGCGAAGTGCTCCTTCAGGTAGGTCGGCATCCAGCCCACCACCGCCCACACGCTCATCCCGAGCAGCCCCCAGAAGCCGAGCGCGAGCAGGAACGTCCCGCTGCCAAACAGGCTGCGCAGCGCGGCGCCGAGGCGCACCGGATCCGCCCGGCCGGCCGCCGCCGGACCCGCCGTCCGCTGGTCGCGCAGGTAGAGCGCCGCCACGATCGCGAGCCCCACGCCGAATTGCCCGAACCACTCGAACGCCTGCGCCCAGCCGTGCTTCTCGGCGATCCAGCCGCCCACGCCGCCCATACCCGCCCCCACCATCACGCCGCTCAGGTGCACGCCGTTCGCGAGCGAGCGCGTCCGCGGCCCGTGGTGGTCGGCGATCAACGCCAGCGCCGCCGGGATGTAGCAAGCCTCGCTCACCCCCATCAGCGCCCGCGTCGCGAGCAGTTGCCCGTACGTGGTCGCGTGCGCCGTCAGCCACGTGATCACGGACCACGCCACCAGGCTCACGATGATCACCTGGCTCCGGTTGAAGCGGTCCGCGAGGTAGCCCGCGAAGGGGCTCAGCAGGCCGTAGACGATCAGGAAGATCGTCGTCAGCAGCCCGAACTGCGCGTCGGTCATCGGGATCGCCTCGACGAGCGACTGGCGCATCGTGGTGATCATCACGCGGTCGAGGTAGTTGATGCACCCGACGAACCACAGCAGCGCCACCGTCAGCCAGGCGCGCGTCGGATTGGAGGGGGGTTCGCTCATCGGGTCTCGGGGGGCCGCCACGTCCACGCGCGCGTCGTTCGCACCCCGGCCATGATCTCGCCGGAGATGAAGTGCCAGCGCCCGCCAGCCGCGAAGGCCGGCGTCGTCACCACCGGCTCCGGCCACGCCTGGGGCCACAGCGACCACCGCCGCCGCGCCGGCTCGTAGACCAGGATGTCCTCCGGCACCCGGCTGTCCCGCGGCGCCTTGCCCACCTGGCGGCCGTCCACGCCGCCGAGCACGAAGATGCGCCCCTCCGGTCCGCTTCCGGCCGTCGGCGCCGGCGAGGGCGCCGCGATCACCGACCACGGCAGATCGGGCAACCGCTCCCAGCCCCCGCCCGGCGTGTAGCGGTAGGCGTCGCGCAGGTAGTTCGTCCGCGCCTTGCCGTCCGACCCGATCGTCACCTCCAGGCCGCTGCACAGATACACCGCGCCGTCCAGCGCCGCGATCGTCGCCATCCCCCGCGCCGGCCCCGGCCAGGCCGGCAAGGTCTCCCACCCCCGCTCCGGCCGCGCCGGATCGAGGCGCCAGAAATTCGCCCGGCTCGTGCGCACCGCCCCCGGCGCGTAGCCCCCGGCCAGATAAACGTGGTCGCCGCACCGCACCGCCGTCGCGCTCGTGACCGGCTCCGGCAGGGCCGGCCCCGCCGCCGTGCTCACGCGCCCGCCCGCCGCCCGCAGCCAGAGGCTGTCCTGGAAAACGGTGTCCGCGTTCTCGCCGCCCGCCACCAGCACACCCTGCGGCAGGGACACCACCGCCGCGTAGCCGCGCGGCGCCGGCAGGGTCCCCGCCGCCGTCCAGGCCGCCGCGCCCGGCGCCCACGCCACGATCTCCGCGTGATAGCGCTTCGTGCCGCCGTCCCACGGCATCCGCTCCGGAAAGTTCGCCCCGCCCGCCGCGACCAGCGCCCCGCCGTGCTCGCCCGCCAGCACCCCCGCCATCCCCGGCGCAAGCGGGAAATCCAGCAGCCGCCGCCACTCGCCCGCCGCCGGCCCCGCGGCCTCCGCACGCCACTCCGCGCTCCGTCGCCGCCCGCCGCCGTCCTCGTCCCGCACGGTGTAGTCGACGCGCACGCACGCCGCCGTCGCCGTGACCGCCACGTCACCGATCACACTCTCCGGCGTCTCGTCCACCAGCGCCACGTCGCGCCAGCCGCCGCCCTCGTTCACCGCGACCACGAGATCCGCGCCCGGAAAGGCGGGCCGCACGCCGACCGTCCGCCGCCCGCTCCGCACCCGCACCCGCCGCCCAGCCGCCTCCACCTCGGCCCAGACGCCGGCCGAAGGCGGCACGCCCGCTCCGCGCGCCGCCGTCACCGCCGGCGACGCGGGCGCGGGTTTCGGCTCAAGCCGGACAAGCGGCGCGGAAGGGTTCACGGGGTGCGGGGTGGACGCCGACGCGGCCGCGCCGACCGCCAGCGCCAGGGGAAGCAGCGCGGCTGGGCGGATCGGCGGCGACCATGTCATCGTCCGGGGAATGGCCGCGGAGCCTCGCCGCCGCGGCAACGAAGGCAACCGCGCCCAACTGGTCACAACTTGTGCCACCGCCTCCCGCGTTGTGCTTCGCCGTCCCCTGCGTCTCGCTCCCCGCCCTGCGTCCGCGCGGTCCCGTCCCGAACCCTTTTGCTCAATGCGTCCCTCCCTGATCCGCTCCCGCCTCCGCCAGAACCTCGCCGCCCGCATCGCGTGCCTTTACTACCCGACCGCGATGCTGCCGGCCCACGCCGCCAAGGCCGGGTTCGACGCCATCTGGCTCGACGCCGAGCACAGCACCTGGGATCGCCGGGAGCTCCAGCGGATCATCGCGCTCCACCACCTCGCCAACATCGACTGCATCGTGCGCACCGGCAGCCGGAACGCCACCGACCTGTACCATCTCCTCGAGGACGGCGCCACCGGCCTGATGTGCCCGCTCGTCAACACCGCCGCTGACGCCCGCGCCATCGCGCAGGCCGTGAAGTTCTTCCCCGTCGGCCAGCGCGGCCTCGACGGCGCCGGCATCGACAACAACTATTACCTCGACGGCACCCTGACCTACCCCGCCGCCGCCAACGCCGAGACGTTCCTCATCGTCCAGATCGAGACGCCCGAGGCCCTCGGCAACATCGACGCCATCGCCCGCACGCCGGGCGTCGACGGCCTCTTCATCGGTCCCGGGGACCTCTCGCTCCGGCTCGGCTGCCCGCTCGATTGGAAGAACCCGAAGATGCTGGAGGCCCAGGCCGCCGTCGCCGCCGCGGCCGCGGCCGCCGGCGTCGCCTGGGGCCGCCCGTCCGGCACCGCCGAGGACATCGCGCTGCTCAACCGGCAGGGCGCCCGCCTCATCGCCCACGGCAGCGACTTCGGCGCGGTGATGCGCATGCTGCCCGCCTTCGCCCAGACGCTGCAGGAGGGCCTCGACGCGAAGTGACTCCCGTAGCTCGCGCGGCGGCGCGCGGCCGGCGGTTCACGCCGTCCCGAGCTCGGCCCGCACCGACGCCGCGAACTCCGCGAACGAGTCCACCAGCGGCGTCCCCGCCTCGCCCGTCATCCGCAGCAGCGAGCGTTCATCCTTGAACCCGCTGCCGGTCACGAGGCAGACGACCGGCGTGGCCGCCGCCAGCTCGCCCCGCGCCACCGCCTGCGCCACCGCCGCCAGCGCCACCGCGCCCGCCGGCTCGCAGAACACCCCTTCCTCCCGCGCCAGCCGCGCCTGCCACCGCCACACCGCCTCGTCCTCGACGAGGTGACCCGTCCCGCCGCTCGCCCGGCACGCCGCGATCACCGCGTCGCCATCGAGCACGCTGCCCACCTGCAGTCCGCTCACCGCCGTCCGCGAGGTCACCGCCGCGGCCCGCCCGCCGCCGCGGCGCAGCGCGGTCGCGATCGTGTCGTTGCCCGCCGGCTGCACGCAGTGCACCCGCGCCGCCGCGCCAGCCGCCGCCAGCCCGCGCGCCACCGCCAGCGTGAGTCCGCCGCCACCCGCCGGCACGAACACCTCCGCCGCCCCGCGGCCGGCCTGCGCCGCCAGCTCCGTGCCGATCGACTCCACGCCCGCCATCCCGTGCGGGGAGAACCGGTAGGCGCTCACCTCGAAGCCGGCGCCAACCTCCTCCGCCAGCGGGCGCAGTCCCGCCATCACCGCGTCGATCACCGCGGGCGACGCGCCGAAATCCCGGATGCGCAGCAGGCGCGCGCCATAGGCCCGCATCTGCCGCAGCTTCCCCTCCGGCGCGCCCTCGACGATCGCAAGGAAGCAGCCGATGCCCGCCCGCGCGCAGTACGCCGCCAGCGCCGCACCGGTGTTGCCGCTCGAGGTGCCGAGACACGCCCGCCGACCGGCGCGCACGAGATGCGTCACCGCCGCCGCCGCGAAGCGGTCCTTGTAGGAGCCCGTCGGGTTGCCGCCCTCAAGCTTGAGCCAGAGCTCGCGCAACCCGAGCGCCGCGCCGATTCGCTCCGCGCGCACCAGCGGCGTCCGGCCCTCGCCAAGCGTCACCGCGCCGCCGCCTACTCCCGCCGTCATCGCGCGCCTCCCCCGTCCGCCGCCGGCCACGGCCCGTCCGCGGTGGTCACGAAGCCCGTCGTCAGCGTCGTCGTCACCTCGCCGCGCGCGGGCACCGTGAGCACCGCGCCGGCGCGCAACAGGTCCGGCCACCGGCCCACCGGCGACGTGCTCGGCTGGAGGGTGATGATGTGGCCTTCGCCCCACAGCGGGTAGCCCTCCACGTCCCCGCTGCAGCACCACGACCACGCGTACGGGAAAACGGCCGGATCCCACTCGATCCCGAAGCCCAGCCCGCGCCGCTCGTTCCACACCGCGCCCCAGCCGGCGGCGAACTCCGCCAGCTGCACCG
>Ga0315906_10008282_pt1 | contig 12482 bp, 8 predicted proteins | sample LakEriMetagenome_4_FD_203526 | JGI IMG/M metagenome (GOLD analysis project Ga0315906, IMG submission 203526) | Freshwater fungal communities from buoy surface, Lake Erie, Ohio, United States - Buoy 2 MA122 | ecosystem: Environmental > Aquatic > Freshwater > Lake > Lake biofilm | place: USA: Lake...
GAAAGCAAATCACAACTACCCACATATTGATTGCATGGTAATCTGAGTTGTTTATCAATAAGTCAAAGATACATTTTGAAAGCAAATCACAACAATTGCTTAGTGTGTTCCTGTTCCATTGCTGTTGTTTATCAATAAGTCAAAGATACATTTTAAATTGCGAAGCAATCGCTGAAACCAAAAAAAATATACAAAAAAATTCAGCAACGCAAATCACAACCTAGTTGTTAAAGATATTTTATTAATAGTTTTTTTATTTTTTAAAGTTCACTTCTCGACTTCGCTCGAAGTGACATTATTTTTTCAAGCGCTTCTTTTTCTTCTTATCAGAATATTAAAAATTGCCTTAAAAAAATATTTTGTATCTGTTGTGTATGGGTGCTTAATTTTTTCACCGATATAAATCTTTTCTGCTTCCAGAACAGACTCAACATCGCTTTTCATATTTAAAGCAACATAAGGCGGTATGCAACCCGGTTTATGATTTAAACGCATTTTTAAAAAATCTTCGGGTATATCTTTCAAATACGTTTCTGAAACAGGTCGTACACCAACTAATTTTAAATCGCCTTTTAATATGTTTATTAATTGTGGCAATTCATCTAACCAGTATTTTCTTAAAATTCTACCCCAGGGTGTTAATCTAAAATCATTTTTAGGTTTTCCTGTTTCTGCATAACCATTTAAATTTAGCACATAACCTTGAAGGTATTCTGCATAAGGATGCATGGTTCTGAATTTGTAAACACCAATTCGTTTTCCTTCTTTACCTATACGCTCCATTTTAAATAATGGACCATAACTGGCGTTTGTGTTAAAATCCGGCTCCTTAATTTTTTTTGTTACAACATATTTTATACCTTCAATAGATTGTTCATCTATAATTTCAAATCCGCAACTTACAAGTCGACCCATTACTTCAGCTTTTGAGAGCAACTGATTTCTCCCACGTGTTATAAAAAAATAAATTTTTTTTAATCCCCATATTTTTGGTGCAACACGCAAAAAAATAAATTCAATAGAAAACCATATAGTGCTAATAATTGGTACAGAACGTAAACTTTGCCTTTCTTTCCTTGTTGTAATGGTCTCAAAAGAAACAATAAAAATTCCATCAGTATTAATTTTTTCATTTGCAGATTCAAAAAATTTATTAATAAACCGAATATTGTTTACCAAACTTAAGTTGATAATTGCTTTTACTTCCTTTGAATGGTTTAGTATGTTAAATTCATTTGTGGTGGAAAGAATTAGCGCATCCTCTGATTCGGTTTTTACAAATCGATTAAAGTATTCGTAAACTTTTTCTCCAGTTTTATTTAATAATACCTCTTTCAAACTATGTTTATAATAATATCAATTATTAGAGTGCTACTTAAAAATTTAATGTTAACCCAAACAACTCTAAAATTAAATATTTTAAACTAACATTTAAACGAATATTTCATTTAAATAAAGACAATAATGACTTTTAACACTTACTAAATTGATGAATTCGCTTTATGAAAAAGCATTCTGAATGTTTCTTCGCACTTAATTAGTTATGATTTAATTGTTAGGCAAGCAATCTGGTCGTTTCTATTAAATAATAATAAAAAATAAAAAAATGAAAAAGAAAATTACATGGACTTTGATGGCAATTGTAATTAGTTGCTGGAGTTTAAAATCACAATCGGGTTGCGTTGACCTTAATGGTTTTGTTGACTCGAAAAACACAAATGGAACTGCAACTTATCATCTTGAGTTAGGCGCTGAAGAATATGCAGGACAAACATATCATTTAACTGAAAGTGCACTTATTTCATCAGTTAATATTTATGGTAGTTATCCCGGTGTAGGAGGTGGAGTTCCGTTGAGAATAAGTGTTTGTAATGTAGATGCAAATGGTCGTCCTACATCAGTTATTAAATTGGTAAATACCACTTGGTGGAAACACATGAATAGTAATGGTTTTTTGAAAGTTAATTTTCCAAGAGGCGGTGTTTATGTTGATGATGATTTTGCAATTACAATTCAGGTATTAAATGATTTTCCTTTTGGAAATGCATTTGATTTAAAATACACAGGTGATGGTGATGGGCTTGGACAGGACTTGTCCTCCCTTGCTGGAATTAGCACAGGTTTCAATTGGGCAAGTGCTAATCAAACATTCGGAAAAGATGGTGATTTTTATTTAGAGCCGGAAATAAAACACGTTATTTATTCCAATTTTGATCCATCAAGTAGATGTGTTTCAACTGGTACAACAGTTCAGTTTGTAAATAATTCCATTGTAAATATTGACAGTATGTTTAACAGAATTCAACTGAATAATTATGATGGGTCAAATTTTATTTACAATTGGAATTTTGGAGATGGTAGTCCGGTTTCACACCTGGAAAATCCATCGCATACCTATGCAACAGCAGGTGTATACACTGTTACATTAACATGTAAAATAGATGGCTGGCAAACTGTTTGTTCAAAGAGTTTTTCAAAAACTATTTCAGTAGGATTAAATTTAGCGATTACAAATAATACTAATGTTACATGTTATGGTTCAGCTAATGGTAGCATTACATTATTAGCAAGTGGGGGAGCGCCTAATTATTTTTATAGTAAAGACGGTATAATCTACCAGAGTTCAAACTCTTTTACAGGATTAAATTCAGGAAATTATATTTTTTATGTAAAAGATAATGTTGGTTGTGTAAAAACTGTAAATGCTACAATTAATCAACCTGCTTCAATTCAATTCACAACAATGAATTCAACCAATGCGAGTTGCGGACAAGCAGATGGTAGTATATTGGTAGCAGCTGGAGGCGGAACACCTCCATATTTATATAAAGTAAATTCAGGTAGTTTCCAATCCTCAGGGACTTTTTCAAATTTATCAATTGGAGTTTATATGGTTACAGTTAAAGATGCAAATCAGTGTACTAAAACAATACCAATAGTAGTAAATGATTTGGGTGGACCGCAAATTTCATCTGTAAATGCTACACAAATAAGTTGCTTTTCAGGTAATGATGGGAGTATTAATGTTACAAGCTCTGGTGGAACAGGTAACGTAAATTACAGTATTGATGGAGGAAATAATTACCAAAGCAATACTTCATTTTCAAATTTATCAGCAGGAGTTTATCATGTAATTGTTAAGGATGCTGCCCAGTGTACAGATATTACTACAATTGCTTTACAGCAACCCAATAAGTTAGTTATGAATATTGAAACGGTTCCGGCATTATGTAATAATAGTGAAGACGGAAAAATTTCTGTTGTTTCATCAAGTGGTGGAATTGGATCACGTACTTACAGCTTAAATGGTGTTTATTATCAATCGAATGCAGTATTTACAGGTTTACATGCAGGAATTTATACAGTATTTTTAAAAGATGTTGCAAATTGTGTAATCACTGATACAGTTTCAGTTGGAGAACCACCAGCATTAGAATTGTTCAGCACTTCTGTACCGGTAAATTGTAAAGGTGAATTTAATGGAGTTATTAATTCATTTGCAAGCGGAGGTATAGGTGATTATTTGTATTCAATAAATAACGGTGTAAATTACCAAGATAATAACCAATTTAACAATCTAAATTCAGGTACTTATATTGTATTTGTTAAGGACGAACATAATTGTATTCAACGAGACACTATTGTAGTTGATGAACCGTCACAAATTACTGCGTCTGTAAACACAACCAATTCATCTTGTGGAAATAGCAATGGAGGTTTAATTGTTTCTGCAAGTGGGGGAGAGGGTAGTTATCAGTATAGTCTTGATGGTGTAAATTATAATACAACCGGTATTTTTAATTCATTGAATTCAGGAACATATTATATATTGGTTAAAGATATTCAGCAATGCGAAATCGTTGCTTCAGGAACGGTACGTGATTCTGACGGACCGGTAATTGTAAATATAAGTTCAACAGATGCAACTTGTAATGGCTCTAAAAACGCTACTATTTCTGTGCTTGAAGTAAACGGGGGCTCAGGTGTTTTAAGATACAGTATCAATGGGCATAATTGGCAAACCGGACATGATTTCTACAATCTATATGCAGGCACATATACAGTTATGGTTAAAGATGGAATTGGTTGCATTAGTTCACAGGTTATTACATTAACACAACCAAATGCTTTTGTTATAAATTCTATTGTAACCAACGCTAATTGTCATGGCGCAAATGGTTCTGTAACAATTGCTGCCGCAGGTGGATCAGGCGTTCTTGCATACAGTATAACTGAAGGTTATTTATTTCAATCAAGTAATGTATTCAATATTCCTGCTGGCAATTATCAGATTATTGTTAAAGATGCAGCAAACTGTTCAGGCAGTGCAGAATTTACAATAACCGAGCCTAGAGAAATCAGAATTTCACATGCCATATTGAATGTTACATGCCATGATGCAAATAATGGAGCAATAATTACACAAGCAAGCGGAGGTTCCGGTTTGTTACAATATAGTTTAAATGGGATTAATTATTCTACATCAAATGTATTCTCAGGACTTACAGGCAATATAACATATATTGTTTATGTAAAAGATGCATTGAATTGCATAACAACATCTGAAGTTTTTGTTTATCAGCCAACCGATCTTATTGTTGACTCATCTGTTTCTGATGTTACCTGTTCTGGTGGAAATAACGGTGCAATTAATCTTTCTGTAACTGGCGGAACATTACCATACCAATACCAATGGACAAGCGGACAAACAACTCAGGGTATATTTAATTTAAATCAGGGAAATTACAATGTAGTTGTAACTGATTTTAATGGATGTGAAAGACAATTGAATTTTACCATTGATCAACCACAAATTCCTTTGATTGTAAATGCAACAACTGTAAACACTTCTAGCGGAAGTAGTGCTGATGGAGCAATAGATATTACTGTTACTGGTGGAGTTTCACCATACACATATTTATGGTCTAATGGTTCAATTTCTGAAGATTTAAGTGGGCTGTTGCCCGGTGCATATCTGGTTACAATTTATGATGCAAATGGATGTATTACTTCATCAACATTTATTGTGAATTCAACAATTGGCATATCAAACTTAAATGAAGTAAAAGATGAAATCAAATTGTATCCTAATCCTGCAACTAGTATTATCAATGTAGAAACAGGAAATTTAATTGCAGATAAAATTGAAATCATTAATCTTATTGGCCAGATAATTTATACAGAAACTGATTTAAAAAATAAGTTTACCATAAATGCCATTGATTTTGATTCAGGTGTTTACTTTATAAAGATTACAAAAGACAATGAATCCATCATTAAAAAAATAAATATTCAGCACTAAATAAATTCCCAAAATTAAAAATCAATTAATATTAAATAAAATGAAAGTAAAAGAAATAATGAGCACTCATCCGGTTAAAACATGTAATCCGGAAACCGTTTTAAGTAATGCAACATTACTGATGAAAGAAAGTAATAGAGGAGCTTTACCGGTAATTGATAAGGAACAAAAAGTTGTAGGAATTATAACTGACAGGGATGTTTGCCTTGCCTTGTCTGAAAATCCAGGAAAAACACCTTCAAGTATTTTAGTAAGGGATGTTATGAAGACACCTAAAATTCATACAATTCAACCTGAAACTTCAGTTGTTGATGCATTAAAAGAAATGCGTAAATTTAAAATAGGCAGGTTGCCTGTTACAGGTAAAGATGGTACACTAAAAGGAATGATTTCTGTTAACACCATTTTATCCAATGCGCTTGATGAAAATAAGCATTTAGAAGCAGTTGGTAATAAAGAAGAAAATCTTGCCAAAACAATAAAAGCATTGTTTGAAAGAAATAATAAAACACATGCTGAAAAAAAAGAAAAGAAAAAACATGAATTCGAAGTAGTTTAAATATCTGTTTTAGTGGGAATACAAAGGGGTCAGAATTTTTTCTGACCTTTTTTGTAATATTTATTTTTTATCGTCGTAATAATAATCAGTTACAACGAATTTAAATTTCCTGATGATAGAAAATAATCAAATAAATAATTCCGAAAATTCAAAAATTTGGAATCTTTCAAGAGAGGAAAGAATTCCATATGGTTTAAAAATATTTTACCTAAACAATAATGAAATTCCTAACACTGTAAAAATTAACATCAGATTCAGTGTAAGAAAAGTAGTAAGAGAATTGAAAAAAATCTATGCCGGGAATATAAAATTCGTAAGCTATTATTTACGTGAACAAAAAACAAATGGGAAAAGAATAAAGGGTTCAAAACATCTTGCAATAATAAATGATAGCATTGTAGTTGATATCGTTAATACTTATTCGGGTATTTATTTCAAGAATACGGTTAGTTTAAAAGAGGTTGCAAAAATAAAACGTGTTTTTTATAAATATAAGGCTTTAATTCAGGAAGATGATAACAGGTTTTACATTATTACCAATTCTTATGGTGAATTAAATATGTCTGATTTTGAGCTAAGAGAAATGGATTTGTTAGATTTAAACCTCAACTATAATGATGATTTGCTTGAAGTGCATCCGAAGATCCAGAATTTCCTGACCTCACAAAATAAAAGTGGTTTAATCCTTTTGCACGGGCAGCCCGGCGGTGGTAAAACGTATTACCTTCGACAATTAATTATTACCTGTAAAACTAAGTTCATCTATTTCCCGAATGAATTATTTCACCAGATGAATAACCCAAATTTTATTGATTTTATAAGTAAATATGAAAATAGCGTAATCATATTAGAGGATTGTGAGGATTTACTGAAACCAAGAACTGATTACAATTCTGGAAATGGCATCTCAACCTTGCTTAATCTTGCCGATGGATTGTTGGGCGATGCTCTCAAAATAAAAGTAATATGCACATTCAATACTGAACTGAAAAATATTGATCAAGCACTATTAAGAAAAGGAAGATTATTTCAAATCTACGAGTTCAAAAAATTAACTGTAGAAAAAGCAAATGCATTTTTAGAAAAAAACAATATAGACTTGCGAGTAACAGAGCCAACTTCTATTTCAGATCTTTATTCGATCAGAGAAAATAATGGAAGCGATGCTTTAAAAACAAATCAGCAAACAATCGGATTTAATAAAAATTAAAAATATTTAAAATATTCCAACAACCAATTGGACGCTTACAGTTCACCTAATTACTAACCTTAAAAACAAAATGCCATGAATGATCTTCTAAATTTTGATAACACTAAAGTCGATAAAAAATTAGTTATCTACTTATTTATTTTTATTTTTTTAAGTCTATTTGTTAATTCCTTACTTTTTTATGTGCCATTTTTTTTACTTTGTTATAAAGTAGGAATTATACTTGGCCATTATGTTTCGACAAAAGAAATTAAAAAATCTAACCCTACAGATTTATTTATTTATGCTTTTGGGATGTTGAGTATAGGATTTTATGTATTTTTAATATATAAAAACACAGGTTTAAAATTGTTATTATTTAGCTCAATTTCTGCTTGGGTCAGCTCATTAACTTATTTAATTAGATTGGTTCATTTTTCTGATGAAACTGATTCATCAAAACATAAAACTGAATTCAATCAGTAGACTTAAAAATTATTTTAGCATAAAAAAAGCCACATGTTATGTGGCTTTTAATGTTTAATGAAACTTTAGTGTAAGTTATGCTAAAATGCCATTTGACTTAGCATCTTGCAAACATGCAAAAATTCCTTTTTTGTTAATGTTTTTAATTGCAGAAGTTGAAACACGAAGTGTTACCCACTCACCAGTTTCAGGAACAAAAAAACGTTTACGTTTTAAATTTACTTTGAATTGGCGAGGTGTTTTCATATTAGAATGAGAAACATTATTTCCGCCCATTGCTTTTTTTCCGGTTAATTGACAAATACGTGACATAGTTATGTTAAATTTTCGTTTTCGTTTTAAGGGATGCAAAGAAACAGCATTTTTTTTAATCTTACAAATTTTTATTTGCAATTTTGAATTGTAATTACAAAAAAATAGGGTTAATTTTTTAAAACATTAAAATACAGTGTTTTATACAATAAATTAAAAATGAAAATATTATTTTTTGTCAATTTTAGGTTGATTTTAAAAAATTAACAAATAACCACTAAAATACTTATTCATTTTTATATCTTGGTGCTATTTTTGTAAGCTATTTTTTAAATTAAAAATTTATGACGAAATCAATATTTACATCTTTATTATTAGCTGGTTTAATTTTTTCAAATAACTTCTGGGCACAAGGTTATGAAATTAAAGTAAACATTAAAAATTCAAAAGACAGTATGTGCTTGCTAACAAAGTACACTTGGGAACAACCATATAAAGCAGATACAGCAAAAGTAGATAAAAATGGTAGTATGATTTTTAAAGGCAAAGAACCTTTGGAAAAAGGCATTTACTCCATTTACAGTCCAAAAAAAGGGGTTTTGTATTTTGATTTAATTATCAATGAAAGTCAGAAATTAACTATTAATACCGACACGGTAAATTTTTACGATAACATGAAAATTGTTGGTCCAAAAGAAAATACCGATTTTATTGAATACGTAAAATTTATGGGTTCTAAAAACATGGAACGCATGAATTTTGAAAAGGAAATAAAAGCAAAAAAAACAGCTGATTCTACAAAATTAATTGCACAAAAAAATACGGATCTTTTTAAACAAATTAAAAAGTATCAAACAGATTATCTGAATGCTAATCCTACTAACTACCTTGCTACACTCATTAGATTACAAAACGATCCAGAGGTTCCAAATGCACCAAAAAACATTCCTGCATCAGATACTGCAATCTGGAAATACCAATATTTTAAAAATCATTTTTGGGATGGAATTGACTTAAATGCAATTTCTACATTAAATACCAATAAAATTTTTGCTGATCGCGTAAAAAGATATTTCGAGAAAATAGTTATTCAAAACCCTGATACACTTTCAAAGGAATCTGAATTGTTTTTAAATAAAATCGGAAACAACAAAGAAAACTTTAAATGGGTTACGCACAACCTTACTTATATGTCCGAATCATCAAAAGTAATGGGAATGGATGCCTTTTTTGTTTACATGGTAAACAAGTATTACAAAACAGGAAAAGCTTATTGGTTGGATGAAAAACAATTGGACAAAGTAATCAGCAGAGCAAATATTCTGGAGCCTCTTTTACTTGGTAAAAAAGCGCAAGATTTACAATTGATAGATACAACAGGTATTAAAACAATTAAAAAATTAGGTATCGATACCATGTCTTCAAGCGAAACATTAACAAAAGCTTACTACAATAATCAAGAAACATTACAAAAACTTCTAGTAAGTATGTATGGTATTAAAGCCGATTGGACTGTTTTGGTATTTTGGGATGTAGATTGTGGTCATTGCAAAAAAGAAATTCCTGTAATTTCTGATACATATCATAAACTAAAAAAAGAAGGTAAAAAAATTGAAGTATTTGCAGTTTATACTCAGCATGAATACGATAAATGGAAAAAATTTATTAAAGAAAGTAATTTGGATTGGATCAACGTGGCTGATGCTGTTCATTTAAATAATCTGAAAGAAAAATACGATATTTACAGTACACCGGTTATTTATTTGTTAGATAAAAACAAAGTAATAAAAGCTAAACGTATTGGTGCCGAACAATTGGAGGAAGTGATAAGAAATATGGAGAAAATGACAAAGTAATCTTCCTTTCCCACTTGCGCAATTTTTAGTTAATAGATACGTTAAAAAAGTTATTTTTGTTAACTATTTTCAAAATTGTGCGCAAACTCTATTCAATAATAATACTCTTTTTGCTTTCCGCTGTATTATTTTTTTCATGCACTCAGTATAAAAATAAACCTATTAACAGAGGTTTTCATAATTTAACTTCAAGATTTAATGTTTATTTCTATGCAAATGAAAGTTTGAATGAAGGGATTACAAAACTTGAAGAAAATCATAAAGATAATTATACCGAATTATTACCACTTTACATTTACGGAGATAAAGAAACTTGCAAGGAAATTTTTCCTGAAATGGACAGGACAATTAAAAAAGCTTCTTTGTGCATTACCCGTCATGCTATAAAAGATAAAAAAACAAAACAAGAAATTTTTGGTGCAGTAAAGTGGATTGATAATGCTTGGATGGCTTTAGGTAAAGCACACTTTTATAAGCGTGAATTTTTTGAAGCAATTGAAACGTTTGAGTTTGTTGCTAACACATACAAAAGCAAAGAAAAATATGAAGCTTGGCTTTGGTTGGTTAAAACCTACAATGAAATGGGTTTACTTTCAAAATCTGAACCCTACCTGAACCTAATTAAAAACGAACCAAAATTTCCTAAACAGTTTAAAAGTGACTTTGGAATTTTATATGCTGAATTTTATATTAAACAAGGCTTGAATGAGGAAGCCATTGCAAAACTGAACGAAGCAATTAAAACGGCAAAACATAAAAAGCAGAAAGCAAGATTTTATTTTGTTTTAGGTCAACTTTATGAAACCAGAGAAAACGACACTAAGAAAGCAGCAGAAAAATACAAAAGAACACTTGCTTTGAAACCACCTTATGAACTTGAATTCAATGCTAAAATAAAACTTGCCCTTCTTGCTGATTACAATGAAAGTTCAGCAAAAAAAATAAAGACAACACTTTTTAAAATGCTCAAAGATGTAAAAAATAGCGATTTACTTGATGTTATTTATTTCACTTTAGGTCAGCTTGAAGAAAGAGATAAAAATTATGAGCTCGCCTTTGATTATTACAAAAAATCTGTTGCAAATAGCAAGTCAAACCCTATTCAGAAATCAAAATCTTATTTAAGAATTGCTGAATTAAGTTTTGATAAAGAAGATTATCCTCAATCTAAATCCTATTATGATAGTACACTTTTATTAATGAAAGAAGACGCAAAAGGCTACAAAGACGTGCTGAATAAAAAAAATAGTTTAGATGTATTGGTGATGCACATAAATATAATTAAAAATCAAGATAGTTTATTGAAGGTTGCCAATATGGATTCTGCAAAAAGAATTTCGTTTATTCAATCAATTATTTCGAAGTTAAAAGAAGATGAACAAAAGCAATTAGAGGCAGACGCAAAACTACAAGCGCAACAAAATAATCAGCAGCAATCCAACACACCATTTCAACCTAATGCCGGAAATACAGGCTCTTGGTATTTTTACAATCAGCAAACAAAAACATTTGGTATAAATGATTTTGCTAAAAAATGGGGTAATCAAAGAAAGAATGAAGATAACTGGCGAAGAATTAATAAAGCATCTGTTTCTGAAAACTGGTCTACAGGCTCAGATTCAACAGGTGTTTCACAGGATTCAGCTTCTGTTTCATCTGATTCAATTATTAATCCTGCATTCGAGATTTCTTTTTATTTAAAAGAGTTGCCGTTCAGTAAACCTCAAAAGGATACTGCTTTGCATAAAATTATCAATTCATATTACTCTCTTGGAACCATTTACAGAGAACAACTCAACAATACTAAAAGAGCCATTTCTACATTTAATGAATTAAACCAACGTTTTCCAAAGAATGAGTTTGAGGCTTCAAGTTATTATCAGATGTACCGAATCTACCTTCAGGCCAAAAATGAACCTAAAGCATTAGAATGTAAAAATTTCCTACTAAATAATTATCCTAATAGTGATTATGCAGCATTAATAAAAGATCCAAATTTTGCAAGTGCAGTAAATGCAAAAAAGAGTGAGGTAGAATTATTTTACACCCAAACATATCAACTTTATGAATCAGGAAATTATGCAGTTTCAATACAGAAATGCGATGAAGCACTTCGTAAATATTCTAAAAATGAATTCACGCATAAATTTGCCTATTTAAGAGCTTTAGGTATTGGAAAATCACAAACTGTAGATTCACTTGAAGTGGCATTAAAAAAAGTTGTTTCAAATTATCCCGGAACGGAAGTTGAATTGCCTGCGAAAGCAATTTTAGATGCAATAAAAAAACGTAATAAGCCTGCTTCAGAAAAAGATTCTATTTACAGTAAGCCTATAATTGATCCAAATCAATATCAAGTTAATGATAGTATTTCTCATTACTGGGCTATTTCTATTCCTCAAAACAGAGGAAATGTAAATGCGTTTAAAATAAAATTTTCTGATTTTAATAATCAATATTACAGCGTAAAAAAATACGAAACACAAACCTTAATGCTTGAAACAACTACACTTGTTTTGCTAAAAACATTTACAAACAAATCAGATGTAATGTCCTACCACGATTTTATCATAAAAAAAAATGAACTCTTTTCTGATTTGCAACAACAGGTAATCAACATATTCGGTATTTCTGAATCAAACCTTATTCTTTTAATTAAGAAAAAGAATATACAGGAGTATTTTGATTTTTTTCAAAAGAATTATAAGAAGTAATTTTGAATTTCTCTTCAAATTATAACCATCAAACCTTCCCGTCTTTCAAAACATCTACAATTGCTGGATCGAGTAGGGTAGAAGTGTCACCTAAATTTGTGGTATCACCTTCAGCTATTTTTCT
>Ga0315906_10008288_pt1 | contig 12476 bp, 8 predicted proteins | sample LakEriMetagenome_4_FD_203526 | JGI IMG/M metagenome (GOLD analysis project Ga0315906, IMG submission 203526) | Freshwater fungal communities from buoy surface, Lake Erie, Ohio, United States - Buoy 2 MA122 | ecosystem: Environmental > Aquatic > Freshwater > Lake > Lake biofilm | place: USA: Lake...
CACAACTGCAGGAAGCGCTCGAGACGCGCGGAAGAGTGCTCAGGACCCTGACCTTCGTAGCCGTGCGGCAAGAACAGGGTGAGACCACAGAAGCGGCCCCACTTGGACTCGCCCGAGCTGATGAACTGGTCGATGATCACCTGCGCGCCATTGGCAAAGTCGCCGAACTGGGCTTCCCAGACAACGAGGACACCCGGGTCCGTCTGCGAGTAGCCGTACTCGAAAGCGAGCACGGCCTCCTCCGACAGCACGGAGTCGATCACCGTGAACCGCGGTTGCCGCTCGGCGATATGCTCGAGCGGCACGTGCGTGCGGCCCGTTTGCTGATCGTGCAACACCGCGTGCCGGTGAAAGAATGTGCCACGCCCCGAGTCCTGACCGGAAATGCGCACGCCGTAGCCGTCTTCGAGCAAGGAGGCGTAGGCCAAAGATTCGGCACAGCCCCAGTCGAGCGGCAGCTCTCCGGCGATCATCTTGGCCCGGTTCGAGATAACCTGCTGCACCCGCGGATGGAGCGAGTGACCCGCGGGCACCGCCACGAGCCGTGCGCCGAGCGCCCTCAGACGGCGCCCCTCGACACCGGAAACCACCGGCGCAGTCCAGTCGATGTTGCGCATGTAGGCGCTCCAGTCGACCGTGTACTTGTTGCCGATCATGCCGAGCGAGGCCTTGGCCTGCGGTCGACCTTCATCGAGTCCGGCGCGGTATTGCTCGACGAGACCATCGGCCTCGAACTGCGTCAGCACACCATCGGCCACCAGCCGATCGGCATACAGCTTGCGAGTCGTCGGATGCTTGCGGATGACGTTGTACATCACCGGCTGCGTGGCCGCGGGCTCGTCGGCTTCGTTGTGGCCGAGCCTGCGATAGCAGACGAGATCGATGACGACGTCTTTATGAAAGCGCTGCCGATACTGCATGGCGAGGCGCGCGACAAACACCACGGCCTCGGGATCGTCGCCATTGACGTGGAAAATCGGCGCTTCCAGCATCTTCGCGACATCCGAGCAGTACATGGTCGAACGCATGTCCTGCGGGTCTGAGGTGGTGAAACCCACCTGGTTGTTCACCACGATGTGCACCGTGCCGCCGGTGTAGTAACCGCGAGCCTGCGACAGCTGCATGGTCTCCATGACCACGCCCTGGCCGCCGAACGCCGAATCGCCGTGGATCAGACAGGGCACGACGCGCTCGCCGCGCACATCGCTGCGTCGCTCCTGGCGCGCGCGCACGGAACCTTCGACCACCGGATTGACGACCTCCAGATGCGAAGGGTTGAACGCGAGTCCGACGTGGACGTTGCCACCCGGCGTGCGCAGATCGGCGGAGAAGCCCTTGTGGTACTTCACATCGCCCGATCCCTTGATCTGCGAGATGTCGTACTTGCCCTCGAACTCGCTGAAGAGCACCGACGGGGCCTTGCCCAACACGTTGACCAGCACGTTCAGGCGACCACGATGGGCCATGCCGATGACGAATTCCTCGACGCCCATGCCGCCCGCGGTCTGCACCAGATCATCGAGCAGCGGTATCAGCGAATCACCACCCTCGAGCGAGAAACGCTTTTGACCGACGTACTTGGTGTGCAGGTAACGCTCGAGACCCTCGGCCGCCGTCAACTGCCAGAGAATATTCTTGCGCTCCTCGGCCGAGAATGCGTGCTGCGTGCGCCCGGATTGGAATTCATCCTGCAACCACAGTCGCTCTTCCGTGTTGGAGACGTGTGCGAACTCCGCGCCCACCGAACCGCAGTACACGTGCTCGAGCGTGGCGATGATCTCGCGTAGCGTCGCCCGTGCGGGGACGTTGTTGACCCGACTGCCGGTGAAAAACTGCGTGTCGAGATCGGCTTCGCTCAGGCCAAAGTAATCGAGATCGAGCACCCGCGGCCGCTCGCGACGAATCAAGCCGAGTGGATCGAGCTTGGCGGTCAGGTGACCTCGGTTGGAATAAATCTGTACGAGTCGCGAGACGGCGCCCTGCTTGGCGCTCGCGTCGCCATCGAGCGCTGCGGCCACGGCGCCGCCAACCTGGCGGGCCGCCTGCGCGCGTGCGGCGATGGACTCCTGGATCGCACGATGCGAGGCCTCCGGCCGAGTCGGCTGAGGCCATTTGGCGAAATACTCCCGCCACGTTGGACTTACCGTGGTCGGGTCGGCCAGATATTGCTCGTAGAGAGATTCGACGTAATCGGCGTTGCTGCCGTAAAGCGGAGATGAAGCGATCTGATCGCTGCGCGTGGCGCCCATGTAAAACCGAACCCCCGGGTCCCTTGCGAAAGGGCCGTGATTCTATCCCATCCGCCCGCGGGGAACCTCTGTTTGCCGGAAACGTCCATGGATTCAGGGGGTTGGGAGGGACGTGGCGCCCCCGGCCGGAGTTGAACCGACGACCTACCGCTTAGGAGGCGGTCGCTCTATCCACTGAGCTACGGGGGCACTGAGCGGAGCGTTGAGAGGAAATGGTGGAGCGGAGGAGGATCGAACTCCCGACCTTCGCATTGCGAACGCGACGCTCTCCCAGCTGAGCTACCGCCCCACACGAGGGCGCGGATTCTAGCACCCCATCCGCCAAATGCCCAAACACGGTAACGACATCCCCAAACGCCACAGCCACTGCGGCCAGATCAATACCGCAAACGCAACACGGAAGCGGGCCCGAAGCGCGTCACGGTGACAACATACACAGCGTCGAACTCGTCGTCGCTCATCGTGACCTCCGCGCGACCGCGCGTCAGCTGCTCGACGAGCGCCGGTACGGTGTTGGAATGACCGATCACCACGACGCGCTCGCCCTGGTGGTACTCGCCGATGTCATCCAGCAAACCCCCGACGTCGTTACCAGGGCGCGTCGTGACGGTGACGCCCAGACGGGCGGCCAGAGGTGAAGCGGTCAACTGGGCACGGCGCGTATCGCTCGCGTACACCGCCGCGACGTCCGCCTCCCCCAGCAACCGTGCGAGCCGCAGCGCCCGCTCTTGACCCTCGGCCGAAAGCACCGGGTCGGGACCGCTCTCAGGAGGGGACTTTTCCGCATGACGCACCAGAACCACCGTTGTGGTGGTGGAGAACAGATACAGACTGACGCGCACGGCCGCGAGCAGCAGCACAGTCAGGATCACGGCCGCGAGCAGCGCAACCCAAATCGGTGCGAAGAACGTTCGCCGCGTTCGTGTTAGCCCCGGCGCTTTCATTGCGTCCTCCGGCTGAGCAACCACTGCCACGACGTCAGCTGATGCTGGCCCTGAAGATTTCGGTAGACCACTGCCTCCACCATGCGGGGCTGACCGCCGAGCTCGACGCGCAGGCGCAAACGAAAATTCAGGCCGGCCACGACCTGCCGCTCGGCCCGCTCGATCGTCAGCAACTTCAGCGGCGCTTTCTCCTCAGCCGCCCGGGCACTCACCGCTGCGCTGGCGGCGGCGCGCTCGTCCGGCCCTATGGACGCAGCGGTCTGGTAGGCACCGGGCATCGGCAGCGGGGGCGCAGCGCGCGCATCGAGGCTCGTAATCCCAAGCAGCACACACGCCGAAGCGATGGACAGGACACTGCATTGCATGACGCCAAACTATACACTTGCGCAAGATCGTTGAGGCCCATCGTGAACCCGATCGTCTACGCCATTCCCGTCTTCATGGCCACCATCGCACTGGAGGCATGGCTCGCGCATCGGCGGCGCATCGCGACGTACGACGTCGCCGATGCCATCACGAGCCTGCACTTCGGGGTGCTCAGCCAAGTGTCGGCCGTATTCGTGCGTGCTTTGACCTTAGGCGTTTATGTGCTCGTGTTCGAGCACCTGCGCTGGTTCACCCTGCCGGTGGACAGCGTGTGGGTGTGGCTGGGCGCGCTCATCGCCTACGACTTCATCTATTACTGGGTGCACCGCTTCGGTCACGAGACGCATGTGATGTGGGCTGCGCATCAGGTGCATCACTCCTCCGAGTACTTCAACTTGTCGACGGCGTTGCGCCAAACCTCGACGGGCGCCTTCGCCTCCTTCCCCTTCTACTTGCCCATGGCCCTGCTCGGCGTCCCGCCGATGGTGTTCGGCGCGGTAGCGCTGATCGACCTGCTCTATCAGTACTGGGTCCACACGGAACTTGTGCGCAAGCTGGGTTGGGCCGATCGGGTCTTCGTGACACCGTCGAATCACCGCGTCCACCACGGCCAGAACGATTACTGCATCGACCGCAACTACGGCGGTATTTTCATTCTTTGGGATCGACTGTTCGGGACGTTCGTCGATGAGCGCGACGATGAGCCCGTGATCTACGGCATACGCAAACCTCTCGCGTCCTACAACCCGCTGTGGGGCAACCTGCATGTGTACCGCGACCTCGGACGGCGGATGGCCGCCAGTGGTTCGCTGTGGTCCGCGTTGCGCGCGATGTTCGCGCCACCCACAGGCAGCCCCGCGCAGCGCGACACCTTCGATCCACAGAGATTCAAGCGCTACGCACCGCCCATGACCAGCGCCACGCGTGCCTACGCACTCATCCAATACGCTCTGCTCATCGCGCCGACGACACACTTCATTGCCGTTGCCCCGGTCCTGACGCTCGGCGAACAAATGGCCTATGCGCTGCTGATTCTCGTATGGACAGTAGGGGTAGGCTGGGTGCTCGAGGTCCGGCGGCACGCCCGAGTGTTCGAGTGGCTGCGCGTCGGCGGTACGACGGCCGCCCTACTGCTGATGCCGAGTTGGTTCGGCTGGAGTGCCGACGCGTCAGTCGAACTGATGATTGCGGCCATCGCCCTCGGCAGTCTTCGTTTGATTCACTCTCGCTGAGAAGGGGCCAGAACAGCCCCGACCACCGAGGCGCTGCGATCCACGTTGGCACGCAATTCCCGAGGCGAGTGACCAAAACGCTCGCGAAATCCACGCGTGAAATTGGCCGGTGTAGAAAATCCCGTTGCCTCGCCGATTGCGGACACCGACAACTCTGTGCCAACCACCAGTGCATGCGCTCGGCGCCACCGCTCTTCGCGGAGCCATTCGAACACCGTCATGCCGCAGAATTGCTGAAAGGCTTGGCTCAGTTGTCGTCGACTCGTGCGCAGTGACGATGCCAACTCCTCCAGCTTCGGTGGAGATTGCATTCGTTGTCTCAACTCCTTTTGCGCGGCCGCCACCAGCACGGCGGCCCGCGATACGTGATGCGTTGACCCCGTCTCGTCGGTCGCGACGGATTCATCCAAGCGGCGCCGCGCTAAATCGAGATGAACTCCGACCCGAGCCAATACTTCCTCTGGCGAGAAGGGTTTGCTGATGTAATCAACTCCGCCCGCGCGAAAACCATACAAACGTTCCTGCAGATCCGTGGCCGCGGTCAGAAAGATCACCGGGATGTGCCGAGTCGCCGGATTGCTTTTCAAGAGGCGACACAGTTGATACCCGTCCATGCCCGACATCCGCACGTCGAGCAGAATGAGGCCGGGCAACAACTCCTTGGCCTTGTCAAATCCGCTGAGGGCGTCTTCGGCAACGGCGAACGTCAAATCTTGCGTTTCCATCATATGCATCAGCAGTCGCAAGTCGACCACTGAATCGTCAACGATCAATACATCAACGGACAGTGAGCTCACCACCTTATCCCGCCCCCTTGGACAGGCCCGCCAACTGACGCAACCGCGGAAAGTTCACCTCATCGACCGCTTGATCCACTGACGCAGCGAAAGCTGCGCTCTCGGGTCTCCGCTGACGCAAGTCGCGAGTCCACCGACGAATATGGGTGACTGCGCCCAACGCAACAAGCCGGGCAAGCGCCTGCCTGTCTTCAGGCGAAATATCTGCGTCCACAGCAACATCCGGCCCCTCACTCGTCTCCGCTCGAGGGGACCACCTAAGGGAGAGAAACTCGCCTATACATCGAAGCAAGCGCTCGTGGTTGATGGGTTTTGAAAAGAACGCCGAGTACAGAGACTCACCCGCGCTACGCCGGCCGTACATGGGATTCGTTGCAGAGATCAAGATACGCGGGACGTTGGGTGCGATACGCTCAGCACTCTCCAGCACCTCCCATCCATGGCCATCGTCCATGAGCTGATCGACGATAATCAGATCGACCTTGAGACCGGCCTTCAGTTCGCGCACGGCCTCGTTGCCGCTGCCTGCTGTGACGACCTCGAACCCGGTTAGACCCAGCAAAGTCTGCAGCATAGCCAAACTTTCAGCGTCGTCGTCGATAACCATGATCCTACGCCGTGGCCCCGCATATGCCATGAGCGATGGCGCATCGCCAGACTCGGCGCTCGGGGCTCCCGCCGAAACTTCGGCGAGAGGCAACGTCAGCGAGAATCTAAAAATCGCGCCCTTCCCCGGCGCGCTGTCGACATCGAGTTGACCGCCCATCAGCTCCACCAACTGCCGGGAGATAGCCAAGCCGATTCCCGCACCTTTTCCAACGCGGCCCTCCGAGTCACCCAACGCACCTCGCCGGCCTGCTCGTTCAAATGGCTGAAAAATTCGTTGAAGGTGTTCTGGTGCAATTCCCTCGCCCGTGTCGGTCACCGAAAAATCAATTCGATATTCATTGGCGGTAGAACGGGCGATCGTACAATCAAGAAAGATCCACCCATCCTCCGTGTGCCGTGACGCATTGATGATTAGGTTGTCGAGGATCGCTCGCAGCCGGCCTGGATCGACCTGTATCCAGATCGGCCCATCGCCCTTGGCGACACCGTGACAACGCACTGCAAACTGGTTGCGGTTGCGCAAGGCAAACAGTTTCCCGCCAACGGCAATAAACCGGAGGAATTCCTTCAACTCAAGTGGCTCCGGACAGACGTCGATCGCTCCGGATACACCCCGCGCATAGTCGAGAATGTCGTCGATCATTCGCAGCAGATGGCGACCGCTTTGCAAGATCGCCTGAAGGCCGTCACGTTTTCTTTGGTTCGCGCTGCGCAGGAGCAATTGCGCGTGGCCGAGAACCGTGTCTAGCGGCGCACGCAGCTCATGGCTCATTTTGACGAGAAAGTCGAGCTGCGCAGCATTCTTCGACTCTGCTACTGCCAATTTTCGCGTGACCCCGCCAGTACGCTCCACCAACGCAAGCAGCAGCATGAGCACAACCAGCGTAGTCGCGATAGGGTAGATGCGAGACTCCCATAACGCGACCGTCAGCTCACCGTGATACACCAGAAACTGCGAAATGATCCCAAGCAGCAAAATGACTGCAGCAGCGAGCAACCAAGCCCCGACACGATCAGCGCTGCGCCACTCAGCGGCGGACTGGACCGCAAGCACCGACACAAGGATCAACACTGCCAGCTGCCATGACAACAACGAACCGGTACCAAAATCCATGATGAGCGACAACGCCTGCCCAAGCGCCACCGCAACAGCCGCGACGACCACCAGTCGGTGCCACCAGCCTTGTCGGTTCACACGCGGGAGCACGGCGTAGACGAAACTGACTCCGCCGATAAATGATGCAAGAGCCGTCACAACCAACAAGTTCCCCGGGACCGGCAACGAAGCAGGCCAGACGAATCGCTGCAACAAACCGTTGCGCAGCAGGTCGGAGAGCAACTCGCCCAACACGGCAAGGGAAAAATACAAATATTCGCGCTGCCAGCTGACGAAAAACATCAAGGCGGCGAACAAGATGGCGACCATCATGCCGCCGCTGAGGGTTGCGAACAGCAAGTTCGCCCGCTCCAGTGCGAGTTCCCGATCAAGCGGTTTCCACAACTGAGGTTGCACCCTCAGCATGCCACCGGCCCTAACCTTCACGTAGATCCTGGTGATCGAGCTCGGTGGCAACAACAGTCGCACCACATTATTTTGCCCGCGAAGCGCCGGATCACGTGGCGCCATCGGCGCGTTGAAGCCCGAATCGACCTGCAGCCATCTGTCGCCTTGCCAACTAAAGAACGACACACTTTCCAACACCGACGGTAATACGAGCAAATCCCGCACGAGCTCGTCGTTCGTCGGATTGTGCAAAGCCACACGAATCCAGCGAGCGCGGTCTTTCATCGGTCCGACAAGTCTGCCGTTCTCTTCAAGCGCACGCCACGCACAACCGCGGGTCAGTACTGTGTCCAGAGTCGCGTCAGACGGCAGGGTGCACCATTCGGCGGAGTCAGAAAGGTCCTGATAGGACTCGGTCGTCGCGACCCTGACAACGAACGCAACAGAGCTGGGCGTTGCCGACGAAACGGGCGCAGCGACAAGTGCCGCAACCGCCAAAATCGCGCGGATCAAACCCAACATACGTCGCCGTGAGAAGTTTCGCAGGGTGACACCGCCGATCGCTCCTCGTGCCCACAACTTTAGTGCAAAACGCACGCCATGGAATCAAAATATCCCGTCAGTGAATCACGGTTCGCACCAAAGCTATACGAAGATAGGTATCAGTTATAATGGGCTAAACCGATTAGCCGTTAGGTTATGAGGTTATAATGATAACCGGACTAAGGTCTACCCAGCCAATCGAGGAGCAACTGATGACGCTGCACAGCGCTAGCTTGCGCGTCAGCGGTACCGTGCATTTGCTTTATGAGGCGCTGCAGGCTGGGCGAGGCATTAGCACAACGCACGCAGATGCGGTGTGTGCAGTGATCGAGGCTGCTGAAAAAGACCTAGAACGGATCATGGAGGCAACCAACGCACTGGTAGAGTTGCACCTCCGACCACCACCGGCGGCATAAACGGCGCTGGAACCCCGAACACCCGACCGATAGTCTTGTCGGGATGCGCCCGACGCCCAACCTCAGTTTGCAGACCATCGGTGTGGTCTTGCTCGTTCTGTCCTTTCTGGCTCTGGCCGTTTTCACACTACGCGCACCGTTGTCCCTTTGGATCGCCGAGCGAGGGCTTTCGCGCATCGCCGCAAACGCGGATCCGCTCGCATCCCTCGAGGACGGATTGCATGTCGGCCTCTGTGGCGCCGGCTCGCCGTTTCCAGACCCCGCGCGCAGTGGGCCCTGCACCGTGGTGATCGCCGGCCGAAACATGTTCGTGGTGGATACCGGTGGTGGCTCGGCCGTGCAACTGGCGAGGATGCAATTGAATCCCGGCCAGCTGACCGCCGTACTGCTGACGCACTATCACTCGGATCACATCGGTGGCTTGGGTGATCTGCTGCTGCAACGTTGGGTCAGCGCGAATGCCTCGCAGCCCTTACCCGTGTACGGACCACAAGGCTTGCAGCAGGTGCTCGATGGCATCGAGGCCGCGTATCGACTCGATGCGGGCTATCGGACGGCTCACCACGGCGAGACGGTGGCACCTCCCGCAGGGTTCGGCACCGCGCCTCGCCCCTTCGACATCGGCGCGGACGAGCGTCGCGTACTGATCGACTCACCGACACTGCAGGTCGTGGCCTTCCGCGTAGATCACGGCCCGGTATCGCCGGCCGTGGGATACCGGATCCGCTACAAGGATCGCACGGTCGTCATCAGCGGCGACACACGGCGCAGCTTAGCCGTGCAGCGCGAGGCGCGGGGCGTGGATCTGCTCGTGCACGAAGCGCTCTCGCCGCAGCTCGTGCGCATGATGGAACACAGTTTCGTAAGGGCTCAAAGACCGTACATGGCGCAGATCATGTCGGACATCCGCAACTATCACGCCTCCCCGGTGGAGGCCGCGCAGACTGCAGCCGCGGCGGGCGTCGGCATGCTGGTGTTCAACCACATCGTGCCACCCTTACCGGTGCCAGGACTCGAGACAAAGTTTCTGGAAGGCACCGCAGCAGAATTTTCTGGCCCGATGCAGGTGGGCCGAGATGGCGACTGGTTCAGTCTGCCCGCGGGCAGTCGCGCCATCGAGCGGGGTCGCAGGCCGTGAAGGTTCTACTCGGCCGCGCAGGCAGCCGTCTTGTGACCTCACCCGCATTACGCAGTGCCGTGCGCGCCTCGCACGCTGCTCTACGCAGCGCGAGCTCACGGTCGGCGACCGTGCACGTCTTCCACGATGCGCAGGATCCCTATAGCCACCTGCTCGCCGTCATCATGCCCGCCTTCGCCAATCGCTATCGGGTGCAGATCGTGGAGCACGTGGTCCCACCGCCCGATGCCGACGCGGCACCTGACTCACGCGCCCTCGCCGACTGGGCCCGCCGTGACGCCGCACGTCTCGCCCAGCACCATGGGCTTACACTTCCAACAGACCTCCCGACACACCTGGCCGTCACGCCGCAGACACTGCAAGCGGGCGATGCGCTGCGACGACGCCTTGGACACTATCTCGGTGCGACGCTCTACTTCGAGGGCGAGTGGTACTGGGGGATCGATCGATTGCATTATCTCGAGGCTCGCCTCACACAGGCGGGGCTGCGCAAGGAGATCGGACACGAACCGCTGTATCCGCCGCCGCGAGTCTCCTCCGCCCACTCCGCAGCGCCCACGACGGTCGATCTCGCTCGCGCACGACGGCTGACTTTTTTCTGCTCGCTGCGCAGCCCGTACACGTATCTCGCGGTGGATCGCGTTCGCGCGCTCGCAGCGAGCTATGGCGCAACCCTTGAACTTGCGTTCGTGCTGCCGATGGTGATGCGAGGTTTGCCGGTCAACCAAGCCAAGCGGCTCTACATCGTGCGCGATGCCAAACGCGAGGCCGAGCGACTGAACTTACCCTTCGGCGATATTGCCGATCCCGTCGGACTGCCCACCGAGCGTGGGCTGGCCGTGTTGAACCACGCGATCGCCGCCGGCTGCGGCCCGGATTTCCTCGAGTCCTTCCTGCGCGGAGTGTTCGCCGAGGGTATCGACGCGGGGAGTCAGCGGGGGTTGCAGCGCATCGCACACCGCGCGGGCATGGACTGGGCAGCGGTGACTCGCGCGCTCGATGACCCCTCCTGGCGAACCCTCGCACAGCAGCACCGTGACAGAATGCAGCACCTCGGGCTTTGGGGCGTACCCTCGTTTCAGGTCGATGATCGCCCGGGGCTCTGGGGGCAGGATCGGCTCTTCATGGTCGAACAGGATCTGGCGGCAGCATGAAAAATCAAAGAATAGTCAAATGGACGGTGCTCGGCGTCGCCGTGATCGCAACCCTCGTTGCGGGCTACCAGGCGCTCGGTGGTCGAACGGGACTCGCGCTGCTCGGTGTGAAGCTTTTTCTGCGCGAGAACAATGCGCCGTTTCGGGACATTCGCTGGCAGCAAGGCCCGACCACACCCGCGCAAGCGGTCGAAAACCGACCTCCGAATATCGTGCTGATCGTGGTCGATGATCTCGGCTACGCCGACCTGACGCTGCATGGAGGTGGGATCGCCGAGGGCCGCGTGCCCACGCCCAACATCGACCGCATTGCCCGCGACGGCGTTTCTTTTGATACCGCCTACTCGGGCAACGCCACCTGCGCGCCCTCGCGCGCCGCGATCATGACGGGACGCTACGCCACACGGTTTGGCTTTGAATTCACGCCAACGCCCAAAGCCTTCATGAAACTCGTGATGCAGTCGGGAGCGCCGGGACGAGAGTCGCGCGCACCGATCTATCACGCCGATCGTGAAGCGAACCAACCGCGCTACGAAGACATGGGACTGCCGACGACTGAAATCACCATCGCTCGACTGCTCAAGTCGCGCGGCTACTACTCCGCCCATATCGGCAAATGGCACCTCGGCGACAGCCCGCAATTCCGCTCCTACGCACACGGCTTCGACGAGTCGCTCTCGCATCTGCACGCCGCCTCCATGTACCTGCCGACCGACGACCCGCGCGTCGTCAATGCCATACCCAAGGTCAATCCGGTCGATCGATTCCTGTGGGCTGCCGAGCCTTGGGGCGTGCGCTTCAACGACGGCGAAGTCTTCAAGCCTGATCGGTACATGACGGACTATCTGACTGATCACGCGCTGCGCGTAATCGAAAGCAATCGCAATCGACCCTTCTTCTTGTACCTCGCGTACAACGCGCCGCACACGCCGCTGCAAGCCACGCGCGAGGACTATGACGCCCTGCCGTTCATCACCGACCAGACATTGCGCGTCTACGCGGCAATGATCCGCTCGCTCGATCGAAATATCGGTCGCGTGCTGCAGGCCCTGCGCGATCAAGGCGTCGAACAAAACACCCTCGTGATCTTCACGAGCGACAACGGCGCGCCGCATTACATCGACTTGCGCGATCGCAACGCGCCGCTGCGCGGCTGGAAGGCGACCTACTTCGAAGGCGGCATCCGCGTGCCTCTGCTGATGCGCTGGCCGGCGGGGCTGCCCGCAGACCGGCGCGTCTCTGGAATGGCTGCGCATTTCGATATCTTCGCGACCATCGCGGCCGCGGCGGGTCAGCCTGTCCCGACCGATCGCCCGATCGATGGCGTCGATCTGCTGCCCTTCGCACGCGGCACGGCCACGACCCCCTCGCCGCACGAGCGCCTGTTCTGGCGTACCGAGGACTACCTGACGATGCGCGAAGGACCGTGGAAGCTGCAGGTGACGCAGCGACCGCGCAAAGACTGGCTGTACGACCTCGCGACGGACCCGGGTGAACGCAGCAATCTCGCAGCGCGCGAGCCAG
>Ga0315906_10008291_pt1 | contig 12472 bp, 10 predicted proteins | sample LakEriMetagenome_4_FD_203526 | JGI IMG/M metagenome (GOLD analysis project Ga0315906, IMG submission 203526) | Freshwater fungal communities from buoy surface, Lake Erie, Ohio, United States - Buoy 2 MA122 | ecosystem: Environmental > Aquatic > Freshwater > Lake > Lake biofilm | place: USA...
AGTTGCGTCGGCGACAGGCTCGCGATCGCCACCGTGATGCCGATCACCGTGCCGAGAAAGCCCATGATCGGGATCGCCCAGATCACGAACCGCACCAGGCCGTAGCCCTGGGCGGCGCGGGCCGCGTCGAGATCGGAGAGATACTTGGCATGATCCTCGAGGCCGTCCGCCGAGCCGATGCGAACGACGAGATCGAGAGCCTCGCGGAGCCGGCGGACGAGATAGTCGCCGCCGGCCTCGCCCTGGGGCAGGGCCGCGACGAGCGCCGCGGCTTCGGCCGGCTCCTGGCCGCCGGGCGGAATCTCGGGCAAGAGCGGCTCGCCGCCCATCCGTCTCCGCTGCCGGACCAGATCCGCGCCCTTGATCGCCAGGGCCGCGAGCCCCACGCAGAACATCGCCGTCTCGACGTATTCGACCCAGTGGCCGGCGAGGTAGCGGATGACGTTCGCGTCGGTGATCACGCCGCCGTGAATGAGCGCGAAGAAGCAGAACGCCAGCGCGCCGCCCCACAGCAGGGGCGAACGAAGCAGGGCCGCGGATAGGGCGTTGACCTTCGACACCAGACACCTCCCGAAACGGTTGCGATCGCCGCCGCGAACGACGCGGACCGACGACGACACGCCCTCGTTATCGGTACGCTTTGCGCAGGCGATTGAATCCAAACATCCGGCACCAGGAAACGCCGGTTCGCCAGGGGCGCCGGGCGAAGCCAGGCAGGCCGGGCAAGCCCGCGACAGCCGGCAGCGCGGCGCGGCTCACGAGCAGCCTTGCGACGCCCTCGCCTCCCTCCTATGCTCCGCCGCCTTCCCCGCAAACCGCCGCGGCTCCGGAGCATCCGTCATGCACCGCCCCTGGGACTCGATCACCTTCAGCCGCGGGCTCGCGGTGGCGGCCGTCATCGCCGCCGGCTGGCTCTGGCTCGCCGGCAGCCAGACCGCTGCCCAACGGCCCGGCCCGCCGGAGTCCGCCGCCCCGGGCGGCCTGTGGATCTCCGCCAGCCCGCTCGACGAGAGCCGCCGCCTGCTCCTGGTAATCGATCCGCAGTTCAAGAATGCTGCCGTCTACCACCTGGAGGCCGCCACGGGCACGCTGACGCTCAAGAGCACCCGCGACATCAGCTACGACCTGATGGTGGGCGACTTCAACGCGCAGGCGCCGAAGCCGGCCGACCTCAAGAAGATGCTGGAACTGGCCCCGCCCCGGCGGTGAGGCCCACGGTTTTCCAGCGGCGTCCCCCGATGCTGGCGCGGCGACCGGCCGACTCCAGTCGCCTGCCCGATGGCAGGGGGGCGGGCGAGGCCTCTGCCAGGGCCGGTCGTGCCGGGGACGCCGGTCGCACGATCCGGGGCGGCTGGACGTAGAATGCAGGGGCGGCCCCTGTCGATCCCGAGAGGAGGCTGCCATGCCCCCGAGGGACATTCCCGTGATGGCCGGAAGATTCCTGTCGCTCGAAGAAGCCGCCCGCCAGCTGGGCGTGAGCATCGACGAGGTTCATCGCCTCGTCGATCGGAAGAAGCTCTTTCCCATGCGCGACGGCGCGACGGTGAAGTTCAAGGCCGACGACATCGACCGCGTAGCCCGCGACCTCGGCGACGACAACTCGCAGTCGGGCGACCTGGCGCTCGATCTCGACCTCGACTTGCCGGCCGGCGGTGCCGCCGAAGAGATCTCCCTCGGCGATCCGCTCGACGGCACCGAGTCGATCTTCTCGGCGGATCTTCCCGAGGCGAAGGGAGCCTCGCAGACGATCGTGCGCGGCGATGCCGGTCAGGCGGCCGCCTCGGGACTGTCGCTGGGCGGCGTGGACTTCGGCGGCGGCGTGCTCGACGGCGACGACCTGGCGCTTGAATCGATCATCGGCGCCTCGTCTCCGTCGCTCGCCCGCGGCTCGGCCCCGATGGGCGGCGGCTCGGCCGCCGGCAGCAGCCTGACGATCGACCTCGGCGACGGTGGCAAGGGCTCGGGCGGCTTCGGCTCCATTGCCGGGCTGTCCGCCGCCGGCGGGGCGCTCTCCGGCGCCCTCGACAGTGGCCTGTCGCTCGAGGACGGTGACGTGCAGATGTCCGGCATCGACCTCGGCGGGGCGTCCGCGATCGGTGGGGCGGGCCTGTCGGTGGTCAGCGGCGACTCGGGGCTCGGCGGCGACGAGTTCCAACTCGGCAGCGACACCATCGAAGACGAGAGTGCCTCGGTGGTGATCGCCACCGAGGACACTGGCGACTCGAGCTTCTTCGGGGCGGCGATCGAAGGGGAGGGCTCCGCGTTCTCCGAGGACCTGACGAGCGACAGCGCCTCGGTGATCCTCGGCGGCGAGCCCGGCGAGTACGCGCCCGAGACGCCGTTCAGCGCCCTGCAGATCACCGGGCTCGTGTGCTGCTCGCTGCTGCTCCTGTTCGGCGGCTTCGTGATGTACGACCTCGTCCGCACGATCGGGTCGCCGGAAGGGCCGACGCTGGCCAATCCGCTGCTCAACGCCATGGCCGAAACCTTCGGGTGGCGGTGAACGGCCACGGTCCTACACTGAAGGGTGGACGCAGGTCGATCTGCGGGCATCCCTCCAGAGTTTCTCCCCATGTCGCGTCGCCGGCTCGCCACGCCTGACCAGCCGACCATCGTGCGGGCGCTGCTCACGGCCTATGAGTTCTGCGCGTCGCTCCAGTTCGCCGTCGTGCTCATCGCCCTGCTGGCAGTCGTGCTCGGGCTGGGCACGTTCGTGGAGAGCGGGTTTGGCACCGAGGCCGTGAAGTTCGGCGTCTGGAACACCTGGTGGTTCACGCTCCTCAACGCCCTGCTGGCGGTGAGCATCTTCTGCGCCGCCGCGATCCGCTTTCCGTGGAAGCGGCACCAGACCGGCTTCGTGATCACCCACATCGGCCTGCTCGTGCTGCTGGCCGGATGCCTGATGTCCCAGCGCGGCGGCATCGACGCCCAGATCCCGCTGCTGGAAGGGGAGCGGGGCAGCCTGGCCTACGAGGACGCGCACCACTTTCGCATCGATCTCGAGGCCAAGACCGGGGGGAACCGCACCGTCGTCGGCCCGATCGAGTTTCGCTCCGGCCCCTTCAACTGGTCGGAATACGGCACGACGCGGAGCTGGTTCCCGTGGGGACTCGCTCCACGCGACACGGGCGTGATCCACGATGCCGACGGCGTCCGCCTGGAGGTGCTCGACTTCTACGCCGACTCGTCCGCCGCGCTGGCCCCCGGCGTAAAGCTGCGGCTGGGCACCGATGCCTTCGAGGGCGCGCCCGGGGGCCGGATGTGGATTCCGGTGGACCTCTCCTGGCAGCCCGACCCGCTGCGGGCCACGGAGGTGCGGCACCGCCAGCAGGCCGGCGGCGGCACCGTCGTGTTCTGGAAGGCCGGGTCCGCCGCGGAGGCCGAGGCGTTCCTGGCCGGCGTGCCCGAGCCGGCGCTCGGCTACGGGGAGAAGGGGCAACTGGTGCTCGTCTGCGACGGCAAGGCTCATCGCATGCTCGTGGACGACGTGCTCGGCAAGGCGGCGTTCGCGCCCGCTGGCGAGACGGCCGCCGCGCCGCTGTTCGTCGAGGTACATGACTTCGAGCCACGGCTCTCCGGCGTGCGGGTGCGGGTGCGACGCGGCAACGATGGGCCGGCGGAGGAGATGGTCGTGCTCGCCGATCTCCCGGAGGTCACGATCCACGCGCCGCGGACGGGCGTCTACGGCACCCTGTGGATCGAGCGCCGGGCGGCCGACGCCGCGGAGCGGATGCAAGGCAAGGCCCGCAGCCGGATCGACGTCATCCAGGCCAAGGGCCTCCCCTCCGCGACCGCGGCCGATCGCACGGCCGCGGGCTTTTCGTTGCTCTACCGCCGCTGGCAGCCGCCGGCGGCGACGGCGGGCGTGCTGCCGCTCGACGGCCGGCCAGTGGCCGGCTTCGAGATGCCGCGGGCCAAACTCGAGTTGCGGGTCGATCGCTTCCTGCCGGCCGACTCCCTCGAGATCGCCACGCTGCCGCTCCCCTTCGACAAGGCGAAGCCACCCTCGGCCAAGCGCCGGGCCGCGAAGGTGCGGCTCACGGTGGACGGCCGGGCGGAGGAGTTCTGGCTCGCCGGGATGCCGATCCAGCCGATCACGGAGCCGCCCGGCCCCGCCGAGCGCAAGGTGGTCGAGGGCCCGACCCGCTCGGCGGCGATCACGCTCCTGCCGACCGCGGTGGATGTGGGCTTCGACGTGCGGCTCGACAACTTCGAGCGGCGGCTCGATCCCGGCACCAGCCAGGCCTCGCACTTCTCCAGCATCGTCGAGTTCCTCACCAAGGATGGCCGGCCGCTGGTCAGGGATCCGGTGACGATCACGATGAACGCGCCGGTCGACTTCTCCGATCCGCAGACGGGCCGCTCCTACCGTCTCTTCCAGGAGAGCTTCATGGGCCCCTGGCTCCCGGGAGACGATCTCTACGAGCGGTTTACGGCGTCGGCCCGCGAGAAGCCCGAGCGGCTCGAAGCCTCGGTGCTGACCGTCAACCATGACCCCGGCCGCGGCACGAAGTATGCCGGGAGCGGCCTGATCGTGATCGGCATTTTCACGATGTTCTACATGAAGGCCTATTTCTTCGGACCGCGCCGCCGCTGACCAGCGGCTCACTCGAAAAACGGAAGCAACCCGATGCGCCCCGCCTTTCTGCTCGTCGTCGCCCTGACGGTCACCGCCGGCGCCGCCACGCCTGAAATCACGGCCGTGCCCGCATCCGCACTGCCGCAGCCGGGGCTGTCCTCGGCCCTGCGCGACTGGCGCGAGATTCCGGTGCTCGAAGACGGCCGCATCATGCCGCTCGACACGTTCGCCCGGCGAATGGCCGACACGATCTGCCACTCCCAGGCCCCGAAGCTGGCGACCGGTCCCGGCGGGGCGCTCGTTCGCTGGCAGCCCGACGAACTGCTTCTCGATTGGCTGGCCCGGCCGGCCGCCTGGCAGGAGATTCCCTTCCTGATCGCCGAGCACGAGGAGGTGCGGTCGCTCCTCGGCCTGCCGCTGTTCACCACCGACGCGTCGGGCAAGGAGCGGCTCAAGCACGCGGCGCCGGCCGAGGTCGAGGACTGTCAGAAATTGCGTGAGCGGCTCATGGCGATCGACGAGCGGCGCCGAGAGGCCATGGCGGCGGGCGGTCAGTTTCGCCTCGAGGGTGCCGACGCGAAGGTCGAGCAGCTCTGGCGAGCCTTCGTGGCCTGGCGGCGGCTGACCTTCCGGGCGGAGGCGACCGACATGGGCCGCGGGCGATTCGTGCGGCTCTTCGAGCAGGCGACCGGGGCGTGGCGGGCGGTTCGCGGTCGGGTCACGGCCACCGGCAGCGAGGAGGCAGCCGGGGCGGTGCAGGCCGTGGACGACGCCTTCGTCGGGATCGCCGAGGCGGTCGGGGAGTCCACGCGATTCGCCACGGCCGACGCGACGGCGAAGCTTCCGGCCATGCGGGCCGCCCTCGGCCGGCTGGCCGCCGTGCCCGACATGCCCGCCAACACCACGCGGGCCGTGTCGCGGCTCACCGAACGTGCCAGCCTGTTCGCCGAGGCGATGTATGACGATGGCGGCGGTCTGCTCGTCGTGCCCGCGCTCCACGCGGGACCATTGGAGGCGGAGCGCAACGCCGACGATGACGCCCCACCATGGATCGCCCTGGCCACGCTCCTCGACGCGCCATCCGAGGTGCTCGCCGCTTACCCGCAGGCGGCGGTGGAGGACGTGCGATCCGCCTTCGCCGCGCTCACCGCCGCCGCCAAGGCGCCGGCGGGGGCAAGCCGTGATCGCGATGCCGCGACGGCCAGCGGCCGGCTGGCCGCCGCCCTGCGAACGCTCGGCGCGGGCGTGGAACCGCTGCGTTCAAAGCTCCCCGTCGAGCGGATCGACGCCGACCTCCTGCGGCATACGGCCTATCCGCCTCCGGGCAGCACCCACCGCGAAGTCCGCTACAACGAGAGCGATCCGTTCCGCCTCTCCTGGGTGTTGAGCCTGCTGGCGCTGTTCGCCTTCGCGCTGGCCTTCGGCCGGGCTCGCGGGCCGATGTTCTGGCTGGGCACGGCGCTGCTCGCCGCCGAGATCGGCTGGACGGCCTTCGCCTTCGCGCAGCGCGTGGCGATCACCGGCTGGGCACCGGTGACGAACATGTACGAGACGGTGATCTACGTGCCGTTCTTTCTCTCGATCCTCGGCCTCGGGTTCCTGTTGGCGCCGATCTGCCGCCGCGGTGCAGCCGACGCCTGGCGGATGACGGCCCTGCCGCCGCCGATCGGATCGCTGCTTCCCGGCGAAGCGACGCCGCTCGACGACCGCCGCCGCAGCCTGCTCGGCGCGGGAGGCTGGAGCCTGGCCTCGTGGGCGTTGCTGGTGCCGCGGCTCGCCCTCACGGCCCTCGTCGTGTGGGTGCTCGCCATGGCTCCGTACGCCGCCGGCGGCCGTACGATCATCAACCTGCTGCCGCAAACCGACGTCGATCGATCTCTTCCCAATCTCAACAACCTCGTCGTCTGGCTGGTCGGCCTCGGCATGCTCGCGCCCGCCGCCTGGTACCTGCCGCGGCTCTTCCTGGCCGCGTTGCTCGGCCTCGGCGCGGTGCCGCTGTCGTGGCGCGGCGGCCATCTCGCCGCGGCGCTTCCGGAGACGTATGCCCGCCGCTCGTTCGGCCTCGTAGTCACGGCCGTCGCCTTCGCGGGCACGTTCATCGCCTGGTTCTTCCCCATTCCCGGCAAGCAGTTCAGCCCGCTGCAGCCGGTGCTGCGCGACAACTTCTGGCTCACGATCCACGTGCTGACGATCGTGTCGAGCTATGCCGCCGGCGCGCTGGCCTGGGGCCTCGGCTGCCTGTCGCTGGGCTACTACCTGCTTGGCCGCTACGGCACGGGAGCCATGGGCAAGCGGCAGCCCCCGGAGGCCTGCACGGCGTTGGCGGGCTTCATCTACAAGGCGATGCAGGTCGCGGTGTTGCTCCTCGCGGCGGGCACGATCCTCGGCGGCCTGTGGGCCGACGTGTCCTGGGGCCGATTCTGGGGCTGGGACCCGAAGGAGGTCTGGGCCTTGGTGTCGCTTTTGGCCTACATCGCCATCCTCCACGGCCGCTACGCCGGCTGGATCGGCACCTTCGGCCTGGCGGCCGGAAGCGTGATCGGCGCGGCCGTGATCGGCATGTCGTGGTACGGCGTGAACTTCCTCCTCGGCGCCGGACTGCACTCCTACGGCTTCGGGCAGGGCGGGCAGACGGAGTTCTTCGCGTTCCTGCTCCTCAACTTCGCGCTCCTCGCGGCGGCCGCATGGCGGTGGAAGCGGGAGACCGGCGGCGCCGCCTGATGCCGCCGGGCGTGCCGAGGCAACCGCAGGCCGCGGGCGTCGGTGCCTTCTCGCGTCATGACGCCTGCGGCTCCAGCCGCCCACGCTGGTTCCCTTGGTCAAACCTGTTCCTGAACTCTCATCCCCCCTGATACAGGAAATCCAACCCGGTCAGTTCAATGCGGAACCAACGATGCGGTTCTCACCCGGCTTTGCAGCCTTCATCACCTGACACCCCTGATCACCGAACAAGACTTCGCCCTCGCAGCGAGTCACACTGCCGATTACGGATCTGGCGGCCGTAATTCCGGCGATCACTAGAGCGCATCTGACTTTGGTGTAGCACCGGCTTCGGGGACGGCAAAAGTCTCCTCGCTGTGGCCGCGGCGGCCATACGCTCGTCGAGCGTTCGCCGCCCCCCTCGCCTCCATCTCCCAATGGGTCCGGGAAACGCTACACGTAGGCCAGAACCGCTCTAGCCGACGGGCGCCGCGGCCGCGGGGATCACCCCGTGGCCAGGCCGCCGAAGGCGTTGTCCACATGATGGACGTTCCGCTTCGTGGCGATTGCCTTGAGTCGCTCGGCGCTCGTTGCACAGCAGCCGCCGACCCGGCGGGGCTTGCCGAGGAGTTTTTGGCGGTGCGACCGCCAGTATTCGGGGCTCGTGCCGAGCGTCGTTCCTGCGGACGTGATCGACCCGCTGCTTGATCGACGTGTGCGGGGCGACTTCGGGGGGGGTAGCGGGTGACCGCGACGTCCACCAGCTGCCGCCTGGGCATCGTCATCGCGTGCGTTCCTGCAGGATTCGGGGGAGTACTGAACGCCCGTATCCTCCTGCCCCCGCGGCCGGTCGTCAAGGATTATGCCTGTCCTTCCGTCCTTTTTTCCCGGCGGGCGTGGCGTCGTAGGAACCGGCCGGCGGACAGGCTGAAGGTCATGCCGTTCCCGGCGGAGGTGGCTTCGGCTGACGTGCTGCCGGTGACCAGGACGACCTTGCCGTCGAGACGCATAGGAAAGCTCCATGCCGGCGTGGGTGACGGGTACGGATATCGAATGTCAGGCTACCGCGACGTGGCGACCTCGGCGAAAGCATCCTGTATAGTGTCGTGCGCGCGGCACGATCGGCAGGGTGTCCCGGTGGTAGACGGGGCTGCGGCGGCGCAGCGGAGGACGCGATGGCGATTCACGGACCGGTGCGATGTGGCCGACGACAGTTTCTCGCCGGGATGCTGGCCTGCGGCGTCGCGGCGTCGATGCGGCGATCCGTGGCAGCGCCGGTGCCGGACGGCCTACCGCCGGTGCGGGCGATCACCCGCGGGCCACGGTTCCACTGGCGGGGATACTACGATAAGCTGCTCTTCGATTCGACCGACCGGTTTGTGCTGGCCAATGAAGTCGAGTTCGAGGGCCGCTCCCCGACCGCCGACGACTCGATCCGCGTGGGGATGGTCGATACGGGCGACGGCGACCGCTGGATCGAGCTGGGCACCACCAGCGCCTGGAACTGGCAGCAGGGCTGCATGCTGCAGTGGGTGCCGGGCACGGAGAGCCAGGTGGCCTGGAACGACCGTGAGGACGGCCGGTTCGTGACCCGCCTGCTCGACGTCAAGAGCGGCGCGGCTCGGACGCTGCCGCATCCCTTCTACTGCCTGTCGCCTGACGGCGGCACGGCGTTCGCGCCCGACTTCCGCCGGCTCAACGACACCCGGCCGGGCTACGGCTACGCCGGCATCGTCGATCCCAACCGCAACGAGCTTGCTCCTGACGATGCCGGCATCTGGCGGCTCGACATGCGGACGGGCGAGCAGCGGCTCGTCTTCTCGTTCGCCGACGCGGCGCGAATCCCATTCGCGGGCCGACCCGAGGCTGCCTTCGGCACTGAGTCGAAGCACTGGTTCAACCACTTGCTCTGCAACACCGACGGCACGCGGCTCTTCTTCCTGCACCGATGGCGGGCGGCCGGCGACAAGGCGTTTCGCACGCGGGCCCTCACGATGAACTTCGACGGTAGCGACGTCTTCGTGCTCGACCCCTGGGGAGCCACCTCCCACTTCGTCTGGCGGGACCCGCGGCACATCTTCGCCTGGGCCTGGCATCCCTCGCACAAGAACTGCTTCTACGTCTACGAGGACCGCACCGACAACGTCACGGTGATGGGCCCCGACGTGATGACGCAGAACGGACACAACACCTACGTGCCGGGCACCGACAGCCGCTGGGTGCTCAACGACACCTACCCCGACGCCGAACGGCTGCAGCATCCCTACCTCTACCACGTGCCCACGAACCGGAAGGTGCCGATCGGCCACTTCCCGTCGCCGCCGGCCTACCGCGGCGAGTGGCGGTGCGACACGCATCCCTGCGCGAGCCGTGGCGGCACGAAGGTCGTGTTCGACTCCGCGCACCGCGGCGGCCGACAGGTCTATCTCGCCGACATTTCGGCGATCGTGCGGTAGGAGCGGTTCGCGGGCCATCCGGGGTTCCACGCGGAGACGACGCAGACGTCCGCCACGGCCCTCGATGGCTTTGGCCAGCCTGTGGTCCGCATGTGTCCGCGAGCCGGCCGCTCCGCACCCGGCAAAGCTTGTGAAAATGGCCGCCGTGCACCTATTCGCTCCCGCTGGTCGTTCCGCCACGCTCGATGGTCCCGGCCGAAGTGCGGCCGAACGGATCGTCGTCTGGAATCTCAAATCCCGCTGGTCAAGGAGGAGCAGTGGACGCGATCATCGCCCAAGCGAGTGAGTGGGGTTTCGGAACCCGCATCTTCATCCTGGCCGCAAACCAGGTGTTGGCCGACACCTCTGGTCGCGCCTTTCGCATTTCCTGGGTGCTGAACGATCATTGTCCGGGCGACTTCACGGACGTCTTCCGCATTCCCGCAAACGTGTCATTCTCCTCCGTTCCGCTGTCAGGCCCGGCTGTCATTCAGTCGGCTGGATGGAGCCCGGTCGACTACTGGTCTCGACACCAGGACCGCTTGGCATGTAGCCGCGACGACTTTCTCAAAAAGATGCGCCGCAGGATTCAGCTTCTCGACTGGTCTCCTGAGCTGGTCGAACAGGGGCCGGCATGACCTGCGGTCGCACGATGTCGACTGGAGCACGTGCGTCGGAGTCCACTGGCGAGGAACAGATCGGCTTCGGCACGTCCGGTCGAGCTCTTGCCGGATGTTCGAAGGTGGAATACGCGTCTGACTCAGACGTTTCCCGTCATGAAAAGGCTCGCGTACAGGCTGGTCTCGGTCAAGACGTTGCAGGCCATGATGCTCGCGCGGATCAGGCGAAAGATCAGGGACGCGTCTCGCACGGCCCCGTCATTCTTCGTGGCATCTGACGAGGGCCGACGGCGGCGATCCGTTCGTCAGCGCGACGGGGCCGGCCTTCTTCGCGAAGCACTGCCGCGCACTACCTCGCCTGCCACTCCGGCGAGTCCGCCGAGGGCGCGATCCGGCTCGATCGATGAGCACCTCAACGTCTCGCCCATCCTCATGGAGCAGTACCTGCGGATGGTGAAGGAGATCGCCGCCGCGGTGATCATCACCAACCCGGATGATGCCGCGCCGGTCGTGGCCAAGCTTGAATGGCCGACCGTCGTGAGAACGCCGAAAGACGATACTTTCGGCCTTGATTTCGCCGGCAAAAAGCTCCCTTGGGCTCCGCCGGGGGCAAGTTTCTCGCCCATGGGTTCGAGATTCCGGACGATGACGAGTACCTCATCAGGCTGCAGGCTCCGGGCGAGAAGCGGCAGCAGCGCGGGGCGGTCGGAAATGGTGGCGCTGGGTGGTCTTGACCTCTCCTGATTCCGTGGGGGCGCCGCGTCGGCTGCATGCGATAGCCATGAACGTTTGCAGCGCGGCACAACCCTCCACGCCCTGCCGTCGCTCCGTCCGCAGCGTTTGACTACCCCGAGCCAGCGCGGTTCGGGAGAGCATCGACGACACGCTCAATGACCGGCTCTTCTAGACGGCCCGCGTCGACTTCTGGCCCCGTTGGTTGGCAGGCGGCCGAGCCCTCGGCATGAGCCCGTCGACGGCATAGATGACCAGCGCCGCCCAGACGAGCATGAACCCGACGAGCTTGCCGGCGTCAAAAGGCTCGCCGTAGATGAACAGGCCGAGCATGAACTGGATCGAGGGCCCGATGTACTGCATGAGCCCGATGGCGGAAAGCGGGATTCGCCGCGCCGCCGCCGCGAAACAGAGCAGCGGCACCGCGGTGATCACCCCGGAGAGTGCGATCAAGGCGTCGTCCCGCCCACCCAGGCTGCCAAACGCACCGCGGCCGGCAACGTGCTCCGCGCCCAGGAACGCGGCGGCCGGCCCGAGCAGGAGCAGCGTCTCGACCGTCAGAGAGGAGACGGCGCCAAGCGCCGTTTGCTTCTTGGCGAGACCGTACAGGCAGAACGTGACGGCGAGGTACAGGGCGATCCAAGGGAAATGGTGGTACTGGCCGGCAAGCCACGCGACGCCCGTCGCGGCGACGGCGACGGCGAACCACTGCGCGGGCCGCAGTCGCTCCCCGAGCAGGCATACGCCGAGCAGCACGCTGAGGAGCGGGTTGAGAAAATACCCGAGGCTGCTCTCGATCATCCGTCCGTTGGTCACGGCCCACACGAACCCCAGCCAGTTGGCCGAGACGAAAGCCGCCGCGATACCCTGCCGCACGAGCACGCGGGGCGTCGTGAATGCCGCGCGGATGCTCTCCGTCGCGCCGGTCATCAAGGCGAGCGGCACCAGGATGATGATCGACCAGATCACGCGATGCGCCACCAGCTGCGTGGCAGGCACGGTCCCGAGGTGCTTCCAGTAGATCGGAAGCACGCCCCAGAGGATGAAGGCCGCCGCGGAGTAGAAATAACCACTGTTCACTGCTGGCCGTCACGACGCTCGCCGAGACTCCTCAAACTGCCCGGCATCCATGAGTGGCCAGCGGGCGTGGCTGTCGTGCTTGAACAGGTCGCGGATGGGGATGTCGGTAATGATACGGGCGTAACTCGCACACCTCACCCCGTAGTTTAGCCAGTCTGCCTCTGGGGACTGGTGTTGTGTTTCCGGTCCGTCGGGTTTGACGGTTCCGTTCCTTGAAGCCTGAGGCGTGAGCCGAGGGCATGCGGATGGCCTCCGGTGAAGCGACGCGGATTCCCTCATCTGACGATTCGGGCTTCCCGGGAGCGGCACCGGCGTGGCCGCTCCCG
>Ga0315906_10008292_pt1 | contig 12470 bp, 14 predicted proteins | sample LakEriMetagenome_4_FD_203526 | JGI IMG/M metagenome (GOLD analysis project Ga0315906, IMG submission 203526) | Freshwater fungal communities from buoy surface, Lake Erie, Ohio, United States - Buoy 2 MA122 | ecosystem: Environmental > Aquatic > Freshwater > Lake > Lake biofilm | place: USA...
ACACGCTGACGCAAGGCGTCAATGAAATCTCGCTGCCTACCGATACGGTCAATGTCCTGGAGGCGATCATTCGCCAGAACAACCAGGGCATCAACACCGATGTCTACATCGAGCGCATTAGCCGTGAGGATTGGTTGAACGTGCCGGATAAGACTTCGCAGGCTCGCCCTGCGCAGTTTTATGTGCAGCGCACCAATACGCCAAAGGTCTTCTTTTATCCGGCAGCGGATCAGACGTACACGTTTGTGTACTACAAGATCCGTCGGATGCAGGACGCAGGGGCTTACACGAATGACGCGGACATCAACTTCCGCTTCCTGCCGTGCTTGGCTTCTGGTTTGGCGTATCAGCTCTCGTTGAAGTTTGCGCCCGATCGTACGCCGGCCCTCAAGGCCATCTACGAGGAGGACTTCAACCGGGCTGCGATGGAGGATCGGGACACGGCCAGTGTGCAGTTCATCCCGGACATGGGGGTCTAAGTGGCCTACGCTAGTGGCAAGTTCTCCTACGGGCTCTGCGACTACTGCGGGCAGCGATACCAGTACAACACCCTGCGCAAAAACTGGCAGGGCTACATGGTGTGTCCAGACGACTATGAGCCAAAGGAACCGCAACTCGAACCGCTTCGTTATCGCGGCGATGCTATTGCGCTGCGTGATCCGCGGCCCGATCGCATTGAGCCGGTCTCCGTGTTCGTGGGGGCCCCTGGGTTCACGGCGTTCCAGAGTTTTGGCACAGCGCGCAACACGAACGATATGCGTCCGTACATTGTCGGGCAGGCCCTTATCGCCCAAGGCGTTGTCGGCGGAGTCACGGTAAGCACGTCATGACATACGACGAACTGGTCACCAATATTCGTAACTACACCGAAGTGAACGCCAATGTGTTCACCAATGCGGTGATCAATACGTTCATCACGATGGCGGAGAACCAGATCCTCCGCGAGATCGACTTGGACGTGTTCAAGGTCGAAGCCACGGCCAACATGACCAGTGGCAACAAATTCCTGTCTGCTCCGAGCGACATCCTGACGCATCGCTACATGATGATCACGTCAGGAAATAACCAGATTTTTCTTGATTTCCGCGACACCTCCTTCATGAAGGAGTACGCCCCGAACGGGTCGGCGACCGGAACGCCGAAGTACTACTCAGTTTGGGATCAGAACACGTTCTACGTGGCGCCGACTCCAAACGCGAACTTTGTGGTGGAGCTCGGCTATATCTACCGTCCGGCTCAGTTGTCGTCGGCCACCCCGACGACCTGGATCAGCACGAACGCTCCGGAAGCTTTGCTTTACGCCTGCTTGATTCAGGCCTACAGCTACACCAAGGGCCCGGACAACATGCTCCAGTACTTCACGAATTCGTATCGCCAAGCGATCCAGGGCCTGGGCATCGAGCAGCAGGGACGCCGCCGACGCGACGAGTACCGCGATGGTATGATTCGCTTGCCGCTTAAATCGGAGTCGCCCGGCCCATGATCAATGTTTCATCACCCGTCCTGGTTGGCGGGGTAACCATACAAACCACCCAACACCGAGGGTGGACCGTTGAGGAGCTCGCGCAGCGTGCTGCGGACAAGATCGTGTACGTTGGGGATCAGTCGCACCCGGCAGTCCGTGAGCAGGCGAGAGCGTTCAAAGAGAGCGTTAAGCACGTGGTGGCCTTTTATTTAAGCGAGGCCATCGAGCAAGACCGTGTTACGGTAGCCAACCGGCTCCGTGAGGCGGGGCATCCTGAGCTGGTCCATCTGTTAGGAGAATAGAAATGGCGTTTTCTGGCAATTACATGTGCACCAGCTTCAAGGTCGAGCTGATGCAGGCTGTTCACAACTTCACAACCGGCACGGGCAACACCTTTAAGCTCGCGTTGTACGACAACAGTGCCTCCTTCACGGCGGCGACGACGGCGTACACGGCGACGAACGAGGTGTCCGCTTCGGGAACGTATTCGGCCGGTGGCGGCACGCTGACGAATGTCACGCCGACCTCGAGCGGTACGACGGCGTTCACGGACTTCGCGGATCTGTCGTTCACGAGTGCGACGATCACCGCGTACGGTGCGTTGATCTACAACGACTCGGCTGCGGGTGATCCGGCGGTGTGCGTCCTGGACTTTGGCGGTGCCAAGACCTCGACGAACGGTACGTTCACGATCATCTTCCCGACCGCTGACGCAACGAACGCTATCATTCGTATCGCTTAACGGGGGTCGTTAAATGGCCCTCGTTCTTGCGGATCGCGTCCAGGAGACCACGACCACTACAGGTACGGGCGCTGTGACGTTAGCTGGGGCCGTAGTTGGCTTCCAGACCTTTGCTGTTATCGGTAACGGCAACCAGACCTATTACACCATCGCCGAGCAAGCTGGCAGCGCGTGGGAAGTGGGCATTGGCACGTATACCTCCTCTGGTACGACGTTATCTAGGGACACGATCCTCTCCTCGAGCAACGGCGGCTCCGTAGTCAACTTTGGTGTTGGCACGAAGAACGTCTTTGTCACGTACCCTTCCGGCAAGTCGGTCAATCGCGACGTAGCGGGGGATGTGACGGTAGCGGGCTCGATCACGGGCGAGGAGCTACTGGCGTCCAATGGGATTGTCCTGAATAAGGACATTTCCGCGACGAGTTATACGTTCCCGTCTGACTACAATGGCCTCACGGTAGGCCCGCACACGGTTGGATCTGGTGCGGTGGTGACGGTGGCCGCGGGTCAACGGTGGGTGGTGTTATGAGTACGATTAGCGCAGGCACGACTACCCCTACAGCCCTTTCGCTCTCTGGCGATACCACAGGTGCTTTGACCTTCCAGGTCAATGGCACGACGACGGCTGCGACTGTTACGTCCGCTGGGAACGTCGGTATTGGCACTACCTCGCCTGCCGTGCAAGTTCACGCAACTGGCGTGGGCCGTTTCTCGCAGTTGCAGTTACCGAACAATGCGGGAACGTATACGAGTGGATCGGCGGGGTTTCATCTTTTTGGATTTTCTGACAACGCGCTCTATTTCAACTGGTTCGACAACGGCGCGATTGTTTTTAGGAACAATGGAACGACGGAAAGACTCCGCATAACAGCCGCCGGAGACGTCGGCATCGGCACATCGTCGCCGGGGACAAAGTTAGACGTCGCAGGAAACATAAATGTTGGCGCGTCAGGAAATAAAAATTATCAAATTGCAACTGACAGCAATGGACTATTTTTGCTGGACAGAACAAACACCCGCTATCCATTTAAAATCAATGCCGGTGCTTATGACGATGCTCTAGTTATAGGCTCTACCGGCAACGTCGGCATTGGTACTGCGGCGCCGGGAACAAAGTTAACTGTATCTTCCGCAACAAATGCTGGCATATCTGTAACGGACGGCACCGTTACGACAATTTTGTACAACACGAGTTCTGCTAACGGAAGTGTGGGGACAACGTCAAATCATCCGATGGCGTTTTACACCAACAACGCCGAGCGTATGCGTGTGACGGCTGGCGGTTTAGTGGGCATAGGAACTACCAGCCCAAACGTCGGTCTTGAAGTAGCCAGCGCCGCAACTGAAAATAATCGCTCATTAAGAGTCGCGTTTGATTCAACGTACTACTTTGAAATTAGAAATCTTGGCGCGGCTGGCGCGCGATTGCGTAGTAACAACGGGCAAATAGTTTTTAACATTACCGGCACGGATTACGCCGAACTGAAAACGTCCGGAGAATTCGTCACCGGCGGCACGACCGACAACGGTGCCTACAACCTTCAATGCAACGGCACAGGTGTTTGGGGTGCTGGCGCTTACGTCAATGGTTCAGATGAGCGGCTGAAGGACAATATCCAGTCGCTTGATTCGGGCCTTGATGTCATCAAGGCTATGCGCCCTGTGACGTTCCAGTACAAACCGGAATACAGCAAGGATCAAAGCGTACAGCCCGGCTTCATCGCGCAAGAATTGCAGACCGCGATGGCGGGTAAAGCCTACCTTGAAGGCGTGGTGCAGGAAGGGCCGAACCACCTTAACGTGGCGTACCAGAACATTATCCCGATATTGGTTAAAGCCATGCAGGAACAGCAAGACCAGATCAAGGTTTTGCAAGATAAGATTGCAGCGTTGGAGATCAGGTAATGTCCAGCACCATTAACGCATCTGTCGACGGCATCGTCCTCACGGCGAGCAGTACGGCTGCCATGAACCTGGCCACAGGTGGCACGAACCGGTTGTCGATTGATACGTCGGGGAATGTGGGCATCGCGACCGGCAACCTCACCTTCTCGTCCACCGGCCAGCGCATCACGGGCGATATGTCCAATGCGACGTTGACTAGTCGGCTTGCGTTTCAAACAAGCACGACGGATGGTGCCACTAGACTAATGGTTCTGCCCAATGGAACGTCAACAACATCTGCATTTAATCTTTTAAACACATCTGACGCAAACAACGCTTCGTATTTAACGTTTGCTTGTGAATCAACTGTTGTCGCTTTTCGGGCCACTAATGCGGGTACTGGCACCTTATTGCCGATGGCGTGGGTCACAGGCGGCAGCGAGCGTATGCGGCTGGATACGTCGGGGAATCTGGGCATTGGTACTGCGTCGCCTGTTACACGACTCCATGTTCTTGACGCATTGTCTGGCGGTCAGTTTATCGTTGCTAACTCGGAAACAAACTCCGCAGAAAAATACGGTACGTTTGCCACCCAGCATTACACCAACGCAGAAGAACCTGCGCTTGGTGTTGCGGTTCAAAGTTCGGCTACTGAAAACAACATCCTAATCGGCGGCGCTTTAGGCGAGTTTAACGCTGCTACTGCAATTAAGTTTTATACCGCAGCGAACAATACGACGACTAGTGGCACGCAGAGGATGACCATTGACTCCTCCGGCAACGTCGGCATTGGCGGGACGGCGAGTGCGTTTGCAAAAGTTGAAATTACCGGAAACTTTCCCGGTACAACTGCCGGTATTGGGCATTATGTAAATACCACCGCTCCGAACGGAATGACGGCAAACGTACAGGGATTCCGTACAAACATTGGAACTGCTGCCGCTGCGTTTACGCTTGTAGATATGCACCATTTTTATGCGGTGCAAGGAGCGTTTGGCGCTACCTCGGCGGTGACCAATCAATATGGTTTCCACGCCGCATCCTCCCTCACCGGAGCCACCAATAACTACGGCTTCTACAGCAACATCGCCTCTGGCTCAAACCGCTGGAACTTCTATGCAAACGGGACGGCGCAGAATTATTTTGCGGGAGAGACGGGTGTTGGCCGTGTTCCGGTATCTGGTGTCCGACTGACCGTAAGAGGCTCTAACACCGCCGCTACAGATTACGCATTAGCTTGTTACGACTCGTCAGATTTTGTTTTGCTTTATACAAGAAACGATGGGTACATCAACACCGGAACACGCACAAATTCACCATATAACGCTACAACTGGCAGCGCAGCCAATATGTTTGTGGACAGCAATGGTGGATTGCTCCGTTCCACCTCATCTTTGCGCTACAAGTCAGAAGTTACCGATGCAACACACGGCCTTGCTGATGTACTGAAACTTCGCAGCGTCACCTACAAGGGTAAGAACGACGGAGACAAGGTATTCGGTGGTTTGATTGCTGAAGAAGTCCACGACGCAGGACTGACGGAATTCGTGGCCTACGACAAAGAAGGCCGACCGGATGCGCTGCACTACGGGAACATGGTGGCTTTGGCGTTTAAAGCAATCCAAGAACTCAAGGCCGAAAACGACGCACTTAAGGCTCGGATAGAAGCGTTGGAGACTAAGTAATGTCTAGCATCATTAACGCCGGCACTAGCGGCGTAACTATAACTGGGTCAACCTCGACCGTACTCAGTCTTGCTACGAACGGCACGACCCGCGCCACGATTGATGCTTCGGGGAATGTGTCCCTTGCGTCCGGCAACCTCACATTCTCGTCCACCGGCCAGCGCATCACGGGCGATATGTCCAATGCGACGGTTAGCAATCGGCTGATTTTTCAAACAAGCACAGTTAGCGGAAACACGGCGGTAGGAGCAACCCCCAACGCTGCTGCTGGAAATTCAAGTTTTAATGCATTTAACGCAAGCGATGTTAACAACTCGTCATTTGCAGGTCTTGGAGTAACTGGCTCCGTAGACGTTCGTTTGCAGTCTGGACTTTTAGGCACCGGCACCTATTTACCGATGACCTTCTATACCGGCGGCAGCGAGCGTATGCGGCTGGATACGTCGGGGAATGCACTTCTCGGCACGACGACGGGTCTTGCTGGAAGCCGTCTCACGGTTGTCGGTGGTGGCACACAATTAAGTCCCGGCACTACCGCGCAAGAAGGCGTGCGTATTCAACGTGCTACGGGCTACGCGACTTTTACCGGCATCAACAACGACAACAACGCCTATAACGGCTTGCAGTTTTTTACTGGTGCAAGCGCGGCGGCAACGATTGATACCTCCGGCAACGTCGGCATTGGTACTGCGTCGCCGGGGACAAGATTAACCGTATCTTCCGCAACCAACGCTGGCATATCTGTAACGGACGGTACCGTTACGACGATCATGTACAACAGCACGGGCGGTGTTGGCTCAATCGGCACAACGTCAAATCACAGCGTCAATTTACTTACCAACAACGCGACCCGAGTCACGGTTACTAACGGCGGCCACGTTTCCATGACCGGCAGGCTTGGCGTAAACGGCGCGTCAACCGATGCAACTTTTGTATTAGCAGTTCAAGCAGGCAGAACGTCTCTGGCTGCAAACAGCGAAACTTACGCTTTAGGAGTTCGTTACGCATCTTCAACAGGAATTTATTATATTGGCGCTACAAACAGCGCAACCCCAGACTTGGTGTTTAGCCAAGTTGGTGGTTCGGAGCGTGCGCGTCTGACAAATGCTGGTGGCTTCTCTGTCGGCACTACGGCAGACCCCGGCGCTGGCGCGATCTTCGCCACAGGCAACATCACGGCGTACTACTCCGATGCTCGCCTGAAAGACTTCAAGGGCAAGATCGGCGGTGCGCTGGATAAAGTCAGCCAACTGAACGGGTACTACTACACCGAGAACGCCAAGGCCGAAGAGTTTGGCTATAACAACAAGGCCATGCAGGTCGGTGTCTCGGCACAGGAAGTAAAGGCTGTGCTGCCGGAAGTTGTCTCGGCTGCTCCGTTTGACCTTGATGAGAAGGGCGAGAGCAAGTCTGGCGAGAACTACATGACGGTCAACTACGAGAAGTTGGTGCCGTTGCTGATCGAAGCGATCAAGGAATTGACCGCTAAAGTTGAGGCGCTCGAAGGGAAGAGGTAAGTCATGGCACTTCCATCATCAGGTCAAATATCTCTCAGCCAAATTCAGACTGAGTTTGGCGGGTCTAACCCAATTAGTATCAATGAATACTACAAGGGCGGCGCGTATGTATTGACTACGGATAACGCTCCTAACGTACCTACCAGCGGGCAAATTGACTTTAATGACTTTTGGGGGGCAGGTAAGTCTGTATCTCCAACATCCGTTGAGTACCTCATTCTTGGCGGCGGTGGCGGCGGCGGTGGATCTGGTTGGTACTACTTTACTGTTAGTTACGGTAATTATATTGAAGAGTATCAACCCGGTTCCGGCGGTGGCGGCGGGCAGTACAAAAACAGCACTGCTGCTGTTTCTGCTGGTACTACATACACCATAACTGTTGGTGGTGGCGGTGCGGCAGGACCGGCTGGTTACGCCCAGACAGCCAGTCAGGGGGGAAGTTCTTCTGCGTTTAGTGTTACTTCAACTGGCGGCGGTAGAGGCGCGGCTTATTATCCCGGCGATACTGGCGGATCTGGATCAGGCGGCGCGTCTGTTATTTATCTACAGGCTAGTAGCGGTCTTCTTGATAATTTAGATAACAAAGCCGGTGGCGCTGCGGCTGCTGGAGGTGGCACCAATGCTGGTGGTAGTGGTGCGGCAAGTACAGTTGCTGGCGGTTCTGGCGGTGGCGGCGGTGCAGGTGGTGCGGGTAGTGGTCAAACAGGCGGTGCTGCGGCGGCTAATGCTATAAGCGGTTCTACTCAATACTACGGCGGCGGTGGCGGTGGCGGTGGGTGGCGTAATGGCGGTGGCGGCGGTGGCGGCACTAATGCGGGTAGTGGTAGCGGATATGCAAATCCCGGTGCGGGTGGCGCTGCTTCGGCTAACTACGGCGGTGGTGGTGGCGGTGCATACAAATCTCGAATATATCTAACTACTACGTATGCTGGCGGTGCCGGTGGGTCTGGTGTTGTAATTATTAGATATGCCAACACTTTTAACGACGCTGTAGCAACAACAGGCTCCCCTTCTTACTCCAATACCGGCGGTTACAAGATATACAGATTTACTGGTTCTGGCTCTATTCGTTGGTGACGTATGGCTCATTTTGCAAAACTTGATGAGAACAACGTTGTTCTGGATGTCATTGTTGTTAGCAACGACGTTATTGAAAATTTGCCGTTTCCAGAGTCTGAACCTATAGGCGTGACTTTTTGCCAATCACTTTTTGGCGCTGATACAGTTTGGAAGCAGACTTCCTACAACGGTAATTTTCGTGGCCGTTATGCAGGGATTGGATATACGTATAACGCGGAACTCAATGAGTTCATACATCCGCCGCGACCGCCTACAGTTGTAAACATGGATGAACTTGAGAAGCGAGTTGGAGGTATACCGTTTAGTAGTACTCGCGTTAGCGTTTTGGCAGACGAATCAGAGGCTCCATAGTGCTTTTCTATAAACCACAAAAAATAGCGTTGCTGCGGCCACCCAAAGTTGGCACGTTTACCGCTACTCATTTTTTAGAGGTGTGCGGATGGAAACCTCTTGGTGGGCCACATGGCTATTTAAAAACTTACGCAGAGAAATACCCAAATTTACTAAACTACAAAGTTTATTGTTTTTTCAGAGACCCGCTCGCAAGATTTGAAAGTAAGATTTTGCATGTAAAACAGATACCGATGTCTGGTTCGATATTTCAAAAAATTGTGGAAGAACATTTTCCAGAACGTACTGTTGAAACTATTTCTTATGAAGAAGTAACTACGGTATATCCGTTTTTAAAGGAAAAGTTTCCACTGATGTTTAGCCCTCAAGTAGTATGGTTTAGTCACCCGAACGTATACCCGCTTGACTTTGCCAATATTGAATCAGAACTTCGCCGTATATCAGGTAATTATGAAGCCCCGATGTTGTGGCATAACAAGTCAACTGACTACGGCAGAAGCGTGATTACTGACAAGGTTCGTGAGTTTGTCCGTGACTACTACGCCGTTGACTACCAGTTCGCGAAGGATGTCCTTAACAAGGAGTATTGAATGGAAGATGTTAGACTTGAAATGACCCTCGAAGAGGCAGTTGCGATCGTCAATCTGCTTGGAACGCTGCCCACGCAGCAGGGGGCATTCCCGTTGTGGCAGAAGCTAAAGGCTCAGGTCGAGCCTTTGTTACCAAAGGAGCAAAGCAGTGATCACGTGGCAAATTGACAGCATGGCGGTAAAACCGCAGGAAGGTTCGTATACCGACGTCGTGGTCACGGCAGCGTGGCGTTGCACGGCATCAGACGCAGGCTATGCGGCCAGCAACTATGGCAGCATGGGCTTTACTGGCCCTGGCGACAACTTCACCCCGTATGCGGATCTGACGCAGGACGAGGTGCTCGGCTGGGTCTGGGCAAATGGCGTGAACAAGGATGAGGTAGAGGCCAACGTCCAGCGCGAGCTCGACAACCTGGTCAACCCGCCGGTCGTACAGTTGCCGCTGCCCTGGGCAAGCTAATATAGGCCATGCTGGGCTTTACCCCATTTGCCGCCGCCCCGTTCGCCGCAGCGGGTTCGGTTAGTGTTTCTGTAGATGTAACTGGGGTACAAGCTACCGGCCAGGTCGGGGCCGTTGCCGTTACGGGCACGGCCACTGTCCTACTTACAGGCGTTTCGGCCACCGGCTTTGTCGGGGTGGCCACCGTCGCGGCGGATGCCAACGTCTCTGTCACTGGGGTTTCGGCCACAGGGCAGGTGGGCTCCGTCGCAGTTACGGGCGCTGCGGACGTTCCTGTCACAGGGCTTCAAGCGACAGGTCAGGTCGGCAGCGTTACGGTAGCGGCTAATGCCGATGTAGCCGTCACGGGGGTTTTTGCCACCGGAGCGGTCGGATCGGTCACGGTACTGCCCTCGGTCGAAGTCTTCGTTACCGGAGTTCAGGCCACCGGATTTGTTGGGGTTGCGGCGGTCACCGGTGCCGCGAACGTCAACGTCACAGGCGTTTCGGCCACAGGGCAGGTCGGTTCTGTTACTACGGCGGCGGGCGCTGACGTACTCGTCACAGGCGTCTCGGCCACCGGCCAGATGGGCGACGTTGCGGTCACCGGTAGCGCCGTTGTCCCGACAACGGGTATCTCCGCCACCGGCCAGGTCGGCAGCGTACAAATCCTCGTCGAGGTAGACGTGCTCGTTACCGGCGTGTCCGGAACGGGCCAGGTCGGCAGCGTTGTCGCGCAGGCGGGCGCGGACGTCTTCGTCACCGGAGTTTCGGCGATCGGAGAGGTCGGTCAGGTCGTTGTTTGGAGTAATATTATCCCTGGCCCAACCGGCCCGTGGGTCGTGGTCAATGATTCGCAGGGCGGTACCTGGACGCCTGTGGATGATTCGCAATCGAACATTTGGACGCCGATAGCGGCCTAGAGGATTGAGCGATGGCTAGTACATACAGCACCAACCTTGGCATAACCCTGATGACGCCGGGTGAAAACTCGGACACTTGGGGCGATATTACGAATGATAACCTGGGAACGCTGCTTGAACAGGCCATCTCAGGCTATGTCACGCAATCGGTCGCTACGGGCACGGACACGACGATCACGATCCCCGACGGGTCGACTGGCGTGGCTCGTAACATGTACATCGAGCTCACCGGAACCGGTGGGGCTGCGACTAACCTCATCGTTCCTGCCAAGAAGAAGCTTTACTTCATCTACAACAACACGGTCAGCGGACAGGTCACCGTTAAGGTGTCGGGCCAGACCGGCGTGTCGGTAGAGAACGGCAAGAAGGTCATTTTGGTCTGCGACGGTACGGATGTTGAGCTTGCAACGAGCTACCCGACGCTGCCGGTAGCGGTTTCCGATGGCGGCACTGGCCAGACGAGCTACACCAATGGTCAATTGCTGATCGGTAACACGACGGGCAATACGCTGACCAAGGCCACGTTGACCGCAGGATCTAATATCGCCGTCACCAACGGCACTGGCTCAATCACGGTCGGCTTTAGCGGAACACTGCCGGTTGCCAGTGGCGGCACTGGCGTCACGACGAGCACGGGAACGGGAAATGTTGTCCTCTCGAGCTCGCCTACGTTGTCTTCTCCGGTGCTCACGACTCCGAATCTGGGAACGCCGTCGGCGTTGACGCTAACAAACGCGATCGGCTTGCCGCTGACCACGGGCGTGACGGGCACGTTGCCGATTGCCAACGGCGGTACGGGGACCACGACCAGCACTGGAAGTGGCGCTGTGGTGCTTGCGACTAGTCCGGCGTTGACGACCCCGAATTTAGGAACGCCGACGGCGCTGACGTTGACGAATGCGACGGGGCTTCCGCTTGCCACGGGCATTACTGGGACGTTGTCGACTGCTAACGGCGGTACGGGTTCTACATCGACGACGTATTGTTCGCTCTCGACCAACGTCAGCGGAACTCTGCCTGTAGCCAACGGCGGCACGGGCTCTACGTCAACGACGTACTGTTCGCTCACGAGCAACGTCTCTGGCACATTGCCGGTTGCTAACGGTGGTACAGGCTCTACGTCAACGACGTACTGCTCACTTGCAAGCAACGTCTCCGGCACATTGCCGGTTGCCAACGGTGGTACGGGTCAAACGACTTACACCAATGGTCAGTTGTTGATCGGTAATACGACCGGCAATACTTTGACCAAGGCTACGCTGACCGCTGGTACCGGTATTTCTATTACCAATGGGGCCGGTTCGATCACTATCGCCACTAGTGGTTCAGCACTAACGGGCGTTACCACCACAGATTTGACCGCTCTCGGTCGTTTTGCTGGAGACAGCGTTACCACAGGAACGGGCAACACCTTTATTGGTTTTGACACAGGTACCGCACTGACCAATGGTGATAACAACACCATGGTCGGCTATCAGGCTGGATATGTAGCAACCTCGGCTACCTGGTCTACGTTCCTTGGCTACAACGCGGGCCGAAACGTCACCACAGGAAACGCAAACACTTTCGTTGGGTATTTTTCTGGAGCGGGAGTTTCTACCGGTTCAACCAACTGCGCTATGGGCGACAGTGCGTACAACACCGGAAACTACTCTAACTCGATAGCGCTTGGGTTTAATGCGCAGGTCTCTGGAAGCAACTACGGCCGCATTGGCGACGCCAACGTAGACGTTTACGTCAAGAGTCTTACTCAGACCTCTGACGTTCGGGACAAGGCCGACATACAGGACAGCA